>Ga0302300_1000119_pt1 | contig 71425 bp, 45 predicted proteins | sample III_Palsa_E1_1_FD_198756 | JGI IMG/M metagenome (GOLD analysis project Ga0302300, IMG submission 198756) | Peat permafrost microbial communities from Stordalen Mire near Abisko, Sweden - III_Palsa_E1_1 | ecosystem: Environmental > Terrestrial > Soil > Palsa > Peat permafrost | place: Sweden...
ACACCGCATTTAGTTTGATGAGTTTAAAATGTGGTGATAATACATAACATTTATTTATCTTCTTCCTCACACACAATCTCATAATCCCAAACTATGCTATGTATGTTGACATTTGTATGATATGAAGTATTTGTATTTTAACTAAATTTGTGTATTACTTGACTTACCCAGTTAGTCAATCGAAAGTAACTTATGTTCCATTCTGGTAATTATTTAAGTAAACAATTGTTGTGTAACCAAGTTATAACTTATATATCTAAACTAGTGACAACATTTAAAACACAATATTGGTCTTTAACATATTGTTAGAACTGTAACCATTAATTACTTATACAATAAGTAATAACCTATCAACTATGTAATAAACAACTAACTACTAACTATGTTGTAAATAATATAAATAAAATGTATATACATCAAACAATATTTATTGTGAAATAGTTTTAGGTTTGAAACAAACAACTATACACCAAACATATATTAGGGATGAGGGATGTGTAAAATTAAGGGAGATAACAAACATGTAAAAATTTCGAATGGTAATTAAACACTACAATAACAAGAAATAAAGTTATATTACTTTGTTGCAAAGTAATAATTAGTGTAATGTGTAAACATATGTGATAAGTTTAATAATGTAATGTATAGTTAATAGTAATCTTGTTTATACAGTTTACTTTCCATACTTCACATACAGAATGGTAACACGTGTGATGTTCTCTATCCTTGTGTTTCCTGATGCTTCCAACGGTAGCGAAGTTTTTGTGGAGGGTTAATTTTTCCTGTCACAAGTTCGGGTATATCCATAAAATTGTAGTCTTCATCTAATACTCGTCTCCACCCAAGACGATGTAACTTAATATCTCTAGTTGGACGACATGGATGCCACTCTTCATGAGCTGTCTGAATGTAAGTGACCAAGTAGAAACAACGTACTGTTTTACTTCTCTTACTAATAGTAATCATTCGATTACCACAAGTAACACTTGACACCAACCAACCATTTTTATGATATGTAATCCCAACATCAACCACTTTTGTTGGTACACAGGGAGTTTTTGTTGAAACATTAACACTTGACATGTTTATATTTTTAACACAACCACTTTGGTATACACCAACCAAAATATCATCTTTACACTCCTCCTCCTCCCCAATCCACCATTTTAATCTTCTTATTATACTCACAGTAATATTAAATATACCAATGTTAAATATACCAATATTAAACCTACTTAATAAATAATGTTAGATGTGTGACTTTAACATCTATTGTGAATTAGACATATAAAACAATGTGTTTTATTCACACATAACACGATGTGATGTTATTATTTAATACTGGATAGTATTGTTGTTATTTGGTATACAAGATAATGTTACTGCTTAGTATATAGAACAAAGTTATCATTGGGTATACAAAGTTAAATTGTTGCTTAAAATATAAAGTAATTACGTTGTTTATATTTTTAACTCACATCCAGTATAACTTACATAATTTAAAACAACAACAAACGAACGAATATGTATTTGTAAATAAGAATAGTATATTAACAATGTTGTATGTAAACAAGTATAATATTACTGTTTTATATTTAATATACTACTATGAGTAGTGTATATAATAAGATATCTATATTGGTACTGGTGGTGATAATGGTAAATTTACAACCCCAGTTGACAGGTGTATTGTTATTGTTATTGTTTAGTACATGAATATACAACTTATAGTTGTGTATGTAGTAAAGTGTTTATACTAGTATAATACGGTAATACTAATAATAAGCATGTTATTATGGTTTGTAATGTTTGTAATCTATAAAGAGAAAGAATACAAGATTTTGGCAATGGGGTAAACGTCATGTACTAAAAGTTTATAACTACCGTGATGGTCAAGGGACAGTTGGTTGTATGTTTGAATATTATAGTCACTAAGTATAAAACATGTATCATAATGCAACAGTGGACAATAGTCGGATTGTGGAAGTGTTTTGTTGTCAATGGCAAAGTACAAGATAAATTCCATTGGTGTTGACTGTTGGTGGTAATTTCCAACTGTGCTTTGAGCACCAGTATTGGTACTGATTACTAGTTTCACATCGTACATCTTTCACTAGATTAGGATGTGTATCTGGACATACAACTAATACCTGATATCCATCATCAACTACCTGAAATATGGTATGATTGTGACTAGCATAATAAGCAGCAATTCTTAGTGCAATGATTATGGGTGACTCATCATCACGATCATACTTTCTGTGTTGAATTGACAGTTGGGTAAATTGGCGGATATTGGGATAAGTTATAACAAAGTGTTGATGTCCTTTCCCCTCCTCCACCTCCTTCTCCTCCACCTCCACCTCCACAACCACCACATAAACTTTGTTGTTTGACATAGAAACATTGTGCATTACACTTATCTTTACTCATATGTGTTTTGTATAATATATTATAGATGTGTTCAACGTAATCTCGTCTTGGGCCTCGACACCTTTTGATTATAACCACCATCTGACTAATATTGGTTGTGCCAAAGAAGGGGTCAATATCTGGTAACACAAAACCACTATTTTTAAGAAATTGTTCAACATGTAGTAGTTGACAGTTATAACGGTTATAGATGTAGATATACAGTAATTTGAGATGAGTAACATACTCCAATAAGTCTGCAACATACAAATAATTAACCATCTTAGTCATACATTCACTTGTTATCATGTTACTCAGGTTACGATTTATACACTTTTCACTATCAGTGAAACACCTCATACCAATGTACTTCTTATCATCATCATCATTACTATTGTGTCTATTATCACTATCACTACTATTGTTATGTCCAGCATTGATAACACAAATACTACTACTAGTAAATAAATTAATTAACTCGAGATAGTCAAACCACATTTGCGAACTTATTTCCAGGGATAATACCACTTTATCTTCTTGTTTGATACCAGTACCAGCTGTATCCCTTAACATATTAGAGATAACAGTACTATTACACCTCTACTCATGTGATACATCGTAATCTATTCCTGCTATTTTGTATCACCAACATTTTGTTTTCATGCTGGGATTACTATTCATCTTTTTAGTGACCAAGATACAAACAACATTAATCTTTTTATTTATACTTCTTCTAATTCACATAAAATGTATAACTTGTATAATTTAAAGTGTTAATAGTTGAGTAGAGATATAATAGTGAATGAGGACTACTTAATTTAACGATATTGATTGTACTTGTACAATATGGGTGTAATAGACAAATTGATAATCATAAGAAGACAGTAACAGGTTACGGGTTAAAGTAGTTACATAAGTATGACTAATAACTTGACTGCTACTATGACGATTACGGTTTCTGTTATTGGAACTGCTGCCATCGTGGGTACATGGTCATTGGCATCAGGATACTGGTCGAAATTCCGTGAGTTCAATGAGGAGTTTAAAGATATTAGTAATGGTCATTTTGTCAATCGAACGTTAACAGAAAAGCTTAACTTGACATATCTATACATGTATGATAATGTCAAGTTCAACAAGGTATTAGCAGATGAACACAACAAATACTTTGACATGTTCAAGGATGACAACATTTGGGACTATTCGACTAATGCACCTCTGATTTGTCATCACATGTGTCGTGATCACCGTGACTTAACGAGTCCACAGTTTCGTCATGATCGTGAGCAGAGACAGGTGACGGGTGTTAGTCATGTGGTTAGTCTCGACAACATGAAGCCTGACTTGTCACACATTGACGATCTGTACATTAGAGACAACTTCCTGCGAGGTTATCAAACCAGCTCCTACTTTTTGCATCATGGTATTAAGTTTGAGGATATGTTTGACTGGGATAAGATTAAACATCATGTGCCAATTGTCACATCACTGCTGTTTAAGATCGATGACATCTGCAGTGATGAATATTTACAATTGACAGCTGTTAAAACTTGGATTGAACAGGTTAACAGTATATACTTCGATAAGAGATTTAATGGTGTTTATAACATTACTAACACTCTAAGTTCAGAGATTAGAAAACAAAACCCCGTGCTGTATCGTTTGATTAAACTCTACTACAATGTCTATTAACATCACTAACTCCCTCCTTTCCCTCTTTTCCTCTTCTTCTCCATATTGAACACTAATATGTATTTTCTTGGGAAATACACGATAACACATTATACAGAATCCAGTGTCAAATAATACTATACTATACTATACAAATACTTTAGTACAAACATTACATAATCTAATAGAGTAAGTTAGATATCATGACATATGATACAACATGTATTATATAAATATTACAATATATATATTACGGTGTTACAATATAGTTTAATACATGTTTGTTGTGTTTAACAAATTACATTACAATGTGTAATGTATACTCAAGATAAACAAATTACAGTAAGTAAGCTGTTTGATATAAACTATCTTTAGACTATTACTTGTTATTTTGGAGCAGTTACATGGCAATACGTGTAGGCAAGGATCCACAATATCCATGTAGTTACTCTAGTGTGTAATAAATAATTACTCTTATAGTCCTCATGGATATTGTGGATCTTTGCCTACACGTATTGCCATGTAATATTAACGATATCACCAGTAGTTGGTGTGTAATAGTTCGGAAGTATTTCGTTATATGTATACTTCAACCAATAACATGTTGTAGATAATGTTATATACATCAAACATACATAAATTGTATTCAATACTGTTTTCTGTTACGACAACATTGTCTACATATAATAGTTGGTGTATATATTGTACATGTTACAACCTGTATTGCAAAATATAAATAACATATCTTGTTACAAACAAGTATATGTTGTTACATAATAACTTAACAAATGTAAACACTGTTATAACTCTAATCTTCTAACTCTAAGTGTTTTATATCATTACAAAGTATTTGTATTAATTGGCATAATAACCATTATCGGGAGTACACAGTATTTTTCCGACGCATAACATTACTAGTAATGATGAGATTTAAGTACTTTAACTAACTAGTACTCTCTCACCCAACACAAATTATACATAACAATAACCAGTTTACATTCTTGGATTGTAAAGTGTTTAATATATTTTAGTTGTATGATAGATCGCAGTGACAACATATGTCAATACAGTATTTTACTACAAGTAAGTCTTGTTGGTGCTGTTATTGTTGAACATGTTAAAATGTAAAATTACGCATAATAATGTTATATTTAGCGTTATCAATTGTCCATAAAACTTTGTTATCTGGTGTATAACTTGTATATATTAAAATGGTTATGTTTATGTGTATGATGTAATATATATATTGCAAATTTATTACACACAGATAACAATTACTTATTTCATATGAGTAAGATTACATGTTATTCGTGTAATTAACTATCCACGACAGTCATGTAATCACATTATTGTAGTAGTAACAATATTCCAACACCTAACTAACATTGTTATACACCAATATAGTAATGTTGTATGTTTGCAAGTGTTATGAACTGGTTAATGTCGTATTGTTACATTTACACTACCTGATTGTGTTATTGTTATTTACTTTTATTTCACGCTCAACATATACTTCATCCAACACAAGAACTGTTGTAATAATATTATCACCAATGACACAGATGTTTAGACTCATACCTTTAACAAGTATATAATTACCAACTACTTCTTGTTAAAATTTTGTGTTATAGTAATACACATACATAAAATTATTGTTAAACAATGTACCATATAGTTAACTATTATAGTTGTGGTATTATTGGTACACCAGTACTTACCCATATTTTGGTATATTAAACATCTTGTTGTAAAAACACTACAAACAACAACATGTTATGTATTATACAGTATACTTATATGTGTTTAACACATATAAATCTAAAACTACAACTAACACTAACATACTTATACTCTCTATATGTCGTTAGATATAAAGAGTATAAACATCTTATTGTTATAACAATATAACACATTGTGCGTTATACTAACAAGAGTTGGAGTTAGAGAACTCAGGGTGTAAAATGTAGTTAACTCCTACTCCTGTTACTATAACATATAACGAATGGTAATTTGTCACAGCAGATATTACTATCTGTCAAATGCCATATATGTGAGATAACAAGTACTTACTTGTATAAAGTTCTTGTTAATTTGGTATGAAATTGTTGTCACGATCAAACATAGTTATACAAACAATTATATGGACGATTATTGCATATCTGTTAAAGATATAGCGGAGGTGCGCTGCGCTTGTCGCAGACACAAATATCTATTGCTATTCTTTAACATACAGTGGATTTTTTTGGTAATGTTTACTTTGTTATATTGTGATAGTATAACAAACAATTGCTAAAGTATAAGTCATAAACAAACAGGAGTTAATTATAATAATAAACACTATCATAGTAATTAACAAATATTTAGTGTCTTAGGCACTAAAGATTAAAGTATGTAAATATAGATATGTGGCTGCGACAAACGCAGTGCACCTCCTTTTTCGCTAAAAATAAACTCTCAAATCCAATACAGACTCATACAGCGTTGTAAATATTGTTTGTGTTTGACGATGAGACATAAAATAAATTGTGTTTGTTTTAAGTTGCAATGTAGTACCGTAACATATATTGTTAAACACAAAAGGGTAGGTTATGTGTGTTGTATGATTCAACACACAATTTGTTTGAATGAGTTTATTTGAATGAGTTTATTTGAATGAGTTTATTTGAATGAGTTTATTTGAATGAGTTTATTTGATGCAAAATGTGTTTGAAAATATTACAGGCCAACTACTTGCTATATCTTCGCAATTACATGCCCATACGTGTAAGCAAAGATCCACAATATCCATGTAGATTATAAGTATAATTATTTGGTATAATTCAATGCATCTACATGGATGTTGTGGGTCCTTGCTTACACGTATGGGTATGTAATAACACTTAAATTGTCTGGTTACAATCACAGATTGTAATTACATTTACATATTGTTTTAATGTTAAAACACTAAACCAAAAATAAAGTGTTCTGACTGATAGTAAGAGTTGTTATTAGGCAATGTGTACTTGTTTCAACCTGTATGTGTGTATATATATATATATTCAAACGAATTATATTCTTAACTTATCCTTGAAAACATTAGTTGGTAAAAGAGAACAAACTGATAGTCCAATACACCATATCAAGTAATTATACTACATATTCTAGTATATACTCATTCCATACGTGCAAACAAGTATCCACAAACATCATGAAGTTATACGTATAGGTTACATAGTATTAATCATCAAATAAAAAGTAAAACTACTGTCATTGAGTAATAAAGTAAATCAAAACATAAGTGTGTAAACACTAGAGTAGTAACATTATTATAATGTTAAACATGCTTATATGTGTTATTAGAATGTAAAATAAAATTATAGTGTAGTGATATGTGTGAACATATTGAGATAGTATAGTTGTTATGATATATGATGGTAAAGTTAGACTTGTAACTAGATTACAAGTTATATCCTTTGTTATGTGTTGGTTGATACAACATCGTTAGATAAGTATTTGTTGGTTATATGTAATAGACAAAATATTAATAGTATTGTTAAACACCTATTTGGTTATAACAGTAATTATGTATTGTTTGGGTGTTTGTAATCAGATAACACATACACTCTAACATAAATAAATTGTTGTATGTTATATGCCACAATCTATCTGTATTAATAATATGCAAAGCCTATGTGTGATTAATAGTACAAATATTGTATGAACATGTATCCAATACATGTTGTAATATTCTATGATATGTTTTTGTTTCCAACCACAAAATTGTATCTAACACTTGTAACACAAAACATAATGTTAACTAACGTAACTAGTAACAAGCAATATCTTCTTATCCCTTCCTTCTGCCATATGCATGTTTTATACACAAAATGTGTTCAAACATATGTTGTTAAAATTTTACACATGTTTAGAGTACAGAAATATGTTGCTACAATATACCATTCTATAATTAAGTGTTTATAACCATTTGACTACAAGATGTAAAATAATAAGTCTATATTAGAGACATAAACTACATTACATGGTGTTATATATGTTTAACGCATATAGAGTGTAACTAACATACTGTTATTTATAAATAAGTACTGTTTAAACATGAGATTACACATGAATAGTACTTTGTTACAATAACCTAGATAGTTAATAACTGTAGTAGTATTGTGTTAATATACTAATCGCTATCAAATAACATCTCTTACTCTAAATTTTCCAACTCAAAACATCTACCCGTATATGTTAACAATGTTAAATATTACTATTTTTACTACTTGTGACAAACAAGATACAAGATTTAAATACTGTAACTAGGAACATTGGCAGGTGAATGAGAGACAAAAAGATAGTAATCGTTATTTATGTTAGACAGGAATTACAAACAACAAATCTTTACAATCTTGAGTTGTAAAATATTCTGGTAATGTTAAGTGTTTTACAACATCATTGGTGTTGTGTATTTGGTACATTACTACTACCATAATTATAAATGGGTATTACTGGTAATTAACAACATTAAAATGTTAAGCAGATGTAACATTTTTATCTTATATTTCTAATTGGTAGTAAACTTGTTCATCTAAAATATTAAATACAGGAGTGATTATACACAATATGTATATTATTAAGTTACCATTATTGTACAACAACATTAACTTATACAAGATTTATTTTACATTGTTGTTATACACAAATTATAAACTGGTTAATATAGTATAACATATTATAGCACATCTCAACACACTTAAACTATATAATCTTACATAATTTTTTGGTATACCATTTTAAAGGGTGTACACAGTTGGACAAAGTAATACTTACACTAACAACTATCTCACAACGAACATGTAGTTGTGTTTTGTATGGTGACGACATCTTAGCTTGTGTTGGAAACCAGTAATCTTATCACACATGTTTGTTTGTGTATAGAGTATAGTTAGTAACCATAATAATATAACATAGTGTAATATAACGTACCACAACATTATAGTAATGTTGTATTTTTTACATTTTGTTAATAACAACCATGTTTTATACTGTATTATTACACCTACACACATAGTTCTTGTGTTCAGGGAAGTAAAAATGTGTAAACAAATGTAAATTGTATGATAATGTTATTAACGGTACGAACTCTGCATGTACTAAATAGAGGTAGATGATACAAACAAAGTATGTTGTTCAAATATTTTTACCATGTTTAACCATTATTTCTTTTAACATGTAAGTTACGACAAAATACAACACACTAATATTTCATGCGGTTATATTATATGAAACACATAACGTTTTATCATCACTACCAAAAAATTATCACACATGTAGTATTATAACAAGCACACAAATACCAACTTGTATTTATTACAACATAACTTTTACCTCCAATGGTCTGACTAATAGAACCACATCATACACAATAGTGTACTCGCACACTTTGAATGTAGTGTGTTGGTATACACCAACATATATTTTGTATATGTTTACTTTTAACAAATGTAGAATTGTCAAACAGGTATTACTAAAATTTTTTATGTCATGACAGTGTGGATACAAAAACATAAACATTAGGATAATATATACTTGTGTGTGTTTGTGTATGCAAGGTAAGTTACTTAAAACACCATTGTTGCTAATATGTGTATATTATATAACTAATAGTTATATTCCACTATGCATACACCTGTAGGTAGTAATGTATTGCGAGCAGTAATGTCTTGTAAGTAGTAATATACATTTATATGTGTTAAACACATATAACTCCAAATTGTGTGTAATTAACATTCATGTAGTTAACGTTGTTATTGTTACTTACACTTTTACATGTTGTTAGGTGTACAATAATTTATACAAGTTATTGTACACCTAACAACATTTCACTACGACAAAGTACATTCACACCAACTATATATTATACCACTATCACATTCCAATCTGGTAAGTTCACTCGATTTTGGTTTTGTGATTTTACATTTCTACTATTACGGCTTACAATAAATATTAGATTGTAACATATATGTTAATGGTCATATGTATCATTGGTAACCAATATCTATTTGTTCATCTATGTATACGTAAATACATAACAACATACTGTTGTAATTATCGTTAACAACATGTTGTGTTTGTTAACAAGATCGAAAAACCAAAGAGTATTTTTACATAACAATTTGCATTGTATTTAATACTCTATTAACAAAGTAACTATTACAAGATACCCAATTTTAAAACATTTGGTGTGTTATAACTATTCGTGTTTGTTATTAACATTATAAATAGTAAACAATAAACCATTTATTGTTGTCTGAATGGTAAACACTACTTCATGTTGATATGTAAAACATGTGTTGAGCCAAGTACCAAAAATCAATAACAAGATACATAAATAATGTTAATATGTTTAGTGATGGTAGTATACAGTATATAACATAAAACAACAATCTTTGTTGTTCTGTTAAACATTTAACAAACGTGAATGGAGAGGGAGAGAGAGGAGGGACAAGGAAGAAGAGTGTTAAATGTAAACTACATTAAGAAAAACATGTAACTCAAACAGACATATTATTTACTACAACAAGTGTAATTGTTTTTGATGTTAATGTGTTTAACAACAAGATGTTATCACATCAGAGGTCAAAAAATCTAACACAGGGAAACGTTATGGTATCAAACAAAGACGAACAAACATCTATTATTTGAGTACATATGTATATTACATTACACAAATTACCAAACATCTGCGATATTAAACATTTTTAAATCTATCTCATCGTTTTATGTGTTAATGTGTTAACTCCTACCCAATTGAAGTATCTTGTAGTTTCCTTACTTTTTACTTCTCTTACCTTTTATAAGAATACATTGTGTGTTATTGCTAACTACATTCTTTCCTTATAACCCACATCCTCCTTACTGGACATGTTAAGTATTGTTGTTCTTTACTTACAACAATATCTAGTACATAAACATTTGTATATACAAACATATATAGTTTTAGTATTGTTGGCATGGGGAAAAATAACTTTACACATTTACTAGTATAGCAAATGTTATGTAAGTTACAAAATATATGCATACACTACAAACAACATTTAAAGTGTTTAAAACACAACTTACTATATGTAGTTGTACATAACCGCATTATCAAAACATTAAAAAGTGGTGTAGTGGTCGTATTGTTAAAATTTTCATGTTTGACATGAAACATATTTACTATTCAAATAGTAGTGAGTGGATGTGTTTGTGTGTGACGATGAGTTTGTAGTAACATATATTATTAAAATGGTAGGTTACAGTCTCTACTAGATTAAAAAATGTTAGGTAACATGTTTGTATATAAATTGTAACAACACACAATTATAGCTGTTTAAACACTTCCACTCATACAATAATAACACAATTATAAATTGGTAGGGTTACAAATTCGTGAATGTAACCAGACAAATTAAGTGCTATTACATGGCAATACGTGTAGGCAAGATCCACAACATCCATGAGGACTATAAGAATAATTATTTGTTACACACTAGAGTAACTACATGGATGTTGTGGACTTTGCCTACACGTATTGCCATGTAATCTTAACAATGTTACAGGTAATTGGTATGTAATTATCCCAAAGATAGTTTGTATCAAACATATCAAGACAGTAAAATGTTGGTGCTGTCACAATATTAAATGTGTGTAAGATGTTTTGTTGTTTTAATTTTAAATAACAAGTAGCTATCAACACAAATGTTTTTGTGTCATGTATTTATTACGGTGGTATAGTAATATAACAAGTTTTAGTTGTTTGTTATTTGTTGTTAGCAATATCGTTAGTACCAAAAAATACATTATTAGCATGTAATATAAAGTCGTCACAAGATACATAATTATACAGCTATTTACATCTATGTTTACATGACTAATATTACAACATACATTTATGTTATATCTCATTAACCTCTGTGTTGTGTCGTGTATTTTAACAAACAACATATTTGTGGATGATACTTTACAGATAATGTTGTATGTGTTAAACACACACAAGTTGTAAATTACACTCAACGTTATTTTGTTATGGCAACACTATTTACAATTAATACAAGTTTTGTATGTTAAAGTTTGTAGTGTAAAATATACGTAACACATTATTACGAGTAAGTGCACACTATTATGTAATATCCTAACATACATATGTACTGTTATGTTTTTAAACTTCTAACTCTAAATGTTTTGTACCATTATAATGTACTTATACCAACCATGGTGATAGCTGTTGTCAAGAATACATAACATCTTTTTGTTGTGTAATACTACTAGCGATAAAGAGATTTATGCAGTCGGTTCAACTAGTACTCGTTCAATACAAAACATGCATGATAATAACCAGTTTACAATCCAAGAATGTAAAGTGTTTAGTATGTTTTGTCTATACAACAAATAACAATAACAACATTTGTTAACACTATGTTTTATTGTAAATAAGTCTAGTTGTTGATAACATTGAACATGTTAAAGTGTAAAATACACACATTAGTGTTATGTTTAATATTATCAATTGTTAATGGAATTTTGTTATCCGGTGTTTAGTATTTATATGTTAAAACTGTTATGTTAGTGTGTGATGTAACGTATTGCAAGTTTGTTTTGCATATAAACAACAACTAACATAACTAGTGTCACACTAGTACAATCTTGCTATCTAGTACCCATATGTTTTGAAGTTATCTTACCAAATGTATAACCAATATATTTGGTATTATTATTCTCATAATGTCACTTAATGTTTGTGGATCCTTGTTTGCACATACGACATGTATATATATATATATATACTCGAATTCACAACATAACACTGTTTACATTTTTCTCCTCTCCTCACGTCACTCGGCAACAAGTTTTTATTTTGTACACTGTTGTTAAAGGTAAAATTTAAACGTACAAAATATAAGTAGTGTTGTGTGACAATATAGTTACAACTATGAATATACATGTATTAGATACATGTACAGTTAAAACATTCCACACTTTGGTACGCTTAACAATAAACAAGTATATGTAAGGACTTTTTGGTTGAAGTTGTTTATTGTTAAAATGTATGACTTATGTTATTATGTTAATATATACCAAAGTTTGGTATCTAACATGTATACTAATATAACTACCAATACAAGTATCACCACATGAGACAATGTACACTGCTAATACACAAAGTAAGTTAGGTTTACTTTATAATCTATCATCAATACGTCGTAATGTTTAAAATATTATATGGATTTGTATTGGATGTGTAGTTGACCTTTAGCGAAGAAAGGATGTGCGCTTCGCCTGTCGCAGTCATATTTCTACATTTATTTACTTTACTGTTTAGTACTTGACATAGTAAACATAAACAACAAATACCTGTTTAATACAACTATATTTACAAATGTTACGACTAACATGTTAACAAACATTTCATTATAATTGTCTACTTGTTATGATTTAACCCACCACTGTTAAATACTAAATTGTAAACTTCAACCACACTAGATGTTAAAAAGTGGCAATGGATATTTGTGTCTGCGACAAGCGCAGCGCACCTCCGCTATACCTTCAACGAATTTACAATGATCACTCATACATGATATTTATATTTTAACCATTATGACAAATCTACGTTGGTTTTAACACATAATTATACAAGTAAACAATTGTAAACGTGTAGTATTACACATACATTTACTCTCTTCCAACATCCTCCCACTCCCTAGATGACACAATTTAAAACTATGGTATTATGCATATAACACTATGTTATATGGATTGTTAGTAGTAACTATATTGTGGTTTAACATTGTGTCAAAACATTGTGTCAAAACATTGTGTCAAAACATTGTGTCAAAACATTGTGTCAAAACATTGTGTCAAAACATTGTGTTAATAACAGATAAACCAGTATGTGTTTGTAGTTATATCATCACAGACTATATGTTACAAGTTATTGGCACATAACGTACTTTGTAATGTTTACATAAACATTGTATTGTTATAAAGTTTAGTAATAGTTGTAACATTACAGAATAACATTGTACAATATTATGTTATGTGTAAATGTTCAAAATGGTTTATTCATGACATAACATTATTGTAACAACAAAATTAAATCGTGTGATACAATTACAAATTGTATTTCTCATTGTTCTCTGTTAAAGTAATACAACTAAGTGTATATGTTTTATAACTTCTTGTGTTTATGGTTGTTAGTAACAAACAACAAGTTAACGATATACACAAATATAGAATGTAATTGGGTATATAAATAATGTATTGAAATGTATGTTTCATTACACATATTTTAGTGCAGTGTTATTCCTCCAACTACAAGTTTCTATCTAATATTTTTGACACCAACTCAACACTAACAAACATAACTAATAACAAACATTATAGTGTGTATTGGTGTTACTAGTAATGTTACAAGTTAACATCATACAATATGTTACTCGATAAAAATGTAAAGTTTGCATGTAAGTATACAATTTACATGTTGGTTGATATAACTACACATCACAGAATAAATGTATACTTACAACAATACTTAACTATGTAATATGTTTAAATCTTTTATGTTATTGTTACTATTGTGAAAACGTGGTGAACTGTTTACAACTGGTATTATGTGTGTAATTACATATTGTCTTACTGTGTAATACAAAAATTTTAACTCACTGTAACAAACCAATACTGTGTTGTTATGTTCACGAATGATGGTTATTATAACATGTAAAATGTATACACGTATCAGAACAATACCCAGCAGTTAATAACAACAACAAACATTGTTTAATTTCTATTAGTTGTACAACTATAACACATACAAATAGTTGTATGTTCCAAGAATGTAACAAGAAAATTTAAGTACCACTACATGGCGATACGTGTAGGTAAGTATTTCCATGTAGTGGTACTTAAATTGGCGAGTGACCAGTTTGTAATGGTTTAATAACATCCTATTGTTAAACATAATTATAACAACAAACTTTACAACCTTGAATTGTAAAATATTTTGGTAATATCGTGTATTCACAACACTAACAATATTATGTGTATACATAATACATTATTATAAATAAGTGTTACTAATATTTGGTAACAATAGGGTGTTAAGAAGTTATAATGTTGTTAACTGGTGGTAACATTTGCTCACTCAACACATTAAACATAAGAGTAACTATATACATAAATACATAATACACGAAAAGTTTATTGTTAAGTTTCTATTCTTGTACAATGACAGTACAAACTCATCCAAGTTTTATTTTACATTGTTGTTATACACAAAATTATAAATTGGTTAATGTTAATGTTGTACAACATGACACAACTCAACACATTTAAACCATATAACATTACATAACCTTTGGTAAACCAAACCAAAAAGGTATACTTAATAGGATATTGTCCATACTAACAACTATCTCACACCAGTTATATAACCATATTTAATGTGGTAATAATATTGTAATCAGTATTAAAACCTAATAATCTCACTACATGTGTTTGTTTGTATGTGGGGTAGAATTAATAATTGTAGTAATAGTATAACACAATATTACCTTAATGTTTGATTCTTCGCGTATTGTTAACGAAGACGTTATACAAATATTTGCTTGTGTTAACATCAAAGTGCAATTGTTACATGTTGTTGACGTTAACAACATCCATACTTTGTACTGTGTTGTATTTTTACATCTATACTTACACTTGTCGTATTCGGGGGAGGGTAAAATATGTAAACATGTGCAAATAGTATACTAGCGTTATTAACAGTGTTAACTTTGTGTGTAGTAGAAAAAAATGGTTACCAAAGACAAAAGTATGTTATCTACGTATTGTTATTATGTTTAATCTTGTTGACCACTATTTTTTTAAACATGTGAGTTATAACATAACACAACATGTTAACATTCCATATAGTTATGTTATACATCTTGTATAATATTCTACCATTACTACCAAACAAAACACTACTAATGTTATGAGATGAGACAAAGACAGACTGTTGTTTATTATATATGTGTACGTTGTTGTACGTAATTTAGAGAACAACCACAATATTAAACATCTTTAGATCTCTTTCACAATCTCATTCACAGTTGACATGTTTTGTGTTTTTACTTCTTGTAATAATACATTATGTATTATTGTTGATCATACTCTTTACTTGTAACTGTTTTTATTACAGATATCAAGTGTTTTATGTTTTACATACCAAGAGTTGGTATACAAATATTTGTATGAATGTGTGTGTGTGTTTAACTTTTAGTGTTCTTCGTACATGAAACAATAATTTAGTATATCTACTAGTACAGTAAATATCATTTAAGCTATAAGATATATGTTTGTGTAGTAAGTAATGTTCAAAACATTTAAAATATAACTTACCATATGTAGTTGTACATAACCACATCATCAAAACATTAAAAAAGTGGTATAGTATTCGTATTGTTAAAATTTTCATGTTTGACATGAAACATATGTGTGACTCTGATGGTAGTAAGTAGAAATGCATGCAGGTGTACATTGGTGAATTAAATTAATAACAACAAATGGTAGTACTGTATAGTATTATCACAATGATGGAATATTGTTTGTGTTGGGTTAAAAATGGTAAACAACATGTTCATACGTAAAGATATAACAACAAATAGTTGGGATGTTTGAATACTTTTGCTAATACAACAGTAGTACAATTTACACTACAACCATTAATGGTAACCATAACTACATCCTGTTACATCGAATAAGATTAACACTTGTGACCTACAAGTATGCATTATGGTAATACGTAAATATATTAAATATTAACAATATACAATATATATATATATATTCCTAACATCTAATATGGAATTACATTCCTGATATGTTGTTTTGTATATCTACCAACCAAATTAGTAATTGGATTATTGTAACTAATACAAAAGATAGAATTATGGTTTAGTATTTCTAACCATAATTTTATGTAATGAGGACATCCGTATATTATATACACTTTGTTTGCTTGACCATCTTGACATTTTTATGTTACATTTTTAATATCTTGTCGCTATTACCACTTCTTGTCAGTATGGATGTTGTCTATGTAATTTGGTGTGGAATTAGCATTTTGGTAATCACTGATTAACAACATTACTATTATCCTGCTTATTCTTACCTGTTAATTAACTTGTTACACATCACCTAAATTGTTTACCTCCTTGTCTTTACAACATTTGCTTATAACATTATCCAGTTCACGACACTTGTAAACATATAACAAATATAAACTACATACACTATACCAATTAATATAATTATAAATTATAATTAACTCTGTTACAATCATACATTTTAGTATCCACATTCAAAACAACAAGATACCTTCAAAACAACAAGATACCTTCAAAACAACAAGATACCTTCAAAATAACATTGTATTTGCAAACTAGTAGAGTTACAAATTCAGGAATGTAATTGTGTAATTTGAGTGCCACTACATGGCAATACGTGTAGGCAAAGATCCACAACATCCATGTGGATGTGTTGAATCATAACAAGTAACCACATGTGTAAACCCCATGGATGTTGTGGGTCTTTGCTTGCACGTATAGCCATGTAATAACACTAAAATAACGGGTAGTTAGTCTGTAATTATACTTCAAAGATAGTTTGCATCAAACTATCAAAACACTAAAATGTTAATACTGTTGTAGTGTTACTATAACATTAATTACATCTATGTAGTACTTTTTATTATTCCATAGTTAAATAGCAAAATAATTATTACTGTAAACGTTATCACGTCAAATATTTATTATGATATGATACTACTATGAATCAAACATACACATGTGTGATAACAAGTAGTTACTCATATAATCATGTGTTAGTATAATGTGCATTATATTAACACATAGTGTGTTAGTGTTGTAATTTATGACCGGTGAAAGTTATACTTGTTAACAAGATTAAACAACTATAATTATACAAGTTACTATTTTATTTCTGTTGTTTTTGATAAGACAACGACTACTACAAGACACAAAAGCTTTAAAATGCTTAACACAGCAACTATCAACACTTTGCTAACACTATTGTAGTAAATAACAAACAATCGATCACTGTATAACAAATATATTTGTTAGTTACATTAACATGTAAAACATTACCAAATGTAGATAATAACACAAATAGTGTTAGTATGAGTAGTAATAGTATATTGTATACTATGTGATATTAAAAATTGTGGGTTGTTAACTGTCCTGGAACAAGAACTCCAAATATAAGTTATGTTGAGTAGGGGAGGGGGGATACCAAACATTCTAAAATTTGGTTCATTACAATAATTGTAAAAGTATGTACTATCCAACTGTTCAATAACAAGTTATAAGTACATTAAGAGACAAATTTTAACAAATAACATGAGAAGGTGTAACTTATTTTACTACCTTAGGAGAGAATGTTATTTGTATGTCTCTCTATTACAAGTTTATTTAGATTACAAACATTTGTATGTAAGTGATAGAAGAGATTTACAATATTTAAACAAACTTATCTCATGGTAAGTTGCATACAACAAGTCTATCAAAATCTCGAAAAATGGTATAGTACTCATGTTGTTAAAATTTTCATGTTTGACATGAAGAATGTAATATTGTTACCTCTAGTAGTGACAAATAAAGATAAACAAGCACAAGTTTAATGGTCACATATAACAACTTACCATTTTTATGTTATATACAACCACGTTGTTTGGCATTGTATTAACGAATAACATGATTGTATTTGTTTACACATTACAGTAATACTAGATTAGAAACGTCCAAACATTTTGTTCACACAACCATAATATGTTATACACTTTAACTATTTGTAGTTACAATAACTACATATTTCTTACTCTCATACACAAGTTGTGTTTACAATTAACATGTGTTGAGTATTGGCATGTATAATATTATCATTACAACAATACATGTTTATGTTACCATTGAATGTAAACATGTATAAATTACCTTGTTGTCACCGTAACAAAAAGTTGTATTGCAATACACCATGTTAATAGTACTATTACTACCCTAAATTTTTAACTCTAGTTTTTGTACGTGTTTATAACACATTTAAACATTAATTACTATAGTGAATGTTGTTTAACATACAACATTTTTGGTAATGTTACATTATCAGTCAAACAGCTAAATATTTAAACGGTGTTATAGCTACTCATCATATACAGTATACAATAACAAATTTACAATCCGAGATTGTAAAATATTTGCTAACTTTTAAGTGTTCATGGTTACAACAACAATAATACATGTATAGTATGTTGTTAAAGATAAACACCATTATGGTTAACTGTGTTAACATACTAAAATATACATAGCAACGTTATACACAAAAATACCAACTACCAGTAAAATTGTAACACTCAACATATGTTAAAAACAAATATATTTACGTGAGTAACAGGTATGTCATAGTTTTGTTACACGTACGAATAATACAACACTTATCATCACCATCACTACAACATTACCACAATATGTGTTTATTCATCCATAATTATAAATTACTTTGTTAACTTCACAAAAGTAGTATGTACCTGTATTTAACAACCAATATCATGTAGTGTCCCATGATGTTTGTGGGTACTTGCTTACACAGATTGCATGCATATGTGCTAGAATATGTAACACAGTTATCTGTTATGTTTCTTGCTAATTGTTGTCACCAGGGATAATTAAACATATAACTTATTTACATAACATAGATTAAAGCAAATGTATATAGTTACTTATCTATAAATTCTTGTTAAACCATAAAAATAAAACAAACTATAGTTCATAGCATACATATTATTACAGTAACCAGTTATTCACTCATTCAAACATCCACTCATTCAAACATCCACTCATTCAAACATCCACTCATTCAAACATCCACTCATTCAAACATCCACTCATTCAAACATCCACTCATTCAAACATTCACTCATTCAAACATTCACTCATTCAAACATTCACTCATTCAAACATTCACTCATTCAAACATTCACTCATTCAAACATTCACTCATTCAAACATTCAAAAAAACATACGATAAAAGTTACAATCCGGGATTGTAACCAGGTAATTTAAGTGCTATTACATGGCAATACGTGTAGGCAAAGTCCCACAACATCCATGAAGATGTGCTGGTATATAACAAGTAATACGTATCAACATCATGGATGTTGTGGTACTTTGCCTACACGTATTGCCATGTAATTTCTCTGATATGTCAAATAATAACCCAAAAGTAGTTTAGATTAAACAACACAATAATATATTTATATAAATGTTGTGCAATTACGTATATGTTATATAAAAACTGTAAGGTAACAACATACTATCTTGTAATGTATAACAACAATGTTAAATTTGTAGTCTAACTGTAATGTGTTAGTTAGCATAACATTGTTAAATAAGTATATGTTACCCATATATATATATATATTTGTAATAGGTAGTGTATTAATGACCGACAAACATTTGTTTGTCAGTTTATGATAATAACTATGTTTTGTTTAGATGTTTATAACTAAATAACACTGTTCCAACACAAAACAAGTTATAATATGTTATACATTATATTGTATGTATATACTAACAACATAAAGTTTGGAATGTAGTTAATCGTATGTGTACTGTATACGTTGTAGTGAAACATGTATTGAATACATGTTGTAGTATTATTATAGTAAAGTAATTTCTTGTTTCCAACCATAGAATTTCTGTTTAATGTTTGTAACATAAACCTAATGTTGGTAAGTATAATTAGTAACAACTACTAATGTAATGACAAGGCAAAATGTGTGTGTGTGTGAGGAATCATGTGTTATTACTGGTAATACATATGTATATAAGTTAACACAACATTTTAACATAATATGTTATCTACATTTTTTGTTGTTGTTAACATTACGGGTGACAAACAACAAACCATCTATTGTTGTATGACTAATGTGTATTTCTCCATGTTAAAGTATACGACATTTAATGAACTAAATATCGAGTACTAACAATAAGATACATAAAATAATGTTAATACGTTTAGTAATAGTAGTATATGATATACTACATATAATAGTAATTTTGTTATATTGTTAAATATTTAACAAACAAGAGTGTTAGATGTAAACCATATTAGGACAAACATATAATTTCGACAAAAACATTACTTATTATAATAGACGTAACTATACTTTTAATACCTGCATACGTCAAGATAGGACATTTCTTACATCAGAGATTAGAAACTCTAACATACGGACACATTGTTAAATGAAATAAAGATGGACAAGTACATGTTATATCTATTACAATATGCAATTTACAAAAACATCTACAGTTTTATATACTTCTGAGTCTAGTTTACAATTTTATTCATAATCTCACACTCTAATATGTTAAACATATACAAGTTAACATATCCTGTACTCTCTTTTACTTCTTACAATAATACATAATGTATTATTGCCAGTTGCACTTTCTACTTATAACTCTTTTCATTGGAGATGTTAAGTACTTTTGTATTTTTTACTTACAACAAAATTGGATGTATAAACTTGTATACATACACAAGTAACTAGATTATAGTACTCTTGGTACGAGAAGTAATGACTTTGTATGTTTGTTATGCGTGTATGTAACGAGTAATGTTTAAAACCTAACTTATCGTATACAGTTGTACACAACTACATTTACACATCCATTAATAACTAACATTCAAAACAACAACCAACATTCAAAACAACACATATGAATTGGTAGAGTTACAATCCGTGATTGTATCAGGACAAATTAAGTATTATTACATGGCAATACGTGCAGGCAAAATCCACGACATCCATGTAGATAAATTGACTTACAATAAGTAATTACACTTGTTATTCACATGAATATTGTGGATCCTTGTTTGCACATATTGCCATATAATCTTAACAATATAACGGGTAGTTGGCGTGTAATGTTTCGGGGTTGTCTTGGTGTAAACCTACCAGGACATTAAAATGTTAACACTGTTGTAACATTAAATATATATATATATATATATATGTATGTACAGTATTTTGTTGTTCCAAGTTCAAATAACAAGTACTTATTAGTATAGTTGTTTTCATATCAAGTGTTTACTATAAAATAATATACAGCAAGTTTTGGTGTTATTATGCACATAGTGTCATTTAATATCACATAATGTCTGTGGATCTTGTTTGCACGTATGACATGTATATATATATATACTCGAATATACGGGATAATATTATTATATATCCTCTCCCCCCCTCCCCCACCCCACTCCACTCTCTACTTCTCGCCTCATTCACTCCTAAGTCTTTTATTTCGACTGTTGTCGTTAACAACAAAATTTAAACATACAACATGTGAGTAGTGCCGTGCAATAACATAGTTATAACCATATACCTATATCTTCCAAGAAGATGTACTTCTACATTTTATATTCAATACATATATATATATACATATACATATACATGTTTTAAACACATGTACAACTAAAACACTCCATACTTTAGTATATTTAACAATAAACAAATACATGTAAGTACTTTTTGGTTGAAACCGTGTCGTTGGTATATGTAATTTATGTTGTTATATTAATAAATATACATACTAAAGTTTGATGACTAATATTTATATATTTACTAAAACAACTATTAATACAACTGCTAACAATATTATCTCATATGAGATAATATTATATTGTTAATACATAAAGTAAGTTGGAATTACTTTACATTTTGTTACCGACAAGTCTTTAACATTTAAAACTTTGTATGGGTTTGTATTGGATGTGGAGTTAAAACTTTAGCGAAAAAGGAGGTGTGCAGCCACATTTCTATATTTATGTACTTTGCTGTTTAGTGCCTGAGACACTAAATGTAACTAATGAACATATTGTCAGTATAACTACAATTACGAATGTAACAATTAAACATCTTAACATGTATCTTTTGTTGTAACCATTTGTTTACAACACGAACACATATAGTATTCTACGGTATTTTAATTTACCACTGTTAAATAACAAACTATAAACCTTAATTGCACTATATGGTTAAAGGTATAGCAATAGACATTTGTGTCTGCACACCTCCACTATATCTTTAACAAATTTACAATGATTGTCCATACATGGTGTTTATATTTTAACAACTTTGTGTTGGTTTCAACACATACACATGGTTACATAAGCAAACAATTGTTAAGTATGTAATACTATACATACACATATTTACTTTTCCCAATATCTCTTTCTCTTTTCCTTTAGTGACACAACTTTAACATTCTATGTACAATGTTAACATATATATATTAGTGTGGTTATTGTGAATATAACATATTCTAGTATTAGTAACAGTATACTTAATACAAATCTTGTCTGTATTAAGTATAAACTAATATTTATAAACATAAAACAACAGCAACAGTTGTTGTGTAATAATACATGTTAATACACCAGTGTTACTATTTACTTGATATGGTTGGATACACTAACAAAACCGATACTAGTAGCTCATAAAAATTACCCATGTTGTTTTATATTACACCTACACACCACTTAAAATGGGTAATACATATAAACATGTAAACATATAGACATATGTTGTTTACAACATAGTTAACAGTATATTGTATACTGTTTGTTATCTTCCTATTTGTAATGACATTAACTATTTATAGTTACTGTTAATGCATGCTATACATTCCATCTAACTACACCATAATATAGTTATACGGTTTTTTAGAGATTGTTACTTGAGCAACAACTGTATAACTATACTAATCATGTGACATTATAATCTCACTATTCGAAATTATTAAACCTGTTATATTTTCTTGCGTTTTGTATACTATACTTACTAGATATAACATTTTAGTACATTATACCATTGTTATAATGTTGGATTGTCTTTTACTTTGCTAACATTTTGTACATGCAAAAACTCTCGTTAGTTGTGTAAATTTGTAATTCCTACAAACCTCTATGTTGTTAAGTGTACTCTCTATTTTATTGTTACGACTACTCTTCTGGTATTTAAACAAAATAAAGGTATGTACATAAGTGTAGATAGTGTGTTGACACTAATCATACCATTAACACTATACTCGGTAATAGTGGGTACATAAGTGTTAAAAATATAAAATATACTAACACTAATTGGTTTTAACATTTTTGGTTGTTTGGTTTTCTACCTCCAGTTACATATCTAAATTACAACAACATAACATACTAACATTAGTATAACTAAACATTACATAATGTAGTAACCAACCATTATTACCACTAATATACAAACACAATACCACATTATTTTACACTAGTTACATTTTTAACAATGTGTGTTGTATAGTACAAACTTTAATTAAAAACACCTAACTCTACTACAAATGTAATGTTTATACAACAATAAGTTGTGTTTGGAGTACAAACACAATCACATGTTAAACATATGTTGTTAAAATTTTTGTGTTATGATATAGTGTGTATAAAATTATACATAAACAAATGTACTACAACACTAAACGTTATAGAGTAAGTTGTTTACAACAACAAAACATATTACAAACAACAAAACATATGAGAAGAATTTTATATTCCAGGAACATAACGAGGTAATTTAAGTGTCACTACATGGCAATACGTGTAAGCAGTTGTGAGACTAAGTCTTTTCACTACGTTTATCACAATCGCAGCGCTAGACAAGGAATAACAACATCCATGAAGATGTTTTAGTATATAACAAGTAACTATATGTATAAACCACATGGATATTGTGTATCTTTATTTACACGTATTGACATATAATCTCATTAAAATGGCACATAACCAATTTGTAATATTCTAACAACTTCTTGTTATCAACAGAATAACGAACAAATATCCAAAACAACAGATAGTTAAACAATTTAACTATATAACGTTCATTCAGTACAAATTACATCATACAACTTATACTCATGCTATACATTATTGTAATGTATTGTTAATATTGCTTTTAAACGCACTAAAATGTAAAAATGTACAAATTGGTGTCACTCTGAACGTTATCAGTTATTCGTAGCATAATATGGTATGTTTATATTTTCAAGTGTACTTATGTGTAGCCAGAGTTTGTTAAAATAACTACGTTTGTATATAATAAAGCGAAGTAATACTAACTTGTTATGTATATCAACAACATTAATACTTTGCAATAATTATCACAAAATTATTACATTACTATTTTATGTATTAATTTGCTCATCCCTTGAAATTACCTTATTAACTTTACTACGACACACTCGTCGTTATTACACACATAATGTTATGTAGTGTTCCATGATGTTTGTGGGTCTTTGCCTACACAAATGGCATGAGTGTGTGCCAGAATATACAACAACAATACTTATTTCATTCTACTCTTACCTTCTACTTGTTTTATCTCATTTACTATATCTACTACAATAAACAATAAAGTCTAAATACATAACTTCCAAATAATATCACACAGTGATATAATTACAACTATAAACATCTTTCAAAGAGATATGTTTCTATCTCATACATTTTAAACACAAGCATACATTAAATACGTAAACGATTAAGGTACCTTAATCGTTTGTTAATAGTAATAAATAACTTATAGTTGGATGTATAATGTTAAATTATACATCGTATATTATTGTGGTAATAAACGATGTTTCCACATGATATTTGTGGTACAGCTGCCTAAACAGATATTATGTAATTACACTAGATTAGACAATTCTATACTGTCAAAACACTTAAAGTAAATTTAACTTACTTTGTATTTCATCACTGAAAGGTCATAACGTTTACAATCTTGTATGGATTTGTATTGGATGTGTAGTCGACCTTTAGCGAAGAAAGGAGGTGCGCTGTGCTTGTCGCAGCCACATTTCTATATTGAACCCACTTTAATCTTTAGTGTCCCAGACACTAAATGTAAACAATAAATATCTGGTTGTTACAATTACAAACACAACTATTACAATAAGTATTATAACTATTAACACTGTAATTATGCGTTTGTAATGTAAACACAAATTATGTTATTACCCATCTTACCACTATCAAGTAAAAGGTTATGCACCTTCTAATCACATGCCCTCTGATCACACTATATACTAAAGAATAGCAATAGATATTTGTGTCTGCGACAAGCGCAGCGCACTTCTGCTATATCTTTAACAGATATACAATAATCATCCATATACTTGTTTATATTTTTATATATTACAACAACTGTATCCTGGGTTTTAACACAAACTTACTATCGATGTAGTGTACCAAGAGTTGTTATGAATGGTAAACAATCCAAATTTGGACTAAATTTCCCCTCCTCCCCAATCCATATACGATTTCAAATTTTGATGTTTGAAACTTTCCAACATATGGTAAAAATGGTTGTTCGTGTTTTTGCTCTGAATTCCAAGGGACGTTCTGAGGATGTGAGTCACCTGTCTCTTGATGATATTTATCGGTCATGGACCCCGGATAAAAGTTCTGGATTTTTACTAGGAATACTTCAGAGAACTATAAACTATGAATACCAAACATTCCTCCAATTGATGGACAGATACTTTCAACGGCAAAAGTGGGAAAATCAAGCCAACTTCCAATTTATGGAACTTCCCGAAAGGGGTGGGATCCCATGGGACGAGAATAATTACATTCTAAGAATGTTGGGAGGATCCAATTTTCAACAGGATGCAGAATTACTTTATGATCGAATTGGGGTTTTAACTGACATCTATGAGAAAGATACAGAATGGCTAACTTCTAGAACTAGTAATTATGGCATGATTTTTGTAATAACATATAATGGAAGATATTATGGTCATGTGTATCAAGAAATAGAGTATGATACACCAAAAACGTCTGGATTGATTGGAATCAGAACTTCACTGTATAACATGTTTTCGGATCGACATGGAGTACCAAGTTTAAAGGGTCTTAGTTACATTCTTCTGGATGCTTATAACAATTACAGTAAGAATCACACTAATTATGAGAGAATTTATATTAGCCAACCAATTGGACCGATGGTTAAACTATCGAGACAATATGGATTTGACAATTATGACAGTTTAATTCCAGGAACGTTACCATTGGTGAGTATTCCTCAATACGAGTTAATTTTGTAGTGAATTAGTAACAATTAATGTACTTTGTAATATTTTGTGTGTCTTAAACATCTGGGTATGATACTATTTACATAATGTTGTGTTGTCATAAACTTTAATATTAATATAACATGTTATATTAATATATTGTGTGTTAACACTTCAAAGTGGTTATACCATATATCAATGTGTAATGCGATCATGGATCGTATTTTTTTATTGTACTAACATAATATAAAGTAACATAAATATATGTGTTATGTTGTTAAAATTTTGTGTTATAGTATATACTAGTAACAAACAGAATATTATTAACTACCATGTATATGATTGGTTACAACAACCAACATATTTACATTGGTAAATACAGTATTATAACACATTTATAAATAAACAATAATACAATTTGTTTTATATTGTATATGTTAACAATCCATAAATTTGGAGTGTTTACATTTGTAGTTAACAACATAGATGGTGTGCGTTTGGGTTTATAATGAAACATGTATTAAATACATGTTGTAATATATGAGTAGTGAAGTATTGTTGTTCCCAATCACAAGTTTGTATCTATTTCTTTTAACACTAACTTAATGTTAATAAGTTTAACCAACAACAACTATTGTAACAAACATTGGTGTTAACACCAATTGTAAATAGCAATTTTACTAATACCAGATTATACACTTACCATGTATATTTTTAACTTATATTTTTACAGTTAATACGTTCGTAAAATGTATTGTTATTACATATTTAATAACTGTGCAGAACCACATATTGGCTGTGGATACTTGTCTACACAAATGGCATGTATATATATATATACATGAGCATACCAAGATTTGTATTATTCAAGCACGTGACATAGGGATAGAGATAGTAATTTACACCTGTATTTGTGTAAATTACTATCTCTATCCCTATGTCATGTGAGGTTTGTTAAACATACATAAGTCTAAATTATAACCAAAGTTAATATTGTTATGTATATTATGTATTGTTACATACAACGATCTTCCAAAATGTTTAAATGTTATTGTTGCTATGTTCTAACACCTTAATATATTGTGTATTAATAACACATTTCAAATTAACAAACTTTTACATTTTAAGTTTGTTAACTCCAACTTTTAATATTATGTTAATATATATATATATACAAAACATTCATATGAACATTCGCATATGTTATTATTTTACTTGATGTTAACAATTGTCACTCCTGTTAATAAAGTTAAGAGTTATATCTATTTGTAAGTTAAACTTACAAAACAACTTGTTGTTTCAATGGATAATTTTACCTTTAATGTATTTATATGTATATATATATATATGGAAGAACATACTTTAACAGTAAAAACTTCATGTACTTTTGGATACTCACGACTTTAACTGGTAATTTCAATACCAAAATTGTCTATGTCAGATTTTAGTCTGATTGCCGCTTTAACTATGGTAGTTGCAATATTTTTGTCATCCAAGTAACCAGGCACAGGAATATTCCACACACTATAGACTGAGTCAAAGTCTACATAGTTAATCTTTATCTGTACGCGATGACTATCACCATTAACTAGCTCATGTAAGTTTTTAATTGTACCCAAACCGTTAAACATAAGACCAGGGTATGGAGCCTCCAATCCACGTACGCTAACTGGACTGTCTTTAACAAAGTGAACATCACAATCAAAAGACAATATGATACCAGTAATATCATCGGTGTTAAGATCCATATATTCAGGTATGAGTACTGTTATTGTGTTTACTATATCAGGGTTTGCATGACCAAAGAACAGTTCTGCATTACCTAAGTACTCATCTACAGGAAGAGGCAAAGGCTCAGCATCCCAGTATCCATCAATAAAATTCTTATACAAGGTTACAATTTGTGTGTCATCTGTCCATTCATTATTTTGTATAATCCTAATTTTGTGTTTGGATCTGTTGAGAGCAAACTTAAAAGTATACAGTATGAATAGACCAAGGTCTCGTCTTGTAATATCATCACCATATTGAAACTTAAGATAGTTTAGATATGGTTTGTTTGGTTTGTCTATCCACTTATCCACCAAGATGGAATTGGCCTGTATCATGGGATTTTTGTCTCTTCTTAGAGAGAAGATATAACCATCTTCATCAACCGGTGGTAACTTACTATAATCACCAAAATCTATTGCGTTACCATGAAGGGTAAACACAACAATCATTACTTTCTCCTTACCTTCCTCAGTCACCGGTTCCTTGATAAGTGACCCATTACCATTGATGATGGACATAAGTGTCTTTTGATCCATCTTACTATTTTAATACACGTAAAAATATTAATATACATCAAATTTACCTATTGCCTTTTCTCTTCGTACCTTATTCCCTCTCTCCCTCCTTCCTACCTCTCTTGTTACATTATATTATTAACAATTATATGTTATAACCTTCTAATTTTAAAGTTACCTGGTAACTTCATTCAACCAACAACTTTACATTGTGATACTAGTAACGACAAATACCAACATTAAATATGTTGTTAAATTGGGAATTGTTTTAACAACATGTGTAACACGAACGTGAAGATAGAGATAAAGATAATATAAAATGACATGACAATATAGTAAAACAAGTAACAATGTATCGTGTTGCTACCAGTTGTGTGATAATGGAAGCCACTATTAGTGCAGTATGTGGTTATAAGTTACTGTTATTCGACAAATATTTGAAACGAGTAGATTCGGGATCGTTCCCTTTGTTGTTGAACGGCAGGTCGTTGGCAAACAAGCTTAACATTACCTACTTGTATCGTAACCCCTATGTGAGGTATTTTTATCGTAATAACAACCCTGAACCACACACATAAGTTTATGAATGAACATAATCGTTGTTTTGATGAGTTTAAAGATAGTGGCATTTGGGATAGTTACATGAATACACCACTTATATGTTCGTGTTTTGGCATCCGACTTTCAACACTTTTCGCTAATAAGACGTCGTTACGATCATGGTGGCAGGAAACATCTGATTGGTGACAGATGCGATATTAAGGATGAGGACATCTATGACAGAGTTACATTAACCTCTACAGGACTTAAAGCTCTAGATTCTATTCCAAACTCCATTACCAATCCCAGATTGGATCAACATACGAAAGATAAATTTGTGACAGGATATAATGTCAAGAGATTCCTTGATCAACATGTGAGTGATAGATATGATCATGACGGTATAAGTAGACAGTTACTGCAGCAATGGCAGACGACAATAAGATAAGCCAATATGGGTTGGAGACGTTATTGGCTGTTAATGTCTATAATCAACAAGTTAAACAACTCATTGATGCCAGACACAACAACATATCCGCTAACACTCTAAGTCTCCAAATATACAAGGAAGATTCTATTTTATACTACTTAATTAAGCTTTACTACAATGTCCAATAAACACCAATAACTTCACACACACATACACAAACACACCAAAACAATAATGTGTTATCATTAACACATATACAACTATTAATACACACAATCATCGATATATGTATTTTCCCAGAAAATACGCATAGTAACATAAATCAAAGCAATATTATAAATTGTAAATTATAACGACAATATAAACATTTTGGTATTGTGCGGTATACATATATCTAGTGTGGTAGTGCTAAATATATATTACCAATAAGTATAAATAGTAATTAACTAACCAATATGTACATTGACCAATAGATATACGAAACTACAATTAGTAATATAAAGTTATTAATTAATAAACTATTTGTCGGAAAAGATCTTTTTACACCCCGAGAGTGTAAAAATTAGAAGAGTAATAAATTGTATCATTGAATGTAAATGTTCATTACAATCAACAATATAATTATATTAATATACATTTGTCATTTTAATGTATTGTTGTTTAATATCTTGTTTGTTTGATATAAACTATCTTTAGTAATACGGAATAAACTACTTGTTATGTTGTTAAAATTACATGATCATATGTGCAAACAAGGGTCCATAATATCCATGTGATCTATGAGTGTTATTACTTGTTTCATATCAATATCTTTTCATGGATATTATGGATCCTTATTTGCACATATGGCCATGTAATGGCACTTAAATTACATGGTTATACTCTATTTATATGATTAACGATTGAATGAATAAGTAAATAAACATTTGATGTGAACCACTTTTAAAATATTAAGGGTTGGTTACTTGTTATTTTAGTGTTATTACATGGTAATACGTGTAAGCTGTTTGGCACAGCCATTTCTCCTTCAGGTATACCTTCGGTTTGTGAGACTTAGTCTTTTCACTACGTTTAGCGCAGCTCACCTTCGGTTTATCACAAGTAGCAGGCTGCGACAAGCGACAAACGTAGTGACAAGCGCTAGGCAAAGATCCACAACATTCATGTAGTTCACACATATAATTACTCGTTTTATATCAACACATTCTCATGGATACTGTGGATCTTCACCTACACGTATTGCCATGTAATACCATCCAATTAACCAGTTAATAGCCGTTTATTGTTTACTTATCCTCATTCATCAAATCTCCAACCATTAACAATGACTATATACATTATGCATTAATGCATGATGTGGTTAATAGTTACAATAATATATTTGTATTTGTGTGTGTGTGTTTTGGGTGTGAAAGTGTACAAAGTGATATATGTGTAATACTGTTTGATACAAACAGTATATAATAATGTTAACATTGGAGGATTTGGCATTGGCATGTGAAACATGTAATGTGGAAAGAGTTAAACAGTGTTTAAAACAGGATACATTAACGGTTGCTTCAGCCTACAACATATTATATCCTTCATTATATGATGCAATATTTTCTGATAGTATAAGTAACAATTGTATTGATATTGTTAAGTTGTTATTATCTAGTGACAGTTTCATGAATAACGTTACATGCTTGAATACAGAATTAAATTTTGCAGTTGTTCATGATAACCATCAAATAGTTAAGTTGTTAGTTGAAGTTGGAGGAGCTGATATCAATCAATCACCCAGCGATCATGATGATCATAAACCATTGAGAGCCGCAATTCATTACTGTAATGTTAATACGATAAAATACCTTATTACCAGGAAGGAGCTTATTGTTGACATGTTTGACGTTTGTGGTCTAATTGTGTCTTCACATCTTTTGCCTGATTCTGATAGGGACTACATATTTAAACAATTGTTGATAGCACATCCTCTTCCCATTAATCCAGATATTAACGATCTTATCATGAGGTTTGAAATGTTCATCCAACCCAAAAGTGCACGTTGTCTATATTTAAACTACTTCAATCACAATAAACCTAATAAGGAATATTACCATGATAACAAGACTATGATTAGTGGTTATTTACCACTACAACATTATGTTACTAACAAACATAAAACGTTAATTAGTTGGAAAAGACAACTGTCAAAGATAGACTTTATTACCTATCTTCACATTCGGGATTATCCACAACACTTACAATCTATGACTAACGAACAAAGAAGATTCTTCTGTATACTACTTGGCCTCAATGAAGATACAATTCATGTACTTCTTGATACCAGACATGGTCTATCTTGTTACTCCTAACACAACTATTTTCAATACTATTATTATTAATATTTACCTTATCATAAGGTAAACACATATTTCAAATCATAACTTTAACCTGTATTATTTATCTTGTTAAAGTACAAATGTATTGTTTAATACAACAAGGTAACAACCCATTAGTCAATAACAATACCTGTTATGTTTTAGTCATAAACATACACTATTAATCTAACACTATATCTGTATATAATATTTTATACATTTTATATTTTATACATTTTATATTTTCTTACAATGAGTATTAACTTCTCGTATGTTATTAATGACACACTAATATATAAAACATTAAAGGTGTAATGATATGTTAATGTTTAACCATTAATACAAATATTTATAGCTCAAAGCTATAAATTGTATTTACATGTAAAGATTTCACGTAACGGCGTTAGTTCTATATATGGTTTGAGTGTGATGTATATATAATGTATTTACATCTCATAGATGTAATTAATTTGTTAATATAACCATAAGTTGTTATTATTGCTCCTCCTCCTCTTCCCTCCTTTCCTGCACCAAATCATCGTTTTCTTCCCTCTTTTCCTGCACTAAAACACCGTTAACAACATTACCACGTCCTTTAACTTCATCAATCACATACTGTGAGATACTATTATCATGACCGATAACTCTACCCATGACATAGCCAGCAATCTTGTTATTGTCACCAATCACATCACCGAGAACATTACCTCTAATGATGTTGTCATCACCCACAAGGTGTCCCTTGAAGTTGCCAAAGTGCAAGATGTCGGACTGTGTCTTGGATCCAAGCATGGTTGTGTTGTGGTTGTTTTTTGTTGTTTGTAGTAAAAATTATCACTTTTACCAAAATACGCTCACGCTTATATATGTCATTACAAAATTACATATGACTAACCAAATACACAATTTATAACTAACCATTATGTTAATTAGTATGATGATATATGTTCGATAACAAGACATACTGTTATCTTATGAATACAAAAATGAACAAATACATCATTGTTACCATACATAAATAAACAATAGTAAAGATTGTTCAATATTCAAGCAAGTTAACACACTAATGAGATAATATAATTGTTATGATAAAGTATAAGAGTTATAACTTCATAGTTAAAATTATTCATAACATTTATTGTTTGTGTGTAATGAGTAGACAATATTACTCCATACATATTACTTAGTTTGAATATAGAACATAACTAACATACTACTTGACACTAAATATCTCATGTCTTCTTATTTTCAAACAACTATTAACTATCATCTACATCATCATGTATAATATTATTTACCTTACTGTAAGGTAAACTTTCACTACTTCTGTAACATTGCTATTTTAAGTAATACTATTTAATATCTTATCATGAAACAACTAGTCAAATTACAATGGTCAATAAAGATTTTGCTATGTTGTTTAGTGTTAGTAACATGTTACTACTAACGTCATATAACTTATACCTGTTATTGTTTGTTTTGATACCTTTTTTACTTTCTGGTTTAATACATATTTATGTTTATAAGTATATTAGTTAATATTGTATGTTTAAGTGGAAAAACACAAGTTAATACATTACAGTAAACATGTCATTATACAACAAATTAACTACTACAGTAATGTATATTAACACTGGTATTATGTCGCAGTTATAAATATTTACAACCTTGGGTTGTAATTTATACTTCACACAAAGTTATAATACATATTTAGTATAATAAAGAATGGTGAGTAAACAAAATTGTAAGGATGTATATAACGATATACTATCTGGTGATGACACCTCAACTGAGGATATAGTAAATAAACATAAAGCATGTTTCTCTTTATCACCATCTATTAATCCTGTAAATAGTAATTTGTGTACATTTGTAAATTCCGAGAGAACACATTATTACGTCAATTGATATCAACATTATAGTATAGTAACATACATTAAAAATGTTAACAGAAATAATGAATGGTTAGATGACTAATTAGAATAATTACATGAGATATTTGTTCTCGAAGACTATCCAATTAAATCGGTTCACGATCTAAATTATGGTGATAGATGTAATTGTAACTGTATTATCCTATATTGGCACAAAAGAGATGAATTAATCAAACTGCTATCTTACTTAGTGTGTATTTGGTAAAGTATTAAGATTGTAGAACAGGCTCTAGGTGATTGGATAGTCAGAGTATACTTAGACAGATATGTACATGATATATTATTAGTAAACTACACTCAAACACACACAAACATAACACTTAATACTAGCGATAACAGAATATGGGAAGATTGTATGGACACTTACAACAATATAATTAATACTCAAAACTGTGAAATCTACACCTACTTGTGTAATTCACCACCATCATCAACACAAGAGACAACAGAAGTAACACAAACGATAGAAACAGATCAAAGAAAGCGTATGTTGTGTTTTTACCGTTTATTGTTCCAACCGTTAATACTATAATTGTGAGAGAGGCAGACAACATTATCATTAACAAGGATTGTTGTGCAATTCAATTCTTTAATAATTCTTACCATATGTTTCACATACTAAATTTATTACCACAAACCAATTATTGGGAATATAAAGTCTTCCCACAACCCCCTTATATGCATAGTATTCACATTGGTTATTACTATACAAGTATTTACAACATGACTTCTTTGAACATAATCATAACATCGTTGATCTGTTAGCTAGGACTATATGGGTTGAACTTAAAAGTTAAACAAAATGTTTTTAATAGTAACGGTTGCAGAAGTCAAAGACATGTTAACTAATTATCACGTTGACGTTTAGTTAAAACATAAACTAGATAAAATTGCTGAGTATACAGTTACAATCTTCATGGCCACAACAATCTAACCCATGATAACATACAACACATGTTAGATTCTGGATTTGATGACATCTTTCTCCTTCACATGTTCAAAACAGCAGTGTAAGCACACAATAGTTATTTACCGGACGATAGTAGTGATAATAGAGATAATGACAGTAATCCTGTTGATTATAACTTCTGGAATTATAGGTTAATACGATCTACCATATTATTTGAGACAACATACGACTTTGTGATTCGTCTTGACACACAAACGCATGATTACATAAACAACATTCCAATAATCCTACAACGTTTACAATATGAGCAAATACTTGACATACAAGATGTAGATGGTTTAGCTGGCCTAATTAGTAGTTTATGTTTAAAATATAACAAGACTTCATACCTGATGATTATCTTCGACTATTTGTTTAGTTCCCATTATTGGGATTACTTTCCTCTGTACGTCAACAAGAAATATTATGATATACACATTAACAATGTTTATATCACTGATTTTGTCAACACACCCTTCAGTAGTAGTGATAACATAATAGAGTTTGAGAACGAGGTTTAAACCAAATCACGTCTGTACCGTACACTACCCAACTTGTATGCCGATTATATGTAATACACAATATACCACATATTAAACATAACCAATAACAGAACCGTAATATATTACAAACTATGTTTGTAATTGTACGTCCGATTTCCAGATTGTGTCCTTGTTACAGACATCACAATTATCATTGGTATCAAATACCTTTTTGTAACATTATCACTCAAAATGTGTTAGGATAATGGATAATAGTTATATGTTTAATGTACACATATACATTTCTACTCATAGTAAAAATTAACTTATACTGTTTATATCTCGCGAGATATAAACACATTTATAACATCTCTGTATTACTAACAATCCAACATAAACTTTAACCAAACTTAATTACTTAAAACATCTAACATAAAACTACCCAACGTAGTTTAACCTTCATAATTGCAAGTTAACGTATAACTTATTTACATAATCATGTTTGACTTGATTGACTTAAACATGTTGTGTATATTTGGATGATAGGATTTTAACCTTAAACATAACAACATATTGTAATGTGTGTGTAGTTAATAACATACAACTTTACGTTGGGTAAGATTATTTGTAATAATCTTGGTTGATTGACAATGTTTGTAGATCGTTGATTAATAAAGATATTCGTGCACCTGGGAAGTATAAGTTGCTTACATATATTTAAAATTGATACAGATAGTGTGTGGTTGAGAGGGAACAAATGCCATTTCTTGTTTACACTGAAGCTAGGAGGAAGTATTATGTACCCATTGTTATTCCACCAAATTTCCATGACTTCAACAACATTACAACAAACAAAGATGGTTGGCATACCTGCCAGTTATGAACAACAAAAGCCTGTTGGTATACCTGCCAAATATACATCGTTGTACTACAATGGTTATGATGTTAATAGTATGGTAGATAAATCGGCTATTGATAATAACGATGAGAATGGACAAAATGTTGAGTATTAGATCATGGACTATTTGGTGTGTGAGATACATGGTAAGATTTATTACACCAATGATATTATTAGGGAGACTGGTTGGGAATATGCAAAGGAAACAACAGCCGGTGCTGCTGGTCTAATTCCCTACCATGTTAGTGATGAACCAGAGAGTGAGTGTAACCCTAACCTGGACATCTTCTTTCATGGTCAAAGTATCAGACCGAAGATTAAAACTAATGACAAGATGCTCCAGACTGTGATTGATAGTGCTAAGTTGTTTGGCTTAGCCAATAATTACAAATCACTCGTATTTGGTCAACATGTTATTATTTGTGATACTAATATTTATAGTAGTGATTTTGCTGACGGTAGTAGTGAATATGACACAGCAGTGTTCAATCTGAGAATTACTAAACCAAATAGTTATTGTGTCACTCGTAAGGTAGAGTTTGATGTTGATGTATCTGGTCACTTAGGTGGTGTAGAAACAATTAAAGATAGCTCGGTTACAGATAGTATCAACACCATTAATCGTTATTATACTCCTGATCTTGACTACCTTAGTTTGATATCTGATATTGCTTACATTCACTTCATTGGATCTTACCAAAATGACTACTTCGATATCCTAGGTAAAATTAACCTGATCAAAAACTAGTCTGTTAAAACAGTTATAACTGTTGTACCTTTGACTGATATCCAAAAACTACAAACGATAAGAGGTATTGCGGCTATTGCTTCTTCCTCACGGAACTAGTTTGATCGTCAACCTTCCATGACTCAGACTTCAGCACAAAACCAGGTACAGGACCAACGTCATCATCCATCTTTGTCTCACCTAAATTTACCTGTCATGCCACGAGGTATTCATCCTCTTCCTTCAACTGGCAGATTTTCATTGTATCGTGATAACAGGTGACATTAAATCTTCTCATCCCTAGGATGAGAATTAAATAAGGTATCAACAATTGTCTCGTTAGATTAATTACACCTAATATATATATATATATACATATATTGTTTGTCTTCATCCTATTATTTAACTGTTTTATGTATTTTGCTTAGCATTGTTATTATCTTAATCTACAATGTAATGTAGTTTTGACACTAAGTATACTTAGTAACATATATTGTTATAATTACCAATGGTACTACTACTATTAACATAACATATTTTGGTTAATGCATAATTTTTGAATGATGTTAAGATGTATATAGTATAATGGTTATACTATTAATAAATATGTTTACTTGACCATATTACAAATGTCCTGTTACTTATTAAATTATGTTAACATTGTAAAAAGGTGTTAATAACATTTGTGTTACAAACACATACAAATTACTTATTGTTAACACAACGATTATTTACTTGTGTCCAAGTTAATGTTGTTAATGCCTATTATCTAATACTATCATAGATAGTATTGTTATATTTAATATGGTTAGTTGAACTTAACATCTGCAATAACTAAAAAGTGGTTAGTTGGTCTAATATCATCATAATTAGTGACCATAGTTGGAATTATTGTTGTGGTAACGATATGTTGCTTAGCAGTGATAATGCAGTCCAAACTTGCCTGTTGTGAACTACTGTCACTAATCTTGTCATTGTAGTCAAAAGGTACAAAAGTGGTTTCACCTCTAATTCTGTCTGAGACCTGCCTCTCAGTCCTATCATCCTCATCACTGTCATCATCACAACTAAACATAGTGTTATAATCATCAACACTATCATGTGTTTTGTTCATGACACCAAGGGCAACACCATTATAAGACATACAAAGGTCGTGTTTGACTAACTTCCAGTACTCTAGTTTACTATTAAGGTCAAGTTGTGATGCTTGACAGTTGAACACTTGAAATGCAGTCTTACCATCTGGCGAGTCGACCATAGTGAAGTGATGTTTCATTAGTAGATAACATGGTTGACAATGTGTGGTAATCTTGGGACGGAAGTTAACAGTTTGAGTACACACATACTTGTCTGGATTCCAAAAAGTAGCAACATAACAACTGTCTCTACTAGCACTAGTCTTGTACATGATAAACTCCCACTTATTGTTATCACAACTTAAGGCTTGACACAATTTATATGCCACATCATAAGGTCCCCAAAATAAAGGTGTATGACCTTGTTGTTGCTCACAATTCATACCAGTTGATTTGATGTCCTGAACACAAACAATATCAAAGTTGTGTTCTTGTCTACTACTAGTAAGAAAGTTACAAATAGAGGGTAAACGTTTCCATAGTGGATTAAACTTCTCATCATCACAGGCAATGTTAAGAGATGCTAACTTAACCATATTATGTATATTAATTATTATTATTATGTTTTTGTCGTTACCTATTTGGTGAAATAATCAGTTATGTATTTGTGACTTACCAACGACAAGTTTCACTACTAAGTTTAACACAACTAGAATAGTTTACTGTTAGTAACTCATGTTAAATTTAATATTAACCTGTAAGATTAACTTTACATGTGTTAATGTTAACCGTGTAGTTAATAACCTGTGTAATAAACATAAATAAACTTTAGCGTTAATTCTATTAACACTTATTTGTTAGTCACCGTTACAGTTACAAATGTCGTCTGTTTATATTTGGTATGTGAATACCATATTGGTAAATACAATGTAGTTAATATATTCACGTCCATGAGACGTAAAATAAAGTAATTTAATTAATGTTTTCATCAGTACCATATTTAGAAACTTTATATGGGTCACTGTCAGGAACATAACCAGTAATAGTGTTATTGTTACCCACATCGATAATGTTGGTAATTAACACTCCATTAACCATATTATTAATACCTATTACAATACCCATAACCTTACCTATGATTGTATTATAGTTACCACGAACATCACCCAAAACGTCACCTTCAATTATGTTTTTGTTTCCATATACATCACCTGTAACATCATGTCTGATTACATTATCGCGACCAAACACATTACCATCAACATTACCAAAAACAACATTATAGTTACCATCTACATCACCTTCAACATCACCTCTAATCACACTCTCATTACCAATGAATTCTCCTTCAAAGAGACCAAAGTGTTGCTCTTTGTTATATCTTATATCTCTTGACATTTTTAATTACCAACAATTACTTTAAATTAGAAAATTCACATTATCAATGAGGAGGAAAAGACACGCCAGTAACAACTTATGTACAAACAAAAGTTAAAGTGGTGTTACCCTCTATAAACTAAGGATGTGAGCTAATAACATATCTATTAGTTTATATGTCATGATAATATGTTTATCGGTATATTATTACTAAGATACTTAGTAATTACATATTAGTAACACACTTTATTATTAATACTGGCAACATTAGACTAACCTAGTACTAACAACATATGTTAAATCTAATATTAATTATAAGATTAATACTAGCACATGTATATATAAACTTCTGTTAACAGTATGTATAATATACATACATAAAGTAATTTTAGTATTAACAAGATTAATACTTATTTATAAGATATTGTTATAATTAAAAGTGTCATGTAACTACATATTCATATCTCGTAGATGTAAAAACAAAAGTAGTTCAATCAATGTTACCAGGAACAATACATTTAGAGAGTCTAAGTCGTTAGTCATGATATTCGGGAATATAACCAAGGATAGAGTTATTGATGCCTGGAAAGGTAATATTGGTAGTGTGTTAATTAACACACCATTAACAATGTTATCGATCCCCTTAATCTTACCTAGCACCATCGTACCTCTGATTACATTATGGTTACCAGTTAAGTCATATAAAACATCACTCTCAATCACGTTATAACTTCCAAATACATTACCAGTAACACTATATCTAATTACATTGTGACCACCAAAATATATCACCCTCAATACCAATGATTATATTATAATCATCGTATACATCACCATCAACACTACCTCTAATCACAGACTCATTATTAACTAGATTTCCAATGTAATATCACCAATATGTTGGTTTTTACTATGGTTTGTACCTCTAAGCGTTTTGTTTATATACTTTAAATTAAAAAACCACAATACCAACAGATGTTTAGTAACAAACCATTCACAAAGGTAAACTGGTGTACATTTGTATGTAAATTGTATATATTAACAATATTAGATAATATATTACTTATTACTGTTTATAACTTGTAATCCCATGATTAATAAAGCCATATTTTAATCGTTACTAGGTAACTCAGTCACTAACATTTGTTGTGTGGAACATTGTACAATATACGTTGAAGTATAGTTAACAATGTTATTACATATTATGTATACATAACATGTTAATGCCCAACTTCTATGTTTCATATATTAAACTGGTTATATTGACTTAATATTTGTTTTTGTATATTAACATATCTTATAAATAAAATTAAGCATAAATAACATATTTAACAGTAAAACATTTTACTGTTAAATTTTTACTGTGTGTGTTTGTTATAGTTGGATACAATATTAACATTATTATTGTTTTGAAATGGAGTGATACTCAGTCACAAATAAAATAAATTCGATTGATACTATCCCGGATAGTATTATAATAATAAACTAAATTATGCGCATATTTAATATACACAACATTTATTATATTTTGGTATTAACAATGATGAACAACAACAATGATAATTACTTTATACATTAAATATTGTATAGTGTATTGTATATACCAAAAGTTTAATGTACATTTATATGTTATAGATTAACACACATTGTGTATTGAAGTACCACATAACAGATTTACATCTCGTAGATGTAAAGAGTTTAATTAACTTATTATTGTTCATTGATTGTTGTTACTGCGTGTGACCCAGGAGAGTTTAAACTGGCTTGTCATCGACCATATTACCAACACCATTAACGGTACCCGTCACGTACTTTGAGATAACGTTACCGTTACCAACGACCTTACCAGTCACGTAACCCTTAATCTTGTTATTGTCACCGATCACATCACCAATAACATTACCCTTAATAACATTCATATCGCCAACCAAGTTCCCTTCGAAATCACCGAAAATCATGTTACCAATAAAAAGTTTGTAATTAGACATAATTGTTGTTTTCACAACTTCCGACATAAAAATGTCAGTTGTGGTAGTAGTAGTAGACGGATGGATACATAGATAAACAATTATAGTAAACATTGTGTATCAACGAAAAACAGTATATGTTGACACAAATTAGTATATGTTAAAATTAATTACACCACTTCACAGTTACAACTATAATATATAATAATATTGTTATTATACGTAATTACACTTTAGGTTTATAAAACCAATATGTTAGATGTCAAGTCATTGATTCTAGATTGGATATCATAGATAATTAAAGTTACCATTATTGGTGGTCACTATAGTAACAAAGATTTGTTACACCTGAACCAACAGATATTAGATGTTAATTGAAATTAATATAACAAGATACATTGAGACTGGGCTTCGATGATGACAGGTTGGTTGATGAACTAAAAGTACCAATATATTATGTGTAACCACTAGTGTCTTGATGATACATAAACATTTCATCAAGATACTATTGTTTCAGAAGGGATGTTACTCATCTATATTATAAAAAGTAATTATTAACACAATGTTTAACTTTTCCAAGAATTTAAGGATGGTTGATTACAATTACCGCACTCAAAATGTAAGTAACACTTGGTGATAACAAATGTTGTTATACAACATAGTTGTTAACTTGTAATACAAAATGTAAACTTGTGATACAAAGCACATTAACTTATTAACTCACAGGAAGTAGTTGGTCGAACATTACTAAACAATTTAGTAATCGATTGTATATATATATATATATTAATGTTGTTATTTGGTATGTTGTTTATTATTGTTTTAGTGTGGTAGTTTTACACTAATTTAACATCTTGGTATTGTGTCTGTCGATGTAAATTACCATCCGAGATCCAACACTTCCTCCATCCATGAAGCTTGTTGTTTTTGTAATACAGTTGTCATTGTCTCCATGACAATACATTGTTAGTACAGTCATTTTTATATTATAGCCCGCAGTAACATTAATCTAATATATAATATAATTGCCTCACTGTATTCACATACATCAATAAACAAAACAATAAAATAAATACAAACAAATTAACAAATGTAAAAATGTTAACAAACATAAGTAATTACTATACTTTACACTATTATATATTGAGCCCATATATTAATTGGATTAATATGTGTTGAATATGTTGAGCGTGAATGATGTAGTAAGGATATATAGGATTATAGAGTAGATAGAAAGAATGTAGAATAACCTAATGAATAACAGTATCTAATTCGTCTTTAGTGACTGGGATAAAATGTTTCCTACCATGAATATATGTTTCACGTGATAATAGGGCATCGATATTGTCAGACCACGATCTAATGGTACCGTGAAGGACTGTTAACCTCTTTACGTTGTACAGATGGGACCAATGTTTGGCTTTGGATTTGGTATTATTTTTTGTTATGTAGTAGTAGGGCCTAATTTCATGAACTTTTCCTGATAGGTAGTAAGTAGTATCATGAAAGTATGTAGTGTTGTTAGCTGTAAAGTCTTTTGTACTGTTAATCTTTGCCCACTCCTGACGAAATTTGGCATCACAGATGTAAATCTCGGGTAACCAATAATAAGGGAAGTACAAGTACACATCACGTTGACTGTTAATGTTAAGATTGCCTATTAGAAACACCAACTGTTCACTATTCTTAGGTAAGTACTTATGTAAAAGTTTGTTAACAATTAATGCCAAATACACATTATCCTCGAGATAGTGACATAATGTTATATCCTCAATACAAATAGATTTTATGTTTTGATCGGTTAGGTAACAAATATAGTTATCATAACAAGACATATATGGTTCAGGGAAATAAACAACCTCACACTGACAGTCACTAATTAGGTTATTGTAGAACTTACTGTTGGTTAACTTGTCTCTCGGTACCAACAATTGCTTGTGTTGTGATTGTAATTGTGATGACAACAACAATCGTGACGGTGACAACGATGTATTCTCATCACAGATAAGACTTATCATAGTATTGTTTTGTGTCATGGACAGTGATGTTTATCGTGATTCACGACCACGGTTCAAGCTTAATGTCACTTTTACAATAAAACATATTGTGTTGTTAATAGTTAACAATAACTTTAGTTGTCAGATATTGTAAATAGATTAACACATATTTACTGTAAGTTAAGTATAAGTACATAAATAATGTTTATTATGTACAACAAACATTATACTTGTAAACAACTTAATGTATAGTGTAAGTACTTGTAATATTGAATTAAACGTTTATCCATGTCTACTTAAAATGTTAATCACACTCAATATAAATAATAATAGTAGCATAACAGTTCCTGTTGATAGAGTGTCGTCATCGTTGATGATAATGTCTGTTATCAACAATAGTAAAATAAGTAGCAGTACAGTAGACTTGAAAGTACCAGATAAGTACATACCTGTGTTTCAACATTATAACAGTTACTTATTACGTGAGGATGTTATCATCGAAGATGTCAATAGTTTATTATTGTGTTTAGAACTAGCAATTTACTGTGAGGATGAACAATTCCTATCATTGTTAATGTATAAGGTATACATGATGTGTGGAACGACATTTATCCTCGTATTCCATATGACCGAGAGGTGTTTTTAAGGGTACACCTTTCGACTTTGTTCCCGACTGGTTGATGAGTCAGAAGTTATTCTTCAAACAGTGGTTAGATATAAACAAGAACAAACTATTACCTTAAATGGTAATGAGATATATAATGTCCGTGTTGAATATTATGAGGGTGAGGGAGATGTATGTGAAGGTAAAAACCATATACGTGAACTCGAAGTTTACCATACCGTTAGTGGAAAAAGAGTTGGTTGTAGTACCAAAAAAAACAATGGTTTGGGATGGAAGACTTAAACGTCATTATCAATACCAACATGGTGTTGACACATGGGAATATTTATTACAATGGTGGCATCACAATGGACAACTTAGGGGTAACTTTAACTATAAAGATGGTGAAAATCATGGTTTGTGTGAGAGTTATTATTCTAATGGAACCCCTGAACATAAAGCAATGTATGACATGGGAACCACTATTTGGGAAAAGTTTTAATACCTATTTAGTTGACAGCAACTCACCAGCAATTAAGATACACAGTATCTTAATATTACAACATGTTAAAATTTATGCCAAACACATAACAAGTGTTAGATAAATATTAAACACAATAACTTGTCATGACCATAACAAATGCATATTCATTAAACTACCAATACATGAGTGTATAATATACTCATAAATTTAAACTACTGTTAATAAACAATGTGACATTGTATTATTTATATACAAATTGTGTTTAGAATAACAATAATATATTAGATAAGTAAATTATAATCTTACATCTTGTAGTACCACAGTAAAATATAGAACTTCTAACTGTTTGTAAGATTACTTGTTATCTTCCAATCCCTTAAACAACCAGAAGTTGTTCATTTTGTGTCAATGATCTGTCTAATACTATAATTAACATATCCACAGTTATCGTATTCATGTTGTACATTCAAAATAAAATTACTATAACATACATATTGTTATAGTATTACACTACCAACAATGTAACAAGTATTATTTTGTAACAGTACTAAATTTGTTAACAACATATTACAAACATTTATTATGTTTGTAATATTGAAATAAAAGTTTGTCTATTTTAATACCTAAAATGTTAATCACACTCAATATAAACGATGATAGCAGTATAACAATTCCTGTTGACAAACTGTCACCATTGTTATTGTCATCGATAGTTAACAGTGATACATTAACTATCGATGACAATAACAATACTGCAAATTTGCAAGTACCAGATAAGTATTTACCTATGTTTCAACACTATAACAATTACTTATTATGTGAGGATGTTATTATCAACGATGTTGATGAACTGTCGTTATGTATAGAGTTAGCAACTTATTATGAAGACCAGCAATTCTTATCACTGTTAATGACTAAAGTATATAATATTTGGAATGAATTCTATCCTCGTATTCCATATGATAGAGAAGTATTTTTAAGAGTACCATTTGAATTCGTTCCTGACTGGTTAATGGATCAAAAACCATTCTTTAAACAGTGGTTAAAGATAAACGAGAATAAAACTATTACTTTAAATGGTAATGAAACTTATCACACAATTGTTGAATATTATGGACCTGAAAATTTACATAATCATGATTGTAAACCCAATTGTGAATGTAAAACCTGGGTATACAAGCTTGAAGCTTATCATACAATCAATGGAAGGAAAGTTGGTTATGGTGTTGCAAAACAATGGTACGAGAATGGACAACTTATCCGTCAATATCAATATGATAGTTACGTGAAGGATGGTTTACAACAATGGTGGCATGACAATGGAACAATTAGGGGTGTGTATGGTTACAAAGATCGTAAAAAACACGGTTTACATGCAGAATACCACGAATGTGGAACAGCTATATTCAAAGAGATGTATGACATGGGATCATGTGTTTGGAACCAATGGTAACCATATTATATCACAGTAACACGTTATTAATTAAGATATCTTATATCTTAATATATTAAATATTTTTATGTTACTATGTGTAGCATAAATATTATTATATTTATTAACATGTGAGTATACTCATAAATTCAAATCACTGTCATCAAACAAAATAATATATATTTATTTAGAATGTAATTACCATTGGGTATGATAATTTACACATCATTGTAATTCAAAATAATAATATAATAGTTGGGTTGTAATCTTACTTTGTAGGATTAAGAATAATATTCTCTGTTAAACAGGTTAAAAATATAATATTAATGTATTAATTTCTTTGACACCTCTGGATATCATGATGGTTTAAAAAATAGTATATATAGTATTAATATTAGCCATTACACAATATCTGTGTAAACAGAACCGAAGGTATACTCCAAAGAGAAATGGCTACGCCACAGGTTGGTCCTTCTCTGGTCTCATCTCATAGTTCAACCATGACATCAAGTGATAGTTCAACTATGAGATGATATACAACAAGAGCATCTCCAAATAAGTAAAATAAGTGTATGAATATATATTAACTTAAACATTAATATAAGTTGGTCAAGTAACAAGAATAAATGTGGATGACTTAATAAGTGTAAAGATAGATGAATTTGTAAGCAAAAAATAGTTTATTTATGATCTTCAAGATTACAAAAGATTAATATAGATATACGACATAATTAACTTCTATTGAAGGTTACACATAATTTGGTGTATTTAAAATATGGTAGTGATAAATAACCAAAATTCTACGAACAACATGTTTATCGAACTTCTTAAACGATTCAAAACATTAAAATAAAGGTAAAATTAGGTGTCAAACTAACACAAAACAATATTATTTTAATGTTTTGAATCGTTTAAGAAGTTCGATAAACATGTTGTTCGTAGAATTTCATGTAAAAATATGTCAAAGCGATAAGTGAAGCGGAAAAGCTAGCCTGCGGCAGACCAAAATTTGTCTGTAAAATTAAAGGTAAGCGTTATTCCACTATACAATATAGTGTATTCGATACACTATTTTGGTACAAAATCTTTTATACTTACTAATACCATGTAGGAGTATCATCTTACTTTGAATTTACAGGTAAATCTTGGTTTGACATATTTTTGGTTTAGGTGAAAAATATGTCAAACCAAGATTTACCTGTAAAACATAAGTATCAATACTCTTAATTATGTACTATATGTTACTGTAACATATAAAATTATACTTTTATTTATATTAATGTATATGTTATTGTTACCAAAATTCAAACAACAATGTTGTTTAATGCAATTATATGAAAGTATACTAAATGATACCACCTAATAATATTCAGAGAACAACATTATATTCGTGAATAGTTGGACACACGGATATTATGCAATTGTTTTTAGTTATAATAAGTATCTTTGTATTACAAACACATAATAATTATGTATTCTAATTCTCACCATCTCTATTCTTTCTCCTTCTCACTCATACTCATTACTATTATCAACATAGTTCTAACCCTACACAGTATACGTAAACACATAATTACATAAATTTTAAAGTATGGATATGTTATGTTTGTTATTTGGAATAACAAAAATATTCATAGAAACATGTTTAAGTCATATATTCTTTATCCTTTTGAGGATAGTATCATGGTGGTATTAACACATTAATTATAATATTACTAAATATATATATATATATATAGACATACAAAAGATATACAGAAGGTATACTGAGGGATCCATAGCTGCACTATACGAATGATTATTGTAAATATGTTGCAGATTAGCACTGGGTTCCGCTGTCGCTTACCGCAGACACAAATATCTATTGCTATTCTTTCAATGACTAGAACTAATATTATATAATTGTGAAGTTATTACAGTAGTTTTACTAAACTACTACTTGTTTTGATGTTGAATATAAGAAGTAAAAAGTAATTGTATAAAGATTATTATTCACAATATTAATTGTAATATCAATTGTAGTGGTAATTATTATCGTGAACATCTATTACCATTTTCTACACCGTACAAAGTAGATCAATACCAATTGGTGAGCTGCGAACCCCATCTTCGGCTGCTAAAAATCAACAACAATTCAATACAAATTCGTAAAAACATGTAAAAATTGTGTTAGTATGTAATTAGTAATATTATATTACAATTAAAACAAGAGTTACTTCTCGAAGAAGTAAATTATATATGGATGAATAGAGAGAGTGGTAGAAAAATTTATACAAACAATTCTATATGTTACTTTTCACTCTCTATACATATTTTATCTCCAAGCCCTGTCTATCATTACATATACCGAATGTGAGATGTGCTATGTGAGTGCAATTACATAATATTTGTGTAAGCCGTTTGGCACAGCCTACCTTCGGTTTGTGAGACTTAGTCTCACAAGTAGCAAGCTACGCTAAGCAACTAACCGTGATGATTATGTGTTCCATCAATGATAATAACAGGATATATCAATGTATAATATACACATCATTACATAATCATCGTGATTAGTTGACTACACACACATTATGTAAATACTACAGATAATACTTAAATATTTACAATTATGATCCCTATATATATATCTTCATTGACCCAAATATACGTACATATATGTGTCATCTTTCACCCATTGTTTGTTTTTAATTACTGTCAAATAAAAAAATATATTGTTTATGTATCTATTTATAAACATATAATTAAACTCATGTTGGAGTCTTTCACATACAAAATTAAAAAAATAATACGTGATTGAAAAATTTACCGTTTTTCTTAAATTCACCGATAGTTAAAAATATTTTGACGAAATATGTTCTTTATATTTTTTTACGTTTATAAATATATGTTTGACTGTCGGTAAGGTTCAAAAATTACTAATAATGTATAACTTTACAACATTGTTATATTTTAGGTAGTAAAATTGTTGTTAACATGTTACATATACATATCATGAGCAAAATAAGTAATTTTTACAATTAGTAGATATAAAAATATAATAAGGTGTGTATCTATTATTGTTAAATAAAACTTCAACTAATATACTATGTAATTTATTACACATAAATGTAATATGTGTTGTAGTACCATATTATGAGGTAAATATATAAATATATAAATATATGGTTTACATAATAAAATTTCGCATAAATTTTTACATTCACAGTAGTAACTATATTTATTACCAAAATTAAAATAAGAGATAACATTGTGTTCATATGAACATTATTGTTATATTAAAAATATTATTGTCGACATCATCAGCTACACTGTGCATAAAATGCATATTTTTAAGCATCATATAAGTGATAAGTGATAAGTGATAAGTGAAAAGTCTAATATTTTTATTATCCAAAATTTTTTTGGTATGATATTTGTGCGGAAAAAGTTGGCAAAAATTTCCTGCCAAAAAATTTACCTGTAAATTGTAATACATCAATACATAAGTTAGTTATCACGCTTATCATTCGATCTCTAATTTGTTAAAATCATAACGTGTTTATAACACCATACAGACAAATACTTCTTATTATATTTATTACTTATTGTAAGTAATATTAATACTATTCATTGTAACAAGATAATTATATATGTTGTAATTATTGTCTACACTAAAATATATTATTTAACAGTTAAATACATTTTGTATATCAAACAATATAACGTATATTGTTTTAGTAGAAGAAGTAATGTCCAATTAGAAAGTATAGAATAATATATTTTACTATAAGATATAACCTATTTACTTATCCTCATAAAGTAATTATAACATTATTTATAGTATGTAGTTATATATTATATATTATATATTATATATTATATGTTGTTATTGTTATGAGATGAGAGATTGTTTATATAATACTAAACACATATCATATTACAGGATATATTTATGGTACTTTTAATCAACCATAAACATACTAATAATGATATTATTAGTGTAGATTAATAGTATATTAACTTGTTTAGTATATAATATCACTCAGAGTAATATTATTTGTATATATTACATATTTAGTATAATATATTATAAACATTGTTGTATTTGTTTTGTATAGGAACTATGAGTAAGAAACACACTTTACACTCACTACAATCCTACAATACTACATTCCTACAATCACTAGATAAATTAATAATACTATATCTATATAAATTACTAAAACAATATATGTTATATTGTTTAATATAAATATAACTATAAGTAGTTGTTATATAACATAATGAATGTAATATGTTATATAACATACAAGTTATCATCATAGATACTTAATTATATAATAGTTATATAATATATGTTATAAACATAAACAATATAAAATAACAATACATAATATATGTATTATGTCTACTAAACAACGTATATTAAGTATTCTATGTGGTTGGAGTATTGTTATTATTATTATTACTTACAATAAGTAATAGATGTTAATATTTATGTTATATACAAACATATACAATGAACGTAGAATATGTGTATAGATGTATATAATGTATATACTATATATTATGGTATATGTTATAATTTATTAAAACAAAGTTTGGGTGATAAGTGTAATGATGATGATGTATCGCAAACCATAATTTACAGGTAAATTTTTTGGCAGAAAATTTTGACCAACTTTTTCCGCACGAACATCATACCAAAAAAATTTTGGATAATAAAAATATTATCTGATGATTAAAAAATGTTTGTTTTGTGTATAGTATAGTTAATTGTGTTAACAACAATATTTTTAATGTAATAATTTTGCTTATCTGTACGCAATGTTACCCCTTATTCATATAAAATAATGTAATTGTTATTGATACATATAATTTTACAAAATAATATTTTTTATGTTATTCACGTACACGTATAACATCAGTTGACAATATATCGTTAATAACACAACACTTGTGATATTTTTGTTTTCAACGACATATTTTTAACTATCGTTGAGTTTAAGAAAACGTCAAAATATTTCGTAAATACAAACCAAAAATATATTCTATGTTTTGTTCATGACTTCTGTTATGTAATTTGATTAGTAGCAAAAATATAACCTATTATCATAATATTACAATGTAAACATATTATGTTCCAAACTACAACGAAGTTACTTTGTTATACTTATTTGTCACAACTCACCTTCGATTTAGCGCTTGTCACTGCGTTTGACGAAGTCATTTCTCTTTGAGTATAGCTTTGCTTTGGCATAGCCATTGCTCTCATAGTTGAGCTGTCAGTATACCTTCGGTTTGACGAAGTCCAGCTTTGCTTTGCCAGAGGCTAGCTTCGCTTTGTCGCTTTGTCGCAGCTCTTCTCTCCGGAGGTATATACCTTTGGTTTACTACAGGTTAGATTCAGATTATATTAGTGTGATTACATAAAATATGTGTAAGCAATCAACCACAATGATTATGTAGTTATAAAAGTATTAGTAAACAATTATCCGTGTAGTGATTTATGTATAACTACATAATCATTGTGGTTGATTGCTTACACGTATTTTATGTAATCATACTTAAAATTATCTGTTATACCTACTTATTCTATTGTAATTATGTGAGTGAAACATGCCACTTGTAAGTCTAAAACTCATAAAAAGATAAAATACATATAATTAACTAATCATTAACATTATATATATATATATATACTGTAATTAATACTATTATTTATATAATATTCGTGGTGAGTTGTTTAAGCAAAGACCCCTTCTCTCCGGAAGCATACCTTCGGTTAGCGCTTGTCACTGCGTTTGACGAAGTCATTTCTCTTTGAGTATAGCTTTGCTTTGGCATAGCCATTGCTCTCTCAGTATAGCGCAGCTGACCTTCGGTATACCTTCGGTTTGTCGCTTTACACGTATATTATGTAATTGCACTTTAATTTTTGTAGTTGTCATGTTGTATAACCAAAAATATACGAACAGTGTGTTTTTTAGCGATTTTCTTAAACGATTCAAAACATTAAAATAATGGTAAAATTAAATGTAAAAACAATACAAAACAAGTTTATTTTAATGTTTTGAATCGTTTAAGAAATTCGCTAAAATGTACACTGTTCGTAAATCTTTGGTTATCTTTTGTTATAGATTATAACATATTACATGTTATGTGTTAATAACAAAATTTCTAACCATATAGAATATATTTGTTTAGAATTATGTTAAAAACGCAAAGAGAATACACACACACATAATCACATGTAATGATATACTGTATTAAATTATATTCCTGTTTACATCAACATAATATTACTACTAATTACTTATTAATTATACTACTTACAGTAAGTAGTAAAATTACATCTTTAATATATTATAGTACATGACATTAACTTAATACAAATATAAGTATCAACTTAGTATAGTTGCAATATATTTGTGGATAGTTGAATACACAAATATATTGCAATTGCACAAAATTACTATATAATCTATACATGTACTATTATGGTAAATGATTAATTACTATCAAAATTATGTTTTGTGTCACGTGTTTCTATTATGTAGATAAATAATAACAATATGTGATTGTTATAGTGCATTTATTTTTTATATATGTTGGTAACATACGTGAAATTTGGTATAAAATATAGTTTGGTGATAATTACAACTACTATCATATTATCAACAACAAGTTTTACTGACCAGCAAATTAAAATAAGATTTTAAATACTATACAATGTTATAGTATTTATATGGTAATATCATATGATGACAGGTAAAAATACGGTTTTTACAATTTTTGTGTAAAAATATGTCATACCAAAAAATTCCCGTGAAAATGGGGTGTTAATGATCACAACTATATATTATATGTTACAGTAACATATAGAATTGTACTTTTATTTGTATTGTTTTATATATAAAAGATTACAAACAAAGAATTTGTGTATTTAAAGAATATAAGATATGTTAGCATAATAATAATAATACTTATATAATTACAAGATTGTCATGGTGAGTTGCCTAGCACAGCTTGCTGTTTGTGAGCCTTAGGCTCACAACCGCTTACATGAATATTATGTAATTATACAGTTTAAATTGCTGTTCAATGTTATTATTTAACCTTCTTGTTGTAATTGTTGTAATTATTGTAACAATACAAGGGTAATTACACAATATCTGTGTAAATAACTATCCACGATTATCACTTGATAATACAAATTATAATCATAAAGTAATTATTCATTCAGAGTGTTTTACCTTTAATTTATACTGATGTAGTCACATAATAGATGTGTTTGGTTGCCTACACAGATTTTATGTATTTGCACTTTAATTTTCTTATTATACTCGTATATAATATTGTTATTAATATTATTATATACAAGTAAACTTACATAATAACTGTGTATACAATTAACCACGTAAGTTATGTAGTTATATAAGTATAAATACTGCAAATAATTATTAGTTCGTACTTGTATAGTCATATAATTATTGTGATTGATTGTATAGCGCAGCTATGGCTCTCTCAATATACCTTCGGTTTACACATATTTTGTGTAATTACATTAGAGTAAAATATAATATTACATTTTTATTTGTATGTTATTGTATTTTACTCTAATGCAATTACACAAAATATGTGTATCTAATCATCCATATCCATTGTGGGAATAATACAAGTATATATTTGTTCTCTTCACATACATGCATTCTATTTATTTCTTTGTTTTTATTCCTCCTTGTCCTCCTCATTCCAAAAGTATAAAATTACTATACTGTGATCATATACATATTATATATTCTTGCAGTACATATATATATATATATATATTTTACAATAACATATCCAAGATATGTTAACATTAATAATCTTTACAATTGTAATATATTGAGCTTTTTTATAACCGGTATTACTTTTATCTTTTATCTTTTAACTACCTATGACTTGTTTATAGTTTTAATAGCCACATAATATTAACTATACAATGTTAAACAATGTACAATTTTAAACATTTACTTCGGTATCTATCATTTCCTAACTTCTCATCATTATAATTAGTAATACTACTACTACTATCTAAAAAATACTAACAATAAATACTTGTATCGAAATTCTTAAACGATTTGAAACATTAAAATAAAATTGTTTTATGTTGACTTAACATGTAATTTTACCATTATTTTAATGTTTCAAATCGTTTAAGATCTTTTACTATAAATATTTGTTATTTTGTACTTTCCCGATTAATGTTTGGAATACATGTTTTTGTATAGTTTCCAATTTGCCATACACTCCAGATGGTCACATAATATTTGTGGTCAGTTGGTTACACAATTCATATGTAATTCATACAATAATATTATACATCACGAAGGAAGGAAGGAAGGAAGAGAGAGGGAGGGACAGAGAGAGAGAGAGGAAGAGAGAATGTAGAAGGTAGAGATATAAAGAGATACTTGTATGTATATATGTATTAAATTTTTGTTTCTAACCAACAAAAAATATAGTTTATAGTTTATATTTGTATATTATACATCTTTGAATTTAATTGTAGTTAATGTTCTATCTATTCCTCACTATAATATGTAGTGAGTGTAAAAATACTATTGATACTAAAATAATATATTATATATATTACAATATACAGCTATATACTCATACTTTTAATTTTACAGGTAAAATTTGGTTTGACATATTTTTGGTTTTGGTGAGAAAATATGTCAAACCAATTTTTCCCTGACAAATCAAATGTAAACAATACAAAAATATACATTATAGTGTATTCAATATATTATTCTAGTATTAACACTATTTTACACTCACTACATGTGTTTATAGCCAGATAATTATCTACCTCCGGTTTGTCAAGGAAAAACTTGGTATGATGTATTTTCTCACCAAAACCAAAAATATGTCAAACCAAATTTTACCTGTAAAATTAAAAGTATGAGTATAGTTTAGTATTTATTTCTCTTCTTTATATGTATATATTTTAATACAATTACATAATATTTGTGTAAACCGAAGGTGTATATATATATATATACTTTCGGAGAGAAGAGCTGCGACAAGCACAGCGCTAAACAATTTACCGCATAAATCTTGTGACTCTCAGTGACAACTAACCAAATATTCCAGTAATTATTATACATGTTTAATACTTATATAATGTTCATATAACCACGTAATGGCTGTGGATAGTTGCTTACACAAATATTGTGTAATTGCGCTAATATTGCCAACAATTAAACTTCTCTCCTTCTTCCTTTCCTTCCTTTCCTTCCTTTCCTTCCTTCCCTTCCTTTCCTTCCTTTCCTTCCTTTCCTTCCTTCCCTTCCTTCCCTTCCTTCCTTTCCTTCCTTCTCCTCATTCCATCAAACGAATGTAAAATTTTAACACGTTGTAAACGTATATAGCATATGTTTAATATCTCATGGTTTGTTTTGTTAGGTAGTAATTATATTACCCAAATATTCTACTTGTTAACAATACACAAGTACAATCAATATGTAAATTAAACTATGTACATATTATTTAATATAACTTTATATCCAAATATTTTAATATTGTGAGGTAATTTTAATCTATGTACATTATAATGATGTACGATGTTATATACTAATACTACTAACAAACTTGGTAGTGTTTTAATTGTTGAAGATGTGTTAATCGTGGTTGATGTGAGTATAATCTATATGAGATTATACTCACATCTTTCCACTGTTTAACCTATTTATGTTTATGTTAATATCTGTTGAAAATATTGTTTGGTATACAAAATACTAAATCTTTTACTGTATTAGTAATACTACTATATCTACAGTAGTAATATTAAAACTTCAAATAGAGTATTATGTATATGTCATCAATTACGATATACATATACTATGTTATATTTTAGGTTACTTCTATATATTATGTGTTAAAATAATATACAATATATTATTACCTATACTACAGTCAATAGTATCTAGTTTGTTTTGTTATTTTATATTATGTCATGTTTTTAATCCAATCTAAACTAACTAGTTTACTTGTTATAATATAACAAGTGATATTATTACAACAACAATCACGTAGTGATTAATTATTATATAATTTGTTCATGGTAATACCATCATATACTTATACTTATACTTATATACTCTCAGGATATATAACAATATGTTTTATTGTTTACATGTTTAAACATATTTTGGTAAAATTATACAAACCATAGTTTACCTGTAAATTCAAAGATGCGTGATACCTAAGTTGTAACACTTAATAAGTATAAAAAGGTTTTATACTAAAAATATGTATTGAATACACTATACTGTATAGTGGAATATTAATTACCTTTATTTTTACAGGTAAAAATTAGTATAATGTATGTTTGCAAATATTAACCAAGACATAAGTTATCTGTATTTTTACAGGTATTAGTATCACCAAATATCGATGAGTGTGAGGAGAAAGAATCAATTGAAATCGCTTATTTATGATGAAGTAACTACATAAATCCGTGTAACCAACTACCCACGATCATCATGTAGTTATACTAGTATAACTAAATCATTACTACTGTATTAATATTAGTATGTTTACAGTATCACCGTGGTGAAATTGTATAGCGAAACTCACCTTCGGTATACACGAATGAATGTAGTTCGCACGCATATAAAGCGCAGCTAACTTCTGGTAAACCGAAGGTTATCTTAAGAGAGAGAATTGTTAATTTAACATGGTATTATATTTATCATGATATTATATTTATCATGATATTATATTTATCATGATATTATATTTATCATGATATTATGTTAACATGTTATTATTGTATTATCTAATACACTTACATAATATCTGTGTAACCAAAAATATCCACAGATATTATGTAATATACTAAACATACAATTGTATTTATATTAGAGTTGTAACAAATATAATCACATAACATTTGTGGATATTTTTGGTTACACAAATTTTATGTAATTATACTGTAATAAACAATATATTGTATTAATTCAACACACATAATAATATATCATGTTGCCTTTAGTTGTTACGAGTGTATAACTATCATTCAAAAAACTAAGAATGTATATATACTCGTAATAGCAACTATATTTATTATATCTTACTTTAATGACCTGTAGTATGTTACAATTTTTTTGGTAAAAAATGTACGAAACATGTTTTAACTCAACAAAACAAAGTAACACGATCCTTAGCTATCAGTGAGTATAGAACAATTCTATATTAAAATAGTATTACATATTCATAATAGAGTACATCTTTATAGTCTTTTATTTTACTGGTAAAAGTATATTAAATATACTTTCGAATTACACCAAATAAATTGTTAGGTGTAATTTCTTCTCTCGTTCTCTCAGTACTACATATCCGATTTGACCTAATAAATATAAAGAAGATACTAATTGTTACAAACGTATAAATCTTAATTTAAAATAGGATGATTACTCACTCACTGATAGCTAAGGATAGTGTTACTTTGTTTTGTTGAGGTAAAACATGTATCGTACATTTTTTACCAAAAAATTGTAACATACTACAGATCATTAAAGTAAGATATAATAAATATATTTGTTGTTACGAAAATATATACATTCTTAGTTTTTTGAATGATAGTTATACACTCGTAACAACTAAAGGTAACATAATGTCTTATTTTTAATGTTCAACGTTATGGATGACATATTTTTCACCAATAATATATAAAACATATTCTGTCTGAATAGATGTAAGTAATAATATTTAATAGTAGTGAATATAGATTAGTTCTATATTAAATTAAAATTATGTACTTGTTAATTATAATAATGTAAATATTAACAAATATTACTACAATAATGTATGTATAAGTCAATTAGTATTTACAATAGTAACAAATTTTAACATAATTAACATTATATGTAAATATTCTAAACTATATCTACACGAAATCTGCTATTCAATTATCCACAATGATCATATGGTTATCCTAACACATACAAGTATATTCTATGTATGTAATACTTATAAATATAAGATTGTATGACACTACTAACATATCTAAGATATATTAACACCATTTATCTTTGCCATTGTGACATTCACTTCATCTACATATTTACCATTAACTTTTATCTTTCAACCATTTATTGTTGGTAATAATAAACATTATATATGATGATGAGAATGTAATTTACCACATTGTTTAATTTTGTTATTCTAACTCTTCTTTCTCTTCTCACCTAAATATGTCATTGTATGATTACCTAATTATATAATTGCCAATGGCACATCTCCAACTGTGCAAACATTACAACTTCTATCTTTCTTATCATACACAAGTTACCCTCTCTATTCTACTTTCACCATGATCAAGAATATCACAATAACAAGAATAATATGTTTTTTGATTGAATAAATAATTGTTATAATGTTTACATTACATAGTTTAAACAATATAAGTATTAGTAGATATGATAACAATCTTTTTATATAAATTAGTTATTTTAATGATTGTAATTATGTTAGTGTTAGTATCATCATAAATGAGTGTATACACTAAAATTAAGTATTAACCTCACTATATGTTATAAATTATGTATTGAGTTACTTTGTTTTGTCAGGTAAAATTTGGTTTGATGTATTTTTATATCATACCAAAAAATCTGTCAAAGCGATAAGTGAAGCGGAAAAGCTATACTCTAAACCGCAGGTATGCCTCAGAGAGAAAAGCTTCGCTAAAGAAAAATGCCTGTGGCAAGATAAGAATTTACCTATCATAGTAAAGTATCGTAATATACTGTTATAATATATCAGTGAGTATAAAAATATTTTAAGCTGAGATATCTTTGTTATACACTACTAACGTATAGTGTGAGCTATTGTCTTACTTTAAAAGTACAGATGTAATCTAGTTTTGACAGATTTTTGGTATGGTTTAAAAATACATCATACCAAAAATTACCTGTAAAATTAAAGATAACAATAATACACTATATAGTATAGTGTATTCAATAGTTCATTTTAGTATATAAAATTCTTTTATTTTTACTAGATGTTATATTGGGGTGCAATGTAACTACACAAATTCTGTGTAACTAACTATCCACAATATTTACAATCATATAATTGTGTGAACATTTATTCATGTGGTTTAATTGTAAATTATATTAAAATATACGAGGAGATAAGGAGAGATAAGAAATAAGAGAAGTGGAGAGAGGAGGAGAGATTGTGGATAATAATATGTTTACTCTTCTTGATCTGTTGGCAATTACATAATATTTGTGGTTAACTATATGCATGAATATTACGTAATCATACTAATATTATTCTTCTATTTGTTTACTATTTTGTAGCATATTACTCGATATTACATAAAATTAGTGTATACAACTTCACCACTAACATTATGTAATAATTCTAGTAAATCTTTTGTTGCTTACATGTAAGAATTTCACCCAAAACATATTCTATTGTAGAATATGTGTAGATTTACAATTGTATAATATGTTACATCTTTAAATTACATATATTTTACTTATTGTTTACTGTATCTTTTTCCACAGTTATTCTAACAGAATAACCACATTCGAAGTATGTACATACATCTAATTTATATATTTAAACACAAAGATAAATTTGTGTTAAACATTACAATAATTAATGAGGTATGTAAAAGATATAACTCATGTGTTATAACCAATACTTAATGATGAATTAAATAGTGTACTATACACTACTTATTATACTAATCTTTATATTAGTGTGTGATACATTACTATTTCAAATATAATTACATAAAATACGTGTAAAGCGCAGCTGACCTTCGGTAAACCGAAGGTTGGTCCTTCTCTTGTCTCAAATGGGAAATCAAATGGGACATCAACTGATCTGTCAGTTGGGAGCTATCAGCTCAACTATGAGATGAGCTGTGCTAAACAATCAACCACAACAATCATGTAATTATATGTATATAATATATTGAAGTAACCAAATATTGTTACTGTTAATTACATAATATTCGTGTAAGCGGTTGTGAGCCTTAGGCTTTCCGCTACGCTTATCACAAACAGTAAGCTGTGCTAGGCAACTCACCACGGTTATTATGTAATAATTACATAATATAATCAAGTATATAATTATATAACAATACTAAAGCAATCACGTAATTGTAAATAATCTTTGTGGTGAAATTGGATGCACATATTTTATGTAATCATAGTAGTAAAGTCATGTAATAATTCATGTAGCACCACTAATTACAAATATTATATGACTTTACTAGCATAATTATTCGATAATTACTTATATCTACTTCTCTAACACTCTCATCCTCCTTATCATCATTCTCTCTCATCTTCTCTCATTTAATCTAATTTGTAACAAATATACAATTGTTCTATAACAAGTATAATATCTCCAATATTATATTGCTCTAAAATTGCAGGTAAATCTCAGTATGTTATATATTTTTGGTTTAGGTTAAAAATATGTCAAAGCGAAGCTAGCCTGTGGCAAACCAAGTTTTACCTGTAAAATTAAAGGAAGCAATGTAATACTATATTGTATAGTGTATTCAATATGTAATTTTGGTATAAACTCTTTTATATTCATTAACTATTGTATCTATGTATTATCATGCTTTGAATTTACAGGTCAGATCCTGTCTATGACATATTTTTGGTTTTGGTGAGAAAAATATGTAAAACCAAATTTTACTTGCAAAATTAAAGGTAAACAAGATTCCATTATACAATATAGTATGTTCAACATCTTATTTTAATATAAAACCTCTTTTATACTCACTGTAATACGTATATATAGTGAAATATTATCTTACTCCAAGATTACAGGTATTTTTTGGTTTGCCACATTTTTCTCACCAAAACCAAAAATATGTCAAAATAATATCTGACCTGTATTTTTAAAGATAAGAGATACTTCACTATGTAGTGTAGTATGTTCAATACTTGTTTTAACATAATATCTTTTCATATTAAATATAATGTTGTTAGTTAAAGTTATATACTGTTTACATTTGTTTAACACTATAAAACAAAGTCATCCAACCTTATTAAAAATTTGATATGGTTGGATAACTTGAATATAGTATTAATATTTTTATTGGTATAGTAATACCACTCTCAGCCAAGATTACATATATTAAATATTACTACTCATAATAGTAATTACTAATTTAAATCCTTGTATATACATATGTTTATGGTTGTATGATTGTACCTCATTAAAACATTCTCATATGATACTTTTTTTACCCTAACTAACGAAATTATAACTGTTGTATAGTTGCAACATCGTAAAACCAGAAGAGATTATAATTACAACAAGTATCATAACAATATGTTTTACATTACTAACATATAAAAATTTAGGGTAATTTATATAGTTATTACAATACAATAACACTGTATTTGTAGATGGTCAATTACATGAATATTGTGTTATCATACTATAATGAAAAGTTAACAACTAACGTTTACACATCTAAATGATTAGGATTGTTACAATTTAACAACTTAGAGTTGTTAACTATTATACTTGCATACTTACATAATCATTGTGATTTAAACAATTATGCATTACTACAATTTTAATAATGCTATATTTGTGTTAGAGTAAATAAATATTCCAATATAAGTGCAATTACATAATATTTGTGTATACCAATTTACCACAGAGATCATGTGATAATGTAATTATATATTTATATGTATATGTTAATACTAATGTAAATTACTAACTATAATTATTATTACATTGGCATAATAATATATAATTATATTAACATAGATTAACATATAGTCACTCAATATTTGTGTTTAGTGTAAATACATAAGTAAGTAATCCAACATAGATTACGATTGTTATAACAAATGATTTATCTACTAGCTTATCTACCTTATCTTTACATCCTATTAATTACCTAATTTGACTACCTGGGGTAGTCAACAAACAATATATCCTTCTAGTATAATCTCATATCCTTCACCACACTTTGTATTCCTATTATAATATATCGCTAGTAATATTTGTATTTCTAATGATACTTGTATGAATATTTCAACATACATATATGTATATACATTTAGATTGTAGTTGTAGTAGTAGTAGTAGTAGTAGTTGTAGTAAATTTTAAAATAATAGATGTTTGTAGTTACAAACATTTTGTAGTTTAATTATATCTGTGTTAACACACCTCAAACACAAAAAAGTGTTGTTAACATAAACAAGCCATGTTAATACAATTACTGTCAAATAATTGGTCACTTACTTACACCAGATTGACCTCATGATCTTTGTGGTCGGTTGGATGCATGTATTTCATGTATTTGCACTAACATAACACATATAATTACATTAATAAATAAATCCCTATGTTATGACATGTTGGATAGTTTTACACTTTAACATGTTTTGTATCCAGATTGTGAATATATAAGTGTTTAACCTGATTAAATTTTTTAGTAGACAATATTGTTGTCATTATCCATATTATTTTAATTAGTATATGTAATAAAGTAGATAATGTAAAATTTACATTGTGATATTTGAATACAGTCATATGACTAAAAGCTATATGTCATTAGGTGATATTGTAAACAACACAATTCAACTTGGTAATGGATATTCTGTACCTACTGATAAAGTCATGAAGTCTGACCTGTACGGTGGTATGTTGAGTATGTGTGATGATATACAGTGTTTACCTGTAACGGATGCAGTGTCAGAGTTTGCTGTTCAAGACTACGTTAACTTTCTAAATCAAAAGGTAAACAAGAATAAGCAACAATTTAAATCTTGTTTACAACATTGTTCTTTACTTGGTGACAAAGATTATCTTTGGTATACTGTTAAGCAGTTACTAACGTCATATACTGCATACAAAGATATACTTGAGGATATAAACCCAAATCTTAAACGCGACATTTACCTTCACTTCCCTCTACCTTTGATCCCTGATGTTTATCGTGATGATGACAAGTTTATTTATGATTGGAATCTTAACTTGTTGTTATTAAACATAAATGTATTTACTATTGATAGTAACACTCAAATCTCTCATATCATTGAAAGATCACCTAACGGTTTACCACGTGAAATAGAATGTGCAAGTAGTGATCCCAATCTTCTCCTTCCTTACATAGCATGGTATGCTAATGGAATTAGACAGTGTTCATATACTATTTCATTATCATCAACAGAAAAAGAAAAAGATAAAAATGGATTGGAAAAGACATGGTATGACACAGGTGTGATGAAGTCCCAAATTCACTTCATAAACGATCGTTATGATGGTGAATTGATTACTTATCATCCAAATGGTAAAATAAAAGAATATTGTAAACATGCATCACGATATATAGGAACAAGATACCAATCTTACTATGACAATGGTAGTAAACATACTGAATGTACTTGTCTCCGTTACATTGGACATACCCATTTCAGAAACGGTCAATATATGGTATGGCATCATGGTAATGTTGAAAATGGTACTGGTCAAATCCAACTACAGTGTAGTTTCACTAACAACATTATTAGTCATGATTATATACTGTATTATCCAAGTGGTAATAAACATAAACAGCGTGATCATGACCGTGGAATAGCAACCATATGGCTTGATTATTACAACTCAACAACTGGTTTACAAGCCATAGATGTGAAGAGTATGAATGAGCATGACTTTAACATTGATTCTAGTAAATATTAACTTGAATGTATAAACACACGTTATAAGTATAAACATAAATATAAATTTTTTATTGCCAAAATTAAGTTGACTACTATATTGTATAGTAAGGAATACATATCTAACACCTGTTTTGCCACCCCAACAATAACTATATATCTTTTAAAGATATTAGTTGGGTCATGTCATAACTATTTGTATTAGTTATAATTATAATATATGTAATTGTTTACAACACAATGCTAATAAGATTAATATATATAACAATCCAGGTATTTGTCATCAGAAAAAATAGTAAACTATTACATTGATAAACATTATGATAATAACAAGATAATGTGTAAATATTTTTATGTAATATTTACCATTAATTGGATAACAACTATAATGTATAGTTGTAATTCTTAAGTGTGTATGTGATATATACGACGTAAATATATTACATTATATAATATTATTATAACATGTAACGATTATATGTTGTAGTAATGAGTTGTTGATTAGTATTGTGATACAGTTAACATTGATATAAGATTATTAATCTTGTTTGATTATTATCATAAAAAGACATATATATATATAGTTCAGGGAAATAAATAACCTCACACTGACAGTCACTCATCATATTATTGTAGAATTTACTGTTGTTTAACTTATCTCTCGATACCAACACTTGTTTGTGTCGTGGTTGTGATTGTGATAATAGTAGTGATTGTTGTAGTGACAACGATGTATCTTCACCACAGTGTTGTTTTGTGTGAGAGTCACTATTTTGATGCCACACCTCTGAACATAAAGGAATATATGAAATGGGAACCACCATCTGGGAAAAATTTTAATACCAATTTATTTGACAACAACTTACAACCAATTAAGATACACGATATCTTAATATTACAACATGTTAAAATTTATATCAAACATATAACAAATATTGAGTGTTATTAAACACACATTTATTGGACTACCAACACATGAATGTATAATACACTCATAAATTTAAACTACTATTAAAAAACAATATAGTATTGTATTATTTATATACAAATACCAATACATATACCAATTTACAATTTGTGTTTAGAATGATAATAATGTGTTAGATAAGTAGATTGCAATCTTATATCTTGTAGAATTACAACAAAATGTAAAACGAAATATACAACTTCTAACTGTTTGTAAGATTACCTGTTATCTTCCAATCCCTTAAACAACCAAAAGTTATTTATTTTGTATCAATGTTCTGTTTAATATTATAATTAACGTAAATATAGTAACTGTAAATATGTCGTATATGCAAAATAACATTACTATAACATACTTATTGTTATCTCATAACAATACTAAATTTGTTAACAATATAATATAAACATAGTGAGGTTGAAGTAATATTATCATACACAGCAAATCTTGTAATACTAATTACATTTAAACATAACGAGTAATATATTATCTACTCTTGTGTAAACAATTAGATTGTATACTAAAACAGATAGTAATCTACATATATGTTATAGAACCAATTTGTAACTACTTTATCGTGAAGTAATACTTTGTATTGATAACAAGAATCTTATTCTTAACAATCTGTATCTTAACTCATTATATTTACATGTTGACGATAACATACACATACATGTTTTTCGTTCATAATAATGCATAATATACAATACAGTATTGTACTAATTATATTTTATCTGTCATTGGAATTAGTATGTTTAATTTTTGTATTAAGTAATGGTTATAGTTAATATAATTAATATCTGGTTGATCGAAAGTTAATTGTGTTTATTATATTTACAATGATAAGAGTATAAGTAGAAAGGATTGTAAACAAAGACAACATATGGTTAACAATGTTGTCTGTTTAAAGTTGTTATAGTACAAATCTAACCTTAAATGAGTACAAATTGTGTTCAATATTGTGTTATACACTATAACATACATGTGTATGTCTTGAGATACAATTTACTGTATTTCACAAACTACAATAATGTATATATTATACTATTAATTATGTTGTTTACAAATATGTATGTTGGATTATACCTGTACTTGTTATATTTTTGGTAGAGGGGTGGGGATTTAACATCTCTGTCAATACACATTGTTTTTGTTTATTATCAACCTTGTCGCGTTACAACCTCCATTGTAAACCTTAATTTTAAACAACTATAATAATACACATAACAAACAAATGTATTTAGTATTTTAACTTAAGGTTTGTTTTGTATGTGTTAAATTTAAACTCTCTCTCTTTATTTATTTCTTTACTTACAATAACACATTGTGTGTTATTGTTACGTATGTAAAAACAGTACCAACATTATAGTTTTGTGATGGTTCAACAAAACTTGTATTGTAAACATGGTACAATGTTTACAATCTCCTGTTAACTACTATTTTGTATGAGTTGTTGTACTAAACTATAATTTCTAATTAACATATATATATATATATATTACATACTATAATTTTATATGACAGTTTGGTTTTGAGGTAATTTTGTAATATGGATGTATGGTATGCTTAGTTAGTACAACTGTATAACACAATACTACTACTGGTTTATATTTACTTACATTATACAAAATTGTACATAGGGGTAAACTTGTACTAACAATATATTAGTACAATATGGGATACATTACAATTTGTAACTGGATAATGTTTGTAGTTAATAATATAAAATGTAATATTGTAAGACATACAAAGTGTTAAATTGTACATAGGTAAAATACTAGTTATATATTGTATCTAATAATAATAATAATACACTAAACACTCAGAAGTGATATTTGTTATTACAACTGTTTTGGATAGGGTTAGCAATACATTAAAATTGTGGTATGTGATAGATTGTGCTAACATTTTTAATTTTAACATATAGATAACCAAAATTAGGATTGTATAGTTGGATACTAACAATACACTATGTAGTATAAAATATCTTATCATTACATGTACAAACACAAATGTTTTGTTTCGGATTGTTCAGTATCATTACTATGACAAGTAACATATGTAATACTTTACCTTAAAGTATTAAGTATACAACTACACTACATAGTTATATTACATTACTTAAAATTACAAACCGGTGTAATAATTGTGTTGTAGACACGTTTGAAGGTAGAGTGTTTGTACTAACACGTTAAAATTTTAACCTACCATCTGTAGCATATCAAGTTGAAATAACATACATACACACCCAAACAATAAATATGTTAATAGTATATGATGTACTAATATATATATATTGTTAATAGATAGAGTTGTCTCAAAATAGTAATTTTAAACATATCGTATACTGAATAATGATGTACTTACTTAAAATTAATATCTGTAATAACATCTGTATTATGTAAGGTTAACGATATGTTAAAAAACAGGGTATAACAGTAAAATGTAAAATTTGTTGAATTTTTGGTATGACAATATAATACCATATTAACTAGACTGGAACCCAACAATACGAATTAAAGGTGTATTAACATCTCGAAGGGAAGAGAGTTGTGCTAAATAACAATACATTATGTGTTGTTATGTTAAATGGTGTATGTAGGTAAATTAGGTTAGACTAATAAGGATATTATGTTAACGGTTAAAAGTTTAATTTTGTTGCGCAAAGATGAAAACACCTACAATGATGTAATATTGGTGTGTATGTTATAATAGTATATTGTATACTACTACTTATGTTGTTATCTCTCGTGTATGTTATATACAGTATTATATCTTGTATTGTTTTGACAAATTTTTGTAACTTTGTTGTTGTACCCTGTTTTTTAACATGTTGTCAATCTTACACAATATAACTGTTGGTGTAAGTATTAATTTTAAGGTAGTTACAATCTTGTAATATACCTAATACATTTAATGTTGATATTTTGAAGTAAGTCTAATATGGATTAACATCCAGTAACACCACAATATACCATTACAATATACCATTTTGTAATGGTTATTGTATTGTGCAATTGTAATTCACTGTCTAACTTCTTTAGATGTTAGAACACAAATTTAACATCTTAACTTACATGCAACACTTTGGTACATCTATAATTTCACCTGGAATAGTATTTTGTTATAAACCTTATTTTCTAACCAACACTATAAATATTTAATACAACAATATATTTGTCATTACAATTTTAAATTATTTCAACCACTAACAGATGATGGTATATAATGTAATGTTTTGTGTAACATAATGTCACACAACAATTTAAATTTAGATGTTTGTTGCACATATGTCTACTTGCCTTGATTTTGTAAGTAAGTAGTGTATGTGTGTGTGTACTTTAAGACATCTAACATCTTAAAACAAGAGCTACAAATTTACCAGTTGAAGATATTTTCCCAATACAACATTACGTACAATGTAATGTTATTATAAACATATTATCTATAACAACATTACACATAACAATAGAGGTAGTTAAAATTAATCTACCATGTAATGTGCACTATATAACATAATGTTATATACAGACATTATGTACTCCATTTACATTTTAAATTTACATGTTAATGTTGTTAAAACCAAGATTAACAATGTTTGAACGACATAAACAAGATTGCATCACTGCAAAAGTTTAAGTAATTGTTACTTACAATAAGTAAAATGTTGTCATGATATTAAATTTTAACAAGACATATATATACTACTCATAACAAATATAATGTTGTTTTAGGCTAGTCCCAACCTGAGGTATGAAATATATCATTACAAATAACTTGTCTTGCCAATGCTATAAAGTCAAAGATGTTATAATTTATATTGTTAACCAAAATTTTAACGATCTAGATAGAAACAAGTCTAACTTTAGTGGTTTGATTATGTTATATAACAACATTTGTTACTGTGAACCATAATTTTAAATTTGTGCAATATACCATACACATATATATACTTATTACAAATTATACTTGTAAGTGCAATCCAAAACAAGTGAAAGGATGTTGTTTACTACAATAACATATAACGTGATTATTAGTTGTGTTAGTGTTGTATAATATGTTAGATTACATATTACTCTAACACCAGATATACTAAATTTCTTAACACAACAAAATTTTGTCTGTTAACATGTTAATCAAACTGTACACTAGTTTTGTTATGTTAAATCTAAACCATAATATGTAATGTAATTATTACAACTTAATTTGATACATGCAAATTTAACGAAGTAGCATATGTTTAACACTATATTACTTATTGTGATAGTATATAATATACTATTACTATTATTGTTATTTGTCAATAAAATTGTCATCTATTGCTTCAAGATACCTTACTTATGTTCCCTTTGTTTTACTTCCTCTTCACATCTGGTGATCTGTAGTTACCACAGTAATATAAATATACCACTAAAATTTGTACATGTTGTAGAATTTGGCAAATTTCTTAAATTTACCAATAGTTGTAAACATGTAGTTGGTAACAAACACAAAGTTTACACTTTATCTACATGTTACGAACACTGTTGAGTTTAAGAAAACTCACGAAGGTGTAACAGTCAACAGTATGTTTGGATACTCACAATACACCATATGTGTGAACATTAAATGTTTCAAACAAAATAGTAAGTTGTTTTAGTTACCGTAACCCACTATTTTAACATTGTTGTATATTGCGTATGTATAAATTATGTAATATTATAACACTAGTTAATATGTATTAGTTGTATTCTGAGATAACATACATATATGCTACCAGTTGTAAATTGTAATAGGCGATTACCGTAATCACCTAAAAACTAATGGTTGTTGTAATAAACATAGAATTGCAGGAATACTAAGATATTAAAAGTATGTCATGTAAACAAAAACATGTTAATGTTATGTTAACCAACAAAGTATTATTGTTTGTTAGTCAAAACACTTTGTCCTGTTATGTATGTAGTGACAGCAAGATAACATCTGTTATAACAGTATACATTATACTGTCAAATGTAGAATTTATACACATCTTACTCTTTGTTGTGTTTGTTGTAATTTATTTCATATCTTAAATATAGGATAAACAGGTGTATCTTTTGTTATACTTGTTATTTTATTCAATATAGTTTTTATCTTTGGTTTTGTTGTCTATCACAACTAATGATAATTTCACTCCAAACAACACAACTGAAAGTGTTTGATTAAAATTAACATCTTCCAGTACCATAACCATTTTAATTGATAGGACCAAAGTACTAAAAATTGTATGCACCTACAAGTTACAAAAATTTTGTTTGTATGACTTGTAATGTTAAATTTGGTATTTGGTATAGAAGGAGAGTACCTAATTATATAACTATACATAACATTTTAGTCATAACTTGTGTAAAAATACGTACCCCACTAAATACAATTGGTATTACATGTAAGTTATAATAGTTAAATACTGTTAAGTTAACTAGCAAGTTATTATAATCCCATTTTCATACATCACTGTGATGTGTAATTATTAACTACCATTTTATTGTCTCTATTTTTTTTACACAAACAAGATTACTACATATTTTACTAACATGTTATATTTTTAAACTTAATGGTTGTTATCCACCATGTACATAGTTAACAATATGTATACATACCTTGTAATAACCAATCTTAAATTTAAACCGATCTACATTGTTTACATATTACAATTTATATCCTCGATAGTATATTATTGTAATCTTGTATTCCAGTCATTACAATGATGTGTTATATACTATTACTAAACATGTTAAATCTTAGAAGTTTTAGTATTACAAGCAACAAATGTTTTGTTTATGTAACATTACATTACCCCAAATTTTTTACATGTTTAACATTGTTATAATTACATATTGTAATGAAAGACATCCATTAATATTATATGTTGAAGATGGTTATCACTACTTGTTTGAAGATTAAAATAATCTACATTTGTCTAACAAACAAGTATACATTG
>Ga0302300_1000128_pt1 | contig 67549 bp, 56 predicted proteins | sample III_Palsa_E1_1_FD_198756 | JGI IMG/M metagenome (GOLD analysis project Ga0302300, IMG submission 198756) | Peat permafrost microbial communities from Stordalen Mire near Abisko, Sweden - III_Palsa_E1_1 | ecosystem: Environmental > Terrestrial > Soil > Palsa > Peat permafrost | place: Sweden...
TGCAATTTTTTATTGCGTTTACTGTGATAGAGTTTAAATCGATAAGTTTTTACAAACATGAAAGGTAGTATATCAAAGAAAACTAAAAGGGGGAAGTGCCCGGATTTGATTATCATCAATATCACGGAACACTTTTGCATTCATCACCCTCTAAATCTAAAGCTTGTGTTACAAGCTAAGCGATTAGAGAGAGAGCTTTCTGCAACTTGCTGGTAAAAAAGAAATTTGCATTTACATAACTAAAGATGCCATAATGACAACTTTTATGTAGGCCAGGTGAAAGTTTCCCTGTCGACTTGTGGCCGCAATTTGGTAGATTTTACAAAATGTTAACTCCATCGATTTTATCGGCAATAAAAAAAATCAGGGTGTTACTTACAAGAGACGAAAAATTTTCCTTGATTAAGATTCTAGGGTTTGCTTTATGCACATCCTCATTGGAAGTGGTAACAGGCTCTTTAATAGTCATATTTTCTCAAGTGATAATTCAGCCTGAGGTGGGGCTTAAGTATACGCGTATGCTTAAGTTTGGCAATGATTTTTCACACGGTCATATTATTTTTTACTTTGCGGTTATTGTGGGCATAATGTATTTACTTAAAACCCTCGTTGCTGCAATGGAAATATTTTATCAAAATTTTTCTATTCAAAAGATGAATTGCAATTTTAAAAAAAAATTACTGCATGGTTACGCTAAGACTGATTATGGCATTTATCTTACCCGTAATTCTTCCTTAGGCATCCAAGTTGTCAGTGGAGACTCTGAGCTTATGTTCTCCACAGGTTTAATTTCTATTGTGAGTATTCTTTCTGAAAGTATTGTCTGCTTATGCCTTATTGGGATGGTTGTCTATATTAATCCCACACTGGCTCTGGCTATCTTCGGTATCTTGGTTCTTTTGGGAATTTGCATTACAAAAGGCGTATTACCAAAATTTTATCAATTTGGCCAAAAGCTTCAAGAGGCGGCTACTTATAGTGGGCAGAATCTGTTTCAGTTTTTTCATGCCTTCAAGGAAATTGTGTTGCTAGGAAAGCAAGCTGCATTCATTAATGCCTATCAATTTCACTTTAGCAAACAATCCCATGTTCGCGCGATGCAATCAGCCATCAGTTTATTGCCACGTATTATTATTGAACTTACGTTTGTAGGTCTATTTCTGATTACTATTGCTTTTTTATGCCTAAAACATGAACGTCCTGAGCAAATGCTTGGAATTTTAGGCGGTTATCTTTATACTGGGTTTCGTTTAATGCCTGCTTTAAATCGTGTTATTAGTCAATTGAATCTTTTCAAATCTAGCATCCCTTCTATTGAACGAGTTTATCATGAGTATACGGTTGTTCCAAATCAACAAAATTATGTGGAAGTGCCAAATTTTACATTTGAACACATCATTAGTTTACAAAATGTTAGCTTTCGGTATTTGAACACGAAAAAAGATATTCTTTCAGGTATTACTTTTGAAATTAAGAAAGGCGAATGCATAGGAATTATTGGCGAAACAGGATCAGGAAAATCTACCCTAGTTGATCTAATTTTAGGTTTACTCAAACCTTATCAGGGTACTATCCTCATAGATAAAAAATATCCAGTGAATTCACATCAATGGCATCAAATAGTGGGTTATGTACCCCAAAATATTTACTTAACTGATGACACAATTCAAGCTAACATTGCATTTGGTGATAATGTTATTGATGAAGCACGATTGAATACCGTTATTGATGCCGCACAGCTGCGTAAATTTATCGAGCAACTTGCCGAAGGGGCTAAAACCATTGTTGGAGAACGGGGTTTGAGGTTATCGGGTGGAGAACGTCAACGTATCGCTATAGCACGAGCACTGTATCGCAATCCAGATATTATCATTTTTGACGAAGCAACTTCAGCACTAGATAATGAAACCGCTGCAAAATTGATGGATACCATCTATTCCATCAGTCAACACCGAACCGTTATTATGATTGCGCACCGATTAGTGAGCCTAAAAAATTGTAATCGTATAATAGTGCTGGAGCAGGGAAAAATAAAAAATATAATGACTTATGAAGCACTACATTCCGAAACAAATAAAAGTAGTCAAAATATTAATAAAGCAAAGGGATTAACATGAAAACCATAATTTTAGCGGGTGGATTAGGCTCACGATTGAGTGAAGAAACAGAAATACGTCCAAAGCCTATGGTAGAAATAGGCGGGCGCCCAATACTGTGGCATATCATGAAAATATATAGTTATTACGGTTTTGATGAATTTATATTGGCATTAGGTTATAAAGCCGATTACATCAAAAAATATTTTTTAGAATATGCACGCCATTCTGGGAATATCACTGTAAGTATAAAAAATGGTAAAAGTAAAATAGTGCAACGTGAACAAGATGAATGGACTATACACCTCGAAGAAACCGGAATAGATACCATGACCGGGGGACGTATTAAAAGTCTATCTCATTGGGTGAAAAATGAAACATTTATGGTGACGTATGGCGATGGGGTTTCAGATGTTAATATAAAGGAACTTATAACATTTCATAAAAAAATGGGCAAACTGGCAACTATTACAGCTGTACGCCCGCCAGCACGTTATGGTGGCTTGATTATCGAAAATCAAACTGTAAAAAAATTTACAGAGAAACCACAAACTGGTGAAGGCTGGATCAACGGCGGATTTATAGTATTTGAGCCTCAAGTTTTAGATATGATCCCAGGACAAAAAAGTTCTTTAGAAGTAGAGTTACTGGAAGAATTATCTGCTATAGGACAGCTCGCTGCTTTTTCGCATGATGGATTTTGGCAGTGTATGGATACATTAAGAGATCTAAAATATCTAGAGGCTCTATGGAGTACGGGGAACGCTCAATGGAAAGTGTGGAAATAAAAAATTTTTGGCAAGATAGACGGGTATTCGTAACAGGTGCTAGCGGCCTTGTTGGGGGATGGCTAATTGAAGAATTATTAGCTAAGCAAGCGGATGTAGTTATCTTGCTAAGAGATTGGGTACCAGGTTCTAAATTAATACAATCCAAATTATTAGAAAAAGCAACTATAGTTAGAGGTGATCTTTCAGGTTCCAAAAGCCTTGAAAGAATTTTAGTTGAATATGAAATAGAGTCTGTTATTCATCTGGCAGCACAAACCATTGTCCCCATTGCTAACAAAAATCCATTATCCACTTTTGAATCTAATATTGCTGGTACGTGGAATTTATTAGAAGCATGTAGAACTATAAAATCTATCCAATCTATTGTTATCGCGTCTTCTGATAAAGCTTATGGAGATGCTAGGGGACTTGCTTATAAAGAAGATATGCCCTTAAAAGCTGTATATCCTTATGATGTAAGCAAGGCATGTGCAGATATGATAAGTGTAAGTTATGCAAAAACTTTTGAGATGCCTATTGCTATAACTCGATGCGGAAATTTTTTTGGTGGTGGAGATGTAAACTGGAATAGAATCATCCCTGGAACTATTCGAGCAGTAATTAGAGGTAAATCTCCCGTTATTCGCTCAGATGGAACCCTTGTGCGCGATTATATTTACGTTGAAGATGCCGTAAGCGCCTATATGACTTTGACAAAAGCATTAACGGTAAATCCTAAGCTGTCGGGTGAAGCTTTTAATTTTTCCAATGAAACTCAATGTAATGTTCTTGAGATTACCAATAAAATCATTAATATTTTGGGTTCAGATCGTAAACCCATTATTCAGGGACATAATCATGGGGAAATTCAGGTACAACATCTTGATTCCAGTAAGGCCACAAAAATTTTACATTGGACTCCTAAATATGGTTTAGAAGAAGGGCTTAAAAAAACCGTTTCATGGTATAAAAATTATTTTGAAAGCAATGATTTTTAAACCACTGCCTATTGAAGGCGCTTATCTGATTGAGATGGAAAAGAAATATGATAGCCGGGGATACTTCGCTAGGACATTTTGTGTAGAAGAATTTACAGCCTATGGACTGGTAACCAATTTTGTTCAAACTAGTACGTCGTTTAATAATAAGGCAGGTCAAATTCGTGGTATGCATTATCAAAAAGAACCTTATTCTGAAACTAAAATTGTAAGATGTACTCAAGGAGCGGTTTTTGATGTGATGCTTGATCTACGCCCCCATTCCTCAACTTATCAAAAATGGCATGGTGAAGTGTTATCTGCAGAAAATGGTAATATTTTTTATATACCTAAAGGTTGTGCCCATGGTTATAAAACATTAGAAGACAATACAGAGCTTTTTTACATGATGGATCAATTTTATGAGCAAAGCGCTGCAATGGAAATTGCTCATGAAAAATGGGGGATATTTTCCTGAGGCTACAATATATCTAGATTATTTACATTTAAAGGGAGTCGCACCATGAGCGTTACACATGATGATACCACATTATTTTCAGAACAACGCAAAGCTAACATTAAAAATCTTTCTGAAGATCAGAAACTTTCTCATATTACCAAACAATGGTTTGTAGGTGCATCTGATCACAATTATTCCTACAATTTTGATTGGCTCGGCTTACCTATTATTCAATTTCCCCAAGATATTCTTGCTTTACAGGAAATCATCTGGAAGACAAAACCAGATATTATTATAGAAACAGGGGTAGCAAGGGGGGGATCACTCATCTTAAGTGCCTCCATTCTCCATCTTATCAATGGAACTGGCAAAGTTATTGGAATTGATATTGATATTAGGCCTCATAATCTAATGGCTATTCAACAGCATCCTTTGGCGTGTAGAATTGAAATGCTACAAGGATCGTCCATAGATGCTACTATTGTAGATAAAGTCAAAAAACTCATAAAACCAAATGATAAAGTAATGGTGATTCTTGACTCAAACCATACTCATGATCACGTGTTAAAAGAATTAGAATATTACAGCCCTTTAGTTACTAAAGATAATTATCTCGTAGTAATGGATACCATTGTGGACCATATGCCAGATAACTATTACCCTGATAGACCCTGGGGTAAAGGGAATAATCCCAAAACTGCGACACATGAATTTTTAAAGAAAACAGATAGATTTCAAATAGATTCAGCTATTCAAAATAAGCTTTTGATTACCGTTGCGGTAGATGGTTATTTACAATGCATAAAATAAACAGTGCACCACATTTATAAAAAAGGGAGAAATTAAAATATGGATAATAAGTTTTCAATTGTCATTCCTTACCATGCTGAAGCAAGCACCATAGATTTTGCAAGAAGGCAAGTACATTACTATCATGTAAACCCCACCCCCATGATGGTTATTCTAGCTGTCTCTGGCGATGAAATGGTTAAAACAGCATTAGAGGAATTTATTAAGACATTAAACGATTCTCGCTTTATTGTTTTCACTATAAATGAAGGCGATATTACCAATAAAGATGCTTTTTTACAAAAATTACTTTTTGCGCTAAAAAGCGTTACCACGCCCTATGTGGTTATTAATGGTGCAGATGACGTTATAATACCTGAAAAAGCCTGTAAAGGAATAGAAATCTTAGCGAAAAATGCAGATATAGCAGCAGTTAAGGGTTATACGATTTTTTTTGATTGTAAATCAGGAGCGATTGACATTCTAAAAGACTCAGCAAATCTTGATGATGATCCAATCCAGAGGGTCAAAGAAGCTATCAAAGATCGCGATTCAATTTATTATATTATAAGAAGAACAACAGATTTGGTTAGAGAATATGAAAATATAATTAACTTATCAAAAAAATCTACCATGGTTCGTAATAGCTTGTATCATATAGAACACTGTAAAGCTTTAAGCGCAGCTGCTTTAGGTAAAATTTATGTATTTAACACTCCGTGGAGATTATGTAATTCACATTTACATAACTCTTCATCACATACAGAAAGTTCTTTTATTAGAGTAGAATTTGGATGTCTCGATAAGGTTAATTATGAATGGTTTCAATCAGTAAATAGCAACATGCGGGTTTTATCTTACCCCTTATATAAATTTTTATGGGAGTGCCACCAAATAAGAGGTATTTCGGTAACCTTAAAACAGATAATATTTCATTTTTTATATAAAAATTGTAGCTTAAATAATACCACTCGTATTTTTATATACTTTGTCTTAAATAAAATATATATGTTTTTTAAAAAAATATTCTGCAATAAATCTACACTGCTGAAGGAAGAAGATAAAAAAAGTTTTTTTAAAACCGCAGCCTATCTTTCATTAAAAAAACATTATTTTTCTGAGCAAGATATAAAATTAATAGAATCCAAAGAGTAATTATTCACCTTAAATAAAAATAAAAATTAAAAATTAAGCTTATCTTTCATGATTTTTAATTGCTCGGTAAGATTGAATAATTCTGCAGAATCTTTCATGATAATTTCAGATTCTTTATTAGTTAATTCAGAAAAATCGCGCATATTTATGACATTACGATTTACTTCAGCTGAGGCTTGTGATTGCCCTTCAGTTGCCTTGGCAATTTGTGAGTTCATGGAAGTTATATTTTGAACCATGGTATCAATTTTAACTAAAGTTTCACCCGTTTCAAGTGAAAAAGTAACCCCTTCTTGAGCAGATTTACGTCCTTTATCCATCACTTCAACCGCACTTACTACACCGGTTTGAATTTGCTCAATCATTTTTTGAATATCAGAGGTAGATTGCCGCGTCTTATTAGCCAGCGTACGGACCTCATCCGCTACTACTGCAAATCCACGACCCGCTTCTCCCGCACGCGCCGCTTCAATTGCTGCATTTAAAGCAAGTAAATTAATCTGCTCTGCAATATCCTGAATAACAGTTACCACTTTATCAATATTTTGACTATTTTCATTTAATTTTGAAATTACTACGGAAGCGTCGTGTACATCAACGGATAAAGTTTGTATAGAGTTTACTGCCGTATTAACAATTTTTTTACTACTTTCCACTTCTTTTAAAGCAAGGCCTGCGGCTGATTGCGCACTGGCTGCGCTTAAAGAAACTTCTTTAGTATTTAAAGACATTGCTTCCATAGCAGTGGCGACTTTAGTGGTTTCATTTAATTGTTTATTTAACTTTTCATAAGTGTTGGCAGTTGCTACTTTGATACGATTACTAACATCCACCACACTCCTGGAAACTAAAAACAAATTTTGCATGGTGTTTCTTAAAGAGTGGATAGTAAGATTCAACAATTTACTAACCCCCCCGAGCTCATCATTCACTATATTATCATACATTTCAACCTGTAAATTCCCGCGAGCTAATTCTTGCAATACTGTCCTCATTTGCTGCAATGGCTTATTCATACGCGTATAAATTGTACCATTTAAGATAATAATAATAATCAGCATAAGCAGGTTAACAAATAAGATCCTCACTGTAGAATTTTTTACTATTTTTTCAATATTGGTTTCTAGCCCTTCTTTAATATCATTTTTTATTTGCTGCAGAGTTTGATGTAATTTATTTTGCAATTCAACGATTTCTTGCTTGGTGGCTTGCAATTGTTTATTAGCCTCTACGATATCTATTGTCAATTGATAGGGGTTATCTTTATCTCCGGCAAACAAATTATGAATAATAGTTAATTGACTACTAAGCTCTGGAAGCTCTTTTGCATACTCAGGTTCTGCTGATAACAAATCTTTTAAATTATTTATAGTAGTGGCTGCCACATTCAATGCTTCTGTAATAACATTTTTTTCAGTCGTTGTTATTGTTTCGATATTAGTTTCATACAGCATTTTTCTTATGGTATTGGTTACCTCATATAGACTAATTTTTAATGCATTGCTAGAAGCTTGTATGTCTACATAATTGTTTTTCATATAATTATTTAATGATTGTTTAAGCTCAGCTATTTTTTTTATATCAATAGCAAAGGAGGGATCGTTTATCATAGTTATTAAAGCACGGACTTGTCGAGTATTAGACATTTTCGTGTTGCTGGTAAGATTATCTGCTATACTTTCGATTTTTTTAATAGCAGTAAATACCTGCTCCATATTTATATGTAAATGTTCAGTGTTCTCTATTTCTTTATTTTTTTCAGCTCTGTCGTTTGCAAGATAAGGGGATAATTGAAAAAACATATCGCTGGCTTCTTTTACAAGACTCCCCTTTACTCCATAACGGCTTGCATAATCTTTTAATACAGAAAAATTATTTTGAAATTCTACAGCTACTTTATCTTTACTATCTAATGCGGGTAGTTGTTCTACTTTGCTACTATTTGCTATTAATGATTCAAGAGTAAGTAAACGCTCCACATTATCATTTATAGTATCAATCACTTGGTAAGCGGCTTCGGTTTGTGTATATCCTTCTAATAAGGCATATTTTGACCAAACACTATCTACAGAAATGCTTAAGGAGCTTATAAGAGTAAAAATAATTGATACTATTATTAAATTTTTTATTGATAGTTCACGATAAGTCATAATTACTTATTCCCTCAAATTATATCCATTTTATTTATTATAGGACTATTATTAAAAATAGTTATCTAATTAGTTTATATTTATGATGTTATTTAAAATCTGTAGTATTCTTAAAGTAAGTTGATAATTTTTTATAGTTAATTTGACCTAGAGGGTTCATATATGGAACACATTATTCTTTGTCTTTTATGGGTATTTGGCTTAGGCGCTATTACTTACCATCGGTTAAATTTCCAAGCGATTGCCGCATCCCTTTGGGGTGGATTTTTATTAACTTGGTTTTTTTACGACCTATCCACTATTACAATAGTGTTAACTATTGTCATTCTAGGTGTGCTGACTTGTGGTTTTTTCTTAACCTCAGTTCGTCAACAATATTTCAGCCTACCTTTAATAACTTTATTTAAGAAACAATTACCTAAAGTTTCTGACACTGAAAGAGTGGCTTTAGAAGCAGGTACCGTATGGTGGGATGGCGAAATTTTTAGTGGTAATCCTAATTGGGAAAAGTTATCTGCTGTTGGTAAACCCGAATTAACCGCTGAGGAAGCCGCCTTTTTGGCAGGGCCAACTCATGAACTGTGTGAATTAATTAATGATTGGGATATTCAACAACGCTCCGATTTGAGTGCAGAAACTTGGAGTTTTATAAAGAAAAATAAATTTTTTGGGCTCATTATACCTAAAGCCTATGGCGGCTTAGAATTTTCAGCATTGGCACATTCAGAAATTTTAACCAAAATTGCTAGTAAAAGCCTTACTGCTTCGGTAATGGTTTCAGTACCTAATTCCTTAGGGCCTGCAGAATTATTACTACACTATGGCACAGAAGAACAAAAAGATTATTATTTACCACGTTTAAGCAAAGGAGAAGAAATACCCTGTTTTGCTTTAACGAACCCAGAAGCAGGCTCTGATGCTACTTCAATACCTGACACAGGTGTAATATGTAAACAAAAATTTGAAGGAAAAGAAGTTTTAGGTTTATGTTTAAATTGGAATAAACGATACATTACTTTAGCACCTGTTGCTACCCTTTTAGGCCTTGCTTTTCAATGTAAAGATCCAGACCACTTATTAGGAGATAAAGAGGATTTAGGGATAACTTGTGCTCTTATTCCAGTACATACAAAAGGCATCACCATTGGAAATCGACATTTGCCCTTAAGTGCCCCTTTTCAAAATGGGCCAACGCAAGGTAAAGATGTCTTTATTCCTTTAGAGTGGATTATTGGTGGTCCTAAAATGATTGGACAAGGCTGGCGTATGCTAGTTGAATGTTTATCTTGTGGTCGTGCTATTTCTCTGCCCTCTATTGGCACCGGTATGGCTAAAGCTGCTGCTGCTGCAACAGGAGCTTATGCGCATATTCGCATTCAATTTAAGCAACCAATAGGTCAATTTGAAGGGGTACAAGAAGCATTAGCACGTATTGTTGGCAATGTTTATATTGCAGATTCAGTTCGTAAAATGACAGCTCATGTTATCGATCAAGGAGAAGCACCATCCGTATTAGGCGCTATTACTAAATATCATCTTACGGAACGTTCTCGTCAAGTAGGTATAGATGCCATGGATATTCACGGCGGTAAAGGCATTATTATGGGACCACGTAATTATCTTGCATATGCCTACCAAAATGCTCCCATCGGAATTACCGTGGAAGGAGCCAATATTTTAACACGCAGCATGATAATTTTTGGCCAAGGCGTTATGCGTAGCCACCCCTATATCTTAAAAACCTTACAAGCGTTGCAAGACACGTCAACCGAGCAAGTGAATAACTTTGAAGCTGTATTTAGTGAACATGTACGTTCTAGTCTTGCGAATCTAAGTCGAAGTTTTTGGTTTGGGCTTACTAAAGCTCGTTTAACACAGTTTAATAAACCTGCCACGCTACGGTCACATTATCAAGATTTATCGCATGCGAGTAGCGCTTTTGCCTTAATTGCAGATATATGTTTGCTCGTTTTAGGGGGCAAATTGAAGTTTAAAGAAATGTTATCGGGTAGACTAGGGGATTTATTATCTTTGCAATATATTGCTGCTATGTGTGTAAAGCGATATGAAAATGAAGGTTCCCATACCGATGATGCCGTTACCTTAGATTGGATAATGAAAAATTTGTTGGCAAATTACTGGCAAACTATGGATGAAATCATTGCTAATTTACCTAACCGTTTGTTGCGAGCTATGCTACGATTTTTTATCAATCCTTTCTGCCGACAATACGCTAAACCGCGGGATGCATTAACCAAGTCTTTAGCAACTATGCTTATTACTCCCTGTGAAGCCAGAGATAGGTTATTACAAGGCATTTACTTAGATAATACACCTAATTCACAAGTTGGGTATCTCGAGCATGTATTAAAACTCGTAGTGGCAGCAGAGCCTATTGAGAAAAGACTTCGAGATGCTAGAGTACCCGGTAAAACTCGAGCTGACAAAAGACAAAATGCTCTTATTCAAAAAGTAATTACAGGCGCAGAATTTGATATCTTAGCACAAGCAGAACATGGGTATTTAGAAGTCATACAAGTTGATGATTTTCCTCCTCAATTTTTTGACAAAAAATAATTAAACAAATATAAAGAGGCTTAAAGTTTATTTACTTTACAGCCTCTTTCTGCGTAGCACCGCTATTAAATTGAGTTAAAACGTAATAACCTTTCACAAGGTACTCTAGAAGCAAGTGAGTCACCACTTAACTCATTGACAATAGTACTTTTCGATATCATTTCGTGACTACAAGCTTGATTAGCCAAGCTTTTAAGTTTATGTGATAATAAATATTCTTTGCTTTCCATCTCGTTTGTAAAAGATAAGGAAACTTTATCGCCTTCAGAATGATAAGTATCTTTTTCTTGTGTTCTATGCTGCAATGTTACTGCGCTTTCTTCGTGTAACTTAATGTTAATTATATTTAGAGGGGCAGGCCTTTTATGTCTATAATTAATTGGTTGAGAAAAAGAAACGCTTGATATATTCATATTACTCCTTAATTCAAACCATAAAACTAATACTATGAAGATAGGTAGTGGGTCTGAATAATATTAAGGATAGACAGAAAAAGTAATTTTTTTTTATTAATATTAATTACACATTTTTTTAATCCAAGTCTTGTATATACGTCTTCTTAATAATATCAACAATAAATGGAATAGGTGTAATAATTAGATATTTTTATTTTAAATTATTGTGCTTACAAATAATACAAATTATTCAGTAATCATTGGTTCAGACTGGGTATGTTTAATGGTAACCACCGTACCAATTGGCACTTGCTCAAAAAGCTCTTTCAAATCAGCTGCAAGCATGCGGATACAACCATGACTTGCACGCGTACCCACACTTTCAGGGTGATTAGTGCCATGTATTAAAATATTAGTAAATCCTAAATGCATGGCATATTGACCTAAAGGGCTATTAGGCCCTGCAGGGATAAATACTGGCAAAGTATGTCCTGCCCTAATGGCTTCACGACGAATAGAATTAGTAGGATGCCAAACGGGATGCTTTTGCTTAGAAATTATTTGAGTAACCCCTTGCGGGGTGCTCCAGCCCTGTCGCCCAACGCCTACTGGATAAGTACTAACCACTGCCTTATTATTTTCATCCACGTGATAATAAAATAATCGTAATGCATCTACATCAATGACAATACCTGCTCGAGGCCCTTCAGGCAACTTAAAAAAACTGGGGATAATAACAGGTGTGCCGGGACTTAAATTTTTAGCATTGATTCCAGGATTTGCTTTTAATAATTCATTTACACCTATGTCATAAGCGATTGCGATATCTGTTATGGTTTGTTTAGGGGTAATCATTACTGTTTGAGGTTTTCCTACCGTGCTGCCCATGTAAGGTACGGGGAAGGTAAGTGCAAACGCTTGTTGAGCATAACAGAACAAAAGCAAAATAGAACTTATGATATACACGAAAACATTATATAAACAACGGTTTATAATAAATACGGAAAATATTACTTTCATACTGCATGACCTCTATTGTAATTAGAATAACTAGTAATAAGAGATATCGATTCATTTGCTAAAAACTTAAATATTATTTTATGAATTAAGAACAATTTTTTTGATTGTATTTTCCCATATTAAAAAAATTTCTTTATCATTAAAGCGTTCATACACTTCTTTTGCATGCAGACTCAGCAGCGAACCTTTTTCCGGGTTAAGCAATAAGGCTTCTATAACCTTTGTCAGATTAATTTTATCCCCTACAGGAAACAACATGCCATCTATACCATTTCTAACCACATCGCAATTACCACTACAATTGCTTGCGATTACTGGCAAGCCCATAGCCATTGCTTCACAAAGCGCATTAGGGAAACCTTCATAATGAGAAGGAAAAATAAAACAATCACTGTCATATAAAGCACGTTGAATATCTTGCACAGTACCCGGTAAAAATACTTTATTTTGCAAATTAAGTGATGCAATAAGTGTCTCTAAATGGCACCGCTCCTCCCCTTCTCCATAAATAATGAGGCTTAAGGGTACGGCAGGGTTATTGCTACACAAATCCGCAAAAGCACTAATTAATAAAGCATGATCTTTAGAAGCGACTAAACGCCCTACACTTACTATTTTACTTATAGGCTTATTGGTTACTTCTTTTTGCAATCTAGGCTTTTTAACGGGATTAGGAATAATATGAATTTTTTTATATAAATTATTTGGAAAAAATGTAGCTGCATTATTGGTTTGGACGATAATAGTAGCGGCAAAAGGATATGTTCTTATTCTTAACCATTTATAAAAAATAGGCAGGGCATGAAAATTAGGATCGGTCCTTTCTGCAACTATCACTGGTATTTTCTTACCCATACTAGCTAATAGTACCGTAATATTCATAATATCTATAAAAGATATAATACAATCAGGCTTTAAAATATTTACCGTTTTTCTTAAAACCAGCAAACGTTGTAAGATATTTTTTAGGCGACTATACAGAGTAGGTGCGACTTCTAATTTATTTAATTGTATTAAGTTAATTTGAGTGTCTAAATAATAAAAGGGGGTGACAGTGGGAGCGTCTAAAGTAATTAAAGAAACAGTATAGTGCTTTGAGCTTAAGTAATTGGCGAGCTCGCATAAAACCCGTTCAGCTCCCCCTGGGCCTAAAGACGAAATAATGAGAATAATATGCATCTTAATACAGTTTATCCACTATGATGATTTTGTTTTATCATTGCAATAATTTCTTTTGATACTCCTGGTTTACCGTAAGGATTGACAATAGATTCAGGCATATTTACAGGGTTAGCTGCTATTATTTTTTCAAAATGGAAAAATATTTTATCTCGATTAATACCTGTTAATATCCCCAAACCCTCTGCAATTACTTCTGGCCTTTCAGTAGCATCACGCAAAATTAATATCTTTTTTGCTAATATACAAGCTTCTTCTTGAATACCACCAGAATCAGACAAAATTAAAACACAGGCATTGAGTAAACAAATTAAATCCCCATAGGAAAGAGGAGATAATAATTTAATATTAGGTATGTTGCTTAACTTCTCTAAAACATAGTCTTTTATATTGGGATTAGGATGCACTGGCCAAATAAAAATACAGTCAGGATAATGGTAAGCCAACTCTTTTATGGTACGACACATCTCAATTAAGGGTAAGCCAAAATTCTCTCTACGATGTAAAGTAATTAAAATTTTTGTTTTGGCAGAATCTAACAATACTTGCACTTCAGGTAAAAATAGAGCATGATTTTTTAATATCCAATCTACTGCATCTACAATAGTATTACCTAGTTGAAAAACATTTTTAGTAATACCTTCCTGTAATAGATTATTGACCGCATTTGGAGTAGGCGCAATATGTAAATAAGCTAATCTAGCAATCAAACTGCGATTTACTTCTTCTGGGTATGGATTATATATATCATGCGTTCTTAATCCTGCCTCAATATGCACTACAGGAATGCGACAATAAAAGCTGCTAAGCGCTGCCACAAAGGCCGTGGTAGTATCGCCTTGTACTACCGTAAAATCTGGTTTTTCAATTTCTAATATTTTTTTTAATTTGGGTAAAATGGCTTCGGTTATATAAAATAAGTCTTGCCCTGCTTTCATTATATGTAAATTATATTTTGGTTGAATAGTAAAAAGATTTAATACTTCATCTTGTAACTCTTTATGCTGGGTGGTAGCACAGGTTACCTGCAAACAATCACTGTCTGCTTCTACTGCATTAATAAAAGGGCCTAGCTTAATAACTTCTGGGCGAGTACCAACTATGGTCAAAATTTTAATTTTTTTCAAATTTTTTCATCCTGCGACTAACTAATGTTATCATTTCTTTTAAAAAAATTACAGGGTTATACCATAAAACAATAAATAAATACAAATGCCGCCATGGATTATAAATATCTCTTGCTCTTAAATACGTATAAAATAAAGCCGCTTTAGTTCTAGTCTTCACAAAATAGGGATAATAATATTTTTGTAAAAGAATACCTTTACTAATAATTTCTTGTTGGCGCAAAGCAGATAAACTTTTTTGGTGTTGGCGATATTTATAAAGTACTATTGGTAGGGGGGCAATCGTCGTGTTACAAGCAAGCCGAAACCAATATTCATAATCTTCACATAGAAATTTTTCTTTACTATAGCCGCCTATTTTTTTAGCAATATCTGCACGATATAAAAAAGAAGCTCCCACCACATTTCTTAGAATAAGATCGTCCGCAGGGCCAGCATTTACCTGCACCATACTTTTTCCTGCTTCATCAATAATTTCCATAGAAGAATATACCATTCCTACAGAACTGTTTTTATCTAAGGCTGCAGACAATACCGCAAAAGCATTAGGAAGATAAAGATTATCACAAGAAGTCCATGTCCAATACCGGCCAGAAGCTTTATTAAAACCTTCATTTAAAGCAAGAGGCAGTTTTATATTGCTTGCATTACGAATATAAGAAATTTTCGGGGTTATATTAGCATATTCTATGGCAATTTCTGCTGTTTTATCACTGGAAAAATCATCAACTATTATCAATTCAAAATCTTGAAAGGTTTGATGTAGAATAGAGTCAATTGATTCTTTTAAATATAAATCCCCATTATATACCGGCAGAACAACGCTTATTGCTGGCATATAGACTTTTCCCATAACAATAAAGGCGTAAGATTATTACAAAAACCTTTCTTAAAAAATTGAATATTATATATTTTTTCATCTTGAATATCCGTATCAAATCTTTCAAGATAAAATAATTGGGTCGTCTTTCTTTGAAAGCTGCTAATAATCCCAGTGTACAAGATAAAATGAGAAAGTCCAAAAGTAAAAAGCTCTCTTACATAAACTCCAGTAAAATAAATACAGGAATCTTGTTTATCAATCAGCAAAGCACCTCCTACCAATTTATTATTGTAATAAGCTAAAATTAATTCACCATACCCTTTACGTAACATGTCGTATTGTATATTCCAGCTTTCATCAGAACGAGTCTGCCGCTTAGAGACTTGATAATGTAAAGCTTTAAATGCTATAAACTTATCTTTAGCGGCATGGGCTTTATTAATGATTTCTATGTGTAAATTTTTTCTACCCCAATTTATTAGGCTTTTATAACTTTTTCTTATATTTTTAAAAAATATGTTTTCATCAAAATTTTTGAAGTCAATTTCCATATTAAAAGTAACCCGTGCTTGATACCTTTTGTTAAATAATTGATTACTAAGCTCTGATAAAATTCCTGCATTTAATTTATCGGGTATAATTATAGTTGAACAAGCATGCTGCATAGCTTTTTCTTCTAATGCAGCGATAATAGTCTTTAGAATAGCAGTTGTATTAACAGTAGAATCTTGAGTCAAATTAATTTTTATTCCTTCACCTGGAAAATTTATTTGATGTTGTAGTTTACTACATATCACTAAGGCCACTACGCGATTCATATCATATACCATAAATGACAAATCTATGAAATCAGTTTGATAGTATGCTGTGTAATATTGAATTAACAATTGATGCTGTTCAATATTAAAATAATATTTTCTTAAATCCAACAATATTTGTTCTTTTTCACAATTATTTTCTAACGATAAAGATATTATATTCATCAAATACTCAAATTACTCACTACCGAATTTTAAAAAGAGGCTGTATAGTGGGGCTCAATAGACTGTTAACCAAAGTATTACTAGTTAATTTTTCACGGAGCTGAGGTAAAATTTCCTGGTATGCGGTTAATAATTTTTGTTTATCTAAGTCGTTATGGGCAAAACAAATATTATGAGAAGCGCTGATTAATATTCCTCTCTTTAACATTTCTTGTATAAAAAATGTTTTTATGTCAAAACTACTTATCGTATCTACCGCTATAAAATTTATTATTTTCCAGGGCGCATACCCTTGTAATTGAATAACCTGTTCTAGATTATGCTCCATAATCATAGCAGAGACTTTGGTAGCTATATCTTCACCAACCCTCCATAAGTGATCAATAACTTTATGTTTCTGAATTTTTTCAATAGTAGCAAGGGCTGCACACAGTGATAACGTTTCTCCCCCGAAGGTGCCAGAAAAGAAAATATTTTCCATTTCATACATAATATCTTGACGTCCTACGATAGCAGAGATGGGCATCCCATTTCCCAGGGCCTTACCAAAACAAGATAAATGCGGAGTGACTCCAAAATACTCTTGTGCTCCTCCTATTGCGAATCTAAAACCTGTAATAATTTCATCAAATACTAATAAAGTCCCAAATTGCTCACACAATTGTAGTACAGTTTTTAAATATCCTGGCAGTGGGGCATAAACATTGGTAGGTTCCATAATAAGACAAGCGACTGCATTGCCTTTAAGTGCATTTTCTAAGCTTTCCAGCTCATTATAAGTAATAGTACTAGAAAGTGAAGAAACGGCCTTGGGAATGCCTTTATTTCGAGTAGTAGTACCAATAGACCAATCTTGCCAGCCATGATAGCCCCCTACTAAGACTTTATCACGCCCAGTAAAGGCACGGGCTAAGCGAATAGCTGCTGAAGTGACGTCGGTACCATTTTTAGCAAATCTTACTTTTTCAGCAGAAGGAATAATCTCGCACAATTTTTCTGCTAATTGTATTTCAAGCTCTGTGCTTAAGCTAAAACTTATGCCTCGATTTAATTGCTCGCTAATAGCAGCATTAACATCTTCATCGACATAACCTAAAATATTTGGTAATAAGGCATTAACATAGTCAATATATTCATTACCATCTACATCCCATACCCGGCCCCCCTGCCCATGAGTCAGAAAAAAAGGTGCTGTATTTTTAGGAAATTGAATAAATGACTTACTAAAAGTTTGTGCTCCGAGGGGGATGACCTTTAGGGCCCTTTGTAATAATTGCTGCGAATTAGAAAAATTGCTGATTATGATTTTTTCTTGTTCTAGGGTTTTGAGAAAACCTTCATTTCTCGTAAGAGCAGGCTGAATTAATGTTTCATCCTGCTCAATAGTGGATAATAAGGTAAATAAATCATGAGATCCTTTTGTTTTTTCAAGCAAAGTTTCAATATATTGTAAATCTTCAGGGGTATCTATAGTCCAGCGATGTTTACTTAACTGGTTAAGCCCAGAGGTAATATTTTTTACTCTATAGTGTAATCTATTATTTCTGATATAAGGCGTAACATGTTCCCTATCACTTAAACGAGTTGCTTGCATAAAGGCTTGTTGCAGTGCTGCAAAGGTAAAAGCTTCACAATCTAATCCATCAGGCCAAGTAGGGGGTGCAACATTACTAGCATAATCGCTTAAGCCAGAGGCAACACAATATAGTACTTGAGCTATAATTTCAGATTGCAATAAAGGACAATCGGCAGTTAAACGCACTATCACTTCTGCTGCATGTAGGCTTGCAGCTTCATAATAACGACTTAAGACATCTTGTTCACTCCCCCTAAAACATAAGGTGTCATTGGTGGTACACCACTGTTCGATTTTATCATCAACCGCTAAGGTAGAAGTGGCAACGATCACTTTATCTGCAAGCTTTACTCTTTTAGCGGCAGCTACCACCCAAGCTAATACGGGTTTTTTTTGCAGTAGCGACAATACTTTTGCAGGAAAACGTGTTGATCCCATACGGGCTTGAATGATAATTACTTTTTTCATTAAAATTTCCAATTCCTAGGATCGATAAGTAAATTTTGTGGTAATAAACTTGTGGGAAAATTAGGCTGTACTCTATTGAAATGGGGAGATTGTATGGTTGCAATAATTTCTTTCATATCTTGTGCACCCGACACCCCCAGCACCCATTTGGAAACTGGGGCTTGTGAAAAAGCCCATTTTAGTATTACCAATAAAGGATTTGCGTTATAAGATTTTACTATGTTCATAAAGTTTTGCCATTCAGCTGTTAAACCTAATAATTTTTCCGGTAGCTTATCTTGTAGTAATATACCTTGTAAAAATAATGATCTACCATGCATTTCAATAGTATTTTCTCTAAAAAAATCTAGTACTGCTTCGCTTAAAAAGCTTTTATTTAAAGGATTAATAGGGCATTGTACCAAACTTATAGGAAAAATTTTATGCATAATTTTGACATCATCAAAATCATAAGCAGATAATCCTATTTTTTTTGTTATACCTGTAGACAATAATTTATCTAATAAAGTAGCTAATTTTTTTTTATCCACCTGGGGCAAATAATGCGGATCATGAATTAACACTGCAGCAAAATATGCTAAGTTATATTGTTTCAAAATATTTTCTAATTGTGAATAAACCCTATCAAGATCTTCTGCTGCATTAAATTTTACAATGACTTCTATAGTATTTTGCAAACATTGTGCTTGCGTATGTCTTAATAAGGAATCAATGGCATGTTGATAAGCAAAAGCGGTATCAAAGCAAGTAATATTATTGGCAAAAGCCTGTGCAATAATATTTTTAATTTCAGATTGAGGAAGAGAATCACCAGTTGCCAGAATACCATAGGGCATCCCAAAATTAGCCGTGCCAATTACCAAGTTGTGTAACATAACTTATTTACTGCCTATCAATTTAGGGATAGTCTAGGATATGGTCCTAGATGCGTCAACCATGTTTTTTAGCTTAATGAATAATATTGCTATAATTCGATAATGCCTCGAATGACTCTTGAATGTTAGGAAGCACAATGTTAAGTTTCTCAGCTATCTTACTTGAATTTAAAGACATATCTTTAGGTCTTTTTGCTAAAAATGGATGGTTTACTGCAGAAGCACGTTGTATTAAGTTAGTATTATAGTTTTTAAATGCCGCATATTTTTCAGCAAACTCGTATTTAGATAAGCGCTCACTACCCCCCACATGAAAAGTACCTACCTTATTGCTAAACATTATATTAATAATAATATTTGCTAAAATTGGCAATCCAATAGGCGTAAAATATATATCATCAAAAGCATTAAAAAAATTATTGCTCTTAAAATTTGATTCTAACCACCCTATAAATGATTGACGCCAAGGTAAGTCTCCACCAAAAAAATTAGTCCTAAGAATAATATGATTAGTATAACTTGCAATAACACGTTCACCTGCAAGCTTTGATTCTCCATATATATTGATAGGGTGGGGTACCGTTTTTTCAGTAACAAAAGCTTTCAACCCCTCCCATAACTGATCGGTAGATAGGTAAATAATTTTACTTTCTAGCTTAGCTACAGCAGCTATAATATTTTTACAAGCTGCTACATTACTGTCAAAAGCTTCTTTAGGGTATTGTTGACATTGGTCGACATTAGTCATAGCTGCACAATGAATAATAATATCCGGTGTAAACTTCTGTATGACATTGATAACTTCTTTGGTATTCACTAAATCAAGTTTAATACCATCGATGTACTCAAAAATCTGATGATTGTTGCAGTATTGTCCTAAGATAGACTGAAAACCCAATCGAAATAACATAGAGCTCAAATTAAAACCTAAAAGGCCACTAGCTCCGGTAATGAGTATCTTTGTATTCTTATTTTTTTGTATCATGTTAATATTGCATAGAGCAAAGCTCGCAAAATAAGTACATTGGCTTTAAAAGCACTGGCAAATCTAGGCGCATCAAGCCGTTCTCGCAAAGGTATGGGGATTTGGGCATATTTTTTGTTGTTTTTTAAGGCGTATAGCATAAGTTCTGTTCCAATAGAGGGATAAGTTGAAAAACTCATCGGTTGCTTATATATTGACAAATTATAAGCCTTCATGCCACACAATGGATCGGAAATTCTATACAATAACAATGTATAAAGTCCAAATAATACTTCTGCAAATCTGGCTTTTTTAGGCCTGATGCCTAGCACTATATCATAACCTTCTTGTAGTTTACTGGCATATTCTTTAATGTAGCTGGCATCGTGTTGTCCATCGGCATCTAGCGATAATACATGCGTAAAATTTAATAGTTGGGCTTTGCTAAAACCTGAATGTAAAGCTGCATCATACCCTTGATTAAATGGATGCTGAACTATTATAGCCCCCTTATTACTTGCTATAGACGAGGTCTCATCTTGTGAAGCATCGTCTACCACAATAGGTTGGCCATACAATAAAGCATCAGAAACTACTTTTCCAATAGTCTTAGCTTCATTAAATGCTGGAATTATTATAGCTAACTTAAATTCGACCATCGCAAATAATCACCTGCTTCAATAGTAGTAGAGATTTTTTTACCTATAATTTCATGTAAATAAAAAGGAGAAATGGCATCAATAGGGCACGGCCTAAGTATTTCTATATCATTCTCTGTTAGTACATGAGCTTTGTCTAAACGATGTTTTGCTCTAATCGCACGTCTTTGTACGATAACCGTTTCTTTTTCATTGTCTTCCACTTTCTTAATGCTACTACCTAATGCATATTCCAATTCACGCGTTCTTTCAACCATTTCTTTCCAGGTACTAGGCACCATAGAGAAATGATGATCGGGCCCTTCTCTATCATTATTATCAGTAAAATGTTTTTCAATAACTCTGGCTCCCAAAGCCACAGCTCCCAGCACAGTCGTGTGCCCAAAAGTATGATCAGAAAGACCTAAAATCACATTGGGATACATAATTGCATAAGTTTTTAATACATTTAAATTAATGTAGTGTAAATTAATTTTTTCCCCCACATAATTTGTATTACACTGCATCAGCACTATATCTTGTGTATGGGTTTGAATTATATTCATCGCAGCCATTACTTCTTGCATAGTAGACGCACCACTTGCCAATAAAACTGGCTTATTTTTTTTAGCAATATGCTCAATAATACCAGCCCAAGTTATATCCCCTGAGCCGATTTTATAAGCTGGTACATAAGGGTCAACCGCATCCACTAAATCTAGGGAATAAGGGGAAGTAAAAAATGTTACCCCAGCTTTTTCACAAATTTCTTTTAAAGTAGCGGTCCATTCAATATTAATAGAAGCTTGTTGATACACATCAAATACTGATTTTTTCCATTTACTTTGATGGGCTTGTTGACCTTTTAAGGATTTAAAACCATAGTCACTGACAATAGTTTTAGCTGAAAAATGTTGGAATTTTACAGCATCTGCTCCGTTTTCAGCACACAAATAAATTAAATCTTTTGCCCTTTCTAAATCCCCATCATGATTTGCCCCCACATCGGCAATAAAATAAGTAGGATGCTCTACCCCAATTTTTTTGGTGTCGATGGTAAATTCTTTCATTTATTCATTTTCCTTTATCATGTTTTGAAGCTGTGCAATGCTTAATCTTTCTTTGTTATCTTCACTAGAATAGATAAAACGCTTCACTACAGGTTCGTACGCAAACGGTATATTCCATTCTTGCGTTAGTCTTGGTATTACTATATATCTATCTTTAAGCTCAATCGCTTGAATAGATTCATCACTCGTTAACATCCACTCATGTAATTTTTCACCTGGACGAATGCCAATAATATGTGTTTTCAAATTTGGATGCATAGCTTTCACTAAATCAATCATTTTCATACTAGGAATTTTAGGAATAAATATCTCGCCGCCTTGCATAAAGGTTAAATTAGATAATACAAAATTAACACCTTGCGTTAACGTAATCCAAAAACGAGTCATTTCTATATCGGTTATCGGTAATGAAGTCGCACCTTCACTAATTAATTTACGAAAAAAAGGAATAACACTTCCTCTAGAGCCTACCACATTACCATATCGTACTACCGAAAAAATGGTAGGATCTACCCCTCGTATATTATTGGCTGCTAGAAAAATTTTCTCTGCTGCTAATTTACTGGCCCCATACAAATTTAAAGGACTTACCGCTTTATCAGTTGATAAGGCTAAAACTTTTTTCACCCCATTTCTCAGTGAAGCACGTACAATATTTTCAGCGCCAATGACATTGGTGTGAATGCATTCATAAGGATTATATTCAGCAATGGCCACATGTTTTAAAGCGGCGGCATGAATGACAATATCCACTCCCCGTAAAGCCATTTCTACTCTATTATAATCTCTTACATCTCCAATAAAAAATCTTATAAATTCATATTTTGAATCAGGAAATTGTTGCGACATTTCATATTGTTTTAATTCGTCTCGAGAAAAAATGATTAATTTCTTAGGCTTATAGTTATCTATGATGGTCCGCACAAAATGGTGCCCAAAAGAACCGGTACCTCCGGTTATTAAAATGGTTTGACCCGTTAATTCTGGCTTACAAATAAGAAAATCAGTAGTCATAATATTGTAAAAGTCCTCTATATTTCTTCAAGTTAACGATGATTTAACCACATAACAATAGGCATAGCCAATAGATGTTTTCATATGTATGGTAACAAAAATTTCTAATTGAAAATGGTTAAGCATTTTTTTAAGTTGTTTTATTGGATCATATTCAAACGAACCATGCAAAAGAAAATGTTTGAGCAAAGCTTTGCCTCTATGCCAACACCCCTTAAAAGGGGGAGCCGGAATGGTGCAAAAGATCATACCTTCTGGGGTTAAAGATTTTTTTGCTTTTTCAAGCACAGCGCTGTTGTAGGGAACATTGTGACCATAAGGACCTAAATAGATGATATCAAACAATTCCGCACTGTGATAATTTTCAAAAGTCGTACAGTTAAATTCAAAATCAATAGTAGCATTTTGATGCATTTTTTTTGCTGCTTCAATCATTTTCTTTGAAAAATCAAGCCCTACAAATCGTTTAATATTTTTAAATAACCGGCTATATCCCGCGGTACCACAGGCTACATATAAAACCGTTGGATTCACTTTTATCACATCTATTATTGAACGCAATAACCATTCATACTTATAATAATTGTCTATAGGTTGTTGATGTAATTCAACAAATGCTTCTACAAACTCGTCACTGCAATCTTCCATGCCATGTAAAATAGCATTTGCATTTTCAAGATTACTAAAATTTCTTAATGGTTTAGTGTGCATAATTGATACCTTATTTTATTAAATTTAAAACCTCTATCACATCATTTTTAATACGTTCTGAAGCCTCTTGACGATAGTGTAATATTTTTTCCCTGATACTATCTTTTCTTGTTAAGAGAGCATGCATTTTATTATTGATAATATTATGCTCTGAAAAACCAATAATCCCTTCTGCTAAGCCAATCATTTTCATAAAATTAAATTGCTTAGGATAAGTTGCCATCGTAAAAGGAATAACCCCCTTTTGCACTGCAAATATAAGACCATGCAATCTCATACTAAAAAAAATCTGGCATACCTCTATATCTTTATCTTGAAAACTTCTTGGCAGTTGAGAAAAATATTTTTTTAAAATATTTACATCATTTAGCATGTAATCGGGAATATTTTCAGGTTGTGCTGCACAATATAAGGGTATAGGACTTAAGGAAAATTCTTTTTTTAACGCCTGGATAATATGCATATAACATTGAATGCTAGGATTATAGTTTACTTTTAGTTTATTAAGCCATAATAGATATTTTATATACTTTGCAGGCAAGACAGTTTTAGCGAGTAAATTTACCCCTATTATGTTTTCAGTAGCTGCTTGACAAACCTCATAAGGCTCCAGAAAAGTAAGATCAGCACTTACTTTAACTATTTTTTTCTTATCTAAGTGTGCAAGCTTTGCAAAACTAGCAATATCTCTCACTAAAAAAGCAATACTTTTTTCTAACAAAACTTCCGCAAATTTTTTGGGGTTCCCTATCAAATCAGTTTCTACACTGATTCCAGCCGTAACTATTTTTGCACCCAAGCCTGCTATAAAGTCATGATAATTATGCTGAGATAAAATTAATCCCCCACCTCCAATAATAATAAGATCAAAGTTATCAAATTTTTTGGTTTTACCTTTTATTGCATTTTCATGTAAATCAAAAAATTCAATCGATTGCACGCCCCCTAGCTTTTTTAAAAAATGGGCTAAGCAATACTTTATACGCTCATCCCCGGCATTATCATGACCATACCAACCAAAAACTGCTATTTTCATTTTTATTTACTCTAGCTTGCTTATAAAAAAAGCATTAGGGAATATTTTTTTAATGCTATAGTATTTTTCTTGGCCTTCTATTGCATTTAAAAGATGCAACCTATCCTGTAAATCTTTTTTGGAGAAATATACCAAGGTTTCTCTTGCAGCCAAAGGCACTTTATAATGTAATGGTAAATAACGGCGTAAATAAATTTTAATTTTTTGCCAAAGGGTTCTGTTATCTTTTACATAATAGGGCGCAAAATTTTTAAAGGTCGATAGCATTTCTTTCATCATAATATTAGATAAATCTTTAGTACTATTACCTAAATTGTTAAACATTGTTGACATGCTAGCCTGTGCTTTTTGCTCAATTGTTTTATTTACGACGCTGTCAAACTTTTTATGTTGCAAGATAAATTCTATTTGCTCAATAGCCTCGTGCTTAGAGGATGGCACCGTACCAAATGAAAGTGCCCATGAGGCCCGTATATATTCCATATTCGATTGAGCCAATGATATAACCGGCACTTCCATTAAATAACTTTGCAAGGCAGTAGTACAGTCATTATGTAATACCAGTTTTGCAGAAGATATAATTTGATTGATATTTCCTTCTTTCGAAACAACAACGTTATCATATTTTGAAAAAATAGCTTCATAAATTGATTTTTTTTCGGTTGGATGTGGTCTAATTAAAAATTGTTCCCTAGGATAATGTGCTATAATAGCATTTAACCATTTATAAAAATATGAAAAACTGTGCTTTTCTTTTTCATAAGTCTCTTCTATCATTTTTTTTGTTTCTGGACTAATCATTGAACAAGCTTGTAAGGTTTCTTCTAGACTAAATCCATTAATAGAACCAAAATTAGTATTAACCAGTATATATTCTTGCGGTAAGTTCTTAGGTTGTAAGGCTTTATGATACTGTTTATATTTAGTTAAAGAAAATTCAAAGCCAGGATTACCAATAACTACATATTTTTGATTTAGTACTGCATCTTTATTGCGTACCGTCAAATCATTTTTTTGAAATTCTCCCCATAGGAAAATATGTTCCATGGTTTTTAAAGCTGCTACAGCTGGTTCATAGGTTACACTAAAAGCAGGATAGGAAGCTCCTTCATCGCTTAAGCAATATAATAAAATATTTTTTTCTTTTAGACTTTTATAAAAAATAGGATCAGGATTAACCCCTTTTTCAAGAAAGGCTCCTTGATAATTTTTATATTGTAATTCATCGCGTATAAAGGGAGGATTACCCAACATAACATCGAAATCTGCATCGCAAAAAATTCTTGCGATATTCAATTTATAATCTAATTCTCTGGGAGTACATTCTATGGGAATAAAAATAATGGGTTTTTTAATTTGTTTGGCCATTAATAAAATTCCTGCTATCTTCTAGGGTGTGGCAACTGTATAATATAATTTGTTCTGGAAGCAAATCAACCATAACATCTTAAGAAATATAATCTTTCACTAATTGGAAAGGCACTCTTAAGTTTATTTATTTTATTTACATAAATAAAACTTGAACCCTTATTAAGTTCATGAACGGAACTCTACCTTTTTTTTTACATTTAGTCAAGATAACCGCATGTAAGTTTTGCTAAAATCAGAAATTTAGTAAAATAATCTTAAACAGATATTTCTTTTTTTAAAATAAAATCAAAATAGTTAGCTAAATAGATTAATGCAGTAATTGGCTATAAAAAAGCTCATATTGATTTATACAGTTTTCAAAAGTAAAAAATTTTTCTACACGCGCTCTACCTGCTTGGCCCATTTTTATTCTTTTTTCATTATCCGCTGCTAACTCTATAATGGCTGCTCCTAACAGTATTTTATCATTAGCAGGCACAACAATGCCTGTTTTGCCATTTTCAACGGCCTCTTTATTCCCACCTACGTCCGTTACAATCATACAGCGAGCAGCCGCCATGCCTTCTACAATCACATTGGCAAAGCCCTCTTCATTGGAGCATAAAATCCCTATGTCCGCCAGTTGCCATATAGACTTAACTCCTCCTTGTATCCCTAGCCATTTAATGTTTTTCTCAAAATTTAATTCTTTTGATAATTGCTGCAAGGATGACAAGGTACCTTTATCCTCCCCTACACACAGCAAGTACCAGGTAGGGGGTAATTGCTTGCGAATACTAAAGAGAGTCTCTAGTAATAAATAATGATTTTTATAGGGGTAAAGATTAGCTACCATCAAAAAAAGCAAAGGATTTTCTGAGTCTTTTATTCCAAACCTATGTAATAATTCTTTCTTTTCAAACACTGAGATTTCTTTACTCAGCGACACTCCATTATAAATGAGCTCGAGTTTTTGAATGGGTACGTTTTCTTCCTCTTGCAATTGCTTGATAATTTTTTTTGAATTACCTAGTATTTTTGTACATCTTTTATGTAATTGACATTCAATCCAGGCTAATAATTTATGTTTTTTTTGATAATTATTGAGCGAGCGTCGGCTCATAATGATAGGGGCCTTTATTTGCAGCACAATACAAGCCAACATGCCTACAATATAAGCCTGGGGCAAGAAAAAATGATATATATCAAAGGGTTTTTTAACAAACTGTTGCACAAGCCAAATGAAACTGGTTGCACTATTCATTAGCAGTATAATTTTTTTTACTATTTTTGAGCTACACCTTGAAGATATATACCAAGGAGGCGTAAAAAAAGGAACCTTTGATTCTTGCAATAGCGGGCTTAGTGATAATTCTTTCGATAATAGATACAATTGCACATCCCATCCCCGTCTTTTTAAGGCTGGTAATATTTGAGCTAAGTGGTGTTCCGTGCCACCCATAGCTAAGGAATTAGTTACAAAACAAATTTTTTTATTCCTATTCATAGCCTAAAGATTATAAATAGTTCTCAGCACAAAGGATAATATTTTTTATGCAGCTTCTCTCCTTATAGTTGAGCTTACATGCAGCAGCCTTTTTATTGAACTTATGATAAAGTATTCAAGCTTGCATTAATATGGAAAAGATTCTAAGTGAGTTACATAACAAGAAAGTATCGCCTTTGGCTGGCCATGATATACGACATAATTATTATTCCTCTAGCTTGGATTGGAGCGTATAGTTTGCGCTTTAATTTTAATGAAATTCCAGCCTTAGAAACTGTACAATTAACGAGAAGTTTAATTTATATCGTATTAATACAAGCTGGAACTTTTTGGAGTGTAGGCTTATACCGGGGACTGTGGCGTTTTGCTTCCATTCCTGATCTTATGCGCATGATCCAAGCAACGGTGTTGGGTAGTCTACTTTGTTTATTAACTATATTCATTCTGTTCCGCTTAGAAGGCATGCCACGTTCCATTTTTCCCTTATATGCATTATTACTGATTGCCTTGTTAGCTAGCCCCCGTTTAGCAGTACGCTGGTTAAAGGATTATGGTTTTAAAGGGCACCAAGGTAAACGCACCTTGATAATTGGTATGCATAGAGGAAGTGAAAATTTAATTCGCGAATTAAAAAGAAATAAAGATGCTCATTTTAATCCTTGCGTGTTAGTGGATGAAGATGCTACACAACAAGGCCGAGAAGTTCAAGGAGTCCGCGTATCTGGCACGCTACAAAACCTTGTTGAGCTTTGTGAAACACATGAAATAGAAGTCATTATTATTGCCCAACCCGAGGCTTCTGGCACCGAAATGCGCGCTATAACAACCGCTTGTGAAACCACAGGTTTGCCGCTTCATATTTTGTCCCATAATGGTTTTAGTTCACAAGAAAAAATTACCGACCATTTACGAAAAGTAGCCCTAGAAGATTTATTGGGCCGCGAAGAAGTAAGCCTAGACTGGCAAAATATTAATCCTTTAATTAATAACAAAACTATTATTATAAGCGGAGCCGGGGGTTCTATTGGTTCCGAATTATGTCGGCAGTTAGCATTATTACAACCCAGTTTTCTTATTTTAATCGATAATTCAGAATACAATTTATTTAGCTTAACAGAAGAATTGCATCTTAAATTTCCTAACCTTAGCTTTATTGGCCATTTAACTGATATTCGGGATAAATTGGCAATTGAAAATTTATTTAAGCAATATTCAGTAGATTTAGTGTTTCATGCCTCAGCTTATAAGCATGTCCCCTTATTAGAATACCAAGCACGCGAAGCTATTTATAATAATATTTTAGGTACTGATATTATGGCCCACGCGGCTTTAAACGCTGGTATTGACAAATTTATTTTAATATCCAGCGATAAAGCAGTCAATCCATGCAATATCATGGGCGCTACCAAACGCGGTGCTGAAATTATTTGTCAAACCCTAAATACCTTAAATAAAACTCAATTCATTACGGTACGTTTTGGCAATGTATTAGGCTCTGTAGGGAGTGTAATTCCTACTTTCAAACAACAATTGGCGGCGGGGGGCCCTTTAACCGTTACGCATCCAGAAGTAACTCGTTTTTTTATGACTATTCCTGAAGCCGTACAATTAATTGTCCAAGCGGCATCCATGGGGGTCGGCGGAGAAATTTTTGTTTTAGATATGGGCGAGCCTATAAAAATTCGCTATCTAGCAGAACAATTAATACGTTTATCTGGCAAAAAACCAGGGGAAGATATTCAAATTACCTATACGGGTTTAAGACCGGGTGAAAAAATGTATGAAGAACTTTTTCAAAATACCGAACAATTAAATCAAACTACCCATGGAAAAATCATGCTTGCACAAGCAATAGATTTTGATAAAAAAACTTTACATAAAATTATTAAAGATATGGAGACACTTTGTCATGCGGCAGAAAGTGATTGCAATCCAAAACTTATTGTTTTATTAAAAAAATTGGTCCCTGAATTTTATAATCCAGCCAGTGCTAACTAACCTGTCTTAATGAGGTAACCTATTATGTGTGGAATTATTGGAGCTGTTACACAAGAAAATGTAACCCCTATTTTATTATCTGGTTTAAAAAGCTTAGAATATCGGGGCTATGACTCTGCAGGAATAGCAGTCATTACCAATGAAAACCAAATAAATCGTATCCGGGTAGAAGGTAAAGTACAAGGCTTGGAAGAAAAAATTGCTCAAAAACCTTTATATGGCTCCATTGGCATTGCTCATACCCGGTGGGCTACGCACGGCAAACCCAATGAATCAAATGCCCATCCTCATATTATCCATAACCGTATTGTATTGGTACATAACGGTATTATAGAAAATTATTTGTCCCTAAAAGAAGATTTATTGTTAAAAAACTATAAATTTGATTCTGAAACGGATTCAGAAGTCGCTGCAGCACTTATCTATGATTATTTATTAGTCTCTGATTCTTTATTAAGCGCTACTCAAAAAGCTGCCCACCAATTAGAAGGCGCTTTTGCTATTTGTGTTATCGATAAAGAAGCACCTGATACCGTCATAGTCATCCGCAAAGGGAGCCCTGTAGTACTTGGCATAAGCCCAGTAGGCCATTATGTGGCTTCTGATAGTTTAGCTTTACAAGGAGTAGCTGCAAGTTTTGTTTATTTAGAAGATGGAGACAGTGCGGTCTTAACCAAACAACATTATGCAATATATAACGACAAAAAACAGGTACATAGAACAGATCATAAAAATAATATTGATTGTGAAGCAGTAGATAAAGGCCAATATAAGCATTTTATGTTAAAAGAAATTTTTGAACAACCTAAAGCCTTACACACCACTTTAAAAAACAGTATCACCGATTCTGGTATTATTGAATCAAGCTTTGGGGCGAAGGCTGCCCAAGTTTTTGATGCGACTCAAGCCATATGCTTAGTTGGATGTGGCACAAGTTATCATTCAGGGCTTATTGCCCGATTTTGGTTAGAAGAATTGGCTCATATACCTACCCAAGTTGAAATTGCTAGCGAATTTAGATATCGCAGCAAAGCAATACCTCCTAATACTTTATTAGTATGTATCTCGCAATCAGGAGAAACGGCAGATACTTTAGCTGCCTTAAAAAGCACTAAAAATGAAGCCAATTATTGTGGTCGTTTAGCCATTTGTAATGTACTAGAAAGTAGCTTACAAAGAGAGTCTGAACTCTTTTTTTATACCCAGGCAGGGCCTGAAATTGGAGTTTGTTCTACCAAAGCTTTTACGAGCCAATTAATTGCATTAATGCTATTAACTATTGCTTTGGGCAGAAAATGTGGCATTACACCCGAAAAAGAACAAGAATTAATAAGCTTATTAGAAAATTTACCCTCACACATTGAATCTTTTTTAAATTATTACACCCCCATACAAACCCTAGCTAAATCTTTTTTAAATAAAAACCATGCTTTATTCCTAGGCAGAGGCGTACATTTTCCCGTCGCTTTGGAGGGCGCTTTAAAATTAAAAGAAATATCTTATATCCATGCAGAAGCTTACCCTGCGGGTGAACTTAAACATGGGCCTTTAGCATTGGTGGATAATGAAATGTTAGTTATTGTGCTTGCCCCTTCTAATCATTTATTAGAAAAAATAAAATCCAATATTCAAGAAGTACATGCTAGGGGGGGGCAACTTATAGTATTTACTGATAGTGCCGCAAGTATTCCTAAAAGTAGCTCTATTCAAGTGATAGAGTTCCCTAGGGTCGCCCCATACTTAGAGCCATTTGTCTATACTATCCCCTTACAATTATTGGCGTATCAAGTGGCTTTATTAAAAGGTACCGATGTCGATCAACCACGCAACCTCGCAAAATCCGTAACTGTTGAATAAATTTTAATTTTAGAACTTTTCTAACCTATTGTAACGAGCTCAATGAGGCAGGGACCTGTGGTATCTACTAAAAGCTGCCAGCTCAGCGAAGCTAGAGCCGATAGCTTTGAAGAAGCATAAAGGCGGAATGGGTAGTCACGTAACTACAATAAGAAATTTATAGCCGCCTAAATGTAGTAGGATGTAAAGATTCGTCTGCTTTTTTTGTAGCATTGGTGTGCTTTTCCTTGAAAAAATCGATTAAATCATTTATTGTTTTTAAAGGTTTAATTTCGTCGTTTGAGGCTATCATTAAAATTCTCACTAATAAATTTTGAACAGAAATAATATCTTGCTCTTTATACAGGTTTGCAAAAGATTTTTTAGTGCTTAAATCGACACTATTGCCATAATCTATTAAATGTATAGACTGATTACTGGCATCATATAAAATATTACCCTGTGTTAAATCTCCATGACTAATATCTTTTCCTGATATTTTTTCTAGCTTTTTTAAAATTTTGATGGCTATCTCAAGTTTTATAATTTCTTCATTATGATTTCCCTTTATAGAATCTATATACACATCTATTGGAACTCCATGTTTATATACCCATCGCAATCGAGTTTTAGGTTCCAATCAAAAGAAACTCTTCATTCATTAGTGTTGCTAGCTCATCTTTATAGTCACCAATGTTAGTAAAAAATTTCATGGCTGCCTTTTCAAAATCTTTAAATTTATTAAAATACTGATTATACAAAACTTTTTTCTTGAAAAAATGCCACAACCTTTCTATCAAGTTTAGATTCGGCGAATAGCTTGGTAAAGGAATTAATTTAATTCGTGAATTAGCTAAATATGCCTTCATTTGCTTAGAATGATAGTATCTGGCGTTATCTAAAATAATATAAATGGTTAATGCCAAGGGATATTGCTCTCATTCAGGATATTCATTAAAAAATCCACAAGCTGAACAAAATCCAGACCCTTTAACTAGACATCAAAGAGCAGCCATATGGGCAGCTAGATATAATCAATGAAATGGAAGAAATGGTAACCATTTTCAGAAAATTTTTACATTAATGTGAGGGCGGATAATAGATATTCATGGTATCGGTAATCATGCGGTTAAACCCAAATTTTTGTTCCACAAAATTCTTGCCATTTAATCGTGCTCGATTTTCCCAATCAGTATTTTCTAAAATAGATATTACCTTTTCAGCCAAATTTACCGGCTGAGGAATGGCACAAGTCTGACCCGTTATACCTTCTGCTATAGCTTCGGCTGAGCCGCCAGCTATGGTAGTTACCACAGGGACCCCACACCATTGTGCTTCTAATAATACATTAGGAATCCCTTCAAAAGCAGAAGTTAATAAAAATACATCCATTATAGATAAAATGACATTAATTTTATTATGAACATTTACTAAATGAAATTGATTTTTTAGGGTATGCTTATCGATAAGTGCTCTTATAGACTCTCTTAAGGGGCCTTCTCCTACTATAATAAAATGGCAGTTAGGGATTTTCTTTGCAATTTGTAGAGCGGTTTCAAACCATAACAGAGGCCTTTTTTCTTCATAAAATCTAAATATTGAACCAACAACGCGAGCATCTACTGGAATATTAAGCTCTGCACGTAAATGCTTAATTTCTGATACAGAACTTACTCTACCCTTTTCTAATTTCAAGCCATTATATACGACCTTAAAACGTTCTGAGGGCAATTCAAGCCAATGACAATAATCTGCAGCACCGGCATAGCTATTATTCAAAAAAGTAATATGCGGTACTTCGCTTAAAGCTTGTAACGCAGGCTTCATGTAAGTTTTATATAATTCAAAATGTATCGGTATAGTATTGCGACTAGATAAAATAATTTTAGGAACACCTGCCATAAGTGCTGCCAATGCGCTTTTAATAGCCGTACTATCCTGCCACGCATGCACTATTTCTGGTTTAAGTGCTTTAAATTCCAAATATAAATTAATTATTTCTTCAATATTAATATCTAGTAATTTACTAAAAATTTCTGCTAAGCGCTTATCTATTCCCCTTAACCCCTTATCACGAATGAGATATTGGTTAGCAGGCTCTGTTACTATAATATTTTCTTTTTGTAACAAAGGTAAATAAAAATCTGCATTGGGAATAATATGTAAATACTCGCTCAGCACTATAACACTCTCAATAGTACTTACGTTTTTTAGGCCAATTGCGGTATTCACTAATTGACGCTCTGCCCCACCTGGCCCTAAACTGGCGCAAGTTAATAATACTCTTCCTGGTACATATTCATTTTTTAACTTAGCTTGCAGACACGTGGTAATAATCTCTCGAAATAATGATAACTCAACCTTTTCTTCTTGCCCCGTTAATACGTATTTATTTTTTTTACTATATAGCGTTTGAATAGAGTTTTGAAAACATTTTTTAATGCAGTGTACTAGCCATTTATTTTTTTTAATATATTGTACCACCGTAGAAAGCAAGGGCAGCTTTTTAACAGTTTGTGATAATTTCATTATATTGCTAAAAAAAACATTTTTATAAAAAGTTACTATCGATAAAGACGTGATAACGTTATCATCTACATAAAATATTTTAAAATTATAATTTTGTAACGTTTTTATAAATAAATTTTTAGTCAACAAACAATAAGACCCTGCAAATACTAAAGGATAATGGTTTACAGCAAACTCTATGGACTGCTTATCGTAATAATATTCCCCCAGCCAAGGATATAATGCAGATTTTAAGGTGGCAGGAGGATTAACGACCGCAAGTCCCTTAATATTTTTATTAGCTTGTAGAGCACGTATAATATCGCTTGAGACACTAAAAGGTATGATTAAATTATAATTCGTAATTGACGAATTACATGCTTGTATAATAGCTTCTATATTGCTATGCATTGGTTACAGGATAGTTTCGACCGATGGAGACATAATGAATATCATTTTTAGCCATAAATACCGGATCGTACAAGTTTCTCAAATCGATAAGAATAGGTTTGTGAGAAGATAATTTTAATAAGCTTTTCATTTTTTTTAAATCGAGGCTTGCAAATTCTTCCCATTCAGTGAGAATAATAACTGCTTCTGCATCTTTTATAGCCAAATCTATCGAGGCACACCATTGCAGAGGTACTTCCTCTAACAGCAGTGGTTCGGTAACACCGGGATCATACACTGATAATGTTGCGCCTGCTTTGTGTAATAATTTTATAATTTCTACAGCAGGACTATCTCTTACATCATTAGTGTTCGCTTTAAAAGTAAGGCCTAAAATGGCTAGTTTTTTGTGAGCTACACTGCCATGACAAGTCGCAACTATTTTTTGTACCATTAACTCTTTGCGCAAAGCATTGGATTTAACTACTGCTTCAATTATACTTAATGGAATTTGTAAATCGCGTGCAGAATTTATAAGCGCTATAGTATCTTTAGGAAAGCAAGATCCTCCGTAACCTGGCCCCACTTTTAAATACGTTGCGCCAATTCTAGGATCTAAACCTAAACCTAAGGCTACTTCTTCAACATTGGCATTTGTTTTTTCACAAATATTTGCTATTTCATTAATAAAACTTAATTTAGTGGCCAAAAAACAATTAGCAGCATACTTTATTAATTCGGATGTTTCTATGGAAGTACTTAATAAGGGCACACCTAGATTGGTAAGCGGCAGGTATATTTGGTGTAATAGGCTTGCCGCATGCTCATCCTCTACCCCTACTATAATGCGTGCCGGATGCAAAAAATCTTCGACCGCACAGCCTTCTCTTAAAAATTCAGGGTTAGAAACCACTGCATTGTGAGCTTGTGGATTTATTTCTTTAATAATTGCAGCGACGCGACGGCCGGTACCAACGGGTACAGTGGACTTCATGACTATTACCACACCTGGCTGCAAAAGGGGGGCAAGCGCTTTAATTAATGATTCTACTTGGGTTAAATCGGCTTTCCCAGACGCAGGACACGGGGGCGTACCGACTGCAATAAATATTAATTCTGCCCCTTCAATTCCAGCCTGCAAATTGGTAGTAAAAGTTAATCGACCAATTTTAATATTTTTATTCACTAATTCTTCAAGTTTGGGCTCCAGGATAGGAATAATTCCTTGTTTGAGCGAGTTAATTTTATCTATATTATTATCAACACAAGATACCGTAAACCCAAGCTCTGCAAAACAAGTGCCAGATACTAAACCCACATACCCTGTACCTAACATCGCTATTTGCAAAATTTACCTCTAACTACGCTTACTGTGTAAATTGTTATATAACATTTATAAACCATAAGGATTAATACGAATTGTAAACCATAATTTAACCAACGAAAACCAAATGGAAAATTTATGCTCTGACGCTAAAGACAATTTACTATTTTCTAATTTTTCGCCTTTTGCTTGTAAATAATTTATGAATTCTTGACTCCAATAACCTTGATAACAAGCGTTAATATAATTAATGGGAGTATCTTTTTCAACAGCAAAAAAATCTTTCCGCATACCTTGACTCCGTAAATTACCAGCAAATTCAAATTCCCATGGCGATTCACCAGGTTTTAATAACCATTCAAAATCTTGTTTTTTCCAAATAGCGGCCTGTAAAGAGGTACGATAAGGGGCAAATTTGGGTTTGGATTTTAAAAACGGTACCCGCCGACTTGCTGCTCCATTAAAAAACCGAGCATCATAGCTACTGCATTGGGTATAAGCTGCATTACTTTCAATCATATTTTTTAATAAGGCCTGCAATCGTGACTCATCTACCTTGCGAGCAAGCAAATAATCTTCTTGCAAATATAAAACATAATCTGTTTTTACTTGTTGTAAAGCTAAGAGCATACTATTAGACCAATTTTTTTCTTGTAGTGTTTTAATATTAATAATTCTTTTGTCATTAAATGCTTGTTCATTAGTTAATAAGATAATAGGTATATTTTTATTATAAGTTTTTAAAGAAGGCCACTGTTCAAATAAATGTTTAAAAAAGAACGGCCATAATTCTGAGTATTTATCACAAGAAGAAACGACAATGGTAATATTTGATAAGATAGGTGGGGCCTGCGTTTGCGCACATACAGGCATGGCGGCAATAAGAATACAGCTTATTACCCATTTTTTTATACTATGCATTTGTTTATGACCTTATTCCTATGCCTTGCTTAAATAAAATTTCTGCTATTACATATAAAGTAATACAACAGGTACCCAATACTAACAAACACAGTGGGAATGATACATCGCTGTACCCTAACATGCCATACCTAAAGGCATTTACCATGTAAAAAACAGGATTACAATACATTAAAGTGCGCCAGAAATCATTGAGTAGCGTAGTAGAATAAAAAACCCCCCCTAAATAAGTTAACGGTGTTAAAATAAAAGTGGGTACTATACTAATATCATCAAACTTTTTTGCATAAATACCATTAATTAAGCCAGCTAAAGAAAATAAAATAGCAGTTAATAAGGCAACTAAGATGGTAATGCCTAGGTTAAAAATATGTAAGCGTACGAACAAAAGAGAAGTAAGCGTGACTAAAGTACCCACCACAAAACCTCGTACTATCCCACCCATAGTAAATCCCCACAATATTATGGAATTAGGCATAGGTGACACTAACATTTCTTCTATATTTTTTTGAAATTTAGTACCAAAAAAAGAAGAGACTACATTCGAATAAGCATTCGTTATAACCGACATCATAATTAAGCCTGGCACAATATATTCCATATAAGTTAGGCCATTCATGTTCCCAATGCGGCTACCAATTAAATTTCCAAAAATTAAAAAATATAGCATGACGGTAATAACGGGAGGGACTAAAGTTTGTATCCAAATGCGCATAAACCTTGAGACTTCGCGGCTAGTTAAGGTTGTAAAAGCAATACTATTTTCTTTAAAGCGACGCATGCGAGTACTCCTATTGTATGCTATTTTTATGCACCATATGCAAAAATAATTCTTCTAAGCGATTGGTTTTATTACGCATACTTAGTACTGTAATATCATGCTTGGTAAGCATAGCAAAAATTTCATTTAAATTTTTATGTTTTGAAAAAGTAATTTCTAAACTATTGTCATCTATCATTTTTAACATACATTCAGCAATAACTGGTACTTGTTGAATTTTCTCACGAACATCCAAGACCATGGTTTCTGTGGTTAACCGATTTAATAATTTTTTTATAGTAGTATTTTCAATAATTTTACCTTCATCAATAATAGCAATACCTCGACATAAAAACTCTGCTTCTTCTAAATAATGCGTAGTTAAAATAATAGTGGTGCCTTGTTTATTAATTTCTTGTAAAAAATCCCACATAGCACGTCTTAATTCAATATCTACACCAGCCGTCGGTTCATCTAAAATGAGGATCTTAGGGGAGTGAATTAAGGCTCGGGCAATCATTAAACGACGCTTCATGCCACCTGATAAAGTCCTAGAAGCCACTGCCCGCTTATCCCATAGACCTAATTTTTCAAGATAATATTTGGCTCGTGCTAGGGCTATTTTTTTAGGAATGCCATAAAATCCGGCTTGATTAACTACAATATCTTCTACTTTTTCAAATTGATTAAAATTAAACTCTTGAGGCACAAGCCCCAGGTAAGTTTTAACGGTAGTACGTGCCTTATCTAAATCGTGCCCAAAAACTTCTACGGTACCACTTGTCTTATTCACAAGGGAGCTAATGATACCTATAGCGGTGGATTTACCTGCTCCATTAGGGCCAAGTAGTGCAAAAAATTCACCTTCTTCTACACTTAAATTTATCCCTTGCAGTGCTTGATGACCACTAGCATAAGTTTTCTGTAAATTTTTAATAGTCAATGCGTTTCGTTTCATTAAGCTGCCCAACTTATAACAAGGTTATATTATCACTTGTTTTTAAAAATGCTTTCCCGTTGGCATAATAACTCAATCATCTTTGTTATACCAAGTTTAAGATCATATTTGGGTTGAAAATTAGTAAGCTCAGTTAAACGCTTGGTATGGGCCACTAAGACTATAGGCTCTCCTAATTGCTCAGGACGTGCCCCAAACTGTATTAGCTCTTCATGCCCAAGCTCATCGGTAATGGTTTTAACTACCCTTTTTAAGCTTATACCACTCCCTGAGCCTATATTATAAGCACCAGAACCAGTACTTAATAATAAGGCAACGATAGCATCTACCACATCGTCAATATATAAAAAATCCCGTATTTGTAGCCCATGAGTACATAATACTTGCTTTTGCTGTAAAAGCCCTTTTATCACTGTTGAAATAAATTTTTCCGCAGGTTCTCCAACTCCATAGGGAGAAAAAATACGAGCCCAAAGCGCTGTAAAATTATAAATTTGTGCTACAGCTTGAAAAGATTGCGCAGCTGCTAATTTACATTGGCCATATACAGTTTTTGGTATTAAAGGAGTGCCTTGTTCCTCACATATCCCGCCATCTAGCGTCCAATCATATTCTGCACAACTACCAAGCCCCATGGCTCGTAGCCCTCCATTTTCACCAAACTGCTGTAATAAGTGAATAGTGGCTTGTAACCACAGAATATTATCTGCACTGCTCCAAAAAATTCCTGGAGTAGTAAGCCAAGCACAATGTAATAGGTGGGTGGGTCGCAATTTTTTTATTAGAGACGTTACTTCCACTTGATTAAATAAATCTACGCTATGAAAAAAAATGTTTTTATTAATTGATTCTTCCGGCCATTCTCGCGCCCGCGTAATACCATGCACTTCAAAACCTGCTGCTATAAGCTTTGGTAAGCAATGACTCCCAATAAATCCATTTGCGCCCGTTACCAAAATTTTCATCAGCAAATTTCAAGAGTGGGTATGGGTATAATAAATTTTCCTCCTTGGTCGCGATACGCTACTTGTTGCCTTAAAATTTCTTCTTTAAAATTCCAAGTTAATAGCAGCACATAATCAGGTTTTGCTTCAAGCAATTTTTCAGGGGCAAAAATGGGTAAATGGTTTCCCGGAGTATAATATCCTTGCTTGACGGTACTTCTATCTACTACAAAATCTAATAACTGACTGCCAATTCCAAAAGTATTTAACAAAGTACTGCCCTTGGCAGAAGCACCATAAGCTGCAATGCTTTTACCTTCACTTTTTAATTGATTTAATAGCTGTAATAAATCGTGGCGTAATTTATTTACTGCTTTTGAAAATTCTTTATAAAAGGTAAAGCTTGATACCCCTTTTAGTAGTTCTTCATTTAACAAATGCGTAACTGCTTTCGAAACCCCCACCCCTTTATGGGCAATATAATATCGTAACGTGCCACCATGGATGCTAAGGTGCTCCACATCAGCAACTACTAAACCATGTTGCTGTACTAAATTACACACCGCTGTTAAAGAATAATAGCTAAAATGTTCATGATAAATGGTATCGAATTCTTTATTTTCTATAAAATCCACAACATAAGGGGCTTCAATAATTGCATAACCTATTTGAGGTTTTAATAATACAGCAATACCAGCCATAAAATCATTAGGATCGGGCACATGGGCAAAAACATTATTCGCATGAATAATATCTGCTAACTTATTTTCTTGACTTAAGCGCTCTGCTAAAGATTTGTTAAAGAATTCTCTTATCGTCGGAATCCCTCTTTCACTTTCAGCCACTTTTGCAATATTTTCTGCAGGCTCAATTCCCAAGACTGAGATCTGTGCTTTTTTATAAAATTGTAATAAATAGCCATCGTTACTAGCTACCTCTATTACTAAATGATCTGAGCTAAGTTTGTGTTTTTTTATTAGTTTTTCTACTAAGGCTTTCGCATGATTTACCATAGTATCTGAAAAAGAAGAAAAATATAGATAATGGCTAAATAAAATATCTGGAGAAACGGTTTCTAAAATTTGCACTAAGGCGCATTCCGCACAAAAAACCAAGGTTAAAGGATAAGTTTCTGATTTTTGGGTTAACTGTTCCCTAGATAATAATGCATTAGCAAGAGGGACATTACCTAAGGATAATATGGGTGAAAGATTGGTATTATTACAAGCGCGACAATGAGTAATAATTTCTAGCATACAGATCCTTAGCAAATAACATTAAACTTAATTTATTACTCTACCATAGGTCTAGGTTTAATTCACTATATTTTTATTAAAGTTATTTAAAAAACTTTTTTTATAAAAAAGCCAAAAGCAACCTGGAAGGGACGCACAAAAAATTGCTATCCCAAAGGTAATGGAAGTCGCCAATATAGTATCAACAGGCAATTTTAATAAAGAAAAACTCATTACTAAAGCGGTTTCTCGCACTCCCCACCCAGCAAAGGATATGGGTAACATAGCAATAAGCAAGGCTGGAGTACTTAACACAATGCACCACCACAAACTTACATTAGATTTATAAAGCAAAAATATGCTGTATAAAACCAAGGCATTCAATAATTGAATAAAAAAACTCAATATCAAAGCAAGAAAACTAAGTTTATAGTTTGCAAGAAAAAAATGCATATTACTACAAACATCTGCTATGGTTCTTATCCATTTTATACGTTTAATACAATCTGGTAAAAAACCCACTGTTAAGAAAAATACTATAATAGCAAAATTAGCCCCTAGTAAAATATACAAACTATTTTGCATAGCCCGTGTAGGATGTAATGCTATAAAAAAAGGTAAAATAATAATTAACAAAAAATTTAAAACGATAAAACCTATAAATCTATCTAAAATGGTTGCTTGGGTCGCAACCATTAATGGCATGCCTTGCTTGGTTAAGCATCCTATTTTTACGGCGTCTCCCCCAATAAATGAAAAAAACAAATGATTACAAAAATTAGCCATAAAATTGAACTTAATACTGTGTAACCAAGTGATACTACGCCCCAGTAAACGTAGTAAAACAGCCAATCGAATTCCTGCTATAACCGTTTGCATCATGAGTAGGCAAGTGCTTAATAGTAAGGCCTGCCACCCTCTTTCATTTTGTATAATGCGTTCTATAGCTTGGCAATCGATAGTGTTAATAAAAAAGGCAATTAATAATCCGGTAACGCCTATTTTTAATAAAAGCATTATCTTTTTTTTTCTTATTTGGTTATTCATCACAATAAATTACAGCCCATTGTTTTACAAATCAGCAAGAATATATTTGCTAGCATCACTCAAAGAACCAACTATTTTACAAGGTTTTTTTCTAATAGGCTCTGCATATCCTCTATCAATAAATATAGATTGACAACCTGCTGCTATTCCAGCTTCAATATCACTCCCTCTATCCCCTATCAAAAAACAATCTCTTAGGGTAAGCTTATATTCATAAGCCGCCTCTACCAGCATGCCTGGTTTTGGTTTACGACACTCACAACCTGCTGGTTGACTATGAAAGCAGGAAAATATTTTATCAAGCGGCAGGGATTGCATTAGTATATTATGCATATATGCTACTTCTGTACGAGCCGTTACTCCATTACCTACATCAGGTTGGTTAGTCACTACTATTAACAAAAATCCGGCTTTTTTTAGCATTTGTAACGATGGTAAAGCCTCATCATAAATAATAAAATCTTTTAATAATTGGGGGGCATAAGGTTTGCCATTGCGAACCCTGGAGTGATTTAACACCCCATCTCTATCTAAAAAGACAGCTCTCATATATTAGCTTTTTCGACAATACAGTCAGCAAAAGCTAATGCACTAGTAAATGCTGGGGAAATGGCATTTAAAACATGGGTTGAGTGACTTGCATTTTGTAAAATAAAATCATTTTCTAGCATTTTGTTTTTTATATTTACTAGCTGAGGGCGTATTCCTACTTTTTTGGCTAAGAGTAAATCTTTTGCCTGTAATCCATTAATTAATTTACAGGCAGCATTTACAAAATAGGGTTTGATATATTTTTTCATTTCATTAACGACTAAAAATCTAAAATGTTGTTTATTTTGTAATACCATAGTCGTTAAAAACTTAAGTATAGTTCCTAATTCTTTGATATTAATATTATTAAATAAGCTATAATTTTCATGACCTAAAGCTGGTATAACGGTTGGCCCCACATAAATATCGTTGGTAACTACTCGAGTTAAATGTACCCCTAAAAAAGGTAACAAGGGGTTGGGCACTGGGTAAATATTACTATGCACTAAATAATTTTTTTCAGGCTTTACTTTGTAATATAAGCCTTTAAAGGGTAATAATTCAAATTCTTTGGCTATTGCAAACATTTTTGCTATACGTACACTACTAGTGCCGGTACAATTAAAGAAATAACCATAATGAATGGAGTGTTGTTTTTCACCCACTTGAATAGATTTTTCAGTCACATTCACAGAACACAGTGGGCTATTAAAATAAAAAGCAACTTTTCTAGTTAATAAAATAGCTTGTATTTGCTTTAATATGGCATGAGAATCAACGACTGCCGTACCAGGACAATAAATACCACCAAAAGGGGCTTTGGCATAGGGCTCGTATTGGGTAATTTCTTGTTCGGTATGTAAATAAGCTTCTATTTTATTATTGACTGCATTATCTAGTAAATTTTTTAAAGTTTCCCCTTCAGTTTCGGTAGTAGCGACAATAACTTTTCCTTTTTGCTGAAATGCTATATGGTGCTCTTTCACAAAATCTATCATACGAGCAGCACCGGTAGTACACATACGCGCTTTTAAAGTATCTGCCCCATAATATATTCCCGAATGCATTACCCCACTATTACGCCCACTAGCATGCCTGCCTATTTCAGGTTCTTTATCAATAATAGCTATATGTGAATTACTATATATTTCAGATAATCGCAGGGCTACACTTAACCCAACGATACCTGCCCCCATTATAACAAAATCAAATTTTTCCAATTACCTTATCCTTTACCTTTACCTTTTGGATATTCCATAATTTTTTTCGCTATTTATTTGGCAAACGTAATTTTTCCATTTTCTACTCTAACTTGAATAACGTCATTAGGGCCAAATTGTGCAGTTAACAAAGCTTCTGCTAACGGGTTTTCCAACACTTGCCTTATAGTACGTTTTAAGGGCCTTGCTCCATAAACCGCATCAAAACCTGCTTCTGCAATTTTATCTATTGCTTCTGCAGTAATTTCCAGATCAATATTTTGGATTTTCAAACGATTGCGTAATTGCTCCAGCTGAATATCGGTAATTTTTCGAATTTGTAATTTTTCTAATGGCGCAAATACTACCATTTCATCAATTCTATTAATAAATTCCGGCCTAAAATGTTGCGATACGGCATCTATTACTGCTTTTTTCACTTGACTATAATTTACTTTACCACTCAATTCCTGAATAAGTGCCGATCCTAAATTAGAGGTCATAACGATAACTGCATTACGAAAATCTACCGTACGTCCTTGACCATCCGTTAAGCGACCATCATCTAATACTTGTAATAAGATATTAAATACATCAGGATGAGCTTTCTCAATTTCATCTAATAAAATTACGCTATAGGGTCTGCGTCGTACTGCTTCTGTTAAATAGCCACCTTCTTCATAGCCTACATATCCAGGTGGGGCTCCAATTAAACGAGCAACTGAATGTTTTTCCATAAATTCAGACATATCTATGCGCACCATAGCGTCTTCGGTATCAAATAAAAATGCAGCTAATCCTTTACATAATTCGGTTTTACCAACCCCGGTTGGGCCTAAAAATAAGAACGACCCAATAGGACGATTAGGATCGCTAAGGCCTGCTCTAGCACGTCTCACGGCATTGGAAACTGCTCGAAGCGCTTCTTCTTGTCCTACAATACGATTATTTAACACGCTTTCCATATTAATTAATTTTTGTTTTTCACCTTCTAGCATTTTAGTTATCGGTATCCCCGTCCAACGAGATACTACTTCAGCAATTTCTTCCTCTGTCACTTTACTGCGCAATAGATGCTTATCCGACATTTCTAGTTGCGCTGCTACCTCTAAACGCTTTTCAAGCTCAGGTATTCTGCCATACTGTAATTCGGACATTCTGGCATAATCACCTTTGCGTTGCGCTACCACTAATTCAGCTCGAATATTTTCTAATTCTTCTTTTACTTTTTTGGTGCCTTCAAGCGCTAATTTTTCTGTCTTCCATACTGCTTCTAATTCATTGTACGATTTTTCAAGATCACTTATATCTGCTTCTAATTTCGCTAAACGTTTTTTTGAAGCTTCATCGGTATCTTTCTTAATGGCTTCGCGTTCAATTTTATATTGAATTAAGCGTCGTTCTAATTTATCTAAAGCATCTGGTTTAGAATCAATTTCCATCCTAATACGACTTGCTGCCTCATCAATTAAATCAATGGCTTTATCTGGCATTTGCCGCCCTGTAATATAACGATGCGATAAAGTCGCTGCGGCGACAATGGCAGGATCGGTAATTTCAACTCCATGATGTAATTCATAACGTTGCTTTAAACCACGTAAAATGGCAATCGTATCTTCCACGCTTGGTTCATCGACCACAATGACTTGAAATCGACGTTCTAAAGCTGCATCTTTTTCAATATATTTACGATACTCGTCTAGGGTAGTCGCCCCTACACAATGTAATTCACCCCGTGCAAGTGCTGGCTTTAACATATTACCTGCATCCATTGCCCCATCTGCTTTACCCGCACCTACCATAGTATGCAATTCATCAATAAATAAAATGATTTGACCTTCTGCTTTAGCTAAGTCACTTAATACCGCTTTTAATCTTTCTTCAAATTCTCCTCTAAATTTTGCCCCTGCTATTAAGGCTCCCATATCTAAGGCTAATACTCGTTTATTTTTAAGTCCTTCTGGTACTTCCCCATTAACAATTCTTTGTGCTAAACCTTCAACGATAGCTGTTTTTCCCACACCTGGCTCACCAATAATCACTGGATTATTTTTAGTACGGCGTTGTAAGACTTGAATTGTACGACGAATCTCGGCGTCTCGACCAATCACGGGATCTAATTTTTGTTGTTCGGCCAAAGAAGTTAAATCTATGGTATATTTTTCTAAAGCCTTACGGGTTTCTTCTGCATTTATGTCATCCACTGGTTTTCCTCCCCGCATGGTGGTAATAAAAGCTTCTAAGGCTTCTTTTTTAAGCCCTGCATTTTGTAAAATACTGCCTAAAATTCCACCTTCTTCCAAAGCTCCTAATAAGAATAATTCGCTAGAAATAAACTCATCTTTGCGCAGCTGAGAATTTTTATCAGCCTTATTCATAACTCGAATTAATTCATTAGAAAAAGTTATGTCGCTATTACCACTTAGAATTTGTGGTAATCTATCGATTGCTTCATTAATTTGCTTACGTACCGTGTTTACATCGACTTGGGCTTGTTGTAATAAAGAACGTACAGTACTGCCTTGTTGATCTAATAAAGCTTTCAGTACATGTACGGGCTCTATCGCCGGATTACTTTTACCTACTGCTAGGGACTGGGCTTCTGCAAAAGCTTGTTGTAATCTATTGGTTAATTTATCTGCACGCATACTTTTTTCCTTTAAAAATCAAAAAACCATTAAGTTCTTTACTGTAATTTTTTAACTATTGCTTCACATTACATGGGTATGAAATAAGCTATTACAAGTTTTGAGATTAGCTCTATATTTTAAATAGTTACTCCATTACCTTGACTGCATCCAAATCATACTAGCCATCCGTCCGGTTTGAGAGTCTCGTCGATAAGAATAAAACCGGCTATCACTGAAGCTACAAAAATTCCCACCATAAATTTGCGCTCTCGAGCAACCCAAACGTTCTAAACGATTTATAGCTAATTGATAAATATTAGCGAGCCATTTTTTCTCATGACTACCCGAACTGATATCCCTAAAACTATTGGTATTAGCGACATGCTCTTCAATAAATGCTGCGTATACCGATTCTCCTACAACAAAGGCATTTGGCCCAATAGCAGGCCCTAAACAAAACAGTAAGTCTCTAATATTTATCCCTTTTTCTAATACAATATGCAAAGTATGCTCGATTATACCCTGTAATAAGCCTTTCCAACCCGCATGAATTGCCCCTACGAAGTCTCCTGACTTAGTGGTAACTAGTAAGGGTAAACAATCAGCAGTTAATATTACACAGGCTAAATTGGGTTCAAAGCTAAGGCAAGCATCAGCTTGAATAGGAGTAGCAGTATCGGTAGTTTGAGTTAATAAACAAACTTTAGTGCCGTGCACCTGTTCTAACCAACAGGGTGCCTGCAGCAAATGTAGTTCTTTATTTAAAATATCTCTATTTTGGGCCACATTTTCGGGTTCATCGCCCACATGACTTGCTAAATTGAAGTCTCCATATCCCTGTGGGATAGGTATGCCATTTCCTCTTAAAGTCGTGATAGCACGAATAGCGGGGGGTGCTGGCCAGATAGGAGTAATATATTCCATATTTAAGCCCCGTCTATAAAAAAATCTAAATGTATATTATATCAAGTTTGTAGATATTTGGAACTTTAAAATGTTCTAAATAAAAAATTGATCTTGAAACTGGGAAATACCGGTTACAACAAGGCATTTACCTTGATTTTTTTAAAGGGTATAGTAAAGAAATAGGGTAGAGCCCCTGAAAATGTGGACAATAAGCCCGCATAATTTTTTATATAGTTTTTTCTATAGGGATGAACGCATGGAAGCAGAACTTAGCAGTTATTTAGTAGAAATTCAAGAGCAAGAAATACATACCTTATATCTAGGGATGAATACAGCTAATTTATTAAAAGCGCAAAGACATCTTTCTTCCAAGCTAGTAAACACCCAAAGAGGCAAAGAAAAATTATTGTATAGGTTATGGTGGCTAAGTGTGAGTTTGCTGCTAAAAAATAGCAGGGAATTTAATGAAAAACATGAAACCATCAGAGGAAAGAATTATTTTTTTATAAAAATTAATGACGTTTCTTATTATTTAACCCCCTCATGGTTTGAAAAAATAATATCGGTTAGGGCTAAGGCCTCATTTTCTAACTTTAAATTTTTGCAAATGAAACAGTATTTTGAATTATTACATGATACTGCAAAGGTAACCCGTAAATTTAAAATTGCTTTATATGTCTTAATCGGATGGACTATAATATTAGGCGTTTTAAGTGGGCTTGATGAAAAATTTCAAGTTTTCAATACTAAAGGGGAGATGGCTGATATGGGGGGTATCGTTACCGCTATATTCATGTGCTTTGATCTGGCATTTTACCAATGCGCTTATAAGCCTTATCATGCCCTGTATAATAAAAATAATATTGAATTTTCAACCGCTCTGGAAACCATAAAAAATACTTTACAATCAGAAGATAATGTTGAAGCGAATAGGAGTCCAAGCACGCCACCTAATGAGATAAATTTTTTAAATAACAGAAGCCTAGCTCCCCTGTATACTATTAGGGAAGATTTTGCTTTACCAGACAATGTAACTTTGGATATCCCCTTGTCTGCATCAAAAGATGAAAAAAAAATGTCTATGAAATGAGTATATATGTGGCTAAGTCCCTCTGCATCTAATTATCCATTAATAAAATTTTTGCTCCCCTTGTTTGGAGTAATTTCGTTTGAGTATTTAGCAATTCAGTACGTACCCTTATTAAATTACGAAAAGATTCTCGCACATCTATTAAAGTCCCTTCTAAAGAAATATAACGATTTTTTGCTACGTTAAAAGCTTCACTGGCTATTCCTGCTTCTTTAGCCAAATGCTTTAAAAAAACCTCCGAAGATTTTATAGTTTCCTCATAGCTACCCAATATTTCTTCTATAAATTGTTTTTCAGAGGCTATAGCAATTTTCTTAGCATGCGCTAAAATAGCCGCCTTGTTAACTCTACTTTTTGAAGGTAAATCAAAAACAGGTATACTAATACCAACTCCTACAGCATAATTTTTTTTTGGCACTAAACGTGCTTTGTCCATATAGCCATAACTCGTTGTTGCAATAATTTCAGGGTAAAGGTTTGCTTTAGCCTCTTTAAGCTTTTCTTCTGCAACTTTTGCCTCTATAATTGCCCTGGCAATTAAAGGAGTAGAGTCTATTGAATACTTAAGCGTCGGGGTATCAGCCTGAGGCTCGGTTATTAGAGCACAATTAAAATGTTCTCGTGGAGTCCCCATAATAACTTTGAGTTCCCGAAGCGTTTGCTTCATACGTTCTGCAAAATAGGCTTCCAAAGAAATGGCTTCTTCTGTTTGCGATTCAGATAAATATTTATCAACCACTGAACGTTGGCCCGTATCTACAAAATGCTCTATTTCTTTTGTCAAAAACTTCGATTCATTTGCAAAGTAACGCCATAGGTCCTGTTGAGTTCGAAAAGAGGAGCATTCATAATATTTTTGTAAAGCAAGACTTTTAATTTCCACTACCTTCACTCGAGTATTTTGTTCACTTAATTCTACTTCATGCTTAGCAGCTTTTATTGCGTGATTGGTACGACCAAAATCAAACACCGATTGTTTAGCCACTATGCCAAAGCTTAGCCCAGAACGATAAGGAGAGCTCATAATACCACCTACTTCTGTAATTCCAGAGGAAGCGGGGAATCCTAAACTATAAATAGAATCTAATTTGATTTCTGGGAAATATTTTGATGCAATAATATCTGCATTTTTTGCCGCTGCAATTTCCATTAATTTTGCAACGGTGAGATGAGGGCTATTTTCTTCGGCAGTTCGTAATACTTCTTCAAGTGAAATCTCTCGTATTATGCCGGCATGCACGGTAAAACTTAAAAATAATAATAAAAAATTATAAAATATTTTTTTCCTCATACCAATGGCTCCTGATTTTTTTTAGACTTACCCATTACAATATAATACAAGATAGGAACTACAAAAAGTGTAAGGAAAGTAGAAAAAAGTTGCCCGCCTATCACGGCTCTGCCTAAGGGAATGTTAGCTTCAGCACCTTGCCCAAGTCCTATTGCCATTGGTATTACTCCTAATATACTTGCGGTAGAAGTCATCATTATAGGGCGCAAGCGGGATGTGGCTCCCGTGACTATAGCAGTGGTAAGGTTTTTGGCGTCTTTGGCATGATGAGCAATGAATTCAATTAACAGCACGCCATTCGCAACCGCTATCCCAATCATAAAAATAGCCCCGATAGCCGCTTGAATACTAAAATAGGTTTTGCTGATGGCTAATACAAAAATAATACCAGTTAGGCCTAAAGGAACCGTTGACATTATAATTAAAGGTAATAAAAATGAACGGAATTGTATTACTAAAATCAAATATACTAATACCCCAGCCAATAAAAAACCACCCCCCAAAGATTGTATAGAGCCCATCATCTCTGAATACTCACCCCGCACAGTAGCTGAATATCCTTTTAAAAGCGGGGTATTATCAATAATATGCAATATTTCTTTGGATAATCCTCCTATATCCCTATCTTCTGCATCTAAATAAATATTGATCACCGATCTAAAATTTACATGATTAATTTGGCTTTGCCCTTTAGTTTTAGTGATTTTGGCTATTCTATTTAATGGCAGAACTCTTTCCCTATCCTCACCCCTAATAGGAATATCTCCCAATTCCTCTACCGATGTAATTTCCGTAGCTGGAAATTGAACGCCCATAACATAATCTATACCAGTTTGAGGATCCACCCAAATACTGCTTGCATCAAAACTTGCGCTACCATTGATTGCACTGACGACATTTTTAACTACTGCATCGGTATAAACCCCTAAATCCATAGCCTTTTTTCTGTCAATTTCTAAATGAATCATAGGTACATCAAATCGTTGTTGAATAGCAACATCTACGGCCCCACGTAATTTTTTAATTTTTTCGACTAAACCCTGGGCTATTTTATAGGATTCATTGATATCAGGCCCTTCTATTTGAACATCAATGGGCGCTTTAGCCCCTTTATTCAGTGCTGACGTTAAAAGCCCTCCTAATTGTATACCCATTTCGAGTTCAGGAAATTCGTTATGAATATGTTTTCTTATTACCTTGGCATAATATTGAGAAGGATGCTGTCTATTTTTTGTTAATTCAATATTAAAAAAGATATCTTGGGTACCCACATTAGGGGTAAAAGCTGCTGGAAAACCGTAGGCGACACCTGCATTTGCTATAATGCTACCCAGATCTTGTGGCTCAATCCATTCGCGGATTCTTTTTTCAAAATTTATGGCAAATTCAGTGGTTTTTTCTATTCTTGTGCCCGATTCTAAACGAATAGTTAATATTAAGTTACCAGAATCTGCGCGAGGAAATAATTCAGTACCTATATTAGGTACCCATAATATGCTTAAGAAAAACAAACCGAATATACCTATAAGTATACGCTTTCTTTTATTTATAGCTTTCGTTAGCGCCTTGCCATATAAAGCTATTAAACTATCAACTTTATTTTGAATCCACACAAAAAATATTGGCATATTAATTTTGATGGAGTTATTTAAAAAACGCGAAGCAAATAGTGGTATGACAGCCATTGCGGTCAAATAGGAGCCTATCATAATAAACATTACTGACTTAGCTAATGCCGAAAATAATACTTTCACCATGCCACTTAAAAATACTACGGGGAATAACACGATTAAAGTTGATAAAGTAGCAGATAAAACTGGCATTGCCACTTCAGAAGCTCCAATCAAAGCGGCTTTTTCTGCAGTGAGACCTGTTTCAAGTTTTTTACTGATGTTTTCTAATACTACAATAGAATTATCAACCAGCACCCCAATGGATAAAGCAAGCCCCCCTAATGTCATTGCATTAATGGATTGATCAAAAATTTTAAACCCTATAAAAGCAAATAATAACGAAAGGGGCAAAGACAGTAAAATAGCGAAAGTAGAGCGTGGATTACCTAAAAAAAGGAAAATCATCAAGGCTGCTAAGCCACCTCCTAAAAGGGCTTCTTCAGAAATACTATCTATTGCTTTACGAATAAAGGTAGATTGATCTGCCACCAAGTCTAATGTAATCCCATCTAGGCGCGCTTCTAACTTTTTTATTGCTTCCTTAACGTTATTAACTACTTGAATAGAATTCCCACCTGGCTGACGATAAACAGGTACGTATACTTGCTCTTTACCATTTATTAAAACGACATTGGTTTGGATTGCACCCGCATCTTCAGCCTGACCTAGGTCTTTTAGAAAGACTGAAACTCCATTTTCGGTCCGTAAAGGAAAGTCATTCATATCCGAGACTTTTTCAACCATTCCATTACTTAAAATTTGATAATCAAAATCTTTTATTTTTATATCACCCGCTGGAATAAAAGTATTCAGGTGAGATACTTTAGTTAAAATGCCAAGGGGTGAAAAATTATAATTTTGCAATTTCAATGGATCTAAAAATAAGGTTATTTGCCTTTCTGTCCCGCCCATAATGGTAGGCGCCATAGCCCCTGGTACAGATTGGATTACATTGCGTACTTGGTAACGCGCAATATCATAAATATTTTCGATACGCTTATTGCCCTTTACCGCGACCAAGGCCAAGGGCACCACTGCCATAGGATCTAAAGGTAGAATAAGAGGTGGTTGGGTCCCGGGTGGCAATTTACTTAATACAGACATAACCTGGGAAGTAGTTTGTGTTATAGCAGTATTCAAATCAGACTCTTGGTTAAAATAATTTTGTACTATGCTAACTCCCACTAAGGATTTGGATTCCTGACGCTCAATTCCAATAGCTTGACCAGTATAGCGTTCAAAACGCGAAGTAAGATTTTCTGCAACATCTTTTACAGGCATACCATTATAAAAGGAAAGAATTTGCACCGCCGGGAGATTGGCTGTAGGTAACAGATCTTTAGGTAATTTAATTAAGGACAATAAACCTAAAATACAAACAAATAAGCAAAGAACAATAATGAGATGAGGGTTATTGATAGAAAATAAAATAAATCTATTTTCAGCATTTTTGCTCATAAAATTAATTCCCTTTCCTTAACTAGCAAGACTGAGCTACCGAATCAAGTACTATAGCCTGCTTTAATCTATAAAAAATGAACATTTTCCTTATGTTTCCATAAAGAAATAACATATGATGGCAATAGGAGTCAAATCAAAAAAAAAGGAATGCGCCCTAGCTCAACTATCTGCAGATAGGTACCTTGGGCGCATGGTAGGATAAAAGATGGCTCTGCACTTTAAGATGAAGAGTGCTCTAAAAAATCTTGCTTTAATGCATTTAATAAAAATACGATATCATCAGGGGGTGAGGCCTGCCATTCAACATATTCGTGGGTGACCGGATGCAAAAATCCTAAACGGCATGCATGTAAAGCCTGTCTTGGGAAATCACGCAATAAAAGCTGTAATTGGGGAGTTATTTTTGGAGGTAATTTAAAGCGTCCTCCATATACTTTATCACCCACTACTGGATGGTGAATGTGGGCCATATGTACTCTAATTTGATGCGTACGCCCTGTTTCTAACTGCACCTGGACATGAGTATGGGCCCTAAACTTTTGTAATACTCTAAAATGTGTTATGGCTTTTTTTCCATTAGAAACTACAGCCATTTTAATTCTGTCTTTTGGATGCCGAGCAATAGGGGCATTGACAGAGCCTCCCGCTGTCATAGTCCCCCCTACTACGGTTTGGTAGGTACGTTTTACCGTGCGTTCTTGTAATTGATTCACAAAAGAAGTATGAGCACACAAGGTTTTAGCTATCACCATTAAGCCCGTGGTGTCTTTATCCAGTCGATGCACAATTCCCGCTCGAGGAATAAGATGTAAATCTGGGTAATGATGCAATAAAGCATTTACTAAAGTGCCATGGGGATTACCAGCACCTGGATGTACTGTTAAAGCTGCTGGTTTATTAATTACTAAAAAATGTTCATCTTCGGCAATCACGTCCAAGGGCAAATTTTCAGGACAATCTCTTACTTCAGAAGTTAAATGAGTTTTAATATCTACTTGCTCTCCCCCTAAGATTTTTTCTCGAGGCTTGATGATATGGCCATTTACCAGAACATGGCCTTCATCAATCCAAGTTTTAATTCTAGAACGTGAAAAATCGGGTAGTGCTTCTGCAAGCGCTTGATCTAACCGTTTACCGGCTTGCTCTGGGGTAAGGATGAGCTGTAAATCTATAGTTTGTAACATTGGGTTTTCTGTTTTCCTTTATTTACATATAAATAATAAATATTTTTTATAAAATTAAAAAGCAAGTTAACTATCATTAGAATTTTATTGTAGATAAATATCTTTTTATAAACCATATAATAATAGTCAAGTTAAGAACTAAGATAACATATTATTGACTTTATTTGTATGCTTATTGTCTCAACCAAGAACAATAGCTTAATAGGCCTAAACCCAATTAATAATTTATTTCTTCAATCAAACGGTGTATTTGCTCAATCAAATAAAATGGAATAGATATCAATTGATATTTCATATTTACTGTGTTGACAGTAGGCAAAGCGGAATTAATTCGTATTGCTAAAGGCAATTGCTTTAATTCCATAAATAAATGTAATGACTTTAAGCTACCAGTTGCACCTGCTTTGACTTCGATGGGAATGATTTGATGACGATGCTGGATAACATAATCAATTTCAGCATTAGAGCCTGTAATTGCACGATGCCAATAGTGCAACACAGGCTCAATAAAGGGAGGAAAAATAGTTCTAAGTAGTTGCGCTACTATTTGCTCAGCAATGCCACCTTTATTTATCATAATAATTTCATTTACTGAGTTAATATGCTGTAAATCTAATCCTAATACAGCATTACATAATCCCGTATCTAAAAAAGCCACTTTACAATATTTTTCGTTACTCTCTGCGCCAATTGGGATCCCATTGGCAGCTGAACTGATTATGCGATTTAATATCTTAGCTTTTTCTAACAATTTTAATGCTTGCTTTATCCCAGTGGCTTGCACTGAGGAATTCACTTGGCTAAAAACAAACTTTTGTCCTAACATTTTTGGAACTGCTATCATTACCTCTTCTATTCTTTCTATTGCAATACGGCTTTTATATTTAGAAAAGTCATCTCGATAAGTGGCTATTAAATCATGTTGAATTTGATTAACATGGTATAGCGAACGCGTTGATACCCATTGTAAAACTGCAGCTGGCAACCCTCCCACTACTAGATAGTCTTTAAATAAAGTAAGTAATTGCTCATGAATAATGGTTGGAATATTTACTGTTAACTGATATTTTGTTACATAATCAAATAGCCCCTGTTTTTCATTAGCTAATAAAAATTCTTCAAAAGAAAGTGGTTCTAAATGTATATAATTAATGCGGCCAACTGGCATACTAAAAGAATATTCTTCTAGCACAAATTCCAATAGTGAGCCCGCAGCAATAACTGCTAACTCTGGAATATCTTCTGCAAGCCATCGTAATTTACTTAATAGTTCAGGAGCAGCTTGAATTTCATCTAAAAATAATAAGCAATTTTCAGGAGACACTATTTGCGTCGCCATTGCTTCTAAATTTAATAAAATTTGATGTCTATCGTTTGAAGTAAAAATACTTGCGTTATGAGGATTTTTTTCAAAATTAAGCTCTATTAAATATTTACCAGTAGTATGAGCCAATTGTCTTACTAGCCAGGTTTTTCCTACTTGGCGAGCTCCTCTTAAGACCAACGGCTTTCTGTCGGGTAACAGTAGCCAATTTTGTAAATAATCTAAAAGTTTACGTTTCATATAAAAAATTATCTTAAATAATTGCCAATTGATTAACTTATTATATAACATTCATTCAATAAGTAAAGAAAACAGACGGTTGTTTTGTTAAGCAGCTTAAGAAAACAGACGGCTTTTTTGTTAAGTTATTTATAAAAACCTTTGCTTTGCGGAGACTCACCATAGGTCAAAACGTGTAAATTGGAGTATTATTGCTTCAACTGATGACTTAAGTTAGACTGAGCAACAATTTAGTACGCTATATTTACTTGTGAGAAAAAATTGATTAGAAATTTATCAAACTTATTTTTTAGTATCTTATTTTGCATCCTTTTAAATGGTTGTGCCTCTAAAAATAAAGACGAATATACAGGCCTTACTGCCGATCAAATTTATGCCAAGGCACAAGAACATGAACGCAAAGAAAATTTTCAATTAGCGGTTAAAGATTACGAAGCCTTAGAAGCTCGTTTCCCTTATGGTGAGTATGCAGATAAAGCACCCCTTGGACTTGCGCAGGCTTATTATAAAAAAGGCGATGCAGCCCAGGCTTTGGGAGAAGTTGACAGATTTATCCGTATGTATCCTCGGCATGCAAAAGTAGACTATGCACATTACTTAAAAGGCCTTATCTATTCTGATGCCAATATGAGCTTTATATTTAGACATTTACCTATTGATAGAAGCTTGCGGGAACCAACCGATGCTCGTGAAGCTTTTCGTTGTTTCAAAGAGTTTTTAATATTATTTCCAAAGAGCTCCTACGCAAATGATGCACGCCTGCGCTCTGTAGCGTTACGTAATCAATTAGCTAATCATGAGCTTCATATAGCAGATTATTATGTACGACGAGGAGCCTATGTAAGCGCGGCCAATCGTGCCAACACGATAATCACACATTTTGACAAAACTCCTGCTGTAGAGCCCGCTTTGCACATTTTAATAAAAGCATATCAGCATATGGGCATGAAAGAATTAGAGCAACAAACAAGCGAGCTTCTCAACATCAATTTTCCACATACCACCCGCACCCGTAATTAATATATTTTTTATTTTGTTTCAAACACTGCATTTACTTGCCAAAATTCATCAACAATGATTTTGGCCGGTGCTTTATCGTATACACTTACCCCAATGACTGCAGTTAAAGAAAAAATAGTGCCTGGCAATAATTCATACACGTAAGTATCCAGATGAAAAAATTTCCATAAAATAACGGTAAGAGCCCCAGTTATCATGCCGGCTGCTGCTCCATTTCTAGTCATACGCTCCCAAAATAAAGCACAAACCATGGTCGCACCAAAGGTAGCTCCTAAACCTGCCCATGCAAAACTTACTAATCCCATAATACTGTTGGTGGGTTTAAAAGCGATACTGACTGCAACAGCACCAATAGCGGCTATGGTTAAACGGCCAACCCACATTAATTCTTTTTGACTAGCATTTTTGCGAAATAAGCTATGATAGAAATCTTCTGTAACAGCACTGGAAGCAGCTAACATTTGTGAATCGATAGCGCACATGCTCGAAGACAAAATAGCAGCTAAAATGATACCAACCATCCAAGCTGGTAAAACCTGAGCCGATAATGCCATAAAAACCATTTCTGGATTGTTAATAGGAGCATTATGGAAATAAGCAGCACCGGCACCTCCTACCAATATCGCCCCCACTAAAGATAATGCCATCCAACTCATACAGGTACATCTTGCTAAGGGTATTTCTGCAACACTTTTTACCGCCATAAAGCGCACTAAAATATGTGGCATTCCAAAATAGCCTAAACCCCATGAAAAATTACTTAATAATTTAAGTGGAGTGATATTTTGATACCAAAATAAAAATTCAGGCTTATTCATTTGAATTTTGGCAAGGCTTACTGTTATTCCCCCCATTTGTTTACAGACAAAAAATGGCACTAACAATAAACAAACTAACATTAGGCTACCTTGGAAAAAATCTGTCCAGCTTACTGCTAAAAACCCACCAATAGCGGTATATAACATAATAATTACCGTAGCCATTGCTAAGCCTTCTATATAACTTAAAGCAAAAGTCTCACTGAGCAATAAACCGCCAGCATATAAACCAGAGGCAATATAGAAAACAAAAAATACTAAAATAGCAAAGCCGGCAATAACTCGCAGTAATTTACTATCATCTTTGAAACGATTATCTAAAAAAGCAGGTATAGTAAGCGAATCACCTGCTATTTCTGAATAAATTCTTAAACGCTTTGCCATAATGCGCCAACAGATATAAGCGCCTAGGGTTAATCCACAGGAAATCCAAATTTCTTGCAGGCCTAAAGTATAAATAAGCCCAGGTAAGCCCATTAATAACCAAGAACTCATGTCGGAAGCTCCAGCACTTAAAGCTGCGACTGCTCCGCCTAAACTTCTGCCTCCTAATACATAATCAGATAAGTTACGTGTTAAGAAAAATCCTACTACTCCTATTAGCATTACTATAGTTAAATAGCTAATAAAAGCAATCATCATGCTGTGATTTAAATATTGCATATACTCAGAAAACCTTATATTTGAAAGTACTATATTGTTTTAGTTGGCTATAATACCTGTTTTTTTACAATATGTCATATCATCGACATATTTTTTGAAGAACTAGCGCGCTTTTAAAAAATCTAAAATTGTTAATTTTTTTTAGGCATATATAAATCAGTAATAGTTCCTTCAAACATTTCGGTTGATAAACACACAGTTTCTGATAAGGTTGGATGGGGGTGAATAGTTAAGGCAATATCTTCTGCTTCACAACCCATTTCAATAGCCAATGCCAGTTCGGAAATTAAATCACCTGCGCTCACTCCTACAATACTAGCCCCTATAATCCTATTAGTTTTTTTATCAAATAAAATCTTTGTCAGACCTTCTTCTCGCCCCATACTTAAGGCACGACCACTTGCAGCCCAAGGAAAGACCCCTTTGCCATAGTCTATCTTCTTTTCTTTCGCTTGTGATTCAGTCAAACCAACCCAGGCTACTTCCGGATCGGTATAGGCAACAGAGGCTATACATAATGGCTCAAAAGTATGTTTTTTACCAGCTATAATTTCTGCTGCCACTCGTCCTTCAGGAATAGCCTTGTGTGCTAACATAGGCATACCAGCACAATCCCCAATCGCAAAGATATGAGGCACCACCGTGCGTAATTCATTATTGACTGGGATAAAACCACGTGCATCTAAGGTAATGCCCGCTTTTTCTAAGCCCAGTTCTTTACCATTAGGCACGCGACCAACACTCGATAAAATTTTATCAAAACATTCAGGTTGAGAGGGAGCATCTTTGCCTTCGAAAGTAACATATAACCCATCGGGTTTTGCGTCGACTTTGGTCACTTTGGTATTTAATAATATTTTTTCATAACGATTTTGAATGCGTTTTTGCAAGGGTTGTACGATATCTCTATCAACACCGGGCAATAAGTCAGGCGTTAATTCCACGACGGTAATTTGCGAACCTAAGGCTTGATATACCGTGGCCATTTCAAGCCCTATAATCCCCCCTCCAATGACCAACATTCGTTTTGGAATATCTGGTAAGGCTAATGCCCCGGTCGAATCCATGATGCGAGGATCTTGAGGTAAAAAAGGCAAATTAACTGGTTTTGACCCGACGGCTATTACAGCATGCTCAAATTGAATGATTTGCTTGCCTTGACTAGTTTGCAGAGAAATTTCATGAGTCCCGACAAATTCGGCAGTGCCATATAGCACATCCACTTTACGTTGTTTCGCAAGGCTTGTAAGCCCAGTCGTCAAACGTGTTACCACGCTGTCTTTCCAAGCTCTCAGTTTATCCAGATCAATGAGTGGCTTACTAAAACTAATGCCTTGATTTTCTATATGAGAGGTTTCGTCTAACACCTTTGCAATGTGCAGCAAGGATTTTGAAGGAATACAACCTACATTTAAGCAAACACCTCCAATCGTATCTCTTTCAATTAAAGTGACCTTTTTTCCCAAATCTGCTGCCCGAAAGGCAGCCGTATAACCACCAGGCCCGGCCCCTAACACTACTACTTCAGTTTGGATAATATTTGCAGTTGCCACAGTTTTCTCCTAAAAATTTCACAATAATAAACGCCGAATATCTTGCAATTGCAGGTTTAAAAAACTAATAAAACGTGCGGCCTCTGCCCCATCTATTACCCTATGATCGTAGGACAAAGACAAAGGTAACATAAGTCTTGGAATAAATTCCCCATGTTGATAGCACGGTTTCATTTGAGCCTTAGATACACCTAAAATCGCAACCTCTGGCACATTAATAATTGGAGTAAAAGCGGTTCCTCCAATGCCACCTAAGCTTGAGATGCTAAAGCAACCCCCTTGCATATCTTCACCTCTCAATTGGCCTGCACGTGCTTGCTTACTCATCAATCCAAGCTCTTGCGCTAATTGATGTAAACTTTTTTGCTCAACATTACGGATTACGGGTACTACTAAGCCATTGGGCGTATCCACAGCCACGCCTATATGGAAATATTTTTTTACAATTAATTGAGTACCAGAGGCACTTAATGACGCATTAAAATTAGGAAAAGCTTGTAATGCTTTTACTATAGCTTTCATTAAAAAAACTAACAATGTTAATTTTATTCCTTGTTTTTCTATATGTTGTTGTTCTGATTTGCGGAATGCTTCCAGCTCAGTAATATCTACTTCATCAAATTGTGTGACATGAGGCACGGTCACCCAATTGCGGTGCAAAAATGTTCCTGATATTTTCTTTATTCTAGATAACTCTTGCGTTTCAATAGTACCAAACTTAGCAAAGTCTATGGTTTGCAAAGTTGCCACTTGAAAAGACGATGCCCCTGTTGATTGGGTATTTTGTTGTAAGGCATTTTTAACAAACGATTCTACATCGGTAGTTAATATGCGCCCTTTAGGCCCTGTTCCAATAATTTGATTTATCTCAAGCCCTAAAACACGCACTAAACGACGCACTGCAGGACCCGCATATAATTCATCGGTAGGCCAAGGCTCAGATTGCGCAGGTACTTTTATAGGCTCAGGGATAGTTTTGGTAGCATTTTCGGTTGAGGGCGCAGTAATAGCTAAATCACTATTTTGGCTAAGGGGCTCTTTTTTACTTTGCTCTTTAACTATTTCTACACTGCATAATAAACTATCTTTAGAGACTTTATCGCCTAAGGCAACATGTATTTTTTTTATGACACCCATTACTGGAGCAGGAATCTCCATAGTAGCTTTATCAGTCTCAAGCGTTACTAGAGAACTATCTATTTCTATTACATCCCCTTCACTCATAAACATTTCAATAATAGGCACTTCTTGAAAAGAGCCAATATCGGGCACTACAACGTCATATAACATGGAATGTGGTTCCTTAAAAAAAAATTTACACTGTCATAGGATTAATTTTATCGGGATTTATAGCATAGTCTTGCATAGCTTGGCTGCAAACAGCAGTGGATATTTTTCCATCTTGGTTTAATGCTTGTAAAGCTGCTAATACAATATAATAACGATTCACTTCAAAAAAATCTCTTAAAGCTTCTCGAGTATCGCTACGACCGAATCCATCCGTACCTAATACCGTATAAGGGCCTGGTACAAAAGCCCTTATTTGCTCAGCTAAAAGCTTCATATAATCGGTAGCTGCAATCACTGGCCCTGATTTTGTTTTTAATAATTCTGTCACGAAAGGTACCTTGGGCGTAGCATTAGGGTGCATACGATTCCAACGTTCAATGGCTTGGCCCTCACGGGTAACTTCGTTAAAACTGACAACACTCCAAATAGTAACGTTACATTGATAATTATCTTGTAATATTTTCGCTGCAGCAATTACTTCTAAAAAAATAGTCCCTGATCCCAATAAATGCACATGCATATTATTTTTTTTGTTTATAAGACTTTGAAAACAATACATCCCTTTTACAATATTTTCTTCCATGCCAGAAGTAATACCCGGGTGGGTATAATTTTCATTCATAGTAGTGATGTAATAAAATACATCTTCATTGTTTTGCATCATGCGTTGCATACCACTATGAATAATCACTGCTAATTCATAAGAAAAAGTAGGATCGTAAGAAATACAATTAGGAATAGTATTGGCTAACAAATGGCTATGGCCATCTTCGTGTTGCAAACCTTCACCATTGAGCGTAGTACGCCCAGCTGTTGCCCCTATTAAAAAACCACGTGCACGAGAGTCTCCGGCAGCCCAGGCCAAATCGCCAACGCGTTGAAAACCAAACATTGAATAATAAATATAAAAGGGAATGAGAGGCACATTATGTACACTATAACTGGTTGCGGCTGCAAGCCAGGAACAAAAGGCGCCCCCTTCATTAATGCCTTCTTCTAAAATTTGTCCATCTTTTGCTTCTTTATAAAACATCACTTGCTCGGCATCTACCGGTTTATAGAGCTGGCCAGTATGGGCATAAATACCAAGCTGTCTAAATAATCCTTCCATCCCAAAAGTACGGGCTTCATCAGGAATAATAGGTACAATATAAGGCCCTATATTTTTATCTTTAGTTAATGTGGTAAGTAAGCGTACAAAAGCCATGGTGGTAGATAATTTTCGCTCTCCAGAATCTTTTAACTGGGCTTCAAAACTTGATAAGGTTGGTATTTTAAGCGTATGACTAGATTGTAGCCGGCGGCTAGGAATAAATCCTCCCAATGCTTTTCTTTGGGCTTTTAAATATTTTATTTCTTCACTCTTTTCAGAGGGTTTATAAAAAGGGACTTTTTCAAGCTCTGCGTCACTTACGGGGATTTGAAATCTATCGCGAAATGCTTTTAGTTGTTCCACCGCCATTTTCTTAGTGTTATGTGCGGTATTTAAAGCTTCTCCGGCAGTGCCTAAACCGTACCCTTTCACGGTTTTAGTCAAAATAACTGTAGGCTGCCCGGTATGGTGCACTGCTTTATGATAGGCTGCATATACTTTTTGAGCATCATGCCCCCCCCTATTTAAATGGCGAATTTCATCATCACTTAAATCTTCCACTAGTGCGGCAGCTTCTTTACATTTTCCAAAAAACTGAGCTCGGGTATAAGCCCCACCATGTGCTTTATAATTTTGATATTCCCCATCCACAGTTTCATTCATTATTTTTAATAAAGCACCTTTTTTATCTTTAGCAAATAACGGATCCCAGGAATGACCCCACACAACTTTAATGACATTCCACCCTGCCCCTTTGAAAACTGCTTCTAACTCTTGGATAATACTGCCATTACCTCGTACTGGCCCATCTAAACGTTGTAAATTACAATTAATCACAAATATTAGATTATCTAATTTTTCTCGCCCCGCAACGGTTAATGCACCTAAGGATTCTGGTTCATCCATCTCCCCATCACCACAAAAACACCATACGTGTCTTGCTCCCGTATCACTTAAATTACGTGCTGCTAGATAACGCATAAAACGGGCTTGATAAATAGCCTGTAACGGCCCAAGCCCCATAGAAACCGTAGGAAATTGCCAATAAGATGGCATAAGCCAAGGATGAGGATAAGAAGAGAGCCCTTTTGAATGTACTTCACGACGAAAATGAATTAATTGATCTTCAGTTAATACGCCCTCTAAAAAAGAGCGTGCATACATACCGGGGCTTGCGTGTCCTTGAAAATAAATCAAGTCCCCTGCTTGGGTGGCATTATTAGCTTGCCAAAAATGATTAAAACCAACATCATAAAGCGTCGCTGCCGAAGCAAAAGTACCAATATGGCCGCCTAAATCTCCATCAATTTGACCTGCTCGTACTACCATAGCTATAGCATTCCAGCGAATTAAATTGAGGATTTTTTCTTCGAGTAAGGAATCACCTGGCTTTCTTGCTTCTTCACTTACCGCAATAGTATTACAATAGGGAGTATTAATATTTATATCGCTTGCAATACCTTTTAAGGATAACTGAGTATACAGAGTCTTTAATAAAAAGTTAGCACGCATGGCGCCAGAATATTGTAAAACATTTTTTAAAGCAGATATCCATTCTTTTGTTTCAATACTATCGGTATCGTTTATAATATCATGTGCCATAATAGCTTTTTGCCTCACTTCTTTGTATTAGCACTAAGATACCATTGAAGGGCCCTGAATTAAAGAAAAATTAGGATAGAAAAAGGTGAGAAAGATAACTTAATTGGTTGGTTTTGGTGTTAAACTTAATACATCGTCTTTTTGATTTATATCGTATTGTGATAGAACATTCATACCTAATAAAGCGGTATGCCCCTTAATTATCATTACATTAATATTTTTAAAAGTTGCTGCACCTATTTTAAATTCTTTCACTAGAGCGGCTTGGCTAGTACTACTTCCTTCCGCCGTTTCTACAATAAAATCTTCTTGTTTTATTAACTGCGCTTCTTTGGCAACTTCTTCAGTTATTGCTACCATGGTAGCCCCCGTATCTATCAAAAAATTTACTTTTATGCCGTTTACTAAAGCCTCTAAATGGAAATGGCCATCAATATTACGCTTTAACACTAAGGTTTCCTTAGGGTTAAGCGTTGGCTGAGTAACTAAAGCACTGGTTTCGATGGAAATACTTTGCAATTTACTAGATAACTTAGATTCTTCAATTATATTTTCTGCATACATTACAGGGCAAGGAGTTTGCTGAAACCCAATTTTATTATTTAATTCACAACGATAAATTTTTCCAAAGGCGCAGGAATGCACTAATAAACTTATTACGGCATAGCCTTTTACATGTCGCCTCATTATTTTAACCTACCCTTGAATATTTGTAATTTCAAATATCTTAAACCATACTCTTAACCTTATAATGAATACTGAATCGGCAGCACTTATAAAATATTGAATATTATTGAATAATAAGGAGCTCTGCTGACCTAACCTTAAGTTAATAGCTCCTCTGGCCGAAAAGTATAATTATTCATGCAAATATTTGTTGTTATTATTACTCTCACAGGAACAGGAATAAGATTTTATGAAAAAATGTATTTATTGGTTGATAATTTGTGTGGCGCTGCTTATGGCATTTCTCATTGGTCGAGCTTATTACATGGAGCACGCCTTTACTAAAATGATTGCTGCATATAATCTTTCTACTCTCAAATATTCACCTTCTGCCAGAATTTTTCTGGAAATGACTGAATTCAATAAAGGTTTATTGAGTTCCAATGCTCGTGCAAGCGCAAAATTTCAAGGGATGACTATTCATTTCGATTTTACAATTACCCCGGGCCCTCTTTTTTTAGATGAAGACAATAAAACTATTATTTGTAAAATGGCTAAAGTAAATACTAAAGTGTTATTACCCGATAATTTAATATCCTTATTAAATATGTTTCATGTAAAACATTTTGCCGACCAACTGCAAATGATAACTATTTTTGATTGGAACAAAGAAAATAAGACTCTCCTTAATATACCCGTAATCCCACCTCCAAAGGCAGACACAAAGCTTCCTAACTAAATATTCTCTAACCTTAAAACCCTCCATTGTTAATGGAAGGTTTTGACGTAAAGCTTCCATTAACAATGGAGGGTTTTTAGGTGCTCTTACACCCAAAATTTTTCAAGCTATTTATAGTCGGTTATTTAGAAAATATTTGTATACACCCACCCCTGTTGAGTTTTTTTTGCATTCACAAAGCATAATAAACTATAATGAACACAACACAATAACCTAGGATTAGCACCGCTTAATAACCTAGGATTAGCACGGATTAACAACCTAGGGTTAGCACCGCTTAATAACCTAGGGTTAGCACCGCTTAATAACCTAGGAGTTACATTACATGACTCAGACCGAGAGATTAGCTCAGTCCCTAGAACATTTGTATGGGCTGCAAAAAAAAGGGGTTGTGGCAATTCGATCTCGTGATTTAACGCGAACTCATCTTAATAGATTGACCAAGAATGGTTTTTTAAAAGAAGTGATTAAAGGTTGGTATATTGCTTCTGGCCCAGATGAAGTGCAAGGTGATAGTACCTCTTGGTACGTTTCATTTTGGCATTTCTGCGCATCCTATTTAAATACCCGATTTAGAAACGACTGGTGTTTATCTCCAGAACAATCATTATTGTTACATGCCGAAAACTGGACCGTACCAAGGCAACTACTGGTACATTCAAAGAAGGGTAATAATAAAATTACAACATTGCCTTTTCATACTTCTTTGCTAGATGTGCGTTATACAATGCCAAAAGCAATAGAAGAAAAAAACGGTTTAAAATTATGCTCTAAAGTTTTGGCACTCATAACCTGTTCTTCTTCATTCTATATTCAACATGCGACAGAAGCACGTACTGTATTAGCGACAGTTAAAGATGCGTCAGAAATTCTTTCTGCACTGTTAGAAGGTGGCCATAGTACTATAGCAGGCCGATTAATTGGCGCTTTTCGAAATATGGGTCAAGAACGTGTTGCGGAAGATATTAAAAAAACCATGACTACAGCAGGTTATGATATCCGTGAACAAGATCCTTTCACGTCACAAATAAAATTAGAACATTCTCTTAGAGTAGCGTCACCGTATATACACCGTATGTGCATTTTATGGCATGAAATGCGAAAACCTATTATAGAGAGATTTTCTAAGCACCCCAGGGTTTTAACAGACGTCACAAAATATTTGCAGAATATTGAAGAACAATATGTTACAGATGCCTATCATTCACTTTCTATAGAAGGTTATCAAGTCAACATAGCCCTTATTGAGAAGGTACGTAGCGGGAAATGGGATCCCGAACACAATGCAAGTGATAATGATCATAAAAATGCATTAGCTGCTAGAGGGTATTGGCAATCCTTTCAGGCGGTAAAACAAAGCATCAAAAAAATATTGACGGGAGAAAATCCAGGGAGAGTCGCTTGGAATGATCATGGTGATTGGTTTCGCGAATTATTTGGTCCTAGTGTAGTAGCCGGTATTTTAAAACCAACAGAACTTTCGGGTTATCGTCGTCATTCAGTTTATATACGTCGTTCGATGCATACACCTCCAAATTTTTCAGTAATTCCAGATCTTATGCATGCATTCTTCGATTTATTAGAGCACGAGATGGAAGCCTCTGTTCGTATTGTGTTGGGTCATTTTTTCTTTGTTTTTATCCATCCTTATATGGATGGGAATGGTCGAATAGGACGATTTTTAATGAATGTCATGTTTGCTTCTGGCCAATATCCATGGGTGATTATCCCTGTGGAACGTCGCCAACAATATATGAGCGCATTAGAAGAAGCAAGCGTAAATCAAAATATTATTCCTTTTTGTGACTTTCTTAGAGACTGCCTGGCCCACGCAGAGCAATCGTTGATTTGACATTAAACAAACATTTCTTCCTGAAAAAATATCATATTTTCCTATTATGGCATTCAATCAATTTATGTTCAGATAATGTATTCAGTATTGGATAAAGATGCCAAATTGGAACATCACAAATTTTTGCGATTTCAAGCAAAGATTGAGTCCCATCACTTTGAGTAAGTAAATCCATCATGAGCTGAACTTCCATTCCACTCGTCTTTGTACTAATTGTAGGATACAAACCACGTTTTCCTAATTGCGGTTCTCCATAAACAGTAACTTTTGGATAACAATTGTACTCCAATGCTTGTATAGCTAACATAAGAGCATTAAAGCCGCCCGCAAGTCCCTCAGGTGTTACTACATTAGTCAAATCATCAAGCGATGTATGATATTCTGGATAAATGCCATATTTGGTACGCATAATTGATGCAATCGGTAAATCTACACCTGGCGCACAATACTGGCGCTCATCACTGCCTCTATCACGCCATGTGTAAGTTTTATACTCAGGGTCAATCCACTGAAGCACATGTTTTGCAACTTGATCAGAAATAGTATTTCCATTACGGGAAGGTAAATATGAATAAGCCCTATTATCCCCAACACAGGAAACATTAAAACCAGCTATCACATTATCTTTAAGAATATCGAGATGCTTACTAAGGTAAGTAATTGATCCAATGGTTTCAGGTATGAATACAACTCTATATGTAAACTGTCTTTTAGAAAGAGATTTAAGCCAATTAGACAAAAATACCGTAACCGTGGGACCTGACAGTTCATTGTTAGCCATAGATGGGTGACAAACATAAGTTGAAATAAAAATCTCTTCCTTAGTATCTCCTGGTATTATCAACTCACCATATGTCAGTGAACCATTTTCCAATTGAGAATCAATATGAACTTTATATTTTCCTTTTATCAAACCATTTCTTTGGTTATGTGTAATGCAAAAACCCCAACGCTCAGCATAGTAGGATGTATACTCATCGCAGCCTAGATTTAGGTGTAGCTACGTAATTTAACTTCATGTATACTTCGTGGTATGAAAAATTTTGAATTAACTAACGAAGAGATCCAGGAGCTTAGAGCAGCTCATAAAAGT
>Ga0302300_1000136_pt1 | contig 63522 bp, 68 predicted proteins | sample III_Palsa_E1_1_FD_198756 | JGI IMG/M metagenome (GOLD analysis project Ga0302300, IMG submission 198756) | Peat permafrost microbial communities from Stordalen Mire near Abisko, Sweden - III_Palsa_E1_1 | ecosystem: Environmental > Terrestrial > Soil > Palsa > Peat permafrost | place: Sweden...
TCCTCTCCTTTGGAGAAGGATTTAGGATGAGGCCACCGCTGACAAAACACTGTCAGCACTTTATTAAAAACATATACCGATATTTGAATTATGCCAATCGGCATATAAAACATCACACCAAACAGGTGTAATCACCCAAAAATCGATCAACCAAAATAAGCTTCCGGACTTTCGGTCTTTCCGACTTCCGGACTATAAAACAAACCTAAAATCTCATAGTTAAATGAAAATCTATCTCTACGATACCGACACCGATTGCATAGGCTCCGGCACCTTATCATCTTCCTACATCCAATATCAATTAGAGGAAGCCGCAGGTGAGGATGTCGAGGTACATATCAGCTCAGTTGGCGGCAGCGCGTTTGATGCCATCGCTATTTACGATCTGCTCAAAAAATATCCGGGCAACGTAACTACCTATATTGATGCGCTGGCCGCCTCTGCAGCTTCGGTGGTTGCCATGGGCGGTAAAACAGTGGTCATGAGCAAGTACGCCCTGCTCATGATCCACAAACCCATGGTAGGCTCCGGTGGCAATGCCGATGAGTTGCTAAAAGATGTACAGATGCTCAACATCGTACAATCGCGCCTGGCGCAGATATATGTGGATAAAACCGGGTTGGACGGAGTTACAGTTAACAGCCTTATCAACTCCGTCACCTGGCTATCCGCAGATCAGGCGCTCGATCTTGGTTTTATTGATCTGATCGAGGATTACAGCACCGATATCACCAATAGCGCCCTAATTAAAAACTATACCAACACCGCCCCGGCGGTTTACCAGCGATGCATAAACAAAATCTTAAACAAAAACACCAATAACAACATGAACATGGAAAATCAGCAACTTATCGAAAAAACAACATCGGTTTTGGATAAGATCATGAACTACTTTAAGAAAGTAGTGAACAAACAAACCATTACCGACAAAGGCACGCTGCACCACGCCGGGGCTATGGACGAAGGCACCGAAGTATACCAGGATGCCGATATGACAACCCCGGCAACCAGCGACACCTACACAACCGCCAATGGCAGCCAAATTGCCGTAAAAGGCGGCCTGGTGCAAACGGTTAGCCCGCCATTGTCTGATCCGGATGCCGATCCCGATCCGGATAGTTTTCAGGATGATGACGATGACATGCCCGACAGTAAATTCACAAAAACAAAAGCCGGCGATGTGCAAAACAGGATCAGATCCATCAAAGCCAAGTTGCATGCCCAAAACGCCCTGTTAGGAGAAGCGCAAGCCGCCCTCGCAGCCGCTAACGCCCGCCTAAGCAAAACCCGCGAGGAAGTAAAGAACGAGATCAAATCAAACTTCACGCCCGAAGGTTCCAAACGCAGCAACAAAGCCAAAACCGAACAAACACCCTTCTTCGCACCAACCAGCACACTGGCTAAAAATGCGGTAAAAAAAGCAATCTCTAAATAAGTAGTAAGTATATAGTATCAAGTACGAAGATTCTTTTCTTGACTCTTGAATCTTATCTCTTGATTCATCTTTCACCTGTACTTGATACTTGATACTAACTACTTGATACTAAACTAAAATCAATCAAAATACCCCAAATTAAACAATGCCACAATTTACATTTACAAACAACACCTATGCCGGCGAAGCGCTGGCCGGGTTTATGGCCAGCACGCTGCTGGAAGCCGATTCGGTAAAACGCGGCCTGCTAACTGTTATTAACGACGTAAAATCGCGCAAGGTGATACTTGATGTTGATGACGATGTAGTACTGCAGGATCCATCAGGCATATTTGCCGATCAGGGCACAACCGCCCTGCAAAACGAAAGCTACCTCGACCCGGTAGTATTCGAATTTATGAAACAGGAGCAATGGGACAAGCTCATCCAGTCGTGGGAAACCCAAAGCCTTAAACCAGGCGCGTTCTTAGATTATGAAGGCGTGGTCGACCTGTCCGACTTCATGGTGCAGCGTTACCTAACCAAAATACAAATAGCTAACGAGCGTTTGTACTGGCTGGGCAAATCGGCCACAAAAGAGGCAGCTTTTACTGCCGGATTCACCGGCTTATTGCCATCTATTGCCGCCGCAAGCGGTGTTTACAAAGTAGGCCTGGGTAAACCGGCAACATCTATGGCTGCAACAGCTATTGATGCAACAGGCCTGGTAACTGTAGCCGATACCTCAACCCTTTCCGACGGCGATGTGGTAACCATTACTGATGTAACCGGTACCAGTAAAGACACCACCAACGGCACACCGGGGATAGATATAGACGGGCAATCATATTTCATACAAATAGCCAGCGCCACAACCTTTAAGCTGGTGCGTAACTATAATGAGATAAATACCCGTAAGGCGGCAACTTTTGCAAGCACATCTACCGAGGCTACAGTTAGCTACATTAATGCCAGTAACGTATTATCAGTTTTAACCGGCGTTTATGCACAGCTTGATCCTGCCGACAGAAGCCAGGACGATTTTAACCTGCAAATCCCTTTACACGTAGGTTATGCCTATGCACAAGCGCAGGCCAACAAAGCAGTTAACGTACTTAATGCCTTTACCGATAGCAAAAAGATGGATTACCTGGGTGTGCCGCTGCAATTGATGAACCACTGGCAAGCCAATACCATATTGGGTGCACGTACATCAAACCTGTTTTTAGGGGTCGATCTGCTGGGCGATGAGTCTGAACTTTCAACAGTTTACATGAAACCCTACACCAATGACAACGTAGTGCGCATGAAAGCCCGTATGAAAGCTGCCGTAAACTACAAATTCGCTAACGAGATCTTCTACCTGAGCGCTTAAGCGCAATTACTGATTGAGTGAATGAGTGAGTTAGTGAATATAAATAAAAATCACCCATTCACTAACTCACTCATTCACTCAATAATTTAACAATCACTAATTCAATAATTAAAAAAATGTCCATTTACAATAAAATAAATGCAGGGTTCAGTTTAGGAACAGACGAACCCATCACCGCCGGTATTGAGGATGTCATATACATCTTTAACCAGGATGATATCAGCCTAACATTTGATACCACCAACCCGCTTATAGTTACCGGCCTTACCGCTGTTGCCAGCGCAAATGTTTACAAATTCGAAGGCACAAACAATAGCTTCAACACCACTTCTAAACTGGCCAAAACATCAGTAGGCCCACGTTATACCGAAGAAATTGACTTTAATATTGCCGGTTTATCAGTTGATATTAAAACACAATTACAAGCCATGGGCTATGGCCGTGTGTGCGCCATAGCGGTAAACAATTACAACTCCAGCGATTCAGCTATCGAGTTATTCGGTGCCGTAAATGGTTTGATATTAACCGATGCCGAACGCAGTGCAGCCGATGATACTATGGATGGTGGTTACAAATTAAAACTAACCAATCCCGATAAATTAAAGGAGCCTTACCCACCGCGTGCAGTATCTATCCCGCCAACAACCGGCTCCGCAACCTACGCAAGCACAATTGCTGCCATCGAAGCTTTGGTAGCTGCTTAAGTTTATGGTTGATGGTTCATTTTGATAGCAATTCGACTATGAACCATCTATCTGAAACGAATACCATGAACTATGATCCATCAACCATGAACTATAAAATCAATGACTAATAAGAAATATATATTGAAACCCGGGAGGCACCAGTTTGCCCCCGGTTCGCACGCGGCGCACAATAATGAAAGCTTAAGCGATGAAGAAGCCGAATGGTACCTGGAAAAGTACCCACATATAGCATCATTGTTTGAAAAAAACGAAAATGTTGAAACGTTGGAAAATGGTAAGGTTGAAACGTTGGAGGATGAAAAGTCCGGAATTTCAGAAGATAAATCTGCAAATCTAAAACAACAGTCACATAAGAAAAACAACGACCTCACCGAAGAATAACATCATAACCTTACAACATTTAATATTACAACAACAAAATGAAAACCTACCTGCCGCAAATTGAACGAAGAATATTAGTAAGGCCAAACCAAACCTTTGGCATACTGAATTACGATATGGATAATGCCTATCCGCAGCGCATGCTCGAACTGGTAGCCGCCTCGCCTACTGCTAAGGATTGCTGGAATAAAAGGGCAAAATTTATAGCCGGCAACGGTTTCGAACAAACGGATCTGGGCAAACAGGTGATTAACGGCAATGGCTTAACGCTTGCCAAATTATTAAAGGCTATAGCTACAGATAAGGCGCTGTTCACCGGCTTTGGTATTCATGTAAATTATAATGCCAATTTTAAAATAGCATCGGTAAACTACATCAAATTCGAAGATATCCGCATGGGTGATACAGATTGCCCGGACACTGCCGGTAAATATGCCATCTATTCTGATTGGGGCCGCAAAACCTGGAAAAATATCATGCGTAGCAAGATCACTTTCCTTGACAAATACAGTCCCGATCCTGCAACTATTGAACAACAGGTAATTGATGCAGGTGGATGGGAAAGCTACAAAGGACAATTATTTTACTTTAACCCCGAAGTAGATGATTATCCGTTGATAGAAGCCGACAGCGTTTGGGAGGATTTTGAAACCGAAGCAGGTATTAAGATATTCAACAACCGCGAGGTAACTACCGGGTTTTTACCATCAACCATGCTTTTCATGCAATCGCGCCGTGAGGAGGCTGATAACAGCCGCCCGGATAGTGATGAACAACATTATTACAATACCCCATCGCAACTAGAGAAAGATCTGGGTGCATTTCAGGGGGCCAAAAGTGCGCAAAAGATCATTGTTATTGAATATGAGGATGAAACCTCAAAGCCCGAGTTTCAACCTTATGCTATCCAAAATAACGATAAGCTGTTTGAAATAACTGAGAAATCAGTCGAGGCACGCATCATTAAAGGCTTTTCCATTCCAAAAGAATTAATAAATTCTGATAAAATATCAGGATTAAGTAATGGCAGCGAAAAGAAGGAAGCGATAAAAGAGTTTAACGATAATACCGCTGCCGACAGGCTTGAACTATCAGAAACGCTGGCCGAAGTATTCAGTCATTTCTATACGATTGTAAATCCAATCGGCAACTGGAATATCATACCCGTTCCGGCCAATGTAGCCGATGATAATGCAGGCATTCTTGCCGGAACAAGTATCAACCAGTTATTACTCTCAGGTATACCTGCCGAAAATAAAATAGCTGTTTTAGTTTATGGTTACGGCTTTAAACAAGCAGAAGCCGAAGCAATGGTGTCTCAACAGTGAAAACAAGTGCATTCAACCATTCACTAAATCACTAATTCACTTAATCACTAACTCATAACCATGAATCAAATCTATTTGATCAACCAGATCACGTTTCAGAATTACGAAGATCTTTCTGTAAACATAAAATCCGAACGCGTAAAGGTATTTGTAAAAAAAGCGCAGGAACTTGATCTTAAACCTTTTTTAGGCCACGCCTTGTATTACGACTTTATCCAATATTTTAATACAGATGGCACGCTGATGGATAATACACCGCAACCTTACAAAGATCTGTTAAACGGATCAGAATATCTTGACAAATACGGGCATGTAATATTGTATGAAGGGCTGTTACCCATGCTGGTGTATTTCACTTTCGCCCGCTTTATTGAGGCCGATGCTATACACTACACAGCCACCGGCCCTATAATAAAGCACCATGACAATGGCGATACCCTTTCGCCACAAGAGATTACAAAGCTTGTTCAACAGCAACGCAGTGTAGCAAATGCACATGCCAATGAAGTTGAAAAGTTTTTATGGGATAACCGTACCGATTTTCCACTATGGCATTACAATGATAAGAACAGGAGTGCCCGGCAAGCAGGCCCACGCATACGCGGGATCGATAAAAACGATTTCAATTATCCTGGTGACAGCTGCAGCCAAAACAATGGCATTTTACCAATTAATGAATTTATAAACTGATGGCAGATAAAAAAATAAGTCAATTACCGGTAGCATCCAGTATTGGCGCTGCCGATGTTTCCGTACTTGTAGGCAGTGATACTGATTATCAGTTTTCATTCACTACCCTGCTTGGCTTTGTTGCTTCAAATTTATCTGTCGGATCAGGCATTTCATTTGGTATTGCCATACCTCAAAATACTATAGGCAATAATGGCGATGTATTCTTAAAAACAGATACAGCATCACTTTACCAAAAGATTAATGGGGCATGGGCGCTTGCTTATACAATACCCACAAGCGCTGCTGGCCCAGATGGCACATTATTATATGGGGATGGTATTCCCGGCGCCACCATTGGGGCAGATAACGACAGCTATATTGATACCTCTACCGGTATATTCTATTTAAGAACGTCGGGTAGCTGGGCACAAGTATTTTCAATGGCCACAGGCCCCCAAGGCCCCCAAGGCCCACAAGGTACCGCAGGTATAGATGGCACAAACGGAACCAATGGAAAAACCATTTTGAGCGGCACAACAAATCCATCTAATAGTACCGATGGTGTTGATGGTGATTATTATATCAACCTTTCAACCTATTACTTTTTTGGCCCCAAAGCAGCAGGAATATGGCCGGCTGGGTTTAGTTTAATAACATCAATAACCTCCAATAGTTATAATACGCCGTTTACCGCAATTACAGGACTTACCATCATGTGGCAAACCGATGTTGTAACAGATACGGTTACCTATGCAGCATTATTTGGCAATACTTTGTTTACAAAACCCACTGTATATGCAAAAGGAATTATTAACACAGATGGCAGTTATGAAGTGAACAGCATTGATTATAACCTGACGATCACCCTATCTGCCGATGCAAGCCAGATCATCAAATTAACCTTTGACTGGGTCACCCCACAAACCGGAATTATATCTTTTTAGTTTTTTAATATGAAAAAATACATTTATACATTTATATTTTTGCTTATAACATTGTTTGCAAACGCGCAATCAGATCCGGCGCCCACCACCTCGGAATCTTCATCTCTTATAGGCTTCAGGCAATTAACCGGTGCCGATACACAACACTATGCTTTTCAAAAAGATGGCTGGATACTATTTGCCGGGCGTTCATGGGTAAATAAGCACTTTTTACATTTGGGAGATAGTGCCAAATTTGTTACGCCTTATTATTTCAATACGCATCCCGGCATAGCAGCAACCCATTACGCCGACAGCCTGAAAAATCAATTACTAACTGGTAATAATAAGTATATGGGTGTAGATACAGTTTATAATGGATTGGTAGGTTTTGGAGGTGTAAACTGGGATGGCTCGCCAAAATCACTTTTTGGAAACGGCGGTCTATACTTCACTGATAGAGGGGCCGATAATACGGATGAAGATGCGGCTGATTTTGGTGTGGATAACTCGGATATGTTCTTTCAAAATCCAAATATCCCTGATAGAAGCTGGGCTTTATCATTTGAGCGATACGGCAGCCAATACCCGCATGATGGAATGTGGGGTGTCATTATAAGTGGCAACCCGACAAATTTTATAGACACACTTTATTCTCATATAGCCCCTAACGACCCATATAGTGTTATGAACCGCAGAAGCGCCGATAGTTTATATGCTCATATTGGAAGTGGGGTATTATCTATTAATGGACTAAGCGGAACAGTAATGATTGAACCATCTAATACTGACACTACTTCTACAGGTTTTGCAACACAAAAATCTTTGTTGCCATATCTTACCAAAGCACAAATAGTTGCATCTTATCAATCAAAAATATCCATAAACGCTGGCGACTATCTACCTACAGCCTATATAGACAGCCTTACCGATGTTACAACCTACCTAAATACTGCCTTTGCAGCCGTTCCTGCATCAGGTGCAACAGTTTACTTACCAAGTCATAAGTACATCATATCTGGTCAATTAAATATTCCGCCGTTCGTCCATATTATAGGCGATGGTGGATTAGCGCCTTATTCAGGCACCAGCGGTACGAGCCCATCAGGTATATATGCGGGGGGTACATCTGTTATCATACAGACAAGCCCGACGGCGAATGCCCTTTATATAGCAAACGGGAGTGGCGTAAGTATAGATGGTATAACAATCAAAAATGCAAGCGCAGCAACGCCGACAGCTGGAGCCGGGATATATATAGCCAACAACGGCAACTCATTCCGAATGCACAATACTTTCATCGGTTATTTTTACAATAATTTTTATGCCTTATCTCTTAATGAAAGCCGGATAGAAGGGTGTCAGTTCGTAAATGATATACAGTATAATATGTATCTCTCCAATACTATAAACGACGAGGGCGATAACGATATTGACGATAACTGGTTCAATAGTTCAAAATCCTCTACCGCCATGGATATTTATGGCGTTTTTGTAGGCGGTTTGCGTATTAAAAATAATAAATTTCATATTGGCGTGGGGCAACGGACAGGAGGATATAAAGCGAATGCTATTGTACTTGTATCGAATTCAACAACTTCTGATGTTCAAATCCAAAATAACAGCATTGAAGATTTTAAAAATAATGCAATCAATATCTCTAATGCATCAGGATTTACATTGCAAAATACTTTAATACAAAACAATCAAATTTCAAGGGATACAACTGACAATGCAAATGATGTAGTGATAAATAGCTTTGCTGCCGGAAATATAAACAACGTTAACTTCACTGGAAATACAGTAACCAACGTTGGTACTTATGCAAGCTTTAAGGCAACGAATTGCAACAATATCAAATTTGATATGGTCACAAATTCATTTAATAATCAAACAGCAATTCTTGACAGTTTGGTAAGTTGCACTAATTATGCAAATGTTGCTCCTTATTTAAGTTTTGCACCAGTTCAAAACGCTTTTATAGTAGGTTTAAATACGCCAGTTGATTACGCAACTGGAAATTCAGGTTCAGTATTTCCTTTTACTTCGGGTGCCGGGCAAGGGAACAAGGTATTCGAAACGAGATCAGACGGCGTTTCTAGAGGTTTTTATTTTGTTAATGGCTCTACACTTGCCGTGCAGGCTGGTCTATTTGGTACGGGTAATTGGGTTGTGGGCGGATCGGGTCTAATTGCTGGGACAGACCCGGGATATAAAATATATGCGGGCAGCCCAGGAACAAATGGATATGCCGGATTTGGCAGTTTCGCCGTAAACGCAAGTGGTATACCTAATACTTCAGCCACACCTGCATATAGCACAACAGGTACAACCATTCCTAATTTAAGTTATTTGGGTACTAATTATGCTCCATTAGCAAGCCCGACTTTTACGGGTGTTCCGGCAGTACCGACCCCATCAAGCAATATTAACACAACGCAGGCGGTAAATGGTGCATGGGTAAATACTTACTATCAGGCTAAAGGTGCGTTACCGGGGCGTACACCAATATCGGATGTTAACTATACCCAACTATCAACCGATTATTTAATGGCTTATACCACACTCACAGCAGCGAGAACTGTAACGCTTATTGTCATTACAGATAAGCAAACTATTATGGTAAAGGATGAGAGCGGGAACGCCGCTACTGATAATATCACTATTAACGCACCATCAGGCAAAACAATAGATGGTGCCAGTAGCATAACCATCAATACGGCCTACGGGTTTAAAAAATTGTATTACGTAGCCTCATCAGGCAATTATTTCACTAATTAAATAAAAATATTATGACAACAATTACATCAAGCTTTTTAAGCTTAAATATTAGAGATATAATCCATGGGTTAATAATGGCTGTGGGCGGTGCTGTATTAGGCATTATTACCGGATCACTACAAACCGGCAACTTAACCTTTAATTATACAGCCATTTGGCATGCAGCAGCTACCGCAGCCGTTGTTTATTTGGGCAAGAAATTCTTTACCCCATCCCAACAAGTTAAACCTGTTCAATAATGGCCGATTTTCTTAAAGCATACGAAATAACCGTTCTCGGCAATGAGCGTGGTTACAATCCCGGCATTGATGAAAAAGAAACCTATATGGGTATTGATCGCGGAGCAAACCCCGGCTGGGATGGGTGGGTTATTATTGATGCTGCCAAAAGGACTAATCCCGATATGACTATACCCAAAATGGACATACTGCTTTCGCAGAACATATCCCTGCAAAGCAATATTGAAAATTTTTATAAAATTAATTACTGGGATCCTGTAAATCTTACCCATATAAATGACCAGCAATTAGCCAGTAATCTTTTTGATTGTGCTGTTAACCAGGGTGAAGGCCTTGCACGCAAGTTTATGCAAATTGCCTGTAACTATGTAATAACAACAACAAAGGCCGCAATAGAAACCCTTACCATTGATAAAATAATTGGCCCGGCAACATTAATCGCAATTAATACATTGCCACCGCCAATGCTTAATGCGGAAATAAATGCAGAAAGAGAAGCCAGTTATCGCTCAGATAGCGGATATGCAATCTGGGGCAAGATTTGGGAAAAACGGTTAACAAAATATACATAAAAACAATGACAGCTATTGAACATAAAGAGCTTAAGGGTATTACGGTCAAAAACATTATCGTAACCGTTGTAAGTACAGCAAGCATCGTGGCATCGGTAATGACAACATATTTCAACCTAAAAAACGATATGAACGAACTCAGAAATCGCCAGGAAACTACCGACAGGGTAAACGAAATAAGATTAAAAGTATTAGAAAGCCAGGTAAGCATCTTACAACAGGAAGTACAGGAAATTAAATACAAACAAATAAAATAACATAAAATATCATGAGTTTAAAATCATTTTTAACTAAAATTTGGGCAGAAGTGCAAGGTTTATTTGACGGCATACCTACCGAATTGAAAACTGCCATTCACATAGGCGTATTAGTAACAGAAGCTATAAAAACATTTGTAGATAGCCCCGCTGCAGATGTATTGACAGCAATAATTCCGGGTGATGCAGACGATGAGATCAAGGATCTGCTTCGGGCCAAATTACCCGGAATACTGGCTGAGCTAAAACTGGCCGATAGCTGTGCAGGTTTAACCGACCCTGCACAGATCACGGCATGCGCCATAAAAGTCCTTCAAGGCTTAGATGGTGATGTGAGTAGTGCTTTCCTTCACAGTTTATCCATCCTTATTTCGCAGGTAGCTTCGGATGGAAAATTATCATGGAGCGATGGCGTTTATATTCTGGAGTGGTATTACCAGAATGAGTATAAAGCGACTGCTTAATTATTGTGCCCGGAACGAGATTCGAACTCGTACATTCTTACGAATGCCACCCCCTCAAGATGGTGCGTCTACCAATTTCGCCACCCGGGCATATAAATCGAAAGTCTTAAGTCCAAAATTCTCAGTCATCTACCGACTTTTAACTTTCAACTTAAGACTTTCAACTTTCGAATAGATGTGCCCGAAGAGAGACTCGAACTCTCAAGAGACAATTCTCAACGGCTTCTGAGACCGCAACGTTTACCAATTTCGCCATCCGGGCATTCAAGTATGCATAATAACTTTCGGCTTTATACATACAGGGCTGCAAATATACTTTTTTCGATCAAATTGATGTTCAAAAAATATAAAAAATGATGACACCTTGTAACTTGTACCGGTAAACCTTACTTTAGGTAAACTACTCAGGCTTTATGCAGATGATCATCCGAAGTATTTTCATTCTTATACTTGTCTTTTTTACAATCAGTTTAAAAGCTCAACACATAACATTGCTTCAACAAGGCAAACCAACCAGCATCCGGGGTTTATCGGTAGTTGACAATAAAACGGCCTGGATTAGCGGCAGCAAAGGTTATATAGCGATAACTATCGATGGCGGCAAAAACTGGGTGTGGCAACAGGTTAAAGGCTATGAACAGGCAGATTTCAGGGATATTGAGGCTTTTTCTGATAAAGAAGCAATTATAATGAGTTCTGGCACTCCTGCATTAATATTAAAAACTATTGATGGTGGTGTAAGCTGGCAATTAAAATACCGGAATATTGATACCACGTACTTTTTAGATGCAATGGATTTTGCCGATACTCACCATGGATTTATCCTTGGCGACCCGATTAAAAATAAATTTTTACTGTTTGAAACCAAAGATGGCGGAAACACCTGGAACAACCACGATGGCCCGGTTGCCTTACCTGGCGAAGCTGCCTTTGCAGCAAGCGGCACTTGCCTGCGCATTACCCCGGCAGGCAATATTTTTATAGCTACAGGCGGGGCAATTGCTGAAGTTGATATGCCTAAAATAAACGGCGGCTGGGATCATCATCCATTACCTGTTATAAAAGGGCAGTCAGCACAGGGGGCATTTTCTATAGCTATAGGCAAAAATCAATGGGTTGTTGTCGGCGGAGATTACCAGCATGATAAGTACAGTGATTCTACCACCTGTTACTCAATTGATAGCGGATTAATATGGCAATTAGCAAACACATCTCCCGCAGGCTATCAGTCATGTGCTGAATATATTAACGGCGCAACCTTCCTCTCAACCGGCACACCCGGGTCAAATATTACCAACGACGGCGGCAAAACATGGGCGAAAATTGATAGTACAAGCTTTAATGTTTGCCGCAAAGCAAAGCACGGAACATTAGTTTTATTAGCCGGAAATGGTGGCAAAATCGGTATTTTTCAGCAGTAGTTTACTGTCTATGAGGCGCTTATTACCAGCTTACAAATAAAATAAAATAAGCCTTGCACACAAAGCCCAATACTCCTATATTTGCACCACTTTAATCGGAAACGAAAAAGTTGATTCCGTAGCTCAGCTGGTAGAGCATAACACTTTTAATGTTGGGGTCCTGGGTTCGAATCCCAGCGGGATCACAGAGCAAACACAAAGTACCAGGGTTTGCATTCGTTTTTTGGCGTAAGAGCTCCTTGAAAAAGGGGCTCTTTTCGTTTAAACGCGGTTTTTAAGTTTAAAACCAACTTTCTTCAAATCCATTCCTCCTGTTTTTTCAAAAATTTCAATGCAAGTTAGTTCAATCTAATTCCAAGTAATCGGTAACCTATTCGGTAACCTATACCTTTTACCGAAATTAGGTTACCGAATTTATTCTGGTCTATTGTATCAGTTTGATTTTCAGTTTAAAAACGTATGGTTTTATTTTTTAAACAAAAATCTCATGAAAGTAAATGAAGATCTATCAATTTTATTTTGGCTGAATCGCCAAAAGGCATCTAAAGACGGACAAGTTCCAATTTGGGTGAGAATTACCATTAATGGCAACCGCGACGGTTTTTCCTCAGGAAAAAAAATACAACCTGACGCATGGGATGAAAAGGCTGCTATTGCTACAATGAACTGCCCGGACTATAGACTAATTAACAGCTATGTAGCCAAAACGAGGGTGGAACTGGAACGGCATTATAACCAGCTTGCCGCTGTTAATAAAAGAGTAACCGCTGCAATGGTCAAAGAAGCCTATATGCCTAAACAGGTTTTACAAAAATCTTTAATGCAGGCTTTTAAGCTTCACAATGATGAATTTGCAGAAAGGGTTAGCAAAAACAAGGGCACAAATGGCACTTTGGCGCGATATGAGCGCTTGAAAGATAAAGTCCAGGACTTCCTTAAAAAGAAATTTAAGATGGCGGATATGCCATTAGAAGATATCGAAATGGTTTTTGCAGTTAATTTCTTTCATTATCTCACAATGGAAAACATTGGTGATAATACTGCTATGAAATATGTAAAAACACTTAAACAGATTATTGATCGCGCAATTGATGAAGGATGGATAAAACATAATACGATTTCAGGTTTTAAATGCACCTATGTTGACCCTGACCGAGAAACGCTTGAAATGCATGAGTTAGTTGGAATGTATAAAAAAGAAATAGCTGTAGAACGTTTAGCTGAGGTCCGAGATGTTTATGTGTTTTGTTGTTTCACTGGTTACGCTTATGAAACAGTTTATAATCTTGAGCCTGCTAATATTTTTAAAGGTTTAGATGGCAAACCCTGGATCACGAAAGACCGGAAAAAAACAGGTGTAGAAGAAACCGTTCCATTATTACCAATTGCATTGGAGATTATCGAAAAATATAAAAGACATTCTTACTGTGTGAATGAAAACAAACTGCTGCCGGTTAATAGCAATGTTAGATACAATGCTTATATAAAAGAGGTGGCTACAATTTGTGGAATTAAAAAGGAACTTACCACGCACACGGCAAGACACACGTTTGCTACTACGGTTACTCTTGAAAATGATGTACCCATTGAAACAGTAGGAAAAATGTTAGGCCATAAGGATTTACGATCTACTCAAAAATACGCTAAGATCACCAAGAGAAAGATCAGCAATAATATGCTGGCATTGGAGAGCAAAATTTTTGGAGAACAGGGACAATTGACGAATTATTAAACTCTCAGCACTTCTGAGAGTTTTAACGTCTTGTTAAGGAATTAGTGTCACAGAATATTTAAATAATATTCTGTGACATTCTTATAAATAATACTTTTGCGAATAAATAAAAGTTCAAATTCTATAAGGAATTATAAAAAATTGATGCTTATTTGATAATCAAATAAATTTCGAATCGCTATCCCAAAACGAACTTTTGGATATATCGCACGAGCTAAATCTGTTATATAAATTCGATCTTCATTACTGATCTTTTCGCCAAATATGATGGATTTAACAGCAGAAATAGGATACTTAAAAAGTTCGCCTGAAAGTTCATTTTTCTCAGAATGAAATATAAGCCGCATTTCTTTTTCATAACACCATTCAAGTGGTTTAACACCCAACTGTATTGAATATAAATTAAATAATAATTTTTTCGATTTTTTCAGCCAATCAGAATAAACTCTAATATTTTGTGCGTTATGACTTTTGACATACCTTCTGTAAGACAATTCTTCATCTATAACCATCTCGTGGAAGTCAACTTGATCAGCTGCAACACTGTAAACCATCGTATCAAAATAGACAGGTTTTCTTTTGTATTTAACTTTAAGAATCACCGATTTATTTGACAGCTTAATCAATTCATCCGCATCAAATTCGATGCAGAAACCCCGAAGGCCATCAGTGTAATGCGACCACATTAGTAAATTTGAAATTTCTCTGCTGAAACAGCAAATGCGAGCACTATCAATATATTTTGATATATTTTGTGAATAATCATTATCAAACTGTTCACAGTATTCAAATAATTGGTTTATACCTTCTGCGCTGTAATCTGGTTCATCAAAACCCCATGCCCGGTAAACCTCAGCATAGCGACTTTTCTCATTTACTGAATGCGGAATCCCCTTTTGGATAATTGACCAACATTCAAACGGATCATTAAATGCTTGGTAATGATTGCAAAAAACTTCACTTTTTTTTAATCCCTCAAGCGAATGGTCATTAATTTGATGAAATTTAAAAACACTATTATGCATGGATAATTCGAAGCCTCAAATAATAATTATAATGATTATAAAAGACCATTAAGAAGCAATGTTTGTTTAATTGCCGATGCCGCATTTTTGATCTGATTATCCTGCTCTTTGGTCTTTCCTTCTTTTGTCGGTTTTTTATCTATAGACGCAAAAATGACTTCCGATTTTGTTTCATAGAAATAAAGTCTGTAAGCACCAGGATTAAATATTCTCAGTTCGCAAACTCTGATTTCTTTTTCATTATCGGGGGTTACGTCTTTAACGATATCATTATCAGGGAAAAATTTTGATGTTCCGTCTCGTTTTATGGCTTTTTCTATCCTGCCAATAACTCCTATTTGGGTATCTGCATCAAGTTTTTCAAAACCATTTTGAAATTTTGGACTAAAATAGTTATCTCCCGAAATGTCAAGTAATCTTTCAAAATTGCCTAATTTCTCACGTCTCGCTAAGACAATGATTTTTTCAATTTCCTTAGTATTTGCAGGTTCGCCATACAGGTTATTAAGTTCTGTAATGCTTCCATCACTTCCTGATAACGACAAAGGATGTATTCTTAGGTCATCACTCAGACCCAAACTGAACGCGTAACCGGAATTATCTGCCACAACTTTGAGGTAATACGCATCTTTTGGATTTTGACCGACAAATAGTGTATAGTCGTTTATTACCATTTCCTCCTCATTAGTTTCTGTAAAGTGGGAGTTGAATGGATACTTTGTAAATGCGCTGTATGCGGCAGATCTCAAAGTACGTTCCAAGTTGCCTATGCACATTGCAAGCGAATAGTTATCAGCCGAAAGCATTACCTGTTGAGCATCAGTAACAGTGACAATTCCATCCACATCGTTGGGATGATTTTTTTTCAGCGTATTATATTCCGTGTAGGTTGCTGAAAAAGCCGAAGATATAATTTCCGGCGCAATGCCCTCCGGCGTGCAGGTATTTAAATAAAATAAATTCATTTACAAAAGTTCAGATGAGTTTTTTTCAAATTGGTCAAAAAAGTTTGTTGGCCATTCATCTAATCTGCCATTATTATCAAGTATCGGAGAAGCAACATCGGTAAGCTGATTCTTATCGAGTTCAAACCAATGGAATTGCACATTATCGCCAAAATCACCGAAGCGTTTCGCTGCAATCCTTATTCCATCGAAAATATGGTCGCTATGGGTCTCAATAATAACCTGTGATCCTGTCCGTGTGCATAATGCTATCAGGTTCGCTATTTCTGTTTGACCTTTTGGATGAAGATGCGCTTCTGGATTTTCAATTATTACAACACTATTCTTTATTAGGGTGCCTACCAATAGTGCTGTTATTACCGGCAGAATATAACTGAGGCCAAAGCCTACGTTAGTCGACCTATGTTCATTAAACATACTGTAGGACATATCGCTCAATTCGACTAATTCAAAGCTAAACTTAGTGTTAGGTGAAATTTTATTTAACCAAGACTGGAGGACAAATATAAACTGATCATTTTCAGATTCTTTTAATACGAGGGTTTCGTCAAGATGTTCGTATTCATAAGACCTAATGCATTGAAGAACATTCTCACCGTTAGGACCTATCTTATTAATCAGGTTTGCATCATTATAAATTTGAATACCTCCCCTTGGACCGAACCTATCTGCTGCAATGTAAATTATCTCTGGAAAGTCTGAAGGCACATCTCCGCTTATTACTTTATAATCTGCTTCTTCAATTGGAATCTCGATTGCAAGGTCGCCAGTGTCAAACTGAACTGATAATCCGATATTGCCTGATGAATTTGAATTCCTAAGTTCTTTAGCAGTGCCATGTCCATACAGCAAAACGCTTTTTTCCTTCTTCGAAGCTTTTTCGAGCATAAGTAATGCCTGAATTACAGAACTTTTTCCGCTACTATTCAATCCTGTCAAAACTGTCAGTGGGCTTAGATTAATATCGCGTTCTAAAAAAGACTTAAATGCAGAAAGGCGAATAGACTTTATCATAATAGGTATTTTAAAACTAATGTATTCAATTTGGAATGGCGCTCTATAACCGAAGTGTGTTTTAGCGCGTTACGGGAGACTACTTGTTTAAAGCTATCTTTTGCAAGATAATTAAGGTTGTAGTCATTAATAAAGTCCTTTTTATTTTCTGACAGTTTCTCAAATTCTTCACTGGTAAGTTTAGAAAAGATTGCGCCCCATGTTTCAAAAAGTGCTTTGTTAACAGGCGTTTTGCGAAGACCGTAATAACTGGTTCGAAAATTATGTTCGCCGAAAATCAGTTGTGTTCTTTTCATGGCAGATAAAAATCTTGCTTCAATCATTTTCAATGAATCGATTTGTATATCGTCTCGATGTATCCTTTCATTAAAAAGCTTTTTTGTTGTTGAAGGTGTAAAATCTGGCATCGCATTGATAATTCGCATAGTATCACTCAAAAAAGTATCAACGTCACCGCTTTTTGGATATTTTGAATAATCTCTTATCATGAATGCGATACAGCGGAGTATGAACTCACGGTCGACCATTCTGTTAGCTTTGAGTTTATTATCAGTGGCATTTTTGAATGTTTGTTTAGAAGCCAGCAACTTCAGCAAATCGGTTGAGTTACCTACATATAATGCGTGTCGTATTTCCTGGTCGGTAAGCGGCACTCCACCAGTATTAATTCTTTTAAATATATTTCTTTTGACATCTTCAGGTGTTCCGGGATTGATGATTGTGAAAGAAAATTCAGTTTCCATAATCCGATTTTGGATATGAACTGGAAGGCCTTTAAATTGAAGATTATTAAAACTTGGACCCCAAAATTCAAGATTCTTTAATTTTATCCCATAACCGCTTACGCTTTCATCTTTTGTCTCTAAATAATTTTTGCCCAATACAAAATCACGTATTGTGCTGAGTCTTTGAAGACCGTCAACTACATTAAAATTGCCATCGTCATCAATTGAAACGTAAAACATCGGCAGTGGAATTTTCAGCATCAGGCTTTCGATGAGCCTGCATTTTTTCTCATCAGTCCATACTTCATTTCGCTGAAAATCGGGATTAAGGTTTATTGTTCCCTGTTTAATTCGCCTTAAAATTGTGTCCATTGATATACCCTTGGTATCAATGGAAATCTTCATAGGGTCAAACGGTACAAAATCCTCATTATCAGGAGTTATTTCGTCTTCTTCATCAACAGACTCATCGCTATAATCGGAAAAAAGCTGGAAATAATATAAAACGTCGCCTTCTTCAGATATCATTTTATTGATATTCAAATAAGATATTACAGGAAGAGATATTTCTCTAATAAGCTTATACCCCGCATCAGTTGAATTAACATATATACGAGGTCCAGCAATCTGATCCTGGTCCTTTATTGTAAAGAAAATTGTCTGATTTAAAGTGTTAATTTGAAGTTTTCTTTCGTCCCAAAATTCAAGAAGTTGGTCTTTATACCTGTATTCTTGTGTTGGGTGTAGATATTCGGTACGGGATTCATCAAGATAAAGATTAAGGTCATTTCTAAGCAGAAAACAGTGTGCCTCAAATCCACGCTCACCAAAGAAAGATTTCAGATCGTCATTATCATATCCTACATATAACTTAGCTTCTCCGTTTCCTTCACCAATTTTGTTGGGACCCAAAACAAATGAATCAGCGATTGTAATCCTGGTTTTTGTGTCCTGAATTGAATAAAGTTTGTTATTTATTAAGATGCTTTTCATTAGTTGCAGTTACGCTAATCCATAAAGTTATAATATTTAAAGGTAATGATATGTTACAAGTCTCCAAACCGAACAAAAATAGAGATTTTCGGATGCAAATATTTTTTGGGCTGTGAGATCAGAGATCAGCCAGCGTTTCAATTGTGGAATCCGATAGTGGTTTTTGATTTATATAATTATCAAAAATTATATAGGGATTGAGATGGAAATTATGGATTGGCTTTGCAATTGCTGAATTCTCAAGTGATACATAGCCAATATTTGTCATTGCAGGAGCACTTCTTTCGCGTCCGGGAAACATTAAAATATTTCTGTAACTGGTGTTATATTTTAACCAATCTGCATTAGATGTAGCGCGATTAAGCACAAGTTCATAAAAATATTGTTTCACTATATCACCAACTCCCGGATTGTTTTCCGCTTTCTGATTTATTGCGTTGTAATCAAACAGGTAATATTTTGCATCTATGATCAGCACTACAGATGTGGTATCGTTTCTAATCCACTTAATTACATCTGGCCGTAGTGTGTTTTTTTCAGTTGTTTTCCCAAAGGCCAAATCAACCCATTCGGGTTTTGAAATAAATCCAGCTAATTCACGGTATTCATTTCTGAAATTAAATGAAACAGCATCTTCCCAAACGTGTTCAAACTTATTTTTTCCATAAAGGGTATAGTCCTGTACATTCGAACTTGTCCCAATTTTCATTAATTCTTTTAAGCTTTTTAAAAGCGAAATGTCCCTGTCATTGAAAGTTATCCTTAACTCTTTATTGATTATTTCAACGAGATACTCCAAATCGCCCAGTTCCTCGATATCCGTAGATTCTATTTCATCAAAAGTGATCTCAAGGTCAAGGATTTCTGAATATCGTCCAGCAACATAGGATATCGCCCACTTGTGAATTCTGCTTATAATTGTATTGGAAATGGTTTCATTTCCTTGGGAAAACACATCAAAATAATATGGATATTTCGAAATAACAGGCTGTGATTTTTCTACCGTATAGTCCCATAAAATTTCGTTTCCATCATCCTGTGCAATGTATTTATTTTGGTAACTCCATATTCCATTGCTCAGGTAATCTTTTAGTAAAAAATCTGCAAGGGCTATTTCACTGGTCTCAGATGATGAAGACTGATCATAAAATTCCAACCTGTTACCAAAATAGCTTGTGTTGATGTCATATTGTTTCAGTATCTTAACAATTGTCCGTCCCTCATTTATGAGAGTTCCTTCAAGTGGCGATTTATGAAACATATACTTTGGTAGAACACAAATAACATTATTTGCATTTGCTGCTATTCCTACGTAGCTAAATCTTACAAAATCGTTTTTAATGGAAAGGAAGCCTGACTGTAAAAAAGCGTTAAACAGCATCCCCAATTTAAGTTTGATATAATCTATTGAATAATCCTCAACTTGTTCGAATAAATAAATTATGCCGTTCTCTTCGATTTGCATAGACCCTAATTAATTTCAATTGCATCCAAAGCCTGCTGAAGTTCGTTTGTCAAAATGCCTGAAGCATCATCGTAATGTTCAGTTATCTCACTAAATGTATCATATTTGAAAAATTGGCGATGATTATGACGCATTACGTCCTCTCGAAGATAGAGCAGAAGTTTATTCCTAATAGAGTTACTTTTAGTAAGTTCTTCTTTATCCATAAAAAATGGACCAATCAGGCGGTCTTCAGGAATTTTTTTTGCGATCAGGAAATCATTGATGACTTTTCTGAACTGATTCCATTTGTATTTTTTTAAACCAAAGGCAATTTCAGTATTAGCATGCTCTGCCTCATGTTCGTTGAGCGGTATGTATTCAAAATTCCAACGTCTTTTAAATGCTGCATCCATATGAAATACGCCTTGATCGGCACTGTTCATCGTTGCCCAAATGTACAAATTAGCCGGTAGAAAGATTCCATTTTCAATTAAAGTGTTTTTGTCTCCTAAGCTGTTTTTCAGATATTTCATTGCCTCTTCTGAGAGCATAACCTTGTACACGCTTTGGCCATTTTTACGGTCAAGTAACTGGAATGTCTCTCCGAAAACGGCTGCTGCATTAGCACGATTAATTTCTTCAATTAATAAAAGATAGGGCTCAGCCGATAGAAATGCTTCAGTAAGTGCTTTTAAAAACGGACCTGGTGAAAATGCGTAATCTATGACTGGTTCATTCAATATAGAAGGGTTTTTTCCTAAAGATTCTTTTGAATCATGATATTCATGCGCCAATGAATCTTTTTTATAATAGGTGGAAGGTTTGAAATTACCGACAAACTTAGCATACGAGTAATCTGGATAAAAAGTAACGCGAGACTTTCTGTTACCGAAAACAATGGATTTGTCCTCAAGAAAGTGGCTTTTTCCAGTGCCTGGGGCGCCGTAAACTATAATGTTATGAGGCGAAGTAATTTTAAGATCAGTGATTTTAACCAATTCCGCTGAATCCTTAAAAAATAATGTCCAGGCAAAAGCAAATTCACCCGCAGGGTTTTTATAGATCCCTATTTGGTAGCCAACCTGGTAAGGAACCAAAAGTTCTCTTAGAAAAAGTATCCCAACTGGTTTGAAAAATTTAAAATAAGGTTTTGTATTAGTAGTGTCTTTTATAAAAGTAACCTCAGATTCAAATTTGATAATATCTGGCTGTGCGGATATACTATCCAAATAAACCGCCGGATCAAAATTGGGATTTTTATAAAGAGGGGCATTGGTTTTTAAATGATTGTAGGTATGCCCAGCAATAGATAATAAATTTGACTTTGAAATATAATGGTTTACTTGAGCACCATCGCCTTCCCTTAATGCTGTTCCCCCAAATGCAACATTGTATTTTGCATTATAATTATTTATAAAAAAATCTTTGTTTGCTCCAAGATAGATGATTGTGTTGCCGCCATTAGCACTCCCGGCGAGCTTTCTGTCGTCTGTAGTATTTCCTTTAACAAATTCATTTTTTGCCCAATCTATGCCTTCAAATATATTTTCGACAAACTCAAAATTATTTGTTGTAAGAAACTTCTCAAGATCAGATTGCATTTGTGATATAGTTTATGTTATAAATAACAATAATACGCACAAACTGGAATTAAAGGATAATTTATTAGCTTTTGTTTTAGCCATCAATTAGCTAACTGAAATAGTTACCGTGTGTATTTGGTAATATCAATTTGTTTAAGCAAAGCAATAAGCACGTCAACAACAATACTGTTTCCTGCTTGGCGGTACATTTGAGTGTCGCTAACTTCTATTTTAAAATCATCAGGAAACCCCATAAGTCTCAAGCATTCCCTTGGAGTTAATTTTCTTATTCGCCCTTGATTATGTGTTACATAATTATCAACACCAGCACGATGCATTTTATGCATAGTCTGTAAAAGCGGACGGGCGATAGTCAAATCTGTTTTTGTACTTGTTCTGAAATTTTTTGTTCCTCCTGCAAGCACATAGTCACGGACTTTATCTGACAAATAGTACTTTTCTTCTACTTCATTAACATTGAAAATAAATTCATCTGAATTAAGTGACTCATATACTGATTCGAACACAAAGTCACCATGCCAGTTAAATTGTTGATTTGCTTTTTGACAAAGCGCAATGTTACCATTGATTTGCGTGTATCTTTTATTTCTGTTTTTCGAACTTGTTACGAATTTTACACCTTTTTCCTTCAAATAATATTTAGAATCAATGTAATCTTCCAGAAAATCCTGCATGGTATGTTCAAGCTGTACTTTTTCCGGAAAACTAAAACTTGCCTTTTTATTTCTGAAGGCAACAACAAAAATCCTTTCACGATGCTGCGGTATTCCGAAATCTTTACTATTTAAAATTTGGGAATGAATCTTATAACCAAGATCTTGAAATACATCCTGCACTACTTGCCAAGTTCTACCGCCGTCGTGGTTTACTAATCCTTTGACATTTTCGAAAATAAAAACATTAGGCATTGTTTGAGAAACAATTCTCGCAAAATCATAGAAAAGGGTACCGCGAATATCCTCTAATCCAAGCCTCTTGCCGACCATTGAAAATGCCTGACAAGGACTTCCTCCAACAAGCAAATCAATTTTGCCTTTATATTTTTCTGCATTAAATTTAGTTACATCATCGTGCCAATCCTCTTCATTCAGCATATAATTTGCCAGGTAACTCTTTTTTACATGTGGATCAATATCCCCGGCAAATATCACTTCATGTTTTAGGTTTAACCGTTTAAAAGCAGTTTCAATAGCACCAATACCACTAAATAGCGTACCTATACGTATTGTTGAATTTGGTTTGGAAAATAATTTTGAAAGCAAATTTTGCGTTTCAGAAAGCGAAGTTTCAGCTTCTTGTATGGTAATTTGGTCAAGCAGCGTTACGTCTTCAAAAGCCATATATGTAAGTTGGTTTTAACAAAAATAGAAATTGATAGTAATAAAACCAGACTTTTTAGCAAATTATTTTTCAACATGCTAAATTATCTGGCAATTTTTGTTAGTAAGCTAATTTTAAATACTATTAATTTTAGTCAGTTCCGAATAGAGGTTTTCAAGGGTCGAAGGAAGTTTATTTCCTTTTAAATCACATTCCCAAATTTCTAAAACTTTCCAGCCTGCCTGAGTGAGCAAATTAGAAGATTTTAAATCGTTTCGGGAATTAGTTTGTATTTTATTTAACCACCATTCCGATCTTGTTTTAGGAATCACATAATATTTGCATCCCTGGTGACCATGCCAAAAGCATCCTTGTATAAATATCGCCGTTTTATATTTCGGTAAAACAATATCTGGTTTTCCAGGAAGTGCTTTCACGTGTATACGATAACGAAGTCCTTTAGAAAAAAGATATTTCCGAACAAGCATTTCAGGTTTGGTATCCTTGCTGCGGATACGCGACATATTATAACTTCTTATTTCCTTGGAATGAACATCCCCCATTTTTATTATTTGGCAACTAAAGTGCCAAAATTAAGATACCTGTGAAGGCAATGGAATATGCTTATCCAAACCAGTTTCGATTAAAAATATCTCTTGCATTACACTATAAATATCTTGACCTGCAGTTTCGCAAACATCAAAGCATTGATTCATCAGGTAGTTGCGCTCGTTAGCCTGTTCTTGTGTATAAGTAGGCAAACCGGAATTCATGTTGACGTAATTATTGAAATCTTCATCAGGATGCGCATTCGTGCCCTCATCAACCAATTGTTTCATGAAAGTTTCTACATCTTTTATGGTTAGAATTGTGCGTATCATAGTATATATATCATAATTTATTAGTTAAATATAACGATTTTCTGTAACTTTAAGTATGGATTTTTGGAAAAATTTCGGCTACAAATATGACACTCTAACAGAGATTTCGGAATCAAATTTAATTTTGTTGGTTAACTCTATGAACCGCGAAGACATAATAGAATGGCTGTCATGGAATGACCCTAATGGGATTTACCACGATCAACAATCTTTAAAAGAATTGGGTAATATCATGTCCAAAGAAGAGGGCATAGAAATCCTTTTAAGGCAAGTAGAAGAAAATAGAATTGATTTTTCTAATAAATAAATTAAAAAATAAAAAAGTGCAGCTAAACTATTGCCCTCATTTTTGTTGATCTTTTGACATCCGCAAAAGACTACGGCATAATAAAGCGGCTACGTTCCTACGCCTGCTTTACCCTTCGGGACTTATTCCGTTTCCTTTTGCCTTTTTCGGGCATCTATTTTTTGCTTTCTTTTTTCCTTTTCTTTTTTAAATTAATCGTTGGTTTTTGGTTCGTTGAATGTCTTTTTTGGACTAAACCCTAAATTGCTAATCAAGGCTGAGTAAGTTATTTGACAACTTGCTAAATTTTTTCTTGTCGCATCCGATCTGTTCGGCATCCAATAAGTTTGAGTTACTTTACCGCCAACATTGGAATCGTAATATTCAATTACTTTATAATAGTATTCGGGTACGCTTATGGATATGCCGTTGTTTGAATAAGTGGATTGTTTTCCAAAAGTACCGCACCAAATTTTAACGCTGTCTGTTACCGCAGGAACTTTATAACCCGTAAGCTTTCTGCATAATTCTTCGGTTGCAAGTTCCGTTCCGATATTTTGCCCCTGATATTCCATACCCGCATTAAAAGTATAAGTGTCCGAAAGTAACGCAGCATCTAAAGACCAGGCCATTAAAATCCATGCCTGGCAATGACCTTTTGCAATCATTTCAACAGAATTAGGTTTGCCTATAATTTTATTCGCTTCCTTGTAAACGGATGTTTCATTTGGTTGCCCATAGACAGAGTGCCACGCTGAATAAGCACCGGTTCGCGGGAGTTTAAGCGTTTCCTGTTCGAGCCTGTGAGCTTTTGTATAAATGTAAAAGGTTAACACCGGCTTATGAGCTATCGTATCTCCAATAGATTTGAAATAAGGATTTACCCAAAGCAGGCAAGCAGGACAAAGATCTGATTTTTGAGTAGGGTACTTTTCTAAAGTTCCTTTACATAGGCGGCAGAAGGTTTTTGCGCTTTGAGTATGGATGAAATTAAAAGAAATGCAACTACAGTAAAACGCTTCATGGATAAGATTAGAGTGACAAGGTAAATAAAATAAAAAATCCCGAGCACTCGCTGCCAGGGATTTTTAACCTAACCTTATCACAAAGTTAAGTGTTACCTTAACTGTAAATAGTTTTGTAATATATAATTTTAATTGCCACTTATCAAATAGATAGTTATGGAAAAGCTACCTTATTCAGTCTTCTATCATTCGCCTGATGGTTTTTTTGTTTGCAAAACCGATTTCTTGGATTTAGATCAAGCAGAAAGGTTTATAGCTTCCGGTATGTTCACTCATGATGGGGCAGAGTTTCATTTTATGCTTAAAGATGGAAAACACCTTATTAAAGGCGAACCAAAGGAGCGCACTGAAAAATACTATTCGGATTCGATGAAATTCGCTGTGGAAATACCAGTGTCGGCATTTACTAATTTCAATCTAAATTAAGCGCCCCCTGTTTTCACCAAAGATCATCAAACCATAAGAAAACAGGGGGCGTTCTTCGGGCGGGCGATAGCCCGCCGCCGGGCAATTTTAGAAATAAGGGGGATTGCTCCCCCTTATTAGCATTTAGTTATAAATCAACGCTTCGCTTCCCTGCGTTGCAAAATCACGGCAAAGGTTAAAGGCGGTTTGCGCCCGTTGTTTGGCTGTACCGTCCATGATAGATTTAAACTTAGCCTCATCACTTTTGAAACTGCGTACATTTTGAAAATAGCCCGTAACGCTGTTGTACGCGCCAAATACCGTTCCTGCGGTCGTGTCCATTTGCTGGGTCTGGCTGCCTAAAGCATACTCATAAACATTATCTACAATATTGGTATAGTGTGTAGATAGCAGGTCTAATTTGGCCCCTGCTAAATTTTCCAAAACCTCTTTGTTTGGTGCCATTGCAATCTGTATCAGTTTTTTAACCTCTGCATCTGTAATACGCACCTTTGCCCACTGATTAAATAATCCTTCAAATTCACTGCCTAAAGATTTACTAATACCCATTAAGGTATGCGCCTGTTTAAGCCTCTCCGTAGCAGATGCCGTATGACGGATTTTAATCGCCCCTGAATGATTATTCATTGCGGCATTTAGTGTGTTGTTGCAAACTATCCTGATAGGCGTAAAAGCTGCGGTAATGCTTCCTAAACCATCGTGCGTAGTGGTTAAAAACAAATATTGTTCTATCCAGTCCTTTACACCTACCCGTATATAATCAGGCAATTTAGCGGTTATAAAAACCCGCTCGCCGTTACCCAATGCCCCCGCTGTTTCGTATAAAATACCATCGCCACCGCCTACAATCGCATCAAAGAACGAAAACGCATCACGGTTTTGTACTACTTCGTAATCATTGCCGACTACACCTAAAACCTGCTCGGTATCTGCCCTAACGGTTGCAAAAAAATTAGGCACTGCAATTTCAGGGATCATTATATCATCGCTGCCCTCGCCTAAATGGTTTGCGGTATCATAGGTAAATAACGGGCGTTTTTCCACTATATAATCCAGCCCTGCGTGTTCTATAGCTTCGCTACTAGTTGGGTAGCGGTCTATAATTTGCCCTAACCCGTGCCAGGCTTTTTCCTTTACGCTCATAAAGCTGTCTTTGCCTGTTTTCTTGTTAAAATTTATTTGATGTGCCATAACTTTAATTTTTTGTATTTAGTTCTATAATTTTTGTTTGTAATACTTCCACGTTCGGGGTACTGCTCACCGATAACTCGGTTTTTGATTGCAGTTCCTGTATAGCATCGTGTATGTTGCTATGCGTGGTTTTGATGGTAACTTTTACCAGTAAAAAAATCCTATCCTCCATTGTCTTAAAATTGGTAGGTGTTCATAAAATCGCTTAACTCTAATTGAAACCGTGCGGGGTTTTCCTGCGCTAAAGTTTCGGCGTAACCCTCCCAAAATATTTGGTTGGTTAACTCTATAAATTGCTCGTACATCCGATTGCTGTTTTTTTTGAAACCATAAAAGATGCTCCCGACTATATGCCGGGAGCATAATTTGTTTAAGCATTGGGAAAAATGATGTTTGCTTCAATTTCGGCCAGTTTTTCGTGGCAGGCATCAAAAATGAATTGTGAAACCATGCGGATAAGGTTAGGCGTGTTGGTTACAAACTCCCGCCCTTTATCGTCTTTAATAATCAGCTTGCACCCTTGGTATGGGTTGCTTTCCAGTTCGTCGTTTTCTTCAATTAATTTCACTTCAAAATCTTCCAGTAACTTGATGCGGGATAACAGCGTAATCCGTTGGATGCTTAGGCGGTGCAATCCGTCAACTGATTTTAAGGTTTGCTCTAAGTTAAAAGCGAATTTTTTAGGCTCGGCTTTCACTTCTTCCACTTTGGCGGGTTCTGCTTTTGGCTCTTCCGCTTTTACCGGCTCGGCTTTTGGTGCTTCGTCTAATCCCTGTCCTGTGGTGAAAGGCGCAATGTTAGCGGGTTGGTTATCCACTGTAGCGGGGCTACTGGTCTTAACCTCGGCAGTTTTGTTTGCCTCAACTTCCGAAGTTTTGGCAGGTGTTTGATTTTTAGCGTTTTCATCTTCTTTGGCTTCCTTTCCTGTAAGGCTTGGGCGGTTTTCAACTCTGTTTGCTGTTTGGTTGTTTTTTGCTGCTGTACCTTGTACTGCGGTTGCATTTTTTTCTGCTGTTTTCATTTTTTAAATGATTTAAAAGGGTTAAAAATTTGTTTTTTTGTTTCCCTCTTTTCCCGAAGACTTCCCTAAAAAGCTATTTTTCAAAAGAAAAAACGGAAAAAAAGAAAGCAAAAAAAGGGTGCCCGCAGCAGGCAAAAGGAAACGGAATAATTGGAGGGGACCCTCCGGGGAGGAAACCGTTTATGCCGTAGTCTTTTGCGGATATTTGGGTAGATCTTGAAGAAATGAGGGCAAAACCTTAGCTGCCTTTTTCTCCGTTTCGATTGGAAAATAGCACCTTGAAGCATCTGATCTGTTAGCAGTAAATTAAGTGCAGAATGAAGGCAAGCGCCGCTTTACCCAGCTATAGCGGGTAAACAAGTGAAGTCCTGAATGAAGCTCTTGATTGGACTTATAAAGAGTTAAGAATAGCGAATGCTTTTGCAGCGCAGCAAAAATGCAGCAGCGGATTTATAAGCATGAAGTGTTTTTAAAAGTCCACTGTCAAGGATTGAAGCGGCATCCTTTTCATGGAAAAGATATAGTTTAAAGCCTGGCCGAAGGGACAGCATAATCAAGAAGATGTTTTCAATCCAGAACGATTATTTTTGAAGAGTAAAAATAAAGGTTGTACCTATTGTAATTTCCGAACGAAGAGTAATGGTGCCATTTAATACGGTAATTAAATCTCTTACCGTAGAAAGGCCGATGCCCGATCCTTTTTGATTGTATCTGTCGGTTATTTTCAGCGTGAAATTATTACCAAATACTTTTTCATGATATTCAAGCGGAATACCTATGCCGTTATCCTCCACTTCAAATCTGTAATATTCCTGATCGTCTGTAAAACGAATTTTAATAGTACCTATTTCCTTATCGTTGTAACGGATAGCATTGCTAATCAGGTTAATCATGATCTGCTCAAAGGCAATCATTGACAGATAAATTTCTTTACCGCTTTCCGGTAATTGGATAGTTACATTGTCAGGCACGGTTAATAAGCCGATCACCCTTTTAAGCATCGTGTTTAAGTCAAACCGCTGCTTTTTTGCAATTAATAATGAAGGAGATTTCGAATAAGCCAGCATCTCATCAACCAATCCAAGTAAGGATTTAGTCGAATTGATATTCATTTCTACCAGGCGAATGCATCCCTCGTCCTGTAATTTTTCATGCCTGATTTTAAGCGCCTGGGAGGTAAGCAAAATGCTGCTTAACGGATTTTTTATATCGTGCGCCGCCATAGAGGCAAACTTTTGAATTAATACATTTGAATTAATTAACTCTTGATTTGCCCCTTCAAGCGCTTTTACCTTTCTTCTTAATTCTATTTTATCCACTACCTGTACTGCAAGTGCTTTCAAAGCTTCAATTTGCTCGTTAGTTAGGTCGTGCGTTTTCTGATCAAGCACACAAATGGTTCCTAATGCAAAGCCATCTTCGTTAATTAACGGAACACCTGCGTAAAAAGTAATATTAGCTGTTGTGACTACCGGGTTATTAGCGAAACGCGGGTCAAGAGAAGCGTCTGGTACGATCATAATATCCTGTGAGGAGGCGATAGTATGCGCGCAAAAAGATAGTTCCCTTGAATTTTCCTTTAAGTCTGTCCCAATATGTGATTTAAACCATTGCCGGTTTTCATCAATAAATGTGATCAATGAAATGGGAGTTTGGCAAATGACAGAGGCTATCGAAGCTATAGCATCAAAATCTTTTTCTTCAGCAGTGTCGAGTAAATCATAAGACTGCAATGCAACCAACCTGTCTTCTTCATTCGTAGGATAAGGGAATGCTGCCATGAATTAATTTTAATACCTGAATGCCGCTAAAATACAAAACAGTTAACGAACAACGTTAGCGGTTTTAACTTTATAGTTCAACTTGACAAAAAGGACACTGTAATCAAGATATTATCACAGGCAGGCTGAAATAAAAAGTTGATCCTTTCCCAGGTTCGCTTTCAGCCCAGATTTTCCCCTGATGCCTTTCAATGATCTCCGCGCTTAAGTACAAGCCTATCCCGAAGCCTGAAATATGGTTATTACCTTCTACACGGTAATACCTTTCAAAAAGCTTGGTGATTTCTTCTTTCTTAATTCCGATTCCCTGGTCACTCACGCTGACCTGCGCAAAACCGTTGATGGTGACGCAAGCGACGTTAACTGTGCTTCCCGGCTTGGAATATTTGACCGCGTTACTGATCAGGTTGCTCACAACCTGTCCGATCTTATCCCGGTCCGCATCAACTAAAGTTACCTCTACCGGCGCAAAAACGATTTGGTGTGACGCGTAAATCGGATCTGTTTCCGCTTCTGATTCTTTCATCAGTTCGGCCATGTCAAAGCGTTGCTTATCTATATGGATTTTACCGGATTCAAGACGCGATACGTTAAGAAAACCATTTATCATGGTTGTCATCCGCTTAACCTGTTTGACAGATTGATCCAATGCGCCTAATGTGAAGGTGTCTTCCGCTCTTTTTGCTTTGCCCTGTAACATTTGCAGATAAGCGTTTAGGGATGTTAGCGGTGTTTTAAGTTCATGGCTAACCATGCCAATAAAGTCATTCTTTCTGATCTCGTCCTGTTTCTTTTCGGTGATTTCATGAAGTACACCGGTAAAATAACTGTCCTTGCCATTCACATCGTGTTGGACAGTACCAACCCCTCTCACCCAGCGAAGTTTACCATCATGATAACCTAACACCGGGTATTCCATGTCAAATTTCTTCCCATTAGTAATTGCTTTTTCTCCCACGTCAGACACGGTTTGGCGGTAGTCGGGATGTATTTGGGCAATGGCCGCTTCATAAGAAACGTCTTCATCCGGCAGGTAGCCGAAAAACTCCTTCAGTTTTGGAGAAGGGAAAAATATGCGGTCTTTGATATTGATATAATAGGAACCAAGTTCGGCAGCATCGATAGCCATACGCAGGGATTCTTCAGCGCGTTCTACTTTTTTTCTCGCATTCACCTGCTCTGTTACATCAGAAGCAACGACTAAAATATCAGACGTTGAACCCGATTGATTTTTTATCGGTTGGTAAACAAAATTCAGGTAATACTCCTGAAGATCTTCCATCTCACCGAGCATCGCCCTTAATTCGTTACCATAATAGGCATTGCCCGAGGTGAATACGTCGTCAAGAATTTGCAAAAATGGCTGGCCTTCCAGTTCGGGAAGCGCACTGGCCAAAGGCATTCCTAAAACATTTTTTGATTTGCCCCAGATGCGAAGGATGAGATCGTTGGCCGAATCAATGGTCAGTTCGCGGCCTCTGAGTACGCCTATAGCTACAGGTGCCTCCTGAATAAGGTATTTAAAGCGGGCTTCACTACTGGCAAGGCCGCTGTTAGCGACGGATAACTGAGCGTTGGTTTCCTGCAATTCCTCTGCGTACTTTTCCAGCAATTTCCGGGCGGTCACCCGTTCAGTAATCTCGAAGGACATCACCAGTACGCCTGTCCGGTTACCATTTATATCGGTCAATGGCTGGTAGGTATAATCAACAAACGTTTCCCGGGTAGTACCATCTTCATTCTCAAATAATACGGGACTTTCCTTTACATCAATGATCTGTCCTGTAGCCATTACCTGCCGGAGTTGGCCAGCAAAGGGCTGATTCGCAAGATCAGGTAATATTTCCAAAAAAGGCTTGCCGATCACTTCGTCGGCTGTTTTATTCCAGTAATCAAGGTTCGACTGATTGATTAGCTCTACGATAAGTTCGTGACCACGGATCACGACAACAGAAGCAGGGAGCATATTGATCAATTGCTGCTTTTGTAGTTCGCTTTCCGAAAGTTCAGTCAAACGCGCAGCTACTCTTTCTTCTAGATCAATATTGATATTTAAAATGCTTTCCTGTGATTGCAGCAATTCTTCATTTGCCGCAGCCAGTTCTTCATTAGTGGCGGTTAATTCTTCGGTCAGATTTTGTTCCCTTGCTTTACCCTCCATCACCAATAGGCGGTTGTTATGAAGTTCAGACACGTCTGTTGCAGTATGTAATATGCAATAAACTTCGCCGCTTTCGTTTTTTAGAGCCCTATAGATAAAGTCGTAATAAAACCATTGCAGTTCGCCATTCACCAGCAATTGCGCAGCGGTATCCTTCGCTTCATAAGTATTGCCCGTACGCCAAACATTTTTTAAAAGTTCAAAAAAAGGTTGGCCGATCAATTCAGGAACAGCTTCGGGAAAAGTTTGCCCAATTACAGTTCTGTCTTTACCCCAAAAATTGATCATGGCGTCGTTGGCCATTTCGATTATCAGGTCTTCGGTCGTATAAATCGCGGTAGCGTCCTTTGATAAAGCAAGTATTGCGATCAGTTCATCGTTATTAAATCTGCGGGGCTTAATAGTCATTAAAGATTGTTTTCCTTTCTCGAAGTTAAAAATTTCATTTAAATACGCTTTGCGCTTTTTTGATGGTCGTTGCCAAATCAATGCCGGTACTCAAAACCCCAGTAAACAAATCCCCTGTTTCCTTCAAGCGATCAATGGCGTTATGTATCGTAAAATCCCGCATGGTCAATCCTGGCTTCACTTCGTCCCAAGTAACTGGCATAGATACGGTTGCACCCGGTTTCGGTCTTAAGGAATAAACACCTGCAATCGTCGCTCCGGGACGATTTTGTAAAAAGTCCAGATACATTTTACCCTTACGGTTTGAAATCATTCTTTCAAGCGTTGTAAAATCCGGTATTTGCTGATGGACTAATTTTACTATAATGTTAGCAAAAAGCTGGCTTTGGTCGTAAGAATATTTTGCTCCGAGTGGTATATAAATGTGCATTCCAGTTGAACCTGATGTTTTCGGAAAGCTGGGTACATCAATGGCATCAAGGACCTTTTTTACTTCCTGTGCTGCTTGTATCACCTGGTCGAAGTGTTGCTTATCCGGGTCAAGGTCAATTACGCAGTAATCAGGGTTGTCTGGTGAGCTAATGCGGCTAAACCACGGATTCATTTCAATACATCCTAAAGAAGCCATCCAAAGAAGGGTTGCTTCGTTGTTCCCTAACAAGTAATCTTTGTCAACTCCTTCGCCATTAATGTGAGGCATCTTTTTAGCCCATTCTGGTGCTTTATCCCTAACGTTCTTTTGATAAAAACTCTTGCCGTGTATGCCTCCTGGATAACGATTGAGTGACATGGGCCTATCATTTAGATAAGGAACCATAAACGGGGCTACCTGATGATAGTAATTGAACATATCCCTTTTAGTTACACCATCCTCCGGCCAATAAAGTTTGTTTAGATGAGTAAATTTGAGCAAATGCCCGTCAACCTTTTTTTCTTCTGTTTCGTTCTTTGATGTGATCAGCAAGTTCGCCGGTGACTGTGATACCTTCGGTTTAACTGCCTTAATAGGTTTAGTCCTTGGTTTTTGACCTTCTATATTAACTATATCTGCATTTAAGTTAGCTTTCTCAACTACTTCTTCAGTATTCGCTTCCAGTTCCATAACCACATCTTTAGGCATTTTGTCGTTGCGCATACCTTTAAAAGATGCCTGGCGGACTTTCCCATCGCTCGTTATTTCTGCAAATTCTACCTCACAAACTAATTCAGGCTTTAGCCAGGTTGCTTTTGCGCCTAACCGCCTTGGGCGAAATTGTGATGGTTCATCTACATCAGGTTCCATGTCAAAAGGGCTGTCACTTGTTATCAATGGCTTGAATTGCGCCATCATTTCTTTTTGCTTGGTGTCATTAAAACCTGTACCGACTTTGCCAATATAACGCAACACGCCTTTTTGGTCATACACGCCAATAGCCAATGCACTGAAATATTTCCCTGTTCCTTCGTTTTTAGTAAATCCGGCGATGACTACTTCCTGCCTGCGTTTGGCTTTGATCTTCAGCCACTCACGGGAACGTGCATCCGAGGTATATAAACTGTCGGCTCTCTTGGCAATGATGCCTTCCAGTTGCATTTTCTTGGCACTTTCAAAAAATTCAATACCATTTACCTCGAACGCTTGACTTATACGGATCAGTTCATCATCAGGCGGCAAAACAGCTTTTAGTATTTCCCGCCGCTGGGAAAGCAGAAAATTTGTAAGCAATTTTCCATCATACCAAAGGATGTCAAAAACAAAATAAGCCAGTTTTGCATTTCTTGAATTGCGCCAGTTTTGCAAAGCGCCAAAGTTGGCGTTTCCCTGTTCGTTAAGTGCTACTATTTCGCCGTCCAATACAGCATCAAGCTGCCAACTTTCTAATAGATCATTAATCGGACTAAACTGGTCAAATGGCAGATTGCTTCTTGAAAAAAGTCCGGCGTTGCCTTTGTCAACAATTGCGACAGCCCGGTAACCATCCCATTTAATCTCGTATATCCAACCGGGATCATCAAAAGGCGCGTCAACAAGTGTTGCCTTCATGGGTTTTATATCGGAGGGGATTTTTGATTTGGGTGCATCTTTAAGCAAAGTTTTTAGGTCAGCTACCGGCAATGAATTAACTGCTTTACCGGTTTCCGCTTGTTCAATTTGCGTTTCGAGTGTTTCGGTTTGTTGGATAGCCTTTTTACTTAGCGGTATATTCTCATCTGCCAATTCAATCCATACCGGCGCATGATCGCTTGCACCTTTCCAACCGCGAACCTCTTTATCAACTGTAGCTGCCCATAGCCGTCCCGCTATTTTCTTATTTAGTAGAAAATGATCGAGCCGCAATCCTGCATTTCTACGGTAAGCATCACGCAGATAATCCCAAAAAGTATATATCCGTTCATTAGGGTAAAGTGTACGTATAGCATCTGTCCAGCCCTGACCTACAAGATCTTTATATGCTTTGCGGCTTTCAGGGCGAAACAGGGCATTTTCAAGATATTTCTCCGGTTTGTAGGTATCTAATTCGGTCGGCATTACATTGTAGTCACCAATTAAAATTACCGGCAAATCACGGTTAACTAAGTCTTGTGCATGGTCGGACAAACGTTTAAACCAGCGCAGTTTATAGTCGAACTTTGGCCCTGGGAATGGATTGCCATTTGGCAAATAGATGCAGCCTATTACTATGCCATTGATAAAAGCTTCAATATATCTCCTATGGGTGAACTCTTCGTCTTCTCCAGGCAAATCGTTTCGTAATTCTCTGATTTCTGTTTTAGAAAGAATGGCTACGCCGTTCCAACTTTTCTGTCCGTGCCAAACCGCGTTGTAACCGGCTTCCTTTAATGCCTTTTCGGGAAATTTATGGTTTTCAGATTTAAGTTCCTGTAAGCATACAATATCCGGCGCCGCTTCTTTTAACCAGCGCAGCAAAATTTCCAAGCGACCATTGATGCCGTTGATATTGTAAGTAGCAATTTTCATAGCCGAAGACAACAAAGCCCCTTGCGGGGCTTCTATTTAAAGTTTGTTTCGGCTTATTTCTTTCCGGTCAATTTGCTTTCAACGGCATCGCGCTGATTTGAACCGGCTGATTTTTTAGCGGCTTCTACCTTCTTAGCGGTCGTACCCTCTTTTTTTGCTTCGTAAGCTAATTCATGTGGCTGCTCCGATACGGAATGCCTTTCCACTTTTGTACCTTTTGTTGCCATGATAATATCGTTTATTGATGAATTTTAATTATAACAACAAAAACACCCTCCTGTTTTATTCTTAACGATAAGATAAAAATTTGAAAAAGAGATAATGCAATATAAACCAGTATCTTTACCATACAAAACAGTGTTTTATTTAAAGCACCTGCTGTAATAATTAATATTACAAGCTAAAAGTCGAAGGCACACAAATTATAAGTGCTCAAACCCATAAGGCAAATCAGGCCATCAGGGATCAATCACCTCTGTACTTATTCTTTGTTAAGGAACTTTAATTGAGTTGCACTTATGCTGCTCTTAAGCTTTCGTAGTCTTTATTCATACTAACAGATCATGCCGAAGCGAATTTTAATAATTGAAGATGACCCGGATATTTTAGAGATACTTAATATCATATTTAAGGAAGAAGGCTATGAAGTTTTTTTATCCGAAGATGGAAGCAGAGTATCTGCAATTAATGAAATTAAACCTGACCTGGTTCTGCTCGATATTCGCTTGCAAAATTCAGGTCATAATGGTTTGAACATTTGCTCCAGGCTCAAATCTGATCCAAACACCAATAAACTTCCTGTGATATTATTATTTGCTGAAGCGGACTTACTTGCCATGAGCAGAGCATATGGAGCCGATGCATATATATCTAAACCGTTTGACATTGAATACCTATCGTCCAAAGTGCATGATTTAATCGCTTAACCTTAAACGCATGAAAGATTCAATTAATAACGCATCTTCCGCAGCTATGAATTTAGGTTTGGAAAAACTAAAGGCATTTTTTATTAGCTATTTGAATAAAATATATTGCGCTAAGGCTCATTTACAAGAAAGGCTGCCAGAGATTCAGCACCAATCTCACTTCGCGGATTTAAAGCATGCCATAGGTGAAACATTGGAGGACGTAAATAGGCAGATTACAAGAATGGATGAGATTTATGCTTTGCTGGATGAAGAACCATCAGTCGTCGATTGCAGCGGACTGATAGGAATGGTTGAAGATGCCTACACGGAAATACATAAGGAAAGTGGAAATCCAGAGTTACGCGACCTTTCTATTTTATTTTATATGCAGAACATTGAAAGTGTGGAAATGGCTTCTTTCCAAATTTTACAAATTGCTGCTGTGAAATTTAAAAACAGGCACATCAAGCAGTTGCTTTTAGAAAACTTCGATGAAGCAAAAGCTGACCGCGCTTTACTGCTTCTCATTACTACAAAATATATTACAAGTTAATAAACAATTCACACTTTTAAACATAAGCTAATGTCCGGAATTAATAAAGCAGTATTAGTCGGGCATGCCGGCAAAGATCCCGATTTACGCCGCTTAGGGGATGATGTTGCAGTTGTAAGTTTTCCGTTGGCTACATCAGAAATGATCAATAAAGATGGCCGTAAACAGGAAATAACCGAATGGCACAATATCGTCATGTGGCGTGGGTTAGCCGAAACCGCTGTAAAATTTATAAAGAAAGGCAGTTTAATATTTATCGAGGGCAAGCTTCGCACCAGGTCTTTTGAAGATAAGCAAGGCAATAAAAAATACACAACGGAAATTGTGGCCGAGCACTTTACCATGCTCGGGAGAAACAGTGATTTTGTTGAACCGCATAACATGATTCCTGCCAAAACATAATATTGGAAATTTAGATTTTTTGTTGTCGGTATTGGCTTGTTTACTGGCGGGACCGACCAAATAATGATTGTAAAAATGCTTAATAAGAAAGTACTATTCATAGATGATGACGAGGCAGTTTTATCAATTGTTTCCATTGTCTTGGAAGAAGAAGGAATTGAGGTCATCACTTCAACAACTTCGGTTATTTTAGAGGAAATCTCCCGTATCAAACCAAATGTGATCTTACTGGATGAATGGCTGGGAGATAAAAAAGGAAGCGAAGTTTGCATTGAAATAAAAAAAATTGAAGCACATGCCAACGTGCCAATCGTTCTCATATCTGCTGTAAATAATTTAGCCCAAATCGCCCAAGAATGTGCGGCCGACGCTTTTATAGAAAAGCCATTTGATATAGAGAGGCTGGTAAGCGTCGTCAAATCATTGCTTTAGAAAATAACAAGTCAAAGTTTTGCTAATTCGCCTGCTGAAAGTCAACTGTTTTCCCACAGTTAAGCAGCATCAGGAATTGTAAACCAAAAGCATGAACCCTCTCCAAGAACACTTTCCACTCCGATTTCCCCGCCATGCCGCTTAATGATTTCTGAACAAACAAAAAGCCCCATTCCGAAACCAGACTGGCTATAGTGTTCGTTATCCGCTTTTTTGAAGCGCTCAAAAATATCTGGTATGAATTTCTTCGCAATACCTATACCTCGATCTTTTACAGACACTTTTACAGAATCAGCAGATTGTTCAACGGCAATAATTATGTTTTTTGAATTAGGAGCATATTTTACAGCATTGTTAATTAAATTAATCATTACCTGATCGATTTTATGTTGATCAGCATAAATTTTTAATGTCATATCTCCAGTCTTTACTACTGTATGTGTGCCATTCATTGAAATGTGATTACAACAATTGTTGATGACTTCTGAAAATGCAAAATTCGTCTTGTTGAGAACAAGCTTTTCATTTGGTAAAACTGTGGTAATTAAAAGGTCGTCAATCAATGATCCGAGTTTCTTAGTGTACCGTTCTGCATTTTTAGCTAATTCAACTATCCGTTCATCCTCTAATTGTTTTTCCTGAATGATCCGGTTCATTAATTGAAGGGTGGCCCGCAGACTGGTTATAGGTGTCCTTAATTCGTGACTGGCGAGGTTGGTAAATTCATCTTTTTGCTTCTGCAATTTTAACTCCAACTGCATTGATATTTCTTTCTGCTTCCTGACGGTAATATCATTCTGTACGCCGATATGATGGGTGACATTCCCGCTGTTATCTTTTATAGGGGCAATGTAAAGTTCATTATAGAACATAGTTCCATCCTTACGATAATTTACCAGTTCTACATAACTTTCAGTTTCAGCCGACAAAGCCTCCTGTATCTTGTATCTACCGATTTGTTCGCGATTGTCTGCTTGCAAAAACCGGCAGTTTTTCCCTAATATTTCTTCCTGCGTATAGCCAGTCATTTCCTCAAAAGCAGCATTACAAAAGATTATAGGATTATCCTTCTGCTGAAAATCAGTAATTACGATGCCACTAATCGAAGCACTTAAAGCTGCAATTAATAACTGGGTTTGGCCTTCAATTCCCTTTAATAATGACTTACCTCTATTATCCATAAAGCATTTCCTACAAAATGATTTATAGATATATACAGCTTAAAGATTATTTTGTGTAAAAAAATTTCTTAAAAATTAATAAATCTGAGGGTGCATCATTAAGAAGAAATAGTAAAATTAAACACTAACTTTATCAAATACTCCCGGAGCATCTCCGAATCACTTTTCGTAATCTTACTACCTTTCATGAAAACCATAGAAACCAACCAGTTCCTGGACCCTGTTCGACTTCATTCAGTATTTGTTAAACAACTCAGCATCTTATACAATGCAAAAATCAGTTTAACAGCCCGGTTACCACAATTGGTCGATCAGGCAACATTTAGCAATTTAAAATTAGCGCTGGCTGAAGATCTTGAGGATGCCAATCGACAAATGATATCGCTAAAGACGATATTTAATTTAATGCATGAATCCTGGCTTACTGATAATTGTTTAGGTATGAACGCAGTTATTAATGAAGCTCATAATCAGGTAACTTCTCACCAGGGAAAAAACTTCGAAAGTGATATGTCCATCCTATTTTATATGGGTGTTATAGAAAACCTTCAGGTAGGTGCCAGTCAAATGCTTAATTTGATGGCACTAAAACTGGCCTATCAGCCTTACGCTCAATTGGTGGTGGAGTGTCTCGATATGGTGAAGGAAAATTCCAGCCTTTTCCATTATGTTGCTGAAGAATATTTACAATAGTCAGAAAAAATATCACATTTTGTGCGGATCGCCCAAGGGATTTTCAGCCTGTTTATACAAAGCAGCTTCGCCATCGGCTAATTTCTGAGATACGCCCGGAAAGCGATGGACGGGATATTTGCCGGGAAACTGAAGGCGCAGGTCGCCACACAAGATATTCCGATTATCATGATTTCCGCAAACTGTGGTTGGCAAGGTATTAAGGAAAAACAATGTGATGCTAATAATTATCTTGCCAAACCTTTCGATATAACGGATTTGGTGGCGCACGTAAAACGCTATGCAGCTTAAAAAAACTTTAATTTACAGATTATAATAAAGCTGGATTTACCAGGTAAATAACTAAAATAAAACAATACTGCGTCTATTTGCTTGTACTATAGAGCAATCATCCCCTTCTGCTGATATCTACATTGATGGAATCCAAGGACAGTACTCATACTGATGTCAGCCGATACAACTTTAGAAAAGGAAAATGCTGCTTTAAAGCAGGAACTTCACCAACTCAAAACTTCCGGTCATCCGGAAAGATTCCGTACCATCTTCGACTATTCAAAATTAGCTAATAAAATTATCTCGCCTGATCTGGAAATCATGGAGGTAAACACGGCGTTGGTCAGGCTTTTAGGCTATTCGGCTAAGGAAGATATTATTGGTACTCATATACTGGATTATTCGCCGCAAGAACATCATGCGCACTGGAAATTATTGCAGGAGCATTTATGGGAAAAGAAAACCCCCTCTTTTAAACTCGAAACCAGCCTGATCCGAAAAGATGGTTCGATTATTTGGTGCCAGGTAATTTCCATTTTATTTCCCGATAAGCAAGGGTCATTAGGCTACACCATTATTGAAGATATTACCGAGCAGCAATTGCTGAAACTTCACAAAGAGGAATTTATCAGTGTGGCCAGCCATGAATTGAAAACTCCTATCACCAGCCTCAAAGCTAATTTGCAATTAATGGGTAGGTTATTAACCGGGGATGCCCCGCCCAAAGAAAAAATAGTGGAGATGACTCGAAATGCGGAAAAGCATGTGCTTAAATTGAGTTACCTGGTCAACGATTTGCTAAGTTCTACAAAAATAGACCAGGGGCATTTATCGCTTGACAAAACTCATTTCGTGTTAGCTGAACTGGTAGAAGATTGCTGTAGTCATATCAGGCTCGAAGGGAAATATCATATTGACTACCAGGGTAACCCTGCGTTCATACTATTTGCTGACCGGCATAAATTGGACCAGGTGCTGGTCAACTTGGTTAATAACGCGGTTAAATATGCGGCCGGTTCGTTTGAAATAATGATCAATGCCACGCACGGTGACGGTGTAACTACGATTTCCGTAAGCGATTATGGTCAGGGCATTGCGCCTGAAAATCTAACACATCTTTTTGACCGCTACTTCAGGTTGAGCAACGACAATAACAAAACTTCCGGCTTAGGATTAGGACTTTATATTTCAGCAGAAATTGTCCGCTTACATGGCGGCGAAATGGGTGTAGCAAGTGAATTAGGAAAAGGTACAACCTTTTGGTTTACCATTCCAGATGGAGAGAAAGAACATATCATTAATAATTAATAACGAGACATGGCAAAAGACGAAGTAAACAACGAGAAAAAGGGTAAGTCAAAACGTACCCGGATCATCAAAGCGCCGCTTAATGACGGAATGAATACACCTGTACCAGATAGCAGTTCTGTAGTTATCCCCTCCAAAAGCGAAGCTGCTTTATATAAACAGGCTGAAAATCCATTGGGCGACCCGCATAAGATTTAAAATTATAAAGTCCAATTAAATTGCCGGCAAAACATACCTGCTTTATTGTTGTACGTATGCATTCTTCTTATTGTAATAGCGTACCGCTTAAGCTTCCAACATCTTATAAGTCCGCCGCTTGTTTACCTGTAGACTGAATGTGATGTTAACTCTTATAATATCGGCAAATTGAAATAGAAAGTTGCCCCCTTACCAATAGCACTATCTACCCAAATTTTGCCCCCATGGCGTTCAATAATCTCATCACAGAGATAAAGGCCGATACCGAACCCGTTGATGTTGGTCATTGCTGAACTCTCTACCCGGTAAAAACGGTCAAATAACTTGTGTTGATCTTCCGGACTAATGCCCATTCCCTGATCTTTGACACTCACTTGAACACATTTGTCAATGGAGATACAAGCGACATTAATTACGCTTCCTGTGGGTGAATATTTAACGGCATTGGATATCAGGTTATTAATAACCTGGCCGATCTTATCCCTGTCCGCTTCAATTGGTGTAGGTTCAACCGGGGCAAATATTACCTTGTGCGAAGATATGGTAGATATGGATTCTTCTTCCGTTTCCCGAACAAGATCTGCCATATCAAAAAATTGTTTATTTAACGGGATCTTGCCAGTTTCCAGCCGCTTCATATTTAAGAAACCGTCGATCATCGCGGTCATTTTTCTGATCTGTAAGTTAGCTTTACCTAAAACCCCTGCAGCAAAATTATCCTCGCTTTTGTTGGCGACCATTTGCAGCATCTGAACGTAGCCGTTCATGGAAGTCAACGGTGTTTTCAATTCATGACTAACCATGCTGATAAAGTCATTCTTCCGCTGATCATCCTCTTTTTGCTCGGTAATATCCATGATCGTACCTGAAAAATAAGATTGTCGTCCATTTTCAGCGGGATTAAGTTTTCCTGTTGCCCGTACCCATCGCAATCGCTTATCCCGGAAATCTATAATAGGATATTCAAGGTCATAGGGTTTACCATTAGAAATGGCTTCATCCACTTCGCGGGCAACTCTTTCGCGATAGTCCTCCCTGATCTGATTGACGGCAGCATCATAAGGCATATCTTCGTCAGGGCCATATCCGAAAAATTCCTTTAAACGGGCCGAGGGTAAAAACTCCCTTGTTACCGCATCGATATACCAAATGCCTAATTTCGCCTGTTCTATCGCTATGGCTTTAAGTTCTTCACTATCGGCTAACATTGCATTGGCGACCAAAAGGTCTTCCTGCATTTGCTTTAACTCATCATTGGCGGAACGCAATTCTTCATTGGTTGCGACAATTTCTTCATTGGTGGCAATCAGCTGTTGATTAAGATCTTCAATTTCTTTACGATTGTTAACTTGTTCGGTTACATCTGAAGCCACAACCATAATGGCTGTGGCCTGGCCTGAAGCGTCTTTTAGCGGGTGATATACAAAATCAAAATATATATCGGATAATTTACCGTTTCTAACCAATTGAGCCTTGAAATCGTTACCGTGAAAAGGCTGACCGCTGGTTAAAACGTTATCAAGAATTTGTAGAAAAGGCTGGCCTTCAAGTTCAGGTAACGCGATGTGCAGTGGTTTGCCAACAATTTCGTTGTCCTTTCCCCATAGTTTAATTATCTTATCATTAGCTGTTTCAATGATGAGTTCTTTCCCTGTTAATACACCAATAGCGACTGGTGCATCAGCAATCATATATTTGAGTTTAGCTTCATTAATGATTAATGCCTCGAAATTTTCATTCAATGTCGCGTGGACGCTTTCCAATTGTTCATTGGAGGTCAATAGCTCTTCATTTAATGCCGCTGATTCCTCAATCAAACCTTGTGACGTGGTTTTTTCCTCTATTGCCGATAACCGCAACTCTATTTCATCCATTACAATTTTCGCCAAGCCTTCCAATATTGCTTCGTCGTCTTTAGTAAAAGGTCGCGGTGTTTTATCAATCACACATAAGGTACCGATGCGAAAGCCATCGTAGGTAGTTAAGGGTGCGCCCGCATAAAACTTCAAACCAAAACTACCGGCCACATTTGGATTAACGAGCAGACACGGTTCTTCGGGTGCATTTTCAAAAACGGTTACTTCTTGTTTTAATACGGCTAATGAACAAAGGCTCACACCACGAGAGGTAATTTTTGCCTGTCCCATTCCAATATTAGCTTTAAAATAAACCTGCTCTGCATCCACCAATGAAACGAGCGATATCGGCACTTTGAAAATTTGGGTGGCTAATCGTGCTACGTTATCAAACGCGCCTTCCGGTGGTGTATCTAATATCTGATAGCGGCGGAGCGCTGCAATACGCTGTTCATCATTATCAGGAATAATGTTTATTCCAAACGTATTTTCCATGCTCTAAATTAAATGGGACTACTAATATATATTGGATTGCTTTTAACAATGGGTTAAATTACGATAAAATTAAGAAATAAGTTTGGGCCAGTAGTGGAATCACTACTATAATCATGGTATTTTCTATCTTATTGTAAAGTTCATCAAACATTCCTAAACGGAGAGTGTCTTTATTTAAAAGACAATTCCATGAAGCCTATATATTTTACTATATGTAAAAACTTCCCGATAATGGTCATCCCGGATAGCCAGGCTCATCTTGACGGCCATACCATCCTAACCTACACTTATAGCATTTTTAAAAATACTACAGGCGGAGATGATGAATTTTTGGAAAAGGAAAGTGTCCTACATATAGAAAAGAAGCACGATCCAGATTATTTGGGCTATATTACTTTCGAGCAACCGGGAAAACTTTTTACTTATACTGCGGATGGAAGCGAGGATTTAGCCAGCGATGAGGTTGAGGAAATTATAGAATTGATAAGCCATTACCGCGACACGCCAAAATTGTGGTCATTATGAACCAGCCCCTAAAATATGATTTTTGGGTCGTCGCGATAGGATCATCTGCCGGTGGTCTGCAACCATTAATAAAAATGGTCAATAACCTGGCTGAAAATGCAAAGGCAACCTTTATCATCATCCCGCATTTGTTGCGCAACGGTAAAAGCCAATTGGCTTTTTTATTATCAAAGCATTCTAAAATACCTGCCATCAGGGCAGCACACGGGATGCAGTTGGTACCGCAAAAAATATATATCCTCCCTGAAGGGAAGGTAATGACCCTGAAAAATGGGTGTCTTATTTTACGGGAACGCAGGTCCGAGGAAATTATTAATAACGCAATTGACACTTTTTTCATGTCACTGGCTTTAGATGCTAAAGAAAAAGCAATTGGGGTAATATTGTCAGGAAATGGGAACGACGGCTTATTAGGTTCAAAGGAAATTGAAAAAAACAATGGTGTTATTATTGTCCAAGATCCATGTACTGCTGAATCTCCGGGAATGCCCAATGCAATTATTGAAAATGATATGCCCAATGCAATTTTAGCTCCCGAAGAAATAGGGTACAGAATTATTCAACACACGGGTGTGGTCAAATAGTTATTTACTAACGAACTGTTTAACTTCATGAGCATCAAGTCATTGTAAACGGCACTATTGTTTTGTTTGATAATATTGAACAGCGATTTGATTTAGCCAATAGTTATTTTCATAATATCTTCTATACGTGTGGTGTAACAGGGGCATAAATTTGGCGCATTCAATTGTAGCTGTTTATCATTACCCTGTGCTCCCAATTGCACTGTGTTACGCCCATAGCGGTTATTGATGTTATCTAATGCTTTAGAAAGTTTGGCTTCCACTTCCATGTCATGCGTTTTTTCCTCAAATAATAAAGCGGTCTGCTGGTGTGTTTCGGGTATAAGATCAATGACCATTACGCCGGTTTTTTTATAAGCGTAGCCTTTACGGTAGATCTTCCGTAAACCTTCTAATGCTTTGCTAACTATCACACGGGCTGCATTGGAATACACATCCAATTTAATTACAATATCGTTGTTGTATTGCTTTTGCTCTGTACGGAATTTATCAGTCTGCAAAAAAACAACGACGGCTGTACAGTTCAATTTATCCTTGCGTAATTTGTAAGCACAGCTTGCAGCATGATTTGATATTGCCTTTAAAATCAAATCAAAATCATCAATCGTCTTTGCAAAGCTCCGGCTGGTACAGATATGCTTTTTATCCGGTGGTATCTCTTCCATTGGCACACAGGAAACGCCGCGTAATTCATACCAAAGCCGCTGACTTTGAACCGTCATGTTTTGTTTAACCCAATACTCGGGCTGCATGGCTAAATCTAAGGCCGTGTAGATATTCCAGCCAGAAAGAAATTTAGCATAAGCAGGCCCAATTCCCCACAAATCCTCCACGGGGAAATCCTGTAAAGCTGCACGTATTTGCTCGTCCGTTTGCAAAACAACAACGCCGCTTTTATCAGGTGATTTTTTAGCCATTTTGTTAGCCACCTTTGCCAATAGCTTAGTTGGTGCCAGGCCCAGGCAAATCTCCACCCCAACGCCTTTTGTAGTAGAACGCACTATTTCGCGTCCCAAAGCTGGCAAAGCATCCTGATCCCATTGCTTAAAGAGCATAAATAATTCGTCTATGCTGTATCGTTCAACAGTGTCACAGAATTGCGCGACATGGTTAAAGCCCCGGTTACTCATGGACTGGTAATATTCGTAATTCGATGAATAATCAATTACGCCATCCTTTTTCATTTGCTTCACCAACTCGAAGGCGTTTTGGCTCATGCCATACCCCATTTGCTTGGCAATTTTGCTGCGGGAGATTATACAACCGTGATTATTGGACATGGTAACATGGGGTACAAAGCGCAGCTTTGGCTCAAACAATTCATGCGTACCGCAATAGAAGCTTGAAAAATCAGCCAGCCCAAACATATAACGGTATTTGAGCAACCATATACCGCTATTCTCCGGTGATATATCTGTTAAATAATTATCCAGTTCGCAATCGGGCTGTAATTGCATATCAAATTGTTGAATTGATGATGTAGGTTACCTTACCCCAAATAAAGAAATCGTTTTGGTCGGATATTTTTATTGGTTTAAACTCTGTATTGAAAGGATATAAAAAAACTCCTTCATTACTGATGCGTACCTGTTTCAAAGTAAATCCCTCATCCACCCAGGCAACTACCAAATCATTGTTTTTTGCCTCCAGTGAGCGATCAATAATAGCCAGTGAACCCGACCAGATACCAATATCTTTCATACTGACACCTTCCACACGGCCTAAAAAGGTTGTGCTTTTATTGCGGATCAATTCTTCATTCAGGTCAATTTCATTCCGAAAGTAGTCTGTTGCCGGACTTGGAAATCCGCCAAATATTCCATCTTCAAAAAAAGGAATCAGAATTTTGCTGTCCATGTTTAACCTGTATAAGTTCACCCGCATACCATCGTCATTTGGACATCAAAATTGCTAATTATTTTAGTATTTCAACAATAAAGTTTTTAACTTTGTTTTATGTGCGGCAGACAAGTGGCTTCCCAATCATGGGAATTGGAAACAGATTTAAAGGTTAAGGTATCAAACGCTCCTCAACTGGTAGCGGCTAAAAGTGATTGTGCTCCGACCGATCTTTCGGCGGTTATCACCCATAAAAGCCCGAGGGAGATTGAATACATGCGGTGGGGGCTTATACCTGCGAACACGCATAATATTGCGGAACTAAGGCCGTTAACAAATATTCGCTCCGAAACCATTGCCTCTAGTGGTAAATGGCAGGACATTTTAATGAAGAGCCGTTGCCTGAATCTTGTACCATCCTATTATGAGTGGCATGATGAGGGTGACTTTAAAGTACAGTATGAGGTTAACCATGTAAGCGAAAAGTACGTATACTTCGCCGGCATTTGGACAACCTGGATAGATCGCGAGAATGGCAATGTTCCTGTGAACAGTTTTGCTATACCTACGTGCGAACCCGATAATAATTATAGCAAAATCCACATACGAATGCCTGTTGCATTCAATAAAGAGCAAAGGCGTTTGTGGATGCATCCAGAGGCAAGTTTTCAGCAATTAATGGGTTTGCTTCAAACTTATAACTCTACTTTTTTGAAGTTTAAAGAAGTTGGCAGAAAACGGTTGCCGAAGAAAAAGGATGATGGTAATCGTCTTTTGTAATCTTATGGCCGGTTTAAATGCTGTGCGGATTTTAAAAGATAATGAAAACTGCTATACTCAAGATCAAAGTTTAGCCTGGTTAAGAGATAGTCACAGCGTGTGTTAATGATATTTTCTTCATATAAAACTTCCGGACTTTTAGTAATAGAACCGTCTAACATAACAGTTTGAACAAGAATGTCCTGTTTAATTTCTGCTAAAAAATTAACTAAATCTTCTTTTGCTTCCCAGCCTGATGTACATATACGCAACTCCCTAAAAGTTTTATAAGGGGATATGTCGATTTCAAATTCACTTAATATTTTTTCTCCTAAATTGTCTAAGAAATTATCTTCAAATAACTTGTCTGATTGGAATAACATTGCTATACAGGCTGTATAACTTATAAATTGCTCTTTAGTTCCACTCCAACGAGGTTGCCAAAAAGATAAACAGAAATACTCTTTCATTTCAGGATTGTCGCGTTCTATTACCCTTTCTTGGATTTGATCAATGGCCTTTTTTGCACAGATTGCTTTAGGTGTATTTATATCTTTTGCGAATGCCATGAGAGTAGCCACAGAGAATAAACCCGCCGCTTTGCCGAGAACTGAACAAATATTTTTGAAGTCGTCGTCAGAATCTGAATGTCTTAGAGCTTCATGCAGAAATTGTTCTTCCTTTTGGTGCTGCTCACTGTAACCGCGAAGCAACAGTTTTAACATGATGCGGTGTTTTTTGAAAAAAGCCATTTCTATAGTTTAAGGCAAATTGCTACTATTATTGTAGTAATACTAATTTACGAAAACTTTAAATCACCATTAAACAATGCGCACAATTCAATAAAATTTATTAAGCTATACAGCTAAAAAAACGCTATTGAAACTTCTCTTTTTCAGCCAGAATAAGCCTTTCATAGAGTTCAATTATTTTTGACAACAAATAAAGGTTTTCTAAAGGTCTCTCAAATTGGGGTATCGAATTGGTTGGCTCACCTTTCAAAAAACTAAGGATTGTCTGCTCATCGTAGTTTAAAATTATACTCGTTTCAACACCCAGAGCATTTGCAATTCGCTCAATTGTATTTTCTCTTAGGTTTTCGGTTTGTTCAATTTTGGAAATAGTTTGCTGGCTAATTTTTAACGTAAAAGCGAGGCTTTCCTGCTTGATTCCAAGCAACTCGCGAATTTTCGCAATGTTCTTACCAATGTGCATGACCAAAAAAATTTAAGTTAAATGTACCAGCGCAATTGTCGATTTTCTATTAGTTTAACTTTTAAATTATAACCACAGCTATTAGGAATTTAAGTATTTTAAAATCGCAATACATAGCTTACCTGATAATGACTGGTTGCCGTTGACCGACAATACAAAAGAATGCTGTAAACGATTTCTAAACCAGTCCTGAAAGTTCTATTAAAGTACAAAAACTGAGTATTTTAGACATTTCCATTTCATTTACAGGGCACGGAAACACGTTACCATTTTTATTATCTTTGTTAAAATTGAATAATCGCATGAATGCATCAACTGATAAACCCAATAAAATCCATCAAGGCCGTAATGTGAAGCGATTTCGGGAAATGTTTGGTTTGAAACAGGAAGCCTTGGCTTTAGGATTAGGCGAAGATTGGAGTCAAAAACGCGTTTCACTTTTGGAAGCGAAGGAGGTAATTGAAGAAGATTTATTGAAGAAAATTGCATCACTTTTAAAAGTGCCCGTTGAGGCAATAAAAAATTTCGACGAAGAAAAAGCGATTTATAATATTCAAAATAACTACGAGGGGGCAAATTCTGGCACAGGAACTTTAGGTCAATATCTTAATTATCATAACTGTGAATTTAATCCAGTCGAAAAATGGCTTGAAGTAATTGAAGAAAATAAAAAACTTTATGAACGCTTACTGGCTAGTGAGCGGGAGAAGATCGAAATTCTAAAAAACAACAAATAAAATGGAACATACTTCGCCAACAACTAAAAGCTATAGCGAAAGAATGCAAGGTTTTGTCACTGATCCCGAAGTACAACAAATAGACGCTAAGTATGATCCATATTTTGAACTTCATCTAATAGAGGGCGTCTTTAGTATTTGCGACGTTATTCAATCCCATTCAGGCATTAATACGGGAAAATTAATATGGAAAACCGAACATGATTTACCGATTGAACTTAAAAAAGACGTTATAAAGCTATTTCGAAAACATTTTGCAAATGAATAATTTATTTGGCTTCGTAAGCTAATAATCTCCATTCATTTGGAGCAAATTCAAGCTTATTTGAATTTTCGGTTATATTCCAAATCTTTAATTCATTTTCAAGGAAAGCAATGAGTTTACGCAATCCTACTTCATGATAATTAAAAACAGACGTAATTTCATTTTTTTTCAACCACTCATCCCAAAACCCCAAAGGGCTTAACGGGTGAATATATACATCATCATCCCAATCATTATTAAAACCAAATACAAAGCCTGAAACTTCGGTTTTGAGATTGTGGTCGGCAGGGTCGTCCAATATGGTGGTTAAGCGGAAATATACAGCCGGATAATGGCCACCCTCCGTAAATTGTATTTCTATTTTTAATAGTTTCCTACTGTTTAAAGCCAAAACATTTTCAGATAATAATTCTACTAATTTAATCCACTGCTGATCGTTTGTTTGGATTAGCGGATTGCGCTGTGTGGTTATAGTTGTCATGACTTGCATTTTAAAGAAACAGGTCATTATCTGACCTGTTTCTGAGTTGTTAAATTAAGCGTGCATTTTTGCTTTACGCGATTGCTTTTTTTGGGGAGCATCCTCCTTTTGCTGCTCGCGTTGTTTTAAATTTTTAACCGGCTTTTGTTCGGGCTGGAATAATTCTTCCCGTTTTATTTTCTTCATTTGATGATCGAACAAATCCACAGTTTTATACTGCGGGTTAGCGGCAATAAAATATTTTTTATCTCCGTCATCGCCACCTACGGTTATTTGCTGGGCGTTACCTTTCTTTAACGAATACATTAATTCCTCTTTTGCTTTAGGGTCTTCCAGTTCCTTGATGCCTTTTCCGGCGATCACTTTATCAATGTCGTAACCGTAGTTTTCATGATAATGCTTAATCTTCTTGTTCCCGTTTTCAGTTAAGTTCTTATCATCCAGCGTTAACCATGATTGATATTTATGCCCTTCTAAATTGTAAAGCTGTTTGTGTACGGCACGGCCTTCCATTAAATTGAAAGCTTCTTTAGCTGTTATACCGCTGCCTTTATTGATAAAGAAAGATTGATTAATATCTTTTGCCGGATCATCTTTGTGGCTGATGGTTGCGTCGTACTTATTAAAAAAGTACATATCCTTGTTTTCGCCAGCTTTAAAATGAAGGGTATAATCAACCGTTTTTTGGTTGAACTCGTGTTGTAAGCCTAACTTAAAATCTGGTGTCTTTGCGGCCATTTCTTTATCCAATTCCGCGTTTAATTTGTCGCCAAACCCCAGGTTTAACAAACTTTTTTTTAAAAATTCAACATTTTGCGTGTTCATGGTGTACTTAATTTAAAATGAAATGATTAGTTAATTACAATGTGTTAGCAGCTATTGCATTTACCGGTTGCTGCGGGGCCGGGTTTATTGTTTTCAAACCGTCCAGATCTTTTTGTTTGATTTGCAGATAAAGATGACGGTTGCCGTTTCGCTCGTATAATTCAACATTTAGCGCCTGGTCTTCGGAAAGAGAAAAACGGTGAAACCCAAAAACCTTTGCGATCTCTTGTTTATGAGCAATTGAGGTTTTTTTATGCAGCGTAGTAATTAACGGCACTATTTCCTGCTCATGAGTTGCCATCCTCGCAACCGTTTTTAAATCCCTGATATAAAATCGTACAAAATCAATTTCATAAGGAAGATTGGATTTGTTACGAATGTCAAGTCTGAAAAATATCCTGTTACCTGAAAGTGATAGTTTATCTACCCAGGCTTTTACACCTCCGGTTTTTTCGTGATCTACCACGTCCTTGCGCTTACCTGCGGCTAATTGTGTAACTACCGCAGTATAATTGTAATCGGCAGATTTTATAACCCTAACTGTCATCGGTGTTGCTCCGCCTATTTCAATCCGCCTTCCAGCACGTCCATATGAATATTCTACCGGGATGTGATAGATTTTTGCGGTGCTAACATCCTGAACATTAATGTTTGTTGGCGAAAAATCAGTTTTAAGTGCCTTAACAGTAATCAAGGCATCTTCTTTCTGTGTTAAATCGAAATCAGGAGTTGATCTGCTGATAATTTTAACCGCAGATTTAAAGAATAAAGCTGTATTTTTATCACGGCTTACATAGGCGGTATCTTGGGCAAAGGAAACTGTCCCCATTGCCACAAGCATTAAAATGATGATTAATTTTTTCATGATACTTTGTTTTTAATTGTCCCTGTCATTGCTGTCTTTAAGGAGCACTTCGTAACCTGCCTTGACCTTAACTTTAATCTGTTTTACCTTATGGTTGAAAAGCCCTTTAGCTGCCTCAACCCCTGCGCTGGCGGCCTGTGTTCCTACTGACTGATCCATTGACATCATTTGCATGGACTGCACTGCATCGCCAACACCATTTTTTGCGGCATCGCGGCCAATAGAACCTGGTACATATAAGCCTTCCATTCCATCGAGGTCATAAACAGAAAGAGAAACTGGCAAAATATTATTCAGGTAGCGAATACTTGCGATCTTTATCTCCAGTCGTTCATTATTAAGAGCGCAGGTGCCGTAAACAAAACTTCCTTTGGGAATCATCCGGCCATTTACATAAATGCCGTCTTCTAACCTTAATTTTATGACCGCGCCACTGACCAAAGTCTGATCTTCGTGTACTACGGCTTGTATAGTATTCCCTGCTGCCTGACCTTTTCCGGCAGACTGATGTTTTTTTACTTTGCCGCCACCATCATAGGAAGCATACTGTACAGTCATTTGGCTATTTGAATTGTTATCATCGTCGTCATCACTGGCGGCTAAAACGGGGTAAACACGTTGATGGTTCTTCAATGACTGACTTTGTGACCTGCTATTCGCATTGCCTGGGTTTTGAATATCATTGATCTGTTGCAGCATTTGAGTAAGCTGCTTCATTTCAGGGTCGTTGCCATTTCCTCCATTGCTATTCATGGCTTTCATCATCAGTTGCAGCCGTTTAACATCCGCACCTGATTGTTCACCCTGACCAGAGCCACTTCCATAGTCGGGGGTTTCCGGCTGACTGATCTGCCGGTTGATCTGCGCCAATTTGGTTTGAATCTTTGCTTCGTTCGCATCGGCTGTAACTGATACGCCGGTTGAATTAATGGCTGTTGTTTTGGCAATTGAATCTGTACGTTTTGTTTTTGCATCCTCGAAACCCATTGAGCGTACAAAGCTTTGGCTTACACCATTGCCCGAAGTGGCCGAATCTTGCTTTTGGGCCTGATACACATCCATTTTGTCCTGAGATTTCTGGTCTTTAAACTGTGCCTGGGGAAGTGTAGCGTTAAGGCCTTTGGCAACCGTACTATCGTAGGCATTGTTATTTTGTTTTCCCCCGCCTAATGCCCAAAAACCCATTGTAAGGAATGGCAAAACGAGTAAAGGAATAATCATATAGAACTTTCGTTCCTTCAAAAATTCGGGTGAATGCTGCGGTATTTGGCCGCTTGTTAGTGTTGCTTCCATGATCTACTTTTTTATGGTTAAAGAATCTGTTAATTGATTGTTATTGATTTTAAGGTGCGGTATTTCTGATGGCATACCGATGTGGGCCGATGAATAATTTTGCGCGGGTTGCAACGGTAATGTATAAAATGAGCTGCAAACTCCTGTGATTAAAATACCTGATACCAATAACCCGAAGAATAGCAGTATAAACCTCTTCTGATTTACAGAATGGGTGTTAAACCACTTGTTCAAAGTGGTTGCTATGCGGAATTGATACCTGATCACTTTATCAGCTATCAGGGCGGCCAATCGTTCGTTTACTTTGTGTACAGCATTATTTTGCTGTTGATTTTTAAATAAATTCATAGCTATTGATTTTGTATTGTGGTGTCTTTGTTCGCCAATGTTTCCCAATGCAGGATTAAAAAACCATGCGGGTTATTATCGGAACGGGTTACGTTCCGTAAGTACCCTTGTGTTACCAGGCTGCGGTTTACCGTCGATGTGGCCCGGATCAATTTTTCGGTCGCATAACATTTAAAGTAGTAGGGATATTGGTTAATGTCCAATTGAATGCTGTCCACTGTAACCTGCTGGCTGATATTGCCCGAGATCAGGTTATTGTAATAGCTTTTTTCTTTCAGGTCGTTATATTGATTTTTAGCACTTTCATCAGCAAGGTAGAGCGCTTTACCAATATTGGCATCTATTACTTTTTCATCGGGGTCAAGGGTGAAAAAATAGTGGTGGAACATCCTGATATGATCTCTTGCTTCAACCGGAATATTATCTTTTCGATCTGCAGCAAAAGCTTCCAGTGCTTTACCATTCGCCAGGATATAAACATGATTATTTGCAATGTTTGCTGCCTGATAGCTTTTAAAAAGCGCGAAGCAGGAAATAAGCGTACATGCTGCAATCAGCAAGTAGCTAAACAGCTTGATATGCTTGAAAGCTGTGTCGATATTTTTGAGTTGTGAAAACATAAATGAGCTATTAAAGGTGAATGATTATGCTTTTTGGGGATTTATTTTGGAGGCTTGCTGACTATTTGCGCCTTGTTGTTTATCCTGGAAATACGGCTTGCTAACGGCATTGTCGGCCATGCTTGCGCTGGTGTTAGAACGTTGATTGCCAAAAGCATCTGATGACATGCTGCTACCTGAACTGCCTGCGCTCATTACGGATTGGCTGGTATTACTGACAATGCTATTTACCTTTTGAAGTAAACCATTACCGCCGCCCGCATTGACAATGTAGTTCGCCACGCTCGGTACGGTGAAATAACCGATGATCCCAATAATTAAAAATATGAGGTAAGCTGTGTCGGTTGAACTGAAAAATGTATCTCCGGCACTTTGAACCTGTGCAATATCCAGTTTCAGCATATTCTCCTGAACCTTTCCAATGATAGCACCGAAAATATTGGCAACCGGCAGCCAAAGAAATACATTGATATATTTAGCCAGCCAGACGGTGAGCGTATGCTGAAACCCATCGAATACAGCCAACCCAAATACTATCGGCCCTAAAATGGCAAGAATGATCAAATAGAAAGTACGGATGGTATTGATACATAGAGCTGCCGCTTCATAAAGCACCTGCAATACCTCTGACATCCATTCTTTGATAGTATTGCGGAAATTATAAGATGCTTTGGACATCGCAAATTTCATATCGTTGCCAACACTGGCAAGCATCCCTTCTTTACTGCCATCCTGATCATCCGGATGAGTGTATTTATACCATTTATCCCGGTCGCCATCCCCATCGGCACCCACATACATTTGCCAGGTGTCGGTTTTTTCTACTGCCGCTTCTTTCGCTTTTAATAATGTTGCGATAGCTGCGTCTGAATTTTGAACCATCCCACCCGTTGCGCTAACTGTGGGGGACATTATACCGTTAATTATTGCTATGACCGTAGGGAACAAAAGGATAGCTAAACCCAACGCAAAGGGGCGCATCAAGGGATAAAAATCTATTGGTTCTGCGCTTGCTATCTGCCGCCAAACACGACTGCCTATATAAAAAAGCGCACCAAATCCGGCAATCGCGCGGCCTACGCCGATCAATTGACTGCACATCGGAAGCATATCATTATACACCCCGTTTAAGGTGCCTTGCAAGCCCTGAATATCGGTTGCAAGTCCGTCTGCTTTAGAAAATAAAGGAAAAGCTATCCCCGTTACCGCAAGAATTGCGGTTAAATAAATCTTCTTTTTCATAAAATTCGGATTAGTTATTTATACCATAAAGCTGTTTCAAGGTCTGGGTATCGCCAATTTCCTTACTTCGCTGAAGGCTGAGTACGACCCCTTGCCGGTTGAAGTGCCGAAGGAATTGAAGCTTTTCGGAACTGCTGCCGTAGATCCGGTCAATTGCCCTCATCCGCTCGTCGTCGGACATACGCAGTTTACCTGCCGTTAACACATTGGTTAGTTCATCGAGATTCTCCAAACTCTGGGTTACCAATTGTGTATACACATCACTCATGTAACTCAATTCACTTGCGCTAAACGTGCCGCTTTGCCGGAATTGCTTGTAGGAACTTTTATACTCGCTGATCAAGCTGGCCTGTTCGGTTATTATTTCGGCGATCCTGCCATAATTCTTAACCGTTGGGCTGATTGATAATAAGCCATTCAGATAAACACTATGCAGGTCAAAGTTCCCTTTGGATAGTTGTGATATGCTGCCGTAACCCTGTGTGTAAATCTGGTAACCTGTTTTCATATCTGTAAGGATGCCTTTTAGTTGGGTCAGCTTTTCTATATCTAAAATCAGTTGCTGCATTTCCTGTGCCTGGGCCTCGCTTTTTTTTGCAATTCCAAGACAAGTGAAAAGCACCAGCGTCGAAATAATATATTTTAAATGCTTTTTCATAATGCGATTATTGAATACCAAAAATTTTCTTCTCGGCCATTATATTATTGTTTTCCTGTATTCTTTGGAAAGCATAAACTTTAACCTGATCTGCGAATGATGAAGCAAAGCGGTAATTATCCTGCATGGCTTTATGAATGACACCGATATGCTTTAATCTCTCCTCATCACTCATTTGCAACTTATTATCGGTAACTACGTTTTGCAGTTCAGTTATTTGCTCATTGCAGTCATTAAACAAGGTTGATTTAACCTGAACCACATACTTTTTTTCATTGTCGTTAAGATTTGCTGTTTTGTCCAGGTTACCCATCCGGGTAAGAATATCCGTTTGCCATTGCAGGATATCGCTTACCTGTTTGTTGTTTTTTACGATAGGGCTAACATTCTTTAGGTTATTGTAATAAGTGGTATGCAACCCATTTTCTGAAGTAAGTGAGCCATTGATGGAACCCAAACCGTTATGTGCAATATTGTTCCCTTGTTTATAGTAAGCTGCGTAAACTTGCAAAGCGGCGATTTGCTGTAATAAATACTTTTTTTGCGTATTCTTCTGGTCAAACCATTCGGCAAATGTTTGGGCCTTAACTTTTGTGGCAAAGGCTGAGGCCGTTAAGGTCATGATGGCGAAGGCAAGCAGTTTTTTACTTTTCCGGCGGATCTCATCCGCCTGAACTTTCAGACGATTAATTGATTCCATAAAGTTTTTTGATTGATTGCGTATCGTTTAAGTCCTTACTGCGTTGCAGGCTTAATTGAATACCCTGATTATTAAACTGGTGCAGATCGTTATAATTCTCGTCGAGGTGATCGCTTGCATGATTAATTAACTCCAAACGCTGTTCATCTGTCATTTGCGTTTTAGCAGGGCTAACCACAAGCATGATCTCATCTAAATTTTTTACGCTGGCATCTAATATCCCTGAATAAACCTGCTGCATATAGCTTAATTCTTGCGGGTTAAAATGACTATCCTGCCGGAACAAACTCCAGGCTTGTTTATATTCACTGACCAAAGCAGCCTGCTTCATGGTTATATCTTTGATCCGCTGGTAGTTTGCAATGGCTGATTTAATCTTTCCTAATTCTGCATAATAGTTGCTATACAATTGCTTTTGCTGCTCTGTCCAGCCCGAAATTTCGGTCAATTTTGTTTTGGACATTTGATTTTCAATTACCTTTTGAGCATTTTGAAGCCAGATGGTTTTGTTCTGCATCCGCTGAACTTTCAAGTCGATTGCCTTAATCACTTTAGTTACTGTTAGCTTAATAACTTCGCCGATAACAAATTGAGCATTAGCTTTTTCGACACTCGAAATCATGAGAATTATTAAAAATACCGATACTCCTATTTTCTTTAAAAATTGCATAAAAACCTCCCTTATCCCTACAAAATGGCAGGAATTAATTGTTAATATGTGGACTGTTTTACTTGATTTTTTGGTAGACTGAATTTTTCAGAAATAAAGAGTTGCCGTTATTCTTGAATTGAATTTGCCTTCCTAAATCCGTTTCGGCCAAAACTTTCTTTTCCTCGTTCCAGGTTGCTACCCAAGTGCTTTTCTTGTATTCTTTTGGCATTGTAACACCATTTCTTATTTTCTGAAAGCCACTTCTATTTTGAATTGAATATGTGTTTTTAGCTGACTGATCTGACGAAACAATTAATGTATCGTAATCTTTCGCGTATTCACCTTGTGTTTGCAGAACATAGGTTCCTGAGTAATCTGCATTATTGTTACTTCCGCTTTTGCAACTAATAAATAATATGGTAATTAAAGCGATTAAAATGGTTGATACTTTCATAATAAGTGAATTTAGTTTATGCTGCTTGTTCTAATTCTTCCCTGACTATTGCGGCTATGCCTAATTGCATACTGCCGTACTTTTTAGCATAGGTATGGACTTTGGCTTTCTCCGCTGATTCTGTAGTGTAAGTCCAGTATTCTTCACGGCTAACTTCTGTACGGTAAACTTTCGATAGCTGGCCGTTTAGGCTGATAAAAACTTCTTTATATTTTAAATTTTCGTCGTTATTACGATTCATGCTCATAATCAAAGCAGTTTCTTTATCGGTTATCCCTAATAATTGCTGAATTTTCGGGAAGTCATTTTGATACTTGCGCTGGTCAAGCAATATCTTGCAATCACTGTTATTAATAATAGCCTGCTTAACGACTGGCGAACTGATTATATCTTCAATATCCTGGGTAACCACTAAAGCCTCACCAAAATATTTACGAACGGTTTTAAACAGGTACTTAATGTATTCTGCCATTCCTTCCCTCGCAATAGCTTTCCAGGCTTCTTCAATCAGTATCATTTTACGGGTGTCCTTGCTTAGTTTGCGCATTTTGGAAACGAATGTTTCCATGATGATTAAGGTAACTACAGGAAATAAGATAGGATGGTCTTTAATATTATCTAATTCAAAGACAATAAAGCGCTTTTGCAATAAGTCAAGATTTTCTTTTGCATTCAGCAGATAGGAATATTCACCGCCTTTGTAGTATGGTTTCAATACAAACAGCATGTTATCTATATCAAAACGAATATCCTTCACTTTTGATTGCTTCATCGTTTCATAAAATTCATTAGACAGGAACTCATAGAAGCTGTCGAAGCACGGAAATATTTCGGATTCAACTTTTAATTTTTCGTAGTAATGATATAAAGCGTCCGAAATGGCGACGTATTCAGATCGTTGCACGCCCTCGTCCTCCTTTTTCCACAAGGCAAGAATCATGGCCTTAATGCTCTCTCTTTTTTCCGTGTCCAGGTTATCGCCTTCAGGAACATAAAAAGGGTTAAAGCTGATCGGTTTGTCTTCCGTGTAGGTGAAGTAATAACCGCCTACAAATTCACATAAGCCCTCGTAGCTATGTCCCACATCTACGATAACCACATGGGAACCCTGTTCAAAGTAACTGCGCAGCATGTGATTGGTAAAGAAAGATTTACCACTGCCCGACGGACCTAATATAAATTTGTTCCGGTTGGTGGTAATACCCTTTTTCATCGGATCATCGCTGATATCAACGTGTACAGGCTTTCCCGATAAACGGTCGCCCAGTCGAATGCCACACGGACTAATGCTTGACTGATAATTTGTTTCCAGATTCAAAAAGCAGGTAGCCTGTTCAACGAACGTATCAAACGTATCATTCATTGGGAAGCTGGCTTCGTTACCGGGCAATCCTGACCACCATATTTGCGCTGCTCCGTCGGTTTCCTGTTTCGGCTGCGCATCCATCTGCGCCAATGAAGAACTGACCTTATTTTTCAGATCCTTCAAACCAGCCGCATTATCCGTCCATGCCAAAATATTGAAGTGCGCTTTGACCGGCAACCGTTGCTGGCTGATCGCTTCATTTAGAAAATCATGTGTAGCATCACGGCCAATAGCGTTTTCGCGGGAATAGGCTGAAAGAGATTGAAGCCTCAATTTCTTTGCTTCCAGTTTTTTAATGGTCTGCTTACTGTCCCCGATAAAAATGTATTGATTATACAGGTGGTTACATTTCAGCAATGTTCCTATTGGTGTGGCAAAGCCGGTACTGAATTTCGTTTTATCTGTACTATATTTATCGTAAGTGATCCGTGGCCCGCAAAGGGCTGGCAAGTCTTCCACATCACTAAGAGTATAAAGCTGACAATGACTGTCGCCAATTCTAATCTCGTCCTCGATATGAATATCTTTCAAAACGGGGGCCTCGTCTTTATTTAAAAGGAAACAGTACTGTTCCAAAATACCGGGATTTTGAAGGGTGCCAGTTAATTCATCGTCGGTTAACCTTTTTAACGAAATTAATCCGCTGTCCTCTAAAACCCTTACAAACTGGCCTGCACTATCTAAAAAGTCACGGAATAATTCGTCGCAGGTAGTTTGCACGGGTACAATGCGCCTACGCATCAATACACTGGTCGCACTTGAATACTGTTTGAATTTATCCGGCTTCTTTGTTAAATAAATATGGCAGTGGTGATGAAGATAGGCCCGTTCATTAAAGTAACGTTCGCTGGAATGTGACAAGAACGTTTTAACGTTCGCACCGTTATTCTTAGCAAAGACTGCTTCGTAATGCTCATTTATAAACCAATCCTGTTTATGAAATACGCTGTTTTTAGGCAATAGTCTTAAAGCTTTGATCAAAACCTCGTGAAATGCCAGGTACTCATCGTTGGATAAGGTGAATATTTCAGGCAGGTTTACTTTGAAACCAATGGTCAAATCACCTTGCACCGAGATCATACATTGATGTTCTACCTTATACACAGGAAAAACCTGTTCTGCTTTGCTATGTGTTGCCATTGTCTATTTTTTTAATTTTAAAAAGACCTTTCGGGTCGTGAATTTTAAATGGTTCGGCAGGTAACGTTTAGCCGCTTTCTTCATCAGTCCATGTTCACCGTATTTGTGGCTTAAATTGAAAACCTGATAAAATAATGCACTTCCTAAAACTGCAATTATCATAATGCAGTAATGAACAGGTACACCAAGCAAATAAATTATTGCAAAGCCGACCAATAAGATGACAAGCCCACCTGCCAAATAACCGATGTATTGAGCTTTCAGCCCTTTAAACTCAATTGGTTTATTAATGCCCTTGTTAATTTGATATAGTGCCATAACTAAGTTCCGTTAAACCCCGAAAAATGATTTCAAGACAGTTGCAACTACCACAAGAAAAATACAGCTACCGAACCAGCTGGAAGCGACTTTTCCGGTGTCATGTTCGCCATCATTCCACTTTTTGAATACTTTGATCGCGCCAACCAAGCCCATTATTGCACCAATGGCATACATTAAACTGGTGCCGGTTGAAAAGTAACTTTTGACCTGGCTTGTAGCTGCTGTTATTCCTGAATTACCATCTTGAGCAAATAGAGAGAGGCTAATCAGGGTCAGACTTATTGTAGCTACTACGTGCCTGATAAAACTTACCGCGTTTATGCGGCTCTTAAATTTTGGGATTTTCATAATGATTAAATTAAGTGTGAATAAAATAGAGTTATGCCCAGGTTCCGTGCAGGTCTGTTAAGGATAGCGGGAACATTAGTTTTTCTTTAGAGATTTCGACAATCTTGTTTAGTGTGACCGGCAAATCAATATCGTCCTTGAACCTTTTGTAAGAATTTATCAAAATCCGAAGCAGTGTAATAAATTCAGGTTTATTGTCGATTTCCTGAAAAGCTGCAATGAGATTGCCTGCTTCATTTTCCAACTCTACGGAAGGAGAATAGATCACGTCCGTGTTTGGAGGAGGGTTTTCCTGAATTGTTGAAACCGCTATAACATCATCAGGTGTCGATTCTGAAAAATACAACTCGTCTGATTTTGATACAGAAACGCCGTTATCTAATTTAGCTGCGCCCATTACATTAACCGGTGTTGACTGAGAATTAACAAATAGATTAGTGCTACTCTGTTTGCGGTTAAACAGGTTTGAGATTTCTTTTTGATAATAGCGAAGTATTACATAACCGTAATAAGAAACGGTTAGAATTATGATGGCGGCCAGATAGTGCTGCCAGGAGATTGAAGACAACATATTACTTTGATTTAAAAATCGCCGCTCCATGCGGCAATCCGTAAAGCAAAGGTTGGGGTAGTAGAAATTATTTTTTCACCACCTATACATGAGTTAGGTGTTTTTTATTTTATAACACGAAATAAGTAACTGATAAAGAGCTAATTAAAAATCAACCAAATTTTAGTTTCTGTTGGGCGGAGGCTTCTTCATCCAGTTTTTCTTCAATTCGTCGTAGTAACGCCAGCTTGAGCTTATCTAAAAACGCGGTTCGTTCCTTTTTTCGTTTCATGATGTCCTGATATTTATGATAATAAGAACCGAGATCAACATGAAAAACGGTTTGAAAAAAACTCATTATTGATCTTATTTCAGTATTCCCATTATTAAATACACCAAGAGCCACTAAAGCGTAAATGAGTTCAACAAGGTCGGTTTTATTTGCCGTCCAGGTAAATGGCAGGTCTATAGCCTCTTCTATAACAGGATCGTTATGATGCAGTATTTTTGACAGTTCTAAATTTAAAAAGTCCTGGAACCGCTCATTAGCCATGATCTTAGATAGTTTATAATCATGACTGGTAGAATAAATTTCATCTTCTTCAAAATCTTCCAGTTCTGCTAATACATCAAATCCGCCACGGGTAAAGTAAGCATCATCCATTTGTGTTGAACCGGATCGGTAATACTGGTAAAATGCCTGATTATGGTCGAAATATCGTTTTACATCAGCTAATTGAAAATTGATGTAGTCTTTCAGGATTTCATCCCCGCCAAGCGGCTGTTGTATAAGAAAATTATAAACACTGATAAAGTAAATGTACTTGCTATAAAATTGGGGCTTTACGTTTTTAAAGAAGTAGATTTCTTCTTCGGTGCTCTCAAAGGAGTAGCTTGCTATGTAGTTTTTTAGTTTGGCCATTGCTTTTTTGCATAGCAATATGGATGCACGATATTGTTCAGTCAAAGATTCTTCGTTAATAGAAACTTCGTTTAACTGATTTTCCAAAGCACTATAGAAACGCTCTGCAAATGTTCTCATAAGATGGTAGATAGATAAGGTTTATAATTTAGTTGCTTTTAATTCAATAGGCTTTTTTTTAATAGGGGTTCAAAATATTCCATTTACAGCACAGCTTGATTACGGTTACATAATCAAAAAAGTTGTCCGGGAAGATAAATTCAAATCAGGTTTTTGCAGGCAACTGTTTACTTAGCAGATCTAACAGGGGTATATTTAAGCCATCTGCTATTTCCTGAAGGTAGATATAAGAGGGGTTTATATTTCCTGCTTCTAAGCGTTGTATTGACTGCTGGTCTTTTCCGATGGAATGGGCGAGCTGCACTTGTGTAATTCCCTTATCCTTACGGATTAAGCGGATTTTTTCACCCAAGTCCTTTAATAATACTTCCTTATTCATCGGAAGTATAAAAGAAATGTAAAGCAAATGAAATTAGTACAACGGATGCGTTGTATTATTATGGTACTTATAAATAATAAGCAAAATAATTACTTAATTCAACAAAGCTGACTTATCACCGTTTCAACCAAAATTTTTATATCCTCTTTAATCTGATGGTAATTCATCAATACTTCTGCCTGATCCACGTCCCTTACTAATGGTATACGCTGATATTTCGCTTCCTCCTCCCTTATAGCCTCATGGTTGTTTTGAATAGCATTGTGAAAGGTTTTTAAGTCGATTTTATTATCGGGATCATCGGCAACCATGCCGACAAACTCACCTGAAGAAAGGCCGGATATTTTGGAAGCCGGTATAGCGTAGTCCAGTTGTACTGATTTACTGATAGAAGTGTCCTGGCTGTTAATAGAAACGCTTTCCTTTTCCTGATTAATCTTGCCGAAGCGTTCGGACAGCTGCTTTGCAGTGTCGCCGGTTACTTGTCCAAAAACCACGTTACCCACTATATTTAAAA
>Ga0302300_1000137_pt1 | contig 63481 bp, 63 predicted proteins | sample III_Palsa_E1_1_FD_198756 | JGI IMG/M metagenome (GOLD analysis project Ga0302300, IMG submission 198756) | Peat permafrost microbial communities from Stordalen Mire near Abisko, Sweden - III_Palsa_E1_1 | ecosystem: Environmental > Terrestrial > Soil > Palsa > Peat permafrost | place: Sweden...
CGTCCTCAACACCGCCACCTTCACCGAGTATGAAACAATGAACGGGCAGGCACCATTCAGCATTACATTCAATATGCCATCAATAAATATTCAAACGCAGTAAGTCTTTTGGTAGCCAGTAACTATTACGCCGCCCATTCAAGTGTCCACGCTTACGTTATAGAGCCCTCTCCCTCTTTTCGCTTCAGCGAAGAGAGGGACGACAAGCGCAGCGAAGTCAGGGTGAGTTAAATCGTCCGCTCGCATACTAGCTACTTGATACTAACTACTAGATACTAACCAATGAACATCCAACTCTTCCTCAACGACAAACCAGTCGACCTTTCCGACGACAGCCCCATTGCCCTCACCTTCCAGATCAACGACCTGGCCGAAGTGCAAAATCAGCAGGGCAATACCTCAAACCAGTTTAAACTGCCGCTCACACAAAACAACCGGGCCATTTTAGGTTATGCAGATGATATTAGTATCGAAAACCCAAGGCTTTCTCCGCAGATTCCTTACACAAAGCTTACGGCAAAAATTATCCAAAATGGTATCGAGATTTTGCCCAATGCAATTGCCGAGATCAATCAGATCGATGACAATACCGCCAGCATTACCATACTTTCTGGCAATGTTGATTTCTTTGATGCTTTGGGCGGCCAAATTGCCGATATGGGCGATAGCACCAGCCAATGGAGCGGTTATGGAGCCGTTCTGCCCTGGAAACCCTTCGATCATACCTGGGACGTGCAAAATGTAGCAGGCAGTCAAAAACACACAGCCGAAGATGGTTGGATCTATCCCGTGGTTGATTACGGACTTATTGATCCAACCGATTTTACCCTACCCATCAATGCTCGCAATCAGCGCCCCGGTTTCTTCATCAAAAAAGCTATCGACCTGTTGGTACAATCAACCGGCTACACTGCCAAAGGCTCTTTATTAGCTGATCCACTCTATCCGCTGCTCATCGCACAATTCTCCAACGGCAGTTGGGAGCATGGCCTCGACTATCAAAACCAACCCGATGTAAACGGCATTATGGTAACTAACGCCATAGCCCAAACCCAGCAGCACCCTGCCGGCAACACAGGCAATGCCCAATACCCAAACCGTGGGATCATCAATTTCAATTCGATTATTTATGACCCATCAAACCTGTTCAAAAACAATGTATACATGGCCGATGAGGTTATTACGGTAGATGCCATTTTAACTATCCCCAAACTCTATTTTTATGGGCGGGGTACTACAAGTTCGCCCTCAACCCTTAATATCAATATTACTTTGTTGGATAGTGGCGCTCAAACCGATCTTACCACAACAAACTTTAATTTCGACACCGGCTTTGATGGCCACTCCGGCGATGGCAGCACTAAAATATGCTGGAAAACATTTTCCAATGTCAGCATCTCATTCAGTACACAGCTCACCCCTGCAACAACTGAAGGTTTACTCATAACCTTTGAGTTTATGGGTCTTACAGGTGCAAATTTTACGTTATATGAAGGTGCAACGTTCCAGGTAAAAGCGCAAAATCAAAATGTATTATACAGCCAAAACGTACAATGCGAACGCATCCTGCCCGATATTTCGCAAAAAGATTTCCTGAAAGATACTTTACCGCGCTTCGGCATTATTTGCCAAACCGACGTTTACACCAAAAGCATCACCTTCGCCTCAATAAAAGATATTGTAAACAATATCCCCATAGCAAACGATTGGAGCGCGAAATGTATAGATCAGGGCAAACAGGTAAACTTTCAGCTGGGTAATTATGCACAGGTAAATTACATGGAATACCAAACCGATCCCAATATTTTACCACTCAAGTTTGGCTGGGATCAACTCATTATTAACGACCAAACGCTTAGCTCTATTCCTGCCGATCTTATTGTAAGCAAATTTGGGCCATCGCTTAATCGCCCATACTATGGCGGCACTATCGCCCAAATAAAAATGGCCGATATCACATCCACAAGTACCGATTTTACCATCGGCGTACAACCCCGCATCCTGGTTGATCAAAAACTCAACCTGCAGCAGCTTGGCAAAAGCGTAACCTTTACCGATGGCAATAACACAAACATAGTAGTGAATGATGTGATCAGCACACCTTATTTTTATAAACCCGATGGTGAATATAACCTTTGCTGGTGCGATATGACCGTGAATAACAACACCCAGCCCGGCCTGCGAAGTAAGTATTATACCGATCTCCAGAAAATATTACAAAACACAAAAGTACTGGTACGCTATTTCCTGCTTAGTCCGCGCGATATTTCCGAACTTGATCTTTTGATACCAATCTATCTGCAACAACATAATGCCTATTTCTACATCAATAAAATCGATAGCTGGATAAAGGATAAACCAACGAAAGTGGAATTGGTAAGACTAGGATAAATATCATTTCTTTCAAGTCCTCTCCTTTGGAGAGGATTTAGGTGAGGCTTGGAAAAGGCCAGCCATCAAAAGTAGAATAGTAAGATTAGGATAATTTAAAGAGAGCTTGATAATATTTTGCTAATATTTTTTGCAAAATATATTTCTTTATATATTTTTACGACATAAACAATCACATATTAAAATGAAAAAAACCTTATTTATCACATTATTATTTTTAATTCCATTTATTGGATTTTCACAAACAACAAAACCTGTCGATGGCTTCCTGGGAATAAAATTTGGCAGTACCAAAGCTGAAGTATTAGCGGCCCTTAAAGCAAAAGGTGGTGTTTTGGATAGAGATACAACTGACTTACTAGTATTTACCCATATTAATTTAGGCCATTTAACCACCTATGCTGTATATGTAAATTTTGTAGATGGCAAAGCTTACCAGGGACAACTGGTTTTTAAAGACGAAGCAGACGATAGAACTATAGATTACTATAATGACTTAGTAAGTCAGGTCAATGAAATTTATGGCACCGCAAAATCAAGAAGAGTATTCCGTTCTACATTTACTGATGGTGATGGTTATGAAACAACTGCCATAAAGGAGGGGGACGCTGATTACAATACTATATGGACTGCTGATAATAAAAACACGATAAGAGCCACAATAAACGATCATTTATATGTTTTTCTCATTTATCAGGATAGTGTATTAACTAATCAATCTATTGCACAACAAAAAGCCAAAGAAAAGGGAGATTTTTAGATTTTTCAACATAACGGATTTAATAAGCCCGATTGGGCTTATTTTTAATATACATTTATGCCAAATGGCATTTTAAACATAATATTTTATGGCAGACGACATAAGCAAAAACATTACCATCCAGGTATCGGCTCAAACCGAGCAACTGGAAAAAAGCATCACAAACCTTAATAGCATAATCAACAATTTGCTTATACAGCAAAAACAACTGATTGATTCAGGCAACCAAACTTCAACAGCATTTCAAAACAATGCCGATAAGATCGACATTTTTCAAAAAAGCCTTCAAAATGCATCGAGCCAGCTTAACAGCTATCTGTCCATTTTAAACTCATCGGCAACATCACTGCAAAAAAATCAGTCGCTTATAACAGCGCTAACTGCAGCAAGTGATAAATACTCAAAAACAGTTGGCGACAATTCAAAAAAAGTAACTGAGCTGAACGCAGCAATAAATGCTTTATCATCCACAACACAACAGCAGCAAACAAAAGCTACCCAAAGCCAATCAGCAACAAATAAAAATAACAAAAGCCTGGCTGATGGGGCCAAACAAGCCAAAAGTTTAAAAAGTGGATTAAGCAGTGTTAGCGATGCTCTCAATAAACAACAATCATCAGCAAGTAATAGTAAAAGTGCGCATGACAGTAATACCAAAAGCTTATCTAACAGCGCAAAACAAGCAAAAAGTTTAAAAAGTGGTTTAAGCGGACTTAGCGGTACACTTAATAAACAACCCTCCGCGCTTGGTAAAAGCAAAAAAGCCTTTGATACCCATAAGACAACTATGGATCATCTAAAAACTTCTTTTGATGAGATCAAAGGTGTTTCAGGTGAGTTCGGCCCGAGCCTGCAAGATGCAGCGAAAGGCTTTAGCGCCATGAAAAGCGGCCTTTCTATTGTACAAGGTGGGTTAAAAGGTATAGGGGAGGCTATCGAAGCAGATGGTTTCAGCTTTCTGCTGCAAATACTTCAATATTTGTTTACTGCGTTCGTGCAATCCTCAACAGGCAGCAAAATTTTGCAGGGAGCTATATCCGCGATCGGCGTTATTATAAGTAAAGTTCAGGGTTTTATAGATGATTTCAAAACCGCTTTTCTTGATGCGCTCTCTCACCCTATTGAGTCTATAAAGGCGTTAGGGAAAATGGTCGAGCAAAATATAATTAATCGTTTCAATGCATTCGGAGTAATATTGGATGGTATTATTCATCTGGATTTCAAAAAGATGGCTAATGGAGCGTTACAAGCATTTTCAGGAGTAACTGATGCCACCGACAAAATTGGTACAGCATTTAATACCGTTAAGCAAGGGGTAAAAGATACAGCCACAGAAATGGTTAATTCCTATAATACTGGGTTTGATCAAGCCGGACAAACAGTTGCTAATCACGAAACAAACACAGATGCTTCCATTGATAGGCAAATAGCAAAATATGATGCCTTGGGGGAAAAAATAGGCGAGGTATATGGTAAATGTGATAATAGGCAACCAAAAAAGAAAGATCAACCAAAGACCTCTGAAAGAGGTCAGCCAATTACTGCAGCCAAGTCTAATTCTACTCTTAATATTGACGACTCGGACAATATTGGAGGCACCATACCTGAAGTGAAAATTGCAAAAAATACAGCTGATCAAGTAGTCACCATAAAAAAAACAGCATTACAGCAAATTGAAGATGAAGCAAAAAAATCAGCTGGCACCATTGCCGCCAATGCACTTAACACACTTAAAAACAGTATAAAACAACAAAGTGATGCCAAAATAGCAGGCCTCGAAAAAGACAAAGCCGCCGAACTTAATAACACAACACTAACCAGTGCCCAAAGAATAGCGATCCAGCAAAAATATAAAACCCAGGAAGACCAGGTTAAAGCAAAAGCCTTTAAAGAAGAACAGGAAGCATCTATTGCCCAGGCAATAATCAATGGTGCTTTGGCCATTACCAAAGGCACCGCACAAACAGGCATACTGGCAACACTATATGTACCAACCATAATTGCCGAAACCGCTGTACAGGTCGCCAAAATATCAGCACAAAAACCACCTGCCTATGCATCGGGCGGTTTGCATTATACATCCGATGGCCGTGGCGGTGTATTGCCCGGCTACAGTCGTACCGATAATACCAATGCCTACCTCCGTTCCGGCGAAGGCATCGTAGTATCCGAAGCCATGCGCGATCCCTGGGCACGTAACCTTGTAAGTGCCATAAACGTAGGTTTCGGTGGCCGCGATTTCTCAACCATCAGCACTAGCCGTGGCTTTGCAGTAGGTGGTGTATTTACCGATGGCGGCGATGCCAACCGCTACTACAACCAACCCGTCAACGATCAAAAAAACCTTGCCAACACCATAGCCTACCAAATGGTCAACAACTTCCCCCCAGTCTACGTCGACGTAAAAGACATCAACAACCAGCAAAACATCCTCGCCCAAACCATAAACAGGGTAAATTTATAACAGATAGTATCAAGTAGCTAGTATTAAGTATCAAGATCTCCATTTCAAGTTACCTGAGCAAATTGTTAATTCTAACATTTCCCTCTTTTCGCTTTAGCGAAGAGAGGGATGACAAGCGCAGCGATGTCAGGGTGAGTTAAATCGCCAGGCAAACCATTGAAATAATGACTAATGACTAATGACTAATCCCCCTCCCTCTTTCCGCTTTAGCGAAGAGAGGGACGACAAGCGCAGCGACGTCAGGGTGAGTTAAATCGCCAGGCAAACCATTGACATAATGACTAATGATTAATCCCCCTCCCTCTTTTCGCTTTAGCGAAGAGAGGGACGACAAGCGCAGCGATGTCAGGGTGAGTTAACTCACCACAATGTCAAATGACTAATGACCCAATGACCAATAATATATATGCATATCACCAAAGTAAACACCCTCTTCGATAACGGCATCTTCACCGAGTTATATAAAGCCGGTTTCATCACCTCAAAAGTATTCATCTACCGCGAGATCTACCTTTGGGTACAGGCCCAAATGCAAACCCGTGGCATTACCAAGCGACAGGCCGTACTCGAAGCCGAAATAAAGTTCAGCAAAGACGAACGCACCATCTGGCGGGCACTGAATAGCTTCGACGAAAAATAATTTTATTTTTTTGTAACAACCTAAGCCCTGTTAAGTCTAAACTGATAAACCCTGTTTATCATGAATTGGCATTTCCTGGCAAAAAAGAAAACAAATACACCACAAGTAAAAAAATCAAAAGGCCGTGAATGGCTCGATGCATTTATATTTGCCATAGTTGCAGCAACTATCATCCGTGGTTTATTGTTCTCTGCCTATGCCATCCCATCAGGATCAATGGAAGGCACCGAACTTACCGGCGATTACCTTTTTGTAAGCAAGTTCAGTTACGGTGCACGTATGCCAATTACGTTATTCTCTATCCCGTTTACCGAGCCTGAAATGTACGGTGTTAAAACTTATTACAGCGGTGTACAATTACCCTATTTCCGTTTACCCGGCACAACCGAAGTAAAAAGAGGCGACATAGTAGTATTTAACAAACCCAGCGAAACCGGCACCCCGGTCGATCAGCGTACTACGCTCATCAAACGTTGCCAGGCAGTTGCTGGCGATACCTTAACCATCGTAAATGCGCAGGTATATATTAATGGCAAAGCAGCACCTATCCCACCAAAGGCCCAAACATCCTACACAGTAGTAACCGATGGCAGCCAGTTCAACCCGCAAATATTCCAGGATCTGAATATCACTGTAATAAACCAAATAACGCCAAACAGCTATGAAATGATCATCCCGGTTGATAACCTGGCCACGCTAAAAAGCTATTCAAATATTAAAAGCATTACCCCAATGGTAGCTAAAGCAGGAGTATATGATTCGGAAATTTTCCCGTTTGATCCGCATTTCAAATGGAACGTAGATAACTTTGGCCCGCTGGTATTGCCAAAAAAAGGAATGACCGTAAAACTTACGGATTCCACCATCAAACTTTACAGCCTCGCCATCGAACAATACGAACATAATCGTTTAGGCAGATCAGGCAACGGATTTACCGTAAATGGACAAAAAGCCGATACCTACACCTTTAAAATGAACTACTATTGGATGATGGGCGACAACCGCCACAACTCCGAAGATTCTCGTTATTGGGGCTACGTACCCGAGGATCACATTGTAGGTAAGGCCATAATCACCTGGTTCAGCACCGACCCAAACAAAGACATCTTTCACAAAATTCGCTGGAACAGGATAATGAGGCCGATAAATTAACATTTACAAATAGCTGAACAAAAGCGTTCGCATTGTGCGATTCCCTCCCCACGTGAGGGCAGGGATGGTTTTCAACATGCAAGATTAACCAGCTGACAAAACAATGTCAGCATCAATTCAAACCTTTATCCCGATCTTTGAATAAATCAATCATGCTGAACTTGTTTCAGCACCCCACAAGTAAAGTATACAACAAGAAAAGTAACCCGCTGACAAATCACCGTCAGCACCAATTCAAACCAAACTCCCGATCTTTGAATAAATCACCAGCACTCCCCACCCTCTTTGCGCAGCAGAGAGGGTCGACAAGCGAAGCACAGTCGGGGTGAGTCAATAACCCGCTGACAAATCACCGTCAGCACCAATTCAAACTAAACTCCCGATCTTTGAATAAATCACCAGCACTCTCCACCCTCTTTGCGCAGCAGAGAGGGTCGACAAGCGAAGCAAAGTCGGGGTGAGTCAAATAACTCGCTGACAAATCATCGTCAGCACCAAAACAAAAACTAATACCGACCTTAGAATTATGCCAATCAGCATACAAAACCACTAAGCTAAATAAGCCCCAATCCTAAATGTCCACCCTTCTCGACTTTCGGATTAAAACAAACTTACTACTAACCATTCACCACTCACCAAAATGAGCTACAAAATTTATTTATACGATACCGACACTGATTGCATAGGCTCCGGCAGCCTGTCATCATCATATATTCAGTGGCAATTAGAGTCCGCAGCCGGCCAGGATGTAGAAGTGCACATAAGCTCTGTTGGTGGCAGCGCTTTTGATGCCATAGCCATTTACGATTTGCTAAAAAAGTACACCGGCAACGTAACAACCTACATTGATGCGCTGGCTGCCTCTGCCGCTTCTATTGTTGCCATGGGCGGCAAAACTGTGGTCATGAGTAAATACGCACTGCTCATGATCCACAAACCCATGGTAGGCTCCGGCGGTAACGCCGATGAACTGCTCAAAGATGTGCAAATGCTCAACATCGTTCAATCACGCCTGGCACAGGTATACATGGATAAAACCGGGCTTGACGGAGCTACGATCAACAACCTTATCAACGCCGTCACCTGGTTATCTGCAGATCAGGCGCTCGACCTCGGCTTTATTGATACCATTGAAGATTACACTGCCGACATCACCAACAGCACCCTTATTAAAACCTATACTAACGCCGCACCAGCAGTTTACCAGCGCTGCATCAACAAACTCTTAAACAATAACAGTAAAAACAACATGAACATGGAAAACAGAGAACTTATCGAAAAAACCACATCGGTTTTGGATAAGATTATGAATTACTTTAAAAAAGTAGTGAACAAACAAACCATTACCGACAAGGGCACATTGCACCATGCCGGTGTACTTGACGAAGGTACCGAAGTGTACCAGGATGCCGACATGACCACCCCTGCTACTCCCGACACCTACACCACTGCAACCGGAAGTAAAATTGCGGTGAAAGGTGGCCAGGTACAAAAGGTAAGTCCGCCATTAAGTGATCCTGATGCCGACCCGGATGCAGATAGTTTCCAAGATGATGATGACGACGCTCCGTCAGACAAATTTAAAAAAGCTGGTAAAGCCGGAGATGTGCAAAATAAAATTCAATCTATCAAAGCCAAACTACATGCTCAAAACGCCTTGTTGACTGAAGCACGCACAGCTCTCGAAGCCGCCAATGCCCGCTTAAATAAATCCCGCGAAGAAGTAAAAAATGAGATCCGCTCCAACTTCACACCCGAAGGCTCCAAACGCAGCAACAAAGCTAAAACCGAACAAACACCCTTCTTCGCCCCTACCAGTACACTCGCTAAAAACGCAGTAAAAAAAGCAATATCTAAATAGTCGACCTGTGACGAGGTTCGTGTAGCTTGGGCTACGTTCCAATCAACACCAACAAACAGGCTCATTCCTGCTTCCCTTCTCGCAGCTCAAACCAACCTACCTGCATCCCATTCCCTACCGAACCTCGCAACACGCCACCCGAACCAACAAAACAAATTCCTAACACAAACAAATGGCTCAATTTACATTCACAAACAACACCTATGCCGGCGAAGCGCTGGCCGGGTTCATGGCCAGCACCCTGCTCGAGGCCGATTCAGTAAAACGCGGCCTGCTCACAGTTATTAACGACGTAAAATCACGCAAGGTGATCCTCGATGTCGATGATGATGTAGTGCTGCAGGACCCATCCGGCATCTTTGCCGATCAGGGCACAACCGCCCTCCAAAATGAAAGCTACCTCGATCCGGTAGTCTACGAATTCATGAAACAGGAACAATGGGACAAACTTATCCAGTCATGGGAAGCCCAAAGCCTTAAACCAGGTGCATTCCTTGATTATGAAGGTATCGTCGACTTGTCCGACTTCATGGTTCAGCGTTATTTAACCAAAATACAAATTGCCAACGAGCGCCTGTATTGGTTAGGCAAATCAGCTACAAAAGAAGCAGCCTTCACAGCCGGATTTACAGGCTTATTGCCATCTATAGCCGCCGCATCAGGTGTTTATAAAGTAGGCTTAGGTAAACCTGCAACCTCAATGGCAGCAACAAGTATCGATGCAACAGGCTTAGTAACCGTTTCCGATACCTCAACCCTTTCTGATGGCGATGTAGTTACAATAACTAACGTAACCGGCAGCAGCAAAGATACCACTAACGGCACTCCCGGCATAAACGTACAAGGCCAATCCTATTTCATCCAGATAGCCAGCGCCACAACATTCAAATTGGTACGTAATTACAACGAGATCAACACACGCTTACCGGCATCATTCTCAGGCACTGCAACCGCAGCTACTGTTAGTTACATTAATGCCAGCAACGTACTGTCGGTTTTATCCACTGTTTATTCACAGCTTGACCCTGCTGATCGTAGTCAGGACGATTTTAACCTGCAGATCCCATTACATGTAGGCTATGCTTACGCACAAGCACAGGCCAACAAAGCAGTTAACGTGTTAAATGCTTTCACAGATTCCAAACAAATGGATTATTTAGGTATGCCATTACAGTTAATGAATCACTGGCAGGCAAATACCATTTTAGGGGCACGCTCATCAAACCTGTTCTTAGGTGTCGATCTGCTGGGCGATGAATCCGAACTTTCAACCGTTTACATGAAACCCTACACCAATGATGATGTAGTCCGCATGAAGGCCCGTATGAAAGCAGCAGTAAACTACAAATTCGCTAACGAAATTTTTTACCTGTCAGCATAATAACAATGAGTGAATTAGTGAATATATCTTAAAAAGGTCCACTCAATCACTATTCACAACTCACTAATTCACTCAATCACTAATTCAATAATTAATTTATGTCTATATACACTAAAATAAACAACGGGTTCAGCTTAGGAACAGAAGCACCCGTAACCGCAGGTATCGAAGATGTAGTATACATCTTTAACCAGGATGATATCACCCTTACTTTTGATACCACAAACCCATTGATCGTGACCGGCTTAACATCCGTAGGCACGGGTAAGATCTACAAATTCGAAGGCACCAGCAATAGTTTCAACACTACATCAAAGCTGGCTAAAACATCAGTTGGCCCGCGTTATACCGAGGAGATCGACTTCAATGTAGCGGGTCTTTCTGTCGATATTAAAACTCAATTGCAAGCAATGGGCTACGGCCGTGTTTGTGCAATAACAGTAAACAACTACAACTCCAGCGATTCAGCCATCGAATTATTTGGCGCAGTAAACGGTTTAATGCTAACAGATGCCGAACGCAGCGCAGCAGATGAAACAGTTGACGGAGGTTACAAATTAAAGCTAACCAATCCCGATAAATTAAGGGAACCATACCCGCCGCGCGCAGTATCTATTGCGCCAACAACTGGCACAGCAACTTATGCAAGCACAATCGCAGCTATTGAAGCTTTGGTAGCGGTAACAAGTTAGTTCATGGTTAATGGTTCATAGTTGATGATTTTATCTCAGCTATGAACTACATAACTAATTACCATGAACTATGATCCATGAACTATGAACAACAACCAATGACAACAAAACAAAAGAAATACATACTAAAACCCGGCAATCACCAATTCGCACCCGGGTCGCCTGCCGTTCATCACAACAATAATTTAAGCGATGAAGAAGCTCAATGGTACCTTGAAAAATATCCGCACATAGCACAATTGTTTATCCCGCAACACAGCGAAAAAGAACTCATTATAACTCAGCAAGAAAATCCATCTAACTTATTAACTCCCCCTTCAGGGGGCTGGGGGGCTGAAATATGAAAACCTATCTCCCGCAAATTGAGCGAAGAATCCTGGTAAGGCCAAATCAAACCTTCGGCATTCTTAATTATGATATGGATAACGCTTATCCACAACGTATGCTCGAATTGGTTGCAGGCTCTCCCACCGCCAAAGATTGCTGGAATAAACGCACAAAGTTTATAGCAGGTAATGGATTCGAAGAAAAAGATCTGGGCAAACAATTAGTTAATGATAACGGATTAACGATGGCTAAACTATTAAAAGCCATTGCCACTGATAAAGCATTGTTCACCGGTTTTGGTATCCATGTAAATTACAATGCCAATTTTAAAATAGCATCAGTTAATTATATCAAGTTTGAAGATATCCGCCTGGGTGATACCGATTGCCCTAATACCGCAGATAAGTATGCTATCTATTCCGATTGGGGACGCAAAACCTGGAAGAACATCATGCGTAGCAAGATCACCTTTCTGGATAAATACAACCCCGACCCTGCTGCTATTGAACAACAAGTTATTGACTCAGGCGGATGGGACAATTATAAAGGTCAGCTCTTCTATTTTAATCCTGAGGTTGATGATTATCCACTCATTGAAGCCGACAGTGTTTGGGAAGATTTTGAGACCGAAGCTGGCATAAAGATCTTCAACAATAGAGAGGTTACAACAGGCTTTTTGCCCTCAACAATGCTTTTCATGCAAGCTCGTCGTGAGGAGGCAGACAATAGCGGACCAAATACCGATGAACAGCAATATTATAATGTACCCTCGCAATTAGAAAAAGATTTGGGTGCCTTCCAGGGAGCCAAAAGCGCGCAAAAGATCATTGTGATTGAATACGAAGATGAAACCTCTAAACCTGAGTTTCAACCTTATGCCATTCAGAACAATGATAAACTGTTCGAAGCCACTGAAAAATCGGTCGAGGCACGTATTATTAAAGGGTTTTCTATTCCGAAGGAATTAATCAACTCCGAAAAAACATCCGGACTAAGCAATGGCAGCGAAAAGAAAGAAGCCATAAAAGAGTTTAACGACAATACAGCTACCGACAGACTCGATCTTTCAGAAACCTTTGCCGAAGTATTTAGTCACTTTTATACTTCCATCAACCCAACTGAAAACTGGAACATCATTCCCGTCCCTGCCAATGTAGCCGATGACAATGCGGGCATAACAGCCGGCACCAGCATTAATCAGCTTCTGCTATCGTCAATCCCAACCGAAAACAAAATTGCTGTACTCATCTATGCCTACGGCTTCAAACAAACCGAAGCAGAAGCAATGGTAACTGTAGTGAGTAATTGATTGAGCGAGTGCCAAACAATTCCTTCTTGAGAGGGGGCGCGCCAGCCAGTGCGGCTGCAGGGGTGTGTTTATGCGCACTCCAAAAGCAATAAATCCACTCACTCAATCACTAATTCACTCAATCACTAATTATCACAAATGAACCAAATCTACCTGATCGACCAGATCACGTTTCAGAATTACGAGGATCTTTCTGTAAACATAAAACCCGAACGCATAAAAGTATTTGTAAAAAAAGCCCAGGAGCTTGATCTTAAACCATTCTTAGGCCACGCCCTATACTATGATTTCATCCAAAATTTTAATGCCGATGGCACCTTGATGGACAACACACCCCAGCAATACATAGACCTGCTAAACGGCACTGAATATCTTGATAAATATGGGCATGTGGTTTTATACGAGGGTTTAATGCCAATGCTGGTATATTTTACCTTCGCACGTTTTATTGAGGCCGATGCTATACACTATACTGCTACCGGCCCTATCATCAAACATCATGATAACGGCGATACCCTTTCGCCGCAGGAGGTTACAAAATTGGTTCAGCAGCAACGCAGTGTAGCCAATGCCCATGCTAATGAAGTTGAGAAGTTTTTGTGGGATAACCGCTCGGAGTTCCCGCTCTGGCGTTACAATGAAAAAAACAGAAGCTCCCGGCAATCGGGCCCGCGTATTCGTGGAATTGATAAGAATGATTTCAACTATCCCGGTGACAGCTTCAACCAAAACGATGGCCTTTTACCACTTAATGAATTTTTAAACTGATGGCAGATAAAACTATAAGCGAATTACCCATAGCGTCAGCTATAAACCCTGCAGATATTTCAATTCTGGTAAGCAGTAATACCGATTATCAGTTTTCGTTTACCACTCTGCTTGCCTTTATTGCTGCTAATCTGCCTGTCGGTGCAACAAATACCTTTGGAACCGCTGTCCCACAAAACAACACCGGCAACAATGGAGACGTATTCATAAAAACCGATACTGAGGCATTTTATCAGAAGATAAATGGTACCTGGGCGCTTGTTTATACAATGCCCGTATCTGAAAATTCAAACAGCACGTTGATTTATGGCACCGGAATACCGGGCAGTACTGTCGGCACCGATAATAGCAGTTATATTGATACCACTACCGGCATATTCTACCTTAAAACCACCGGCAATTGGGCGCAGGTATTTTCAATGGCAACCGGCCCGCAAGGTCCACAAGGTATAGCGGGAACTAATGGATCAAACGGTGTCAATGGCAATACTATCCTGAATGGTACCGGCAATCCGTCAAATACATTAGGCAATAATGGAGATTATTACATCAACAATGCCAATCTTTCTATTTTTGGACCAAAAGCAGCAGACATCTGGCCAGTCGGTGAATCAATTACAGGAGCTGACGGCGCAGGGGTAGTCCCGGGCGGTACAACTGCGCAATTATTGACTAAAAAATCAAATACCGATTTTGATACCGAATGGGCCGATCCACCTCCGCTTGGTGATCTGTCTACATTAGTCACCACCGCAAAAACCAATATTGTAAGTGCCATTAATGAAATAGCCGGAGATATTAATGCCGAAATCTCATCCCGGGCAAACGCAGATATTGCCCTCCAGACCAACATTAATAACAAGGTCGACAAAGTTGCCGGATACGGATTAAGCGAAAATGATTATACCTCCGCCGAAAAAACCAAACTGGCAACGCTTTCCGAACATTATAAAGGTACTTATACTACGCCTGCAGCAGTTACAACCAATAATCCAATAGGCAACCCGGGCGATTATGCCTATGTTGATCCTGGTACCGGTGAAAATGCCCAAATGTATATCTGGGATGAAGTAAATACTGCCTGGGTGCTAAGTTCAGGCAGCACAGGTACCATCCCCGATGCAACCGAAACAAATGCCGGGATCATCGCGATCGCCACGCTTACTCAGGCACTTGCCGGTACTGATAACACCAATGCCATGACCGCCTTAAAAACGTTGTCGGTCGTCCTGGATCAAAAGAAAAACGTCAATTATCAAATTGCCCCGGTTTCATTAAACGAAGTGTCCTTTTTAATGCAAAATGCAGGCAACATAACCGGCATAACTATTTCAGGAGCCACTAATCCCCTATTAAAAACGGGTTTAACAGGCACCTACCCAGCCACACCACAAACCTTTCCTTACGCCTACGCAGCCGGCGACAGGATTTTTGTAACCTATAACTATGCCGACCTAACTAACGCAAGCTGCAATATTATATTAACCTGTAGAGACAACTAACCATGAGTGCAACCTATAATTGGGCCTATCGGCCCGGAATAACAAATAAATACGGATTTACGGTTCCCCCCGGTGCCGATAATGTACAATCCACCGGCTGGTGCTACGTGGCTTTATTTGGAAATGATAATACAGGGAATGGAAGTAGACAGTTACCATATAGGACTATAACGAAGGCTATATCATTAGGAAATAATATATCTATTGTATTAGGAAGCGGTGTTTATCGAGAAACTGCCGTTATTTCCACATCTCCAATGAATATTAATTTTATCGGCGATGGCGATGTTATAGTTGATGTATCTTTCAATGGCTCGTTATTTTCAAGTGGATTACAGGCTGTAAATCTATACAACCTTACCATTATAGGCAACGGATCAGGTTTTTTCACATCCAGTTATTTTATTGATAACTCGACTGTTATTGATGTGATTTGCAAGGGAGCGTTTATTTGCTCAGCCAATAGCAACGTAAATTTATTACAGTGTATAGTTTCAAATTTCAGTGGACCTTTAGTATTTGGTACAAATTCGGACAAGGGTTACAGTTGTAGTAATTCTACTTTTTACAATTGCAATAACATTCAAATACTTACAAATACTAACACTAGTACGAGTTATCCCGTTTCGTGTGTATTTTATAATTGCAATATCTCTGCAACTGATTTAACTAAAATGGCATTGATAAAATATTCGTTATTTTTTCAATGCAACTTTAAAATGACAAATACAACTGGTTCGGGCGGTGTTTTATATCCGTCTGTTCCGAGTGGATATACTTACTATTCTACAATATCAGCTTTACAGGCTGCATACTACACTTTATTTTCTACTTTGAGTTTTTCCGGGTGTATAGCGGCAGACCCGTTATTCAATAATGAATCAATAGGTGATTACAGTTTATCATTTTCCAGTCCTGCAAAAAACCTAAGTTATTTCGGCACTTACGTAGGTGCTAAATCAATCGCCTATGCTGTCAAGGCCAGCGCAACCGAAAGTTTAGGCAGTTTTGATTTTTCGACAAACGTTAATTTAAATATTGCTAATGATAGTATAACGCTGGTTGATTCAACCCAAAATGCCAGTATCCAAACCAATTTGATTGTTAATACTGCTGGCAGGCAAATTCAAAAATTTCCGATTTACGGTTTTAATGCCGATCGTAACGGACAGTATATTGATAGCATTCCCGATTTGGCAATCCTTATCAATAATCCCGGTGATACATTAAATGTCATAGCCTCTTACTTAGTGGGAACTGGCGCAATAACTTATAATGGTTCGGTATATCAACCAGGTGATAGGTTTACCACTGTAACGGGTGTTACTACTTTCACATCTTCAGCTGGTGGTACTTTAACAGAAATACTCGAAGCCCCGGAAAGGCATACCATAATGGCGCGATTTGGTAATGGTGATGGCGCAGTAACCGCTGGCACCGAGTTGGTTGTCGGTTATTGGTATTATGTGCAGTCAGGTAATGTAACCTATGACAGTGTGGTTTATAATGCAGGCAGCGGATTTAAAGCCATTGATACAAATGCATTTACGGGAACCGGGTCTGTTATACTGGCTTTAAGTACCGAAGCATTCCAGCATTATGAACCAGGTATTCAACCTACCTCAAATAATGTCGGTAATAGTGCTACAGGTGCCATAATTCGAGGCAATGGCGACCCGGCCTATGTTCGCGGTGGTTACGGCATACAGGAGTTTCCGATTAACGCAACATTTATTCAATTGTACTATTTAATCAACGTTTCAAACCTTAAACCATAATGTACAACATAGCCAGCGGATATATAGAGCAAGGTGTATTGTACATTGTGTATGGTACGCAAAATGTAACATATAACGGTATAACCTACACCAACGGGCAAACATTTAGAGGCATTGCCGGGGTAGCTGCCTTTACGTTTTCGAGCATAGGTACACAATTGGTTTATGAAGTTTTAGAACTGGATGGCGCAGACATTGAATATGCAGAAAATGCACTGGATGCTCCTATTTTCCCTGATGCTACTATGTTAAATGGCTTCGCTATTGAATATATGCAAAATGCCAATGATATTGTTTTTATTGACGTAACTGTGTTGAATGGCTTTGCTATGGAGTTACTGGATTATCCTTTTTACTCCTTTGCTATAATTGAAACAAGAATATAATTTATTATAATTGAAAATGTTAAATAAAGTAAAAACCCTAATTAGTTCTCCTATAACATATGTTCCAGAATCACTTAATAAATTATATTTTCCTGAATTGGATGGCTTTCGTGGCATTGCAATACTGGCTGTTATATTTAGTCATGCCGTATTAAATAAGTACTTAGGAAAATATGCTGTCGGTAATATTGGGGTAGAAATATTTTTTGTATTAAGCGGATTTTTGATATCTACATTACTTCTTAAAGAAAAAATTAAAAATGGAAAAGTGTCTTTTAAAAAATTCTATACAAGAAGGGGATTGAGGATATTACCAGTTGCTTATTTGTTTTTAGGGGTGCTGATATTTTTAAATTTTGCTTTTAATTTAAAAGTTTCATTTGGTTCACTAATAGTTTCTGCGTTATTTATAAAGAATTTACCTTTTAATTATGTAGGCAATTGGTTTAATGGGCATTTTTGGACATTGGCAATTGAAGAACAATTTTATTTAATATTTCCTTTCTTACTTATTTATAGTCTTAAAAATTATTTTAGAGTACTTGTATTTCTGGTACTATTTATTCCGGTATTGCAGTTTGTCGGATTCCATAATATAGGTATATTTTATACAAATTATCCACTTCACAAAACAACGTTTGTATTGATTACGCTTTTTGGTAATGGCACCACCGCTATTTTGATAGGTTCTTTGCTTTCTATATTAATGTTTAAGGGCTTAATGCCTGTATCTAACACAAATAATTATAGATTTCTAAGCCTAGTCTTATTTATAATTGCTATGATGTTTCGTATTGGTTTTAATATTTTGCCAGGCACATACCTCACATCAACAATTTTTTCTTTAGTAATCGCATTTGTAATTTTCTTATGCATAACTAATGACAATGACTTTTTAGGCAAAATATTGAAAAGCAAAATATTAATTAAACTTGGAATTTTGTCTTATAGTATTTATATATGGCAACAATTGTTTATGTATCAACAACCCTGGGGGAATTCGTTTAAATATTCTGATTCCTTGTTTTTAAATATTCCTGTACTTTTTATAGTGGCCTATATTTCATACCATTTTTATGAGGTGCGATTTTTAAAGCTTAAAAACAAGTTCAAAGCACCCTTAAATTAAAATAATATGAAAAACTCTAAAAAAACCATAGTAGCGCATGTCTAGTTTTGTTATAGTTTGTAATAGCTATAGAACTAGTATTAAAGTATAACTATTGAAACTTTTACCACGGCTATGACCGTCACCGGCGTTTTTGTGTAACATTCCAATTATAATAATTTTTAATTATTATAATTGGAAATGCTAAATAGGATTCACAAATTATTTAATTCAAATTTAATAAGCATTCCCAATGCACTAAATAAGCCATATATACCTGTATTAAACGGGTTTCGTGGTGTTGCGATTCTTATCGTAATTATTAGTCATATTATATTATATACTTCTTCAGAAAAATATATTAATGGTAATATTGGAGTAGAAATATTTTTTTGTTCTAAGCGGTTTCTTAATAACAACCTTGTTGCTCAAGGAAAAACTCACAAATGATAAAGTATCATTTAAGAATTTTTATATAAGAAGGGGGTTAAGAATTTTACCAGTTGCTTATCTGTTCTTAATAATATTGATTCTTTTAAATTGCTCTTTAAAATTAAACATATCATTTGGCTCATTCATCGCTTCTGCATTATACATAAAAAACTTACATATAAATTATGCCGACAATTGGTACAATGCACATTTTTGGACCTTAGCAATTGAAGAACAGTTTTATATTATTTTCCCTTTCCTTCTTATTTATAGTTTAAACAACTACATTAAAATTATTTGCATCCTTGTTTTAGGCATTCCGTTATTACAATTTGTAGGATATAATAATTGGGGGATATTTTATTCAAATTATGTAATTCATAAGATTACTTTTTTATTAATCAATCTTTTTGGCAATGGCACTACGGCTATTTTGATTGGTTCCTTGCTTTCGATATTGATGTTCAAAGACATTCTACCCGCTAAGGCTAAAAAAAGTTATCATCTCTTAAGCTTTATTGTATTTATGATTGCTATAGTATTTAGAATGGAATTTGCTGATCTTGTTCATAATACTTACATAACATCAACAATCTTTTCCATTGCTGTAGCGTTTGTAATATTTTTATGCGTAATTAATGAAAATGATTTTTTAAGCACATTATTAAAAAATAGAATCTTGGTAAAAATTGGTGTTTTATCTTATAGCTTATACATTTGGCAACAATTATTTACACGCCAACAGCCTTGGCAACATTTATTTAAGTACTCTAATTCCATATTTCTTAATATTCCTGCTCTCTTTATAGTAGCCTACACCTCCTACCATTTCTACGAACTAAAATTTCTAAAATTTAAAGAAAAGTATAAATAATCCTTTCTTTACCTCAACATTTCGGCTCAACAATTCCTATTGCCTGTTACTCACGGGCTATCCTTCTATTGCAAAAAATTTAACCTCTTTACACATTCACAATTATGAAAACATCAGATTTATACAGTCTTGACTTAAAAGACCTGGCAAAAGGTCTCATCGTAGCAGTTGGTAGCGCAGTGATCGCTACCATCCAAACCAGTTTACAATCAGACTCGCTCAACTTTAACTGGAAACTTATTGGTACAGTAGCCCTGGGTGCGGGGATTGCCTATTTAGGCAAGAATTTCTTTACCCCGGCATCAATTAAACAGCCTGTAAATAATGGCTGATTTTACTAAAGCATTCAAAATAACCATCCTCGGTAATGAGGGTGGTTACAATCCCGGCATAGGCGAAAAAGAAACCTATATGGGTATAGATCGAGGAGCAAATCCAAACTGGAATGGTTGGAAAATAATTGATACTGCCAAAGCCAGTCATCCTCACATTTCAACTCCCGGAATCAACAAATTACTTTCTCAAAATGAAACGCTGCAATCTAACATCGCCCAATTTTACAAAGCCAACTATTGGGATACCATTAGTCTCGATCATGTCAATGATCAGCAACTGGCCAATAACCTCTTTGATTGCTCAGTTAACCAGGGCGAGGGCTTGGCATGCAAACTTATGCAAGTGGCTTGCAATTATGTAATAACAGATATGAAATCATCAATTAAGCCATTAATTGTCGATAAACAGATTGGCCCTGCAACGCTGGCAGTATTTAATTCATTGCCTCCATCTGAATTAAACGAAAAGATCAATACAGAACGGGAAGCATCTTACCATTCAGATCGCCAATACGCCGAATGGGGTAAAGTATGGGAAAAAAGATTAACAAAATATGTTTAATGCAATGACAGTAACAGTAGGTAAAAAATCAATCAACTTAGGCTGGGAGATCGCCGCATCCATATCAATATTCCTTATTTATACTACCTATAAGTGCGTATCATTTACGGATAAACTAATTAATAGCCAGGCCGAAATCAAACAAGAACTGGCAATATGGGCCAAAAGAGACAGCATATATATACTTAAAACCGATAAAAACACCATCGATCTGGATAGTATTAAACCTGGTTTAGCTATTGTTAAACAGCAGGTCAGTTCACTCTTTTCAAACTCGAATACCTGTATAGTATCCGCACATTATTATAATGGAAAACGAATTTCCGACCGAAAGGAGTAAAAGCCAAACAATAAAATCGATTTATCTAAAAACAAAAAACTATGAGTTTAAAATCATTCTTATCAAAAATATGTGGCGAAGTAAAAAGCCTCTTCGATGGCATACCCGATGAACTAAAAATCGCTATTCACATCAGTGTAATAATAACCGAAAACATAAAATCATTCGTTGATTCACCAGCTGCAGATATTCTTACCGCCATCATCCCAGGCGATCTGGATGATGAGCTGATAAATTTACTTCGTGCCAAATTACCTGCAATTTTAACAGAACTAAAATTGGCCGACAGTTGCGGCAGTTTAACAGATCCATCACAAATAACTTCTTGTGCCGTAAGCGTTTTACAGGGATTAGATGGTGATATTAAAAGCGCCTTTTTACACAACCTATCAATACTTATTGCCCAGGTAGCTGCTAACGGGAATTTAACATGGAGCGATGGCGTATATATCCTGGAATGGTATTATCAAAATGAATACAAAACTGAAGCTTAATATTTAAACTTGTTTGTTAACCCATTGGTGTCGTAAACGCTCCATTGGCCGGTCAATAAGCCAATAAACTAGCAGTGCCAAGCCCATAGTAAGTGCCAGAAATAAAATTAAATAGATCAGATGAATTATGGTGGAAACATTTTGAGTCAACAAACCATACGGCCTTATCCAAACCCAATGAGAAAGGTAGATCATAAACGAAAGTTCTCCCCAGAATCTATCCTGTTTATCTGAATGAAGCCGCACAGAACTAGCTAGCATAGGCACTGCCAGCATAACCAAAATAAAACTAATAATTGTGTAATACATTGAATTAGTAACCTTAAAATGCTGTACCGCATAGGGTATCATATACTGCACGCCAACAACTAGCACAAATATGGCCAGGCAAATCTTTTCCGTTTTAGCGCTGAAACTTATTTTATCATAAAATATTATCATACCCAATATAAAAAGGTACAAATAAGTAAGTAATGAATTGTTTATCCATACACTATCATACACAATACATAAGTAAAAAGATATGGCTAGAAACAAAAAAAACAGCCCCCTTAAAACATTATAATTATTACGACTGACATAAAAAAGAACAGGGAACAGCAAATAAAACTCCAACTCAATATCCAGCGACCATGCCGGTACTAGAATATCAATCTTCTGAAGCGAATAGTAGCTTAGCAACGTAGTATTGGAAACCCAGAAAACAATTTTGTCAGGCAGATGCAAACCTTCTATTAATCCAATAACATTATAGTTTAAAAATATCCAAACAGCAAAAGCCAATACGGTAAAGGTATAAAAAACAGGCAACAAACGTAGCAACCTGCTAATATAAAACACCTTTAATGGCTGTTGCTTTTTTGAGTATTTGTTATTGAACATTACTGTTATCCAATAGCCGCTTAAAATAAAAAAGCTGCAAACTGCAAACCTGCCCAAAAACGCAAATCTGCTTATGTGATATAATATAACTAATGAAGCTAAGATAAAACGGGTTATACCAGGCTTTAACATTTAACAGTAAATTCAGGATATATTGAAGTGCTGTGCCCGGAACGAGATTCGAACTCGTACATCCTTACGAATGCCACCCCCTCAAGATGGTGCGTCTACCAATTTCGCCACCCGGGCTTATAATATGTCAAAAGTCTTAAGTTCAGAGCTTTGAGCCATTGTCTGGCTTTTAACTTTCAACTTAAGACTTTCAATTTTAAGAAAAGGATGTGCCCGAAGAGAGACTCGAACTCTCAAGAGACAATTCTCAACGGCTTCTGAGACCGCAACGTTTACCAATTTCGCCATCCGGGCATAAAGTACACCTTATATACTTGTCTATTTATCGGCTTCAAGCATACAGGGTTGCAAATATACTGCTTTCGTCTAAATGTATCCAATAAATATAAAAATCGCTTATATCTTGTAACTTGTTTATTAATCAATAATTTCAAGCAAAAAATATTTATAATTAGATGAAAGTCTTTCGAATAATTTTCAGTTTTGCTTTCTTGTCGATGTTGTTTACTAATAGCGTTAAAGCACAACATATCATCCTTTTAGAACAAGGCAAACCCACAAACATTCGCGGTATATCCATAGTCGATGACAAAACTGCATGGGTAAGTGGCAGTAAAGGCTATGTGGCAATTACTCTCAACGGCGGCAAAACCTGGGCGTGGCAGCAAGTAAAAGGTTTTGAACAGGCCGACTTCAGAGACATTGAGGCTTTTTCTAATAAAGAAGCCATCATTATGAGTTCCGGTACGCCGGCACTTTTATTAAAAACTATAGATGGCGGGCAAACTTGGCAAGTGAAATACCGTAATACCGATACTAACTATTTTTTAGATGCAATGGATTTTGCCGATGCTCAGCATGGTTTTGTATTAGGCGACCCAATAAAAAACAAGTTTTTGCTGCTTGAAACAACGGACAGTGGCGATAATTGGAATAATTATTTGAATTGCCCTGCCGCTGCCAAAGATGAGGCTGCATTTGCTGCAAGCGGCACTTGTCTGCGTGTTACATCCGATAATGATATTTTTATTGTAACCGGCGGAAAGGCTGCAGATGTAAATATACTCCAAACAAATACTGCATCGTGGATACAGTATCCAATTCCAATTTTAAAAGGTGAGGCTGCTCAGGGTGCGTTTTCAATAGCAGTAAATAACCGGCAAATGATTATTGTTGGTGGTGATTATCAACACGATCATCGAAGTGATTCCACAGCTTGTTATTCAATTAATGGCGGAAAAACATGGCGATCAGCAAATACTTCTCCCACCGGATATCAGTCATGTGTAGAGTTCATTAACAACAACACTTTCCTTTCAACTGGCACTCCCGGGACTAATATTACAGCCGATGGCGGGAACACCTGGACCAAGATTGATACCAATAGCTTTAATGTTTGCGGTAAAGCAAAGCATGGTAAATTGGTTTTATTAGCTGGAAACAACGGCAAAATAGCCCTTTTTAAACTTTAGATAATTGACAATGAAGCGCTTATTTAATACTTTAAAATATTTTAAAATAAGGCTTGCACACAACACCCAATAGTCCTATATTTGCACCACTTTAAACGGAAACGAATTATGATTCCGTAGCTCAGCTGGTAGAGCATAACACTTTTAATGTTGGGGTCCTGGGTTCGAATCCCAGCGGGATCACCCTATGGGACAGCACAGATTTTTCTGGTCGCTGTCCCTTTTTTTTGCCTTGTAATTGCTTGTTTATCAGATAGATTACGTTATAGCTATCACTTATCGAAGCGGTTCGATGTTCTAAATCTTCAAATGTGAATTTTTCAGAAAAAATCGAACCAATTAATTCCCGCTTTTCTGCACTGCCTGAATTACAATAAATTATATTTAGTTTGGTCAAGTTTTCGACGGCTTTGTCCACAATCACGGCCACTTCAGATATTTTGAAATTATTGCTATTCAAATCAGCCAGTTTCGATTCTATGCTTATGATCTTTTGTTCAGCTTCCACTTTAATCTCCTTATAATCCTTACTATCTATATCACCATTTAATAATAATTCCCTTGCTTGGAGATTATGATGAATGAGACCACACCATTTCGGCGCAAGCTGACCCAACGTTTCGGGGCAAACTGACCATGGTATTTCGGGGCAAACTGACCCACCAAAACGCGTAGCAAATGCTGTAGAAGTAACCATCTTTTGAGGGCAAAAGACCTGTCTAAGATGGCCAATTTGACAATCAGCATGAGTAAGATTAGAAAGATTTTAAGGATGAACAGCCAGGGTCGCAGCACGCGATTTATAGCTGCCCAGATTGATTCATCCCGGAATACCGTAAGAAAGTACCTGGCCGTCCTTAAGAAGAGCGGCTTTACTTTTGAAGAAGTTAATAACCTGAATGATAAGGAACTGGAAGACCTTTTCGGCAAGACCAGGGAAAACAACCAGCCAAGCAGCCGTATGCAATCCATGCTGCGCTGCTTCCCCCACGTCGATAAAGAGCTTAAAAAGACCGGGATGAACCGGCAGATCTTGTGGGAAGCCTATATCAAGGAGTTCCCCGAGGGCTATAAGTACACCCAATTTTGCACGTATTACAACCAGTGGAAGACCAAGGTCAACCCGACCATGCACATGGATCATAAGGCCGGGGACAAACTGTACGTCGATTTTGCTGGTGAAAAGATGAGCTATACGGACAAGGAAACCGGTGAAGTCATTGAAGTAGAAGTCTTTGTAGCAATCTTGGGGGCCAGCCAGCTCACCTATGTAGAGGCTGTTATGAGCCAGCAAAAGGAAGACTTTATAGCGGCCTGCGAGAATACCCTGCACTTTATCGGCGGCGTTCCTGCCGCCATTGTACCGGATAACCTGAAGGCGGCCGTAACCAAAAGCAGCCGCTATGAACCTACCCTCAACGAAACATTTGAAGACTTTGCCGATCATTATGGCACTACCATATTACCGGCGCGGGCGTACCGCCCGCGCGACAAGGCATTGGTAGAAGGGGCCGTTAAGATCATTTATACTAAGGTATACGCCCCTTTAAACAAGCATATCTACCATTCTTTAACAGAACTCAATACAGCGATCTGGCAGGCCCTGGAAGCCCATAACAGCCAGTTGCTCAAAGGCCGCAATTATAGCAGGATACTACAGTTTGAAGAGATAGAGCGTGGCACCCTAGCACCCCTGCCTGTATTGCGTTACCAGTTCAAAAAACACTTTTATGCCAGGGTGATCAAGAATGGCCACGTTAATCTCGGCCCTGATAAGCATTATTACAGCGTGCCTTACCGCTTCATCGGCAAAAAGGTCAAGCTGTTATACTCCCGCACCATTGTAGAGATCTACTACAATTATGAGCGTATCGCTTTACACCCGCGCGAAAAGAACCCCTACGGTTATACTACCGACAAAGAACACATGGCCAGCGCTCACCGCTTTAAAAGTGACTGGACGCCAGACATGTTCCTCAATTGGGCGACCTCCATTCATGAGGATGTCAGGCTATATATTCATCAGATACTGGAGCGTAAACAACACCCCGAACAGGCTTACAAATCCTGCCTGGGGATACTTGGCTTTGCAAAAAAGGCAGGGAACGAACGGTTAATAATCGCCTGTCAGCGGGGGCTTAGTTATGGCATTTATAGCTATAAAACGATACAAACCATACTGGAAAACAAGATGGATAACTATGAGGAAAGCATATTTGCCGATGAGCTGCCCATGCCTGAACATGGTAATATCCGGGGAAAAGACTATTACAAATAACCATTTAAAACAACAATAACATGAACACAAGTACCTTAGACAAACTGCGGAAGATGAAGTTCTTCGGCATGTTCCATGCCTTTAAAAGCAGCATGGAAACCGGTAAAACAAACGATTACACGGCAGATGAACTGCTGGCCCACCTGGTAGATGCAGAATGGGACGACCGGCAGAACAGGCGTATTGAACGCACGATCCTCTATGCCCGGTTCCGCTACAAAGCTTCAATTGAAGATGTTCACTATCATGCTGACCGAAGTATTGACCGCAACCAGATCATGCGTCTGGCGGATTGTACGTTTGTTGACCGCTTCGAGAACCTGCTGATCACCGGGAGTACCGGCATCGGTAAAAGCTATATTGCTTCTGCTGTGGGCTATCAGGCCTGTGTATTGGGCTACCGGGTATTGTACACCAGTACGCCCAAACTGTTTGCTAAACTGAAGATGGCTAAGGCGGATGGCTCCTACATGAAAGAGCTGGCGAAGATCGAAAGACAGCAATTGCTCATACTCGACGACTTTGGTATCCAGCCTTTTGATGCACAAAGCAGGGCGGCACTAATGGAGATCATTGAAGACAGGCACGGAAAGACCTCGCTGATCATCACTTCGCAGTTGCCGGTCAGTAAATGGTTTGAAGTGATCGGTGAAAAAACGGTTGCTGATGCGATCCTCGACCGGATCGTTCATGATGCACACCGCATCGAGTTAAAGGGAGAATCTATGAGAAGAAAACGTAATGTTGAACCGGAAAACAGCCATTAATGAAATTACCTTTTAAATAACTATTTTTGTACATGCTTTTATAGCATTTGCTGCAACCCAAAAGTCAGCTAACCCCTGGGTCAATTTGGCCCGAAACAGGGTGGTCACTATCTCCATAATATACAATTGAACCATTATTTCATCTAATTGCATAAGATCAACGTTTTTTAGAAACGCGGCGCGAAGTTTATCCAATAGTTCATAATTTAAAAAGTGGTGTAGAAAAACACCGATCACAGTTAAAAAAACTATGGACTGGCGGTGATCACGCATCGGTATGTATTGAATTTCGGTTTAATCAATTTATACCAAACAGCGGTTTATTCATTCCAGTGGAAGTGTGAACCAAAAAGTGCTTCCTATTCCCGGTTCGCTTACTGCCCATATCCTGCCCTTATGCCGCAAGATTATATCCTGTGATAAATAAAGGCCAATGCCTAATCCGGATACGTTCGGATTGGCATCATCAACCCTGTAAAATCTGGTAAAAATATCTTTTAGCTTTTCCGTGGCAATCCCAATGCCGAAATCCTGGATACCGATCTTAACCTCATGGAGTTCGCGGCTAAGATAGATAATGATCCGGTCTGTGCCCGGTGAATAGCGGATTGCATTGGTTAGCAGATTGATGATTACCTGTTCAACCCGGTGCGGGTCGCCGGTTATCTGCAATTCAGCTATTTCTGCTTTTAAAGAAATATCGTAGTTGTTGTTGCTGTATGAAAGCAGCTCTATGGCATCTTTCAGGACCTGCAGTATATCGAACCGCTCTGTAGATAATTGCAATCTGCCTGCCTCGATCTTGGATACATCCAGCAGGTCGGATACCAGTGCGCTTAGCTTTTTCACCTGCTGCCTGGTTTTCGCTACAAAAAGCCGACCTTTTTCATCGGTCACCATTGTGCTGAGAATCTGCAGGTAACCGCTAATGCTCGTTAGGGGAGTTTTTAGTTCATGACTGGCCAGCCCAATAAATTCGTCCTTTTTGTCGTTCAGTTCCTTCGCCTGCTCATAGAGCCGTTCTTTCTCTTGCTGTATCGAGAGCTGCTCGCTGATATCACGTGCTATCTTCGAGGCACCGATTACTATCCCGGAACTATCTACAATTGGAGATACCGAAAGGGATATGGGCACCTGCCGACCATCTTTAGCCAGCCGCAGCGTATGAAAATGATCAACCTTGTTGCCTTTAGAAACCTTACTAATAATGAAAGCTTCTTCCTGAAAGCGTTCGGGCGGTATGATCAGTGAGATATGCTTACCCAAAACTTCTGCTTCGTTATAACCGAACATCCTTTCCGCAGCCGGATTCCAGCTGCTGATAATGCCTTCAAGTGTTTTGCTGATGATCGCATCATCTGAACTAGCAACAATGGCGGCCAATATGGATTGCTTCTCGTTAGCTATTTGCCGATCACTGATGTTACGGGCAATTTTTGAGGCCCCAATTACTATGCCCTTACGGTCTATGATGGGTGATATAGATAGCGATATGGGAACCAGCTTGCCATCGCATGCCAGGCGGATAGTTTCAAAGTGGTCAACGCGATTGCCCTGCTCGATCTGCCCGATAATATAGGCTTCTTCAGCCAGCCTGTCTGGTGGAATGATAAGTGAAATATGCTGGCCGATGGTTTCGGCTGCGCTGTAACCAAACATCCGTTCAGCCGCAGGATTCCAGCTGGTAATAATACCCTTCAGGGTCTTACTTATAATGGCATCGTCTGAGGTGGCAATGATCGCGCTTAACAGGCCCTGCTTTTGTTCAGCTAAACTTAAGCTTATTTCTGATGCTTGTGAAAGGGTAATCGCGTTTTTATCCATTGAATAAAGACAACCATTAATATTCAAATTTGTTTCAAAGTAGTTAGGGTTTTGGAGGGGGGATTGCTTGAAAATATTGAGAAGTAAGGCAATTCAACTTTCTGATATTCAATAGATTGAAATCTAAATATTAAACTATTTAAACAACAAAGCCTCAATGTCTTCACATCAAGGCTTTATTTGTTCGATTCATTTAATAGTACTCAGAGCGGGAATCGAACCCGCACTCCGTTTACGGGAACAGGATTTTAAGTCCTGCGTGTCTACCAGTTCCACCATCTGAGCAGGTGTCTAAACCTTCAAAAATAAATCCCTTTTCAAAGAAAAAGGGATTTGAGCGAAAGACGAGATTCGAACTCGCGACCCCGACCTTGGCAAGGTCGTGCTCTACCAACTGAGCTACTTTCGCATTGGGAGTGCAAATATAGACAGATTTGACTATGCTCCAAACAAAATTTTTACTTTTTTTGAAAATAGTTATAACTCACTGGCTTTCAAAACGTCATTTATCAGGTCGTTTTCATATCCGCGACTAAAAGCATATTGCTGCAGTTTGTATCTGCGTTTGTATGGATCTTTCTCGGTAAGGAGTGTTGCTTTTTTATCAATTATCTTATTTAGCATTGCATAATAGTCATCACCATCAATTGTTTGCAGGGCTTTTTTCAATAAGCCATCTGGTATTTTTTTTAGTTTAAGGCCCTGTTTTATTTTGATTTTTCCCCATCCTTTTTGTTTGAATTTACCTTGTGTATAACTTTTGGCAAAGCGTTCTTCGTTTAGAAAATTATCCGAAATCAGGTGTACAATAATATTTTCGACCGCATCTGTCCATAATCCCCATTCATATAATTTGTTTCGAACCTCATGTTGCGAGCGGTCCTGGTAGGCGCAATAACGTTCGGCTTTGGCCAGTGCTACTTTTTCATCAGTAATTTTATTGGTTTTCGGGATGTCCATTAAAACCAAAATTCGATAAAAATTCTTCTATTGACAGAAATATAATCAAATTAGTGCCATGCTTAACAGCCAATACACCATATTTAAAATAAAAGAAATCATAAATGCTGCCGGAGCCATTGTAAGCGATAATACCATCAGTGTGTTATTTACGGATAGCCGACGCATTAATAACGCTGCCGAAGCCCTGTTTTTTGCCCTTAGCGGCAGGCGCAACGGGCATGAGTTTATTGCCGAAGCCTATGCTGCCGGAGTGCGCAATTTTGTGGTAAAACACGGACCCGAAATAAAAATGCCCAATGCCAATTTTTTAATTGTTGATGATGTGCTGGTTGCATTACAAACATTAGCCGCATATCATCGCAATAGCTTTGAGTTAAAAGTGATAGGTGTAACTGGCAGCAACGGCAAAACTATTGTAAAAGAATGGCTGTACCAGTTAATGGCTGCCGACTATAATATTGTTCGAAACCCTAAAAGCTATAATTCGCAGATTGGTGTGCCGCTTTCTGTATGGCAAATAACCGATAGGAACGATTTGGGGATTTTTGAGGCCGGAATATCCACCATTGGTGAAATGGAGAAACTAGAAGCCATTATAAGGCCCGAAATAGGTATACTAACTCATATTGGCTCCGCGCATGACGAAGGGTTTGAATCGCGTGACCAAAAGATAAGGGAGAAACTGGGCTTATTTAAAAACAGCAAGTTGCTTATCCATAATTACGATCAGTTAATTGATTATACCAAAGATATAAAGGCTGAATGTTTTTCCTGGAGCCAGAATTTTAAACAAGCCGATCTCTATGTTTTTAGTGAGACGATCATTAGCCGTAATTATTATCTGCGGGCCAAATACAAAGGCCGCGAAATAGAGTGCCTGGTTCCTTTTTCTGATAATGCTTCTGTTGAAAATGCCATAACCTGTTGGGCAACTATGCTTGCAATGGGTTATAGCCCTGTAGAGGCCGATAAGCGCATAGAACGCCTTGCACCCGTAAGTATGCGCCTTGAGCTTAAAAATGGCATTAACGATTGTTCAATTATTGATGATACTTATAATTCAGACATACAATCATTAGAGATTGCTTTGAATTTTTTAAATCAACAAAACCAACATCAAAAAAAGACCTTGATTCTGTCAGATATATTTCAATCGGGGTTAGAAGAGGACGTTTTGTATAAACAAATTGCAGATCTGATCAGCGCAAAAAAAATAGATAAGTTTATAGGGGTAGGAGATGCATTATTTAATCATCAGCAATATATTAATGTCGCCACAAAATATTTCTATAATGACACTGCGGATCTGTTAAAAGATCTGGGCAAGCTTAATTTAAGGAACGAGGATATTCTGATCAAAGGTTCCCGCAGTTTCGAATTTGAGCGGGTAAGTCGGGCTTTAGTGCAAAAAGGGCACGAAACCGTATTAGAGATCAATCTGAATACGTTGCTTAGTAATCTTAACTTTTATAAATCCAAATTGAAGGCTGGAGTTAAAGTTATGGCAATGGTTAAGGCCTTCTCTTACGGCAGCGGTACATTCGAGGTAGCTAATATGCTGCAATACAACAAGGTTGATTACCTGGCCGTAGCTTATATTGATGAAGGAATTGCGCTCAGGCAAGGTGGAATAACCTTGCCCATAATGATATTGAATCCTGAAGTATCAGCATTTGATAAAATTGATGAGTATAAATTGGAACCTGTTATTTACAGCTTTGGCCTGTTTGATGATTTTATTAAATATCTGCAATCTGCAGGACTTGTAAATTACCCGATACATTTAAAAATAGATACTGGCATGCACAGGTTAGGTTTTGAAGATTATGAAGTAGAAACGCTGTGTGATCTGTTGGAAGAGAATAGATATGTGCGTATAAAATCTATATTTTCTCATTTGGTAGCCAGCGAAGCTTCACAACATGATGAATTTACTTTAAAACAGGTATTAAAGTTTGATAAAGCTCATAAGCAAATTGAAGAAACACTTGGGTATAAACCAATTAAACATATAAGTAATACAGCTGGCATAATACGCTGGCCTACAATACAATATGATATGGTAAGGTTAGGGATTGGATTGTATGGGATTGATTCGGCGGTGCCTGCTTCACAAAACGAATTGCAACCAATTGCCGGGTTAAAGACAAGTGTTTCGCAAGTAAAAAAAGTATTGGCCGGTGATACCATTGGTTATAGCCGGAATGGAAGTTTGGTGAAGGATGGTAAAATAGCCACAGTGCGCATAGGTTATGCCGATGGTTATTTGCGTGCTTTTGGTAACGGTGTTGGTAAAATGATGATAAAAGGCGTGCTTGTGCCAACTGTGGGCAACATATCAATGGATATGTGTATGCTTGATGTAAGCACCATAGCCGATGTAAGAGAAGGAGATGAGGTGATCGTTTTTAACCAGGAACTTAGAATAGAGGAACTTGCAACTCAGATTGGCACTATTCCGTATGAAATATTAACTAATGTTTCGCAGCGGGTAAAAAGAGTGTATTTTTATGAGTAGATTTTTATGAAAACAGTTATCAGGATATTACTCAGATATTTTATTAAAGGACTATTAATAGTAGTACCGTTAGGTGCGGCTATGTTTTTAATTTACTGGGCAGTTTCCAGTCTTGATAATGCACTAAATCTAAGTGGTTTCATATTAGGACATCATAATGGGAAACCGGTTTACATCCCAGGGCTCGGCATTTTAAATGTGATAATTATTATCATGGTAGCAGGTGTGCTGGTAACCAATGTTATCACAGAACCTATAAAGGCCTGGTTTAACCGCTGGCTTAACCGTTTGCCTTTATTCAAATTTCTCTATTCATCAATAAAAGACCTTACCGAAGCTTTTGTAGGCGAAGAAAAAAAGTTTAATGAACCGGTTTTAGTTGATGTGAATGAATTTGGACTGAAGAAGATCGGTTTCCTGGTGAAAAAAGATTTAACCTCGTTAGACTTGCCCGGCGAAGTTGCTGTATACTTTCCTTATTCCTACTCATTTGCGGGTCAGGTTGTTATCATCTCGGCTGATAAAGTACATCCGATAAATAAAAGCGCTGCCGAAGTGATGAAATTTGTAATATCGGGCGGTGTCAGTGGGTTAGACTAGATTCCTTTTTTAAACTTCTAACAACCAATAAAATACTTATCAGCATTAATAACGCTCCAAGAATATACGGTGATCCCGGAAAATAAACCGATGAGGACTTATGCGTAAAAAATTTAAAGCTATAACCCATTATTAATGGGCCAACAACAAGGCTTATGCTCGAAAGCAGTGTTAAGCCACCCTGTAACTCGCCTTGTTCATTAGCTGGGAATTTACTGGTAATAAAACCTTGTAATGCCGGGCCAGATATACCACCAAAGCAATACGGGATCATAAAAAGATAAACCTGCCAGCCCTTAACAGCAAAGGCTATAAGTGTTAAACCAACTCCGTATGATATTAAACCAAGTATTATATTCTTTTTTAAACCCCATTTGGGGATCAAATAACGTATAAGCCATCCTTGTATACATATCAGCAGAAAACCAATAAAAAGCCCAAGAAATCCAACGCTTTTCATTGACCATTGAAACTTTTCATACACATAAAAAGGAAGTTGGTATTCAACCGCTTTTTGCGCGATGTAAACCAATGTAAAAGCTATAGCCAGGCCAGCCAACGCCTTGTATTTTCCAAGCTGCATAAATGAACCTATCGGATTTGCGCGCTTCCATTCAAACTTGCGCCTGTGTGCCTTGTCTAATGATTCAGGCAGAACAAAATATCCGTAAAGGGCATTAAATAGGGCAGCAGCGGCGGCTACCATAAAAGGGAGTTTAATATTAATATCGCCAAAAAATGCTCCCGCAGAAACGCCTATTATAAAACCTAAGCCAGATGCCGCACCCACAATGCCAAAGTTAGCCGCTCTTTTGTCGCCGGTACTAATGTCAGCTATATAGGCAGTAGCTGTCGACATAGTGGCACCGGTTATACCCGCTATTGTACGGCCAATAAATAGCCAGAAAATAGTAGGAGCGAAGGCCATGAAGGTATAGTCAACACAAAAACCTAATAACGATATAAGCAGGATAGGCCGCCTGCCAAAACGATCGCTCAGATTACCCATTACAGGTGAGAACAGTATTTGCATACTGGCATAAGTAAAAGTTAGCCAGCCATTAATTTCCGAAGCAGCAGAATAGTCAACGTTTCCCAATTGCTTTAATAAATTAGGAATAACCGGAATGATTATGGCCAATCCCATCACATCAATAAATATAGTGACGAAAATAAAACGAAGTGCGGCAGAAGTTTTAATCTTTGGTTCGTGATCCATTCGGAAAATAAATAATAATTAAGAGGTTTTGTTTTATTGGATGCGGTTTAATTTCTTTTAAAGCTTCTTACTGCTAATATAGCACTCAAAAGCATAAGCGCCGAACCAATTATAAATGGTGCACCCGGGAACTGGAAAAATGGATTAGGTTTTGTAAAGTAATAGAACGACTCTGTCATTAATAAGGGCCCAAAAATAGAACTTACGCTCATTAAACTGGTTAGTCCGCCTTGTAACTCGCCTTGCTCATTTGCTGGCACATTTGAACTCATATATCCCTGTAATGCAGGGCCGGCAATTCCACCCAAACAATAGGGTACTAGAAACGCGAACATCATCCATCCTTTGGCTGCAAATGCAAAAAGAAATAAGCCTGCTGCGTATAATAATAAACCTATCCATATGCTGCGCTCCTGTCCAAGTTTGGGTATAATTATTCTTATTAATCCGCCTTGCACTATAGCTACAAATAAACCAACTGCGCCGAGTGAGTAGCCAACCCATGCTTCGTTCCAGTGAAATTTATCCATAGTGTAGAATGTCCATACACTTTGTACGGCCTGTGCTGCAAAATAAACCAGGAATAAAGAAACGGCCAGGCCAATCACAGATTTATATTTTTTCAGTTGGATCAATGAACCCCACGGACTGCATCTTTTAAGATCAATAGGTCGGCGGTGTTCCTTGTCTAATGATTCAGGTAAAATAAAATATCCGTAGGTAGCATTTAGTAATGCCAAAACAGCGGCAGCAATAAAAGGGTAGTGTACATTGTACTTGCCCAGTATGCCACCAATTACCGGCCCGATAATAAAGCCTAAACCAAATGCTACACCCACCAATCCGAAATTAGCGGCTCTTTTTTCAGGTTCACTGATATCAGCAATATAGGCAGATGCTGTTGTAAAACTAGCACCGGTTACACCAGCTACAATGCGGCCTACAAATAACCAGGCTATAGTTGGTGCAAACGCCGAAAATAAATAATCAACACTAAAACCCAACAAAGAGCAGAGCAGAACAGGCCTACGACCAAATTTATCACTCAAATTGCCTATAAGCGGGGCAAACAAAAACTGCATGCCTGCATAAGCAGCAGTTAGCCAACCCGCATAGCCTGAGGCATCGCTAATATCGCCATGTATTAAATGCTCAATTAGCTTGGGTATAACAGGTATAATAATGCCAAGCCCCATTACATCAATAAGAAGGGTAGCGAAAATAAAACCTAATGCAGCCTGGCGTTTTTTAGGTACAGGTTGATCCATGCCCGCAAAATAACAACTAAATGCGAATGTTGGAATTAAATTTCATCATCCTATCTGTCATTCAGAAGGAAATCTTATACAAGTATTTTTCGCGATTTAAGGCAATTGCAGAGAGTTTCTTCCTGCACCGAAATAATAGAGGGAATTTAAAGGCAAAACTACAGACCTATCCATAAAACCGAATTACCGGTGCCATACTGATTGTTTTCCCATTGTTTATTGCCGGGGTCAAGTATCCAGTTACCGTCAACTATAAATTTATAGAGGCACTTGCCTGGTTTGAGGTGCAGGCTGATGCTCCACTCGCTGCCATTATTAGCCAGGTGATAACCGTTCTGGTTCCAATTGTTAAAATTACCAGCTAGTATCACGATTTTTGCATTAGAATACCCTTTTAGATTAAAGGTATAATTGGGTTTCACTGCTATAAATGAATTAAGTTGCTTGTCTTGTATATCACTCATCGGGTTTCGCGGGTCGGTTATCCCCACGCCATCTACAATGAATCTATAGTCGTAATTCCCTGCAGGTAATATTATCGGCACCGACCAACCATCTGCAGTTTTTTTCATGCCGATCTTGCCTTGTTCCCAATTATTAAAGCTGCCTGCAACGTATACATTTTTGGCATTAGTATAGCCACTAAGCTTAAAATAAACAGTTTCACCAACAGTTAGCACTGAAGTCATTTCACCATCGCTGTCCATGTATTTATTAGGATTTGAAGGATCTGTTATTGATTTTCCATCGGTTATAAACCGGTAGCTATGTGTACCCTCGCCCAGATATAACGGCAGTTCCCATCCATCACCCTTTTTTTCAAAAATGAGTTCATCGTTTTTCCAGTTGTTAAAGCTCCCAACTAAAGTGATTTTTTTGGCTACTGAAAAACCATGCAATTTGAAAACATAATTATATTTATAGTATACTGAATTGGTATTCCCTCCGCCATCATTCATTTGTATAGAATTATTAGGATCGAGTGTCCAATTGCTGTTGATAATAAACTTATACATCCATCCACCGGGTTGTAGTTTTACATCAATATACCAACCTGTAGCAGTTTTGGTCATTTTGCCTTTAAGGGTACTCCAATCATTAAATCCCCCTGATAAAAATACCGTGCGGGCATTTAGATATCCCGGCAAATTAAATCTTGTTAAACTCGATGGCAACTCATAAATAGTAGCATTTGTGAACTTATTAATACCATAAACGGCATTATCCAGATACCCGTGCCTGGTTTCAGTCTTTATAATATCATTTGTAATAACGAAAGGATTTTCCGGAGGATTTGCCTTTAGATCTTTCAGGGGCCTATTAAATTGTACGATGTTGTTTTGTCGTTTCACTTCAACCCAGCCATCCTTTGTCAGCGCAGAGAAATCACCCTTTATAAAGGCGCTGATATTTACATTACTTACAGCTGCCTTTTTAAAAATACTATCAAGGTAATTTTTGGGTGAATTAAGGTCGACAAGCAGCACGAGTTGTGTACGTGTGGCAATTAAATTATTAGGATTTTGCGCAGCAGCCACCATTCCACTTAACAGTAGTAATAATAGGATAATATATTGCCGGCAACTCCTCATAATTATTGGTTGTTGTAAATGTACATTTGAAATTCGCTTTTTACGAAATTGATAGTGAAAATCCCTCTCGAAAAAAAATCATAGCCTAAAATACCATCGACACTGTGATCATAGGCTTTACCCATTTTTTCGAGGTTCGTTATCAAAACCCGGTTTCGAATAAAATCCTTATCACCAACGGTTAATTTATCAAAACGGGCATATAATACTTCAAAGCTGGAACCACCAATGCCGGTAAGTTTTGACCGACTAAGGATATGCATGGTACTTAATGATTTTTTCGACCTGCGGTAATCCAAAAGGTTGGTTTCGGCCCCGCTGTCAAAAACAAACCACATAGTTTTATCATTTACAGCTCCTTTTAAAAATATAACGTCGTTAAGATATTTAAAGGGCATTTTTAAATCAGGTTCTTTAAAAACGAGTTCAGAAACAGGAATGTTACCCTGTGCATCCAGCTTATGAATGTATAGCAGATTGTTCGCGATATCTATAGTAATGGCAAATTTATTGAACAATCGTGTGCCCAGCAATCCCAATATTTTTATTCCACGCCCATTTTCAATAGCCGACAGGTCGGTAACATCCGCAGTGATACGGCTATAATGAAGATCGAGTATCGAAAAATTATGTACAACCGTAGTATAACAACCGTCTGAGTCGCCATTTATACCTGACGCTTGTTTGTCACTCAGCATTGGAGCATCCCTAAAATATGTTGCGTTTAGCACCAGGTATGGTGCCCCGGTATCCATCACAAAATTACCCTCTAATGAATCCAGTTGTGCTTCAACAATTATTAAATTACCAGCTCTTTTTATGGGTACAATAAGCGTTTGGAAATCGCCATAAGGGGCAGGATCAATATTAGCGATAATGGCATTTTTAAAGCTGATGCCACCTACTGTAAATTTTCCGGTACAATTGCCTTTAAGCCCGGCAAACAGCAGGAAGAGCACTAACAGAAAGGGTGAAAATTTACGCATCAGCGGGTATTTGTCTATAAGACACCACTGACACGTTATTCGTTACAATAATATTATGCTACTAAACAATAAAAACGCATCATTGCTTCGTATATCAGCAATGATGCGTTTTTATTGTGTTCTACCAATGACTTAAAATTCCGGCCTAAAAACTATTTCAATTCCCTGTCTGCCGATTGTCTTTCGACCATCCAACCCGGATACTCTTTTGGTAATGCGCTTACCTCATCAATCTTTTTCAAATCATCTTCGGTAAGTGTAACTTCTGTTGATTTAATATTATCATTCAATTGATCAATATTTTTAGCACCGATAATAGTGCTGGTAACGCCTTTTTGCTGTCTTACCCATGCCAGCGCTATCGCAGCGGTTGAAGTATTATGTTGTTTGCCAATCTCGCTGATCACATCAATAATATCAAATGTTTTATCCTTATTAATGGGAGGGAAGTCGAAGTTATCACGCCTTGAATTGCCTGTTTTATCCTTGTCGCGGGTAAATTTGCCAGATAAAAAACCTCCTGCCAGCGGGCTCCAAGGCATCATAGCCAGGTTTTGATCTGCTGCCAACGGCAATATTTCACGCTCAATATCGCGCCCTGCTAGCGAATAAAAATATTGCATGCCTACAAACTTATTCCAGCCATGCAGCTGACAAATGCCCTGTGCTTTCATCACTACCCATGCAGGCCAGTTACAAATGGCTATATAGCGTACCTTTCCGGTTAAAACAATATCATTTAAAGCGCGCATGGTTTCTTCAATCGGTGTTTTAGGATCGAAGCCATGTACATACAAAATATCAATATGATCCAATTGTAAACGCTGCAAACTCTCATCAACAGAATTAAAAATATGATAGCGCGATAAGCCAACTGCATTTTTTCCTTCACCCATACGGCCGCGTACTTTGGTGGCTATTACCAGTTCATTACGATTAAAGCCAAGATCTTTTATTGATTGACCCAATAATTTTTCTGACTCACCGAATGAATAGACATTGGCAGTATCAATAAAATTAATGCCTGAATCTACTACAACCTTCATCAGGTCGTTTACTTCTTTTTGCTGTATTTTGCCTATAGCTTCCCAATACCCTTTACCGCCAAAGGTCATGGTGCCAAAGCAAATTTCAGATACCACCAGACCTGTGTTTCCTAAAAAATTGTATTTCATAATGTAGTTGGATTGATGTAGTAAAATTCAAAGTTTATTAAATATTAATAGTCAAATAAGAGTAAAGTTGTTTGTGAAAACTATAAATATTTACATTAGTGATCTTAAACTTGCCTTATTAATGGAACAACTTTATAAAAAATTTAAATCTCTCCACTATTCAGTTGAAGATTGTGTTAAATTTTATAATGATAACGCAATCATAATCAATAATGTACATAATTTTAATAGTGAATATGATCTCTTAGCATTTGCTGATATTTATTATGGATGCATGTTTTGCATTATCCAAAAAGGCCAGTATAACAAAGCAATTGATAGTATTAAAAATGTTCTCCCGGTGTTAGAAGGGGGGATAGATAAATACAATGTTACGAGGGCCACATTTAGTAATTATGTATGGTTATTGTGGCAGCAGGGAATAGCATATTATAACTTGAGGGATTATGCCCAATCAATAAAATTATTTAATAAAGTAAATGAATATGAGCCCGCCAATGATAAAGTAAAAGAATGGCTGGAATGGGCCAAATGGGGTAGGGTGACAAAATTTATACCTTTTTTAACAATTTTAGGATTTATCGGTGTGATGGTTAATCTATTCGGCAAGACATTTATTCCTCGTGATATAAATTTGGCCATTTCAATTGTATCGGTATTGATCCTATTATCGACTTTAATTTTGAATATATATTTTAGAAGAAAGCGCCTCAAAAAGAAAAGTAATTAACTCACGGTTATTAATAAAACTTATATCTATAATTTCAGTTGTAGATATAATGGATCGTCTACTTAAAAAACTCGAAAAAATAGGCCGTGACCCAAAGAGTACGGCTAAGGCCGTTGGCTTACGTTATGTGTCTGATTCAACACCGGGTTATACCCGCAAGAAAGCTGGCAAAGGCTGGAGTTTTTATGATGCTGAAGGCAACTTAGTGAAAGATAAGGAACTGCTACAGCGCTTTACTAAACTGGTTATCCCGCCAGCCTACACCAATGTATGGATCTCGCCGTATGAAAACGGGCACCTGCAATTTACGGGTACCGATGCAGCCGGCAGAAAACAATATCGCTATCACCCAGACTGGAATAAAATTAGAAATCAATCTAAATATCATCGCCTGCAAACATTCGCGGCTCATTTGCCCGCAATACGCGAACAGGTAGATAAGGATCTGGCGCGCCATAAGCTGGATCATGAAAAGGTAGTAGCATTGGTTGTAAGGCTAATGGAACTAACCAGCATTAGAGTAGGGAATGAATCATACAAAAAACTATATGGCTCCTTTGGTTTAACTACGCTAATGAACAGGCACGTTAAAATCGAAGGCTCAACCCTTAAATTCGAGTTTAAAGGTAAAAAAGGTGTATTTCATAAAATAGCTTTACAAAGTAAAAAACTAGCCAAACTGGTAAAGCAATGCCGCGATATACCCGGTAAGGAGCTTTTTCAGTATTATAATGATGAAGGAAATCATTGTACTATAGGTTCTGGCGATGTAAATGATTATTTAAAACACGTCACCGGTGAAGATTTCACAGCAAAGGATTTCAGAACCTGGGCAGGTAGTGTAAGCGCTTTATATGCGTTTAAAGAGGCCGGTGAGTTTGATAATATAACGGAATGCCGCAAGAAAATTATAAGCGTATTAGATGAAGTGGCGCTGAACTTGGGTAATACCCGTACCGTTTGTAAAAAATACTATGTGCATCCAACGGTTATAAAGAGTTATGAAGAAGGTACAATTTTTCACTATATAAAAGGGTTGGATGACGACCACAATATTAAAGCCGCCGAATTAAATATTGCCGAAAAAGCTTTATTGCAAATATTGGATAATGAAAAATTGGCGGAAGCCAGTTAGTCCCTATATTTACTGCATTAATTCGAGCAATGATTATGTCGATAAAAACTACGGTAATTACCGGGGCAACCTCAGGAATAGGCAAAGAAACCGCTTTGGGACTGGCAAAAAAAGACCATACACTTTACCTGCTGGTGCGCAATACTATAAAAGGCGATCAACTAAAACAGGAGATCATCAGCCAAACCGGTAACAAGAATATCCACGTTGTAAAATGCGACCTTGCCGATCTGCAAAGTGTTCGCGAAGCGGCTGATGAGTTAAAATCCAAGCTTTTTGCGGTTAATGTGCTCATCAATAATGCCGGAGGGATTTTCGATAGGCGTGAATTAAGCAAAGATGGTTTCGAAATGACCTTCGCCACTAATCATTTAGGTCATTTTTTGTTGACTAATAGTATAATGCCTTTGCTTGAAAAAGGCCAGGCCCGCATAATCAATGTAAGTTCCGAAGCGCACAAAATGGGCAAAGCTAATTTTGATGATCTGCAATGGGAGCAACATTCTTATTCGCCAATGGTAGCTTACGGTATGGCTAAATTATTTAACCTGTATTTTACCAAATCATTAGCCGAAAAGTTTGCCGATAAAGGTGTAACGGCTTTTGCAGTGCATCCGGGTATTGTTAAAACAAGTTTTGGGGTGGGAATGAGTGGTTTCAGCAAAATTTTATTATGGCTTGCAAAACCATTTATGATATCGCCCGAAGAAGGTGCTCAAACTTCTATATTCCTTGCTACCGAGCCGGGAATGGACGCTAAAAGCTGCCAGTATTTTATAAAGAAGAAAATAGCTAAATCATCGGCATTATCATGGAGTGAGGCTAACCGGAATAAGTTTTGGGATATAAGTAAGAAACTGGTTGGTAAGATCGCTCCATCAGCATAACGTTTAAATTATGCGAATAACTCTAATAGGTTCAGGTAATATTGCTACCCATTTAGGTGCGGCATTTAAAAATACTGGTCACCGCATAGTGCAGGTTTATAGCAGAACAGCGCAAAATGCTGCCTTGTTAGCCTATCACATCGGCGCTGAAGCCATTGACGAGCTATACAACATTAATCCGGATACCGACATTTTTATCATAGCTACAGCTGATGATACGATAGTGCAAATTGCCGCGGAGCTGGCTAAATTCAATAAACTTATCGTCCATACATCCGGTGTAACAGATTTGCAAGCCTTGTTAAATTTTAACGAAAACGCAGGAGTGTTTTATCCCCTTCAAACATTCAGTAAAACCAGGGAGGTTGATTTTTTGACCGTGCCTTTATGTATTGAAGGCGCTGATGAAAATGTTACACATATATTAAGAGAGCTTGCGCAAAGTATCAGCAATAATGTATATGAGATTGACTCCGCAGAGCGTAAGGTTTTGCATTTAGCGGCTGTATTTGCCTGCAACTTTCCTAATTATTTATACGCGGTAGCACAAGGGCTTTTATCAGAGAAAAATATACAGTTTGATCTGCTTCGCCCTTTAATATTAGAAACGGCACAAAAAGTACAGGAGCATTTACCGGTTGATGTACAAACCGGGCCGGCCGCACGTTATGATTTTAAAACAATGGAAACCCACCTGCAAATGTTGACGGGCGAATCCGGTTTACAGCAAATTTATGAGCTGCTCAGTCAGGGTATTATCAAAAAGGGTAAATCACAATACGGAGCCTGAGTAATTTTATTACTTTTGCCAAAATGAATATTTTCAAACTTAAAATAAACTTTGAGGAAAAAGGGCACGAATCCATAGAACTGCCTATTACCGAAGGTGAATCCGTTTTAGATGTTTGCCTTGAAAATGGCATTGAACTACAGCATAACTGTGGTGGCGTGTGCGGATGCAGTACTTGCCATGTGTATGTAAACAAGGGTATGGATAACATACAGGAAATATCTGACAAGGAAGAAGATTTTATTGATCGTGCAGTTAATCCGCGTATCACTTCACGCCTGGGTTGCCAGTGTGTGATCATTGATGGAGATATTGAAGTTACTTTACCAAATCAGTCGCAATTCCTTGGGCATTAATAAAAGTTTATACAGATTAAATTCTACTCACAATTACTAAAATGGCAGATAACAAATTCACCTTACCAATTCACTGGAATGATCACGAAGATATTGCCATTGAGCTTTATGAAAAATTTGGTGATGATTTTGACGAATCAAAAATATACCGTATTCGCTTTACCGATCTGTTAGAGTGGGTACTTACCTTACCTAATTTTGAAGGCACACGCGAGCAATCAACTGAAGGCCATTTGGAGCAGATCCAATCTGCATGGGTATATGAATGGCGTGATAATCAATAGAAGCAGTTAGCAGTTTTGAGTTGGCAGTTAGCCGCACTTCTTAAATAATCAGTGTAATTACAAATGGAATCATTCCTGAATAAACTTAAAGATATAACCACTTTCATTTTTGATGTGGATGGTGTACTTACCGATGGTTCTGTATTTGTTGCAGAAAGCGGAGAGCAAACCCGTGCTTTTAATATTAAAGATGGTTATGCCATACAATTAGCCGTAAAATGCGGCTACCAGGTTTGTGCTATTTCGGGTAGCAGATCAAAAAGTGCTGTTTACCGCTTAAATAGTTTGGGTGTTATGGATGTTTATATGGGCACCCATACTAAAATTGAACGCTTTAAAATTTATCTGGAAGAAAAAACTACTCATGCTACCAATGTTTTGTACATGGGTGATGATATTCCTGATCTGGGGGTAATGAAGCTGGCCGGATTGCCAGTTTGCCCTGCTGATGCCGTTGAAGAGATAAAAGCGGTAAGCCAATATGTTTCACCGTATCCGGGTGGTAAAGGATGCGCCCGTGATGTTATTGAAAAGGTATTAAAGGTACAAGGCAAGTGGATGAGCGAGCAGGCCTATAGCTGGTAGATTTTAAGTTAAAAGTTTAAAAGTCAAAACTTCAAATGAGTTTAATCCCGAAAATTATTCTTGCATCAAAATCTCCGCGCAGGCAGGAACTGCTGAGGCTGATGGATATTGATTTCAGGGTTGTTTTAAAGGATGTAGATGAGTCATATCCTGACCATTTATTACCTGAGGAAGTTGCAATTTATATAGCCCATAAAAAAGCGCAGGCATTTAATGAATCTATAACTGACGAGGTAGTACTTACTGCTGATACCATAGTATGCATAGACGGACTGATACTGGGCAAGCCCGAAACAGCTGAGCATGCTATAGAGATGCTTAAAATACTATCGGGCAAAGTGCATAAGGTAATTACCGGAGTTTGCCTGTTACATAATCACCAGTACAACAAGTTTTTTGATGTATCTGAGGTGTTTTTCCGTAAATTAACTAATGATGAGATCGTTAGTTATGTAGAAAAATATCAGCCTTTGGATAAAGCCGGCTCATACGGTATACAGGAAAGAATAGGCCTGATCGGTATTGAACGGATAAATGGTTCCTATACCAACGTGGTTGGTTTACCTACGGAGAAACTGTATCAGCAATTGAAGAATCTGTAATTATTTCGAGAAATTAATTGTCATTTCGACCGTAGGGAGAAATCTTCTTCGACTTGCGTTTTCGTTACGCATATTAAAGAAGATTTCTCCCTACGGTCGAAATGACAGGAAGGTTATTTAGGTTGTATAACCTAATATCTTCAATACTTGTTTACTGTTCTGTTCTTCGCCGAACACCTCAAAGTTAAACGTTTCATCACGGTTTCTGCGGATGATCACATGCTTTGGTGATGGCAGCAGGCAATGATGTATGCCACCATAACCACTCAATACTTCCTGGTAAGCACCTGTGTTAAAGAACCCCAGGTATTGCACCTTACGGGTTTTAGGCATAAACACACTGTTCATATGAGCTTCCTGATTGTAATAATCCTGGCCGTCGCAGGTTATACCGCCTAAATTCACACGCTCGTATTCGCTATCCCAGTTGTTAATAGGCAGCAGGATGTATTTTTGGTTTAGCGCCCAAACATCTGGTAGGTTGGTAATGAATGAACCATCAAGCATCAGCCATTTTTCGCGGTCGTTCTGTTGTTTACGGCCTAATACTTTGTACAGAATGCCCGAAGCTTCAGCAACGGTATATTTGCCAAACTCGGTAATAATATCCGGTTCAACAGTATCATTATCGGCACAAATCTCTTTTATACGACTCACTATCTCATTGATCATGTATTCATAATCAAAATCAAATACCAGTGAATCCTTGAAAGGCAAACCACCACCAATATCAATCGTATCTAACGCGGGGTTTATCTTTTTAAATTTGCAATATAGGGTCACGTACTTTTCAAGCTCATTCCAGTAATATGGCGTATCAGATATGCCTGAATTGATAAAGAAATGCAATAGCTTAACCTGAAAATTCGGGTTGTTTTCGATCTTATTATAATAAAAATCAATAATGTCTTCAAGCCTTACGCCTAACCGTGAGGTATAGAATTGAGAATCTGGTTGCTCTTCTGCCGCTATACGTATGCCGAGGTTACAGGGGGTATCCATCTCGATCTCGTCATCATACAGGTTAAATTCTTCTTTATTGTCCAATACAGGTATAATGTTCTTAAAACCATCATGCAGCATATCAATGATATACTGTTTGTATTGAAAAGTTTTAAAACCATTACATATTACAGTAACATCCTTATTAAGCGAGCCTTTTTTCTCAAGGGCATCAATCATTGGCATATCGAATGCCGAAGATGTTTCAAGGTGAATCTCGTTTTTAAGCGCTTCTTCAACAATATGTTTAAAGTGCGAGCTTTTTGTACAATAACAATACTTATAGCTGCCGCGATAATTGTTTTTAATTATCGCCTGCTGAAATAACAATTTTGCTTGTTGTATTTTTTTTGAGATAATAGGAATATAAGTGAAGCGCAGGGGAGTACCGTACGTTTCAATCATTTCCATTAAATTAAGATCATGAAAGTAAAGTTCATCATCTATGATCTCAAAACCTTCCTGCGGGAAACCTACACTTAGGTCAAGAAATTCCTGGTAACTCTGCATCTATTAAAATTTTGGCAAAAATGTAATTTTTTAACGGAATGTTGATGAAAATTTTATGTAAGTAATGTAATTATTTTACGATTATGGTTGTTGATGCATAAATGAACTCATCTTTTTATCAGCAAGTACGCTTACAAGCTATTCTCAAGCGGTAAATGCACCTCTGCAATCATGCACCTTGCACTGCCTCCGCCGTTTATTTCTATTGTATTTATATCGCTGTAAACCAACTTTCCATACTCTTCGAGTGTGTTTTTTTGCTTTTCAGTAAGGGCTTTGAATGCACTTTGAGACATAACGATCAAAGGTTCGCTTTTTTTGTTCTGCAGCTCAAGCATATTACCTGCAAATTGATTCATCTGCTCAAATGAAATATCAATAATTTCCTTTTTAGTTGATCTCAAAGATTCAGTAACTATAATTCTTTCATGCGGATTGGCTATGCTATCCAAACAAATAACGGCAAACCTATTACCCACACACATTAACACATTGGTATGGTAAATGGCTTTGCCATACGCATCAACAGCATCAAAACAAATAGCTGTATATCCAGCTTGTTCACAAAATACGTCTAATACCTCTTTATCGGTTCGTGGAGAGATGCAGGCATAAGCAATTTTATTTGCCCTGTCGAGTACCATGCTGCCTGTGCCTTCTAAATATTTACCTTCGTGTTCATAACGGCTCAGGTCGATGATATGATGTACCTTGAAACGATCTTCTAAATCTGATACAATATCTTCCCTGCGCTCCAATCGCCGATTTTCAGCCTGCATTGGGTACAAAAATATATTTCCATCACCATGAAAGGATATCCAATTATTAGGGAATATAGAATCGGGCGTATAAGGTTCTGGTGTATCGTCAATTACAGTAACATCTACGCCGTTTTGCCTCAGTAGGGTTGCAAAGTTGTTGAACTCTATTAAAGCATTATCTTCAATATTATTATCCTTCTGCCTCGTCTGAAAAGCATTGCTTGAAGCGGTTTGTTCGTTAAAACCAAACCTAACCGGGCGGATCATTAATATATGTGAGGTAGACTGTTTGTTCATAGTTAATAATTGATAGATCATAGTTCGTGGCAGCTATTGTTTTTCAATGAACTATCAACCATGAACTACAAACCTCTTATAATACCTTATCTCTAAATAAAGGCATACTCATACAATGAAAGCCACCCCTTGCTCTTGATAGTTCTGCTGATGGCATTAAAATTAAAGTATCGCTCATATTTTGAGGGTCGATCTCATTGTTCTCGAATTTTTCTAATAATTCTGCTACTTTAACCACTTTAAAGCCATTTTGTTTAAACGCCTCAACGGTTTTATCATTGCGGTCATAACCCAAAACAACACCTTCTTTTACAGCCAGTAAATTGCATGAATCTGTCCACTGCTCACGTGCATCATATGGGAAGGTATTATTACCCGAGTATATGAATTTTGTTTTCTCCTTGCTTTCCAAATCATGCTCACTAATGCTGGCCAACAGGTCTTCAATGCATTCAAACTTTTTTGGCTTTTTACCTTTTCTGAATTGAATGATCTCCGCTTTATCCTTTGATTTTTTATCTGCAAACCATGATATCGGCTCCTTTTCTTCAATCGGACTTTCACCTATAGCCAATGAACCCAGTAGAACCCACATATTGCGTTTTACTTGTGTAAATACGGTATCAATATGCATATAATCACGCTTGTGTGGTATTTTAACTACGGTAATTTTGTTAACTACATCATTGTCAAACAGTAACTTAATGGCTTCATTTGCACCGCTTGTTGAAGTTCTTTCGCTACAACCAATGATCAAATGCTGCGGACTAACCATCATTACGTCACCTCCTTCAAGCGTAGTTTTGTCTGTATTATCCTCACCTGGCCGCAAAAAGTGCTGCATGCTTTCAGGTATCTCCAGTATATTTCCCCGGTAATCAGCAAACATGGGATGATTAAAGAAAATATATCGTGCTAATAAAGTTTCACGTGCCCTGGCCTTTTTTGCCGGTTTATTAAGCAGCATATAATTATTTATGGCAATGCCGATATCCCTTGAAAATATAAGATTTGGGATAGGGGCGAATATCATTTCTTCGGTAGTTAATGAGCCTGATATAAATATTTTGGCCAGTTCAACCGGGTTGGTTTCGATTAGTTTTTGTTGTAAACGATAGTTACAGCTTTCAATGGCACAGACAGAAGCAGTGAGTTTTTCGCGAATATTTTTCTCTTCCAAAATATCAGCCAACAGAGTCTGGATCTCTATTACTTTATCAGATGAATGAAAGTTTTTATTATCCGGCTTAAAAAATCCACGTTTTTGTGCCGCACTGTCTATCTCTTTAAGTTTCCCCTTTATCTTATCCGGATCAAGAAAATACATCAGGAGTTTTACGTAATAATCATACTCATTTTTACGAACTGTATCCAAATGTACAATATCTTCAAAAAGCCAATCCTGTGCTTTCGAGGGTACTACTTTACCAAGGCCGCTATCCGGGCTATGGATCAATAAACTACGAAGGTTACCTATTTCTGAAGTTACATCTATTTTAAAATCGTCGTTTTTAAGTATCATAAAATGATTAAGAGAGAATACAAATCTATATTTTTTAGTTGGCAGTTCCCAGTGGGCAGTTTGCAGTGAAGGTTTATCATCCAACAACTGCAAACTACGCACTGCAAACTGCTAACTGAACTATTAACTAATTGTATTATTTTTGTGCGATGAATTTTATTACCGAAGCAGTTGTTAAAGCTGTTAAACACATATACCAAACTGATATTGCACCCGAAAATGTAAACTTACAGGAAACCCGTAAGGAATTTGAGGGCCAGGTTACTATAGTTACTTTTCCGTTTATCAAATTTTCACGCAAATCGCCGGAGCAAACAGGGGCAGAGATAGGGGAATATCTTCAAACCAATTTACCCGAGATCGCCAGTTTTAATATTGTAAAAGGTTTCTTGAACATTTCACTTGCTGATAATTACTGGCTCGATCAGTTATATACCCAAATTTTACCTGAGAATTTTGCCGTAGCTAAACCTAATGGTCAAAAGGTTATGGTGGAATATTCATCGCCCAATACCAACAAACCGCTGCACCTGGGCCATGTACGTAATAACTTGTTAGGTTTTTCTGTTGCACAAATTTTAGATGCAGCAGGTTACGAGGTGATAAAAACCAATTTAGTTAATGACAGGGGTATTCATATCTGTAAATCAATGCTGGCCTGGCAGTTATTCGGCAATGGTGAAACACCGGTTTCGACAGGTGAAAAAGGTGATCATTTAGTTGGTAAGTATTACGTAATATTTGATAAAGAATATAAAAAGGAAATAGAATTTCTAAAGTCTGAGGGACAAACAGAAGAAGAAGCCAAGAAAAATGCTCCGCTTATAAAAACAGCTCAGGAAATGCTGCAAAAATGGGAAGCAGGGGATGAGGAAGTGCTTAACTTGTGGAAAACCATGAATACATGGGTTTACGATGGTTTCGGAAAGACTTATAATGCCTTGGGTATAGCTTTTGATAAGTTTTATTATGAATCAGATACTTATTTATTAGGTAAGGATATTGTTGAAGAAGGTTTAGCTAAAGGTATATTTTTTGAAAAAGAAGACGGATCTGTTTGGATCGATCTGAAAGCGGATGGCCTGGATGAAAAATTGGTTCGCCGTTCTGATGGTACTTCTGTTTATATGACCCAAGACTTAGGTACTGCACAGCTGAAATATGACGAATTCAGGATGGATGAATCTATTTATGTAGTAGGCAATGAGCAGGATTATCACTTTAAAGTACTGTTCCTGATATTACAAAAATTAGGTAAAAGCTGGGCTAAGGGATTATACCATTTGTCTTATGGGATGGTAGATCTGCCATCGGGCAAAATGAAGTCGCGCGAAGGCACCGTGGTTGATGCTGATGATATAATCAGTGAGATGGAGCAAACTGCCAAAGAGCAGACGGAAGCATTAGGCAAGGTTGATGGCTTTAGCGAAGAAGATAAACAGCATCTTTATCATACCATTGGCATGGGGGCTTTAAAATACTTTTTGCTTAAAGTTGATCCGAAAAAGCGTCTATTATTTGATCCTAATGAGTCTGTGGATTTCCAAGGACATACCGGGCCATTTATACAATATACACATGCCCGTATCAAATCAGTAATGAGCCGTGCAGGTATTGATTATGCTGATAAGATAGATATTAAAGAATTATCATCGGTAGAACGTGATTTGATAGTTGTTTTAACACAATACCCTGCAATTATTAGCGAGGCGGCAAAGGAATTTAGTCCCGCTGTAATTGCCAATTATATTTATGAACTTGCTAAGGCATACAACAAGTTCTATCACGAAAAATCAATATTACAGGCCGAGGATGATTTATTGAAGCAATTCAGGCTTCAGCTTTCGGCAGCATCAGCTAAGGTTATCAGCAAGGGAATGGGATTGCTGGGTATTGAAGTTCCTGAAAGAATGTAATATAGTTTGCAGTTAGCAGTTAGCCGTAGTTTTTATATGGCTAACTGCTAACTGAGAACTGATATTATTCCCAATGGCCTTTATGCCATGAATAACCTTTGGAGGTATGGTTCCAATTGCCGGCAACATACCTGTGGCCATCACGCGGTTTTTCCCAGTGACCGTTACTGTGAACGTATCTTCCACCTTGATATGTCCAATCACCTTCAATCCAAACAGCACCTGCATAAGGCGCTGCTGGCCTTTCATAAACAACATCAGCGGGTTGGTCACTTACATAATATTCACCCGAACATGATGTCATAAATAGCGATCCTGCTAATGCAGCCAGAATCCCTAATTTTGATAATGTTTTCATAAGTATTGTTTAGTAAATAATAAATATTGACAAACAAATACATAAAAAGTTTAATATTTTTCTTATCCGGAAAACTTGTCGGCAACAACTAAATCTTTATTGCCAGCAGTATATTTATAAAATCCACTGCCTGATTTTATACCCAGATGTCCGGCCATTACCATATTTACCAATAATGGGCATGGTGCATATTTAGGGTTGCCAAAACCAGTATATAATACATTTAAAATAGATAAACATACATCTAAACCAATAAAATCTGCCAGCTGCAAAGGGCCCATAGGATGAGCCATGCCTAATTTCATCACTGTGTCAATTTCATTTACGCCAGCAACACCTTCAAATAAAGTGTAAATAGCCTCATTTATCATCGGCATTAAAATACGGTTAGCTACAAAACCCGGATAATCGTTTACTTCAACAGGGCTTTTGGCTAATTGCGTGGCTAATTGCATTATTTTATTAGTCACTTCGTCACTTGTAGCATAACCCCTTATAACTTCTACCAGTTTCATTACCGGCACAGGATTCATAAAGTGCATCCCGATCACATTCTGCGGATTTTTAGTTACCGAAGCAATTTGAGTGATTGATATAGATGATGTATTAGATGCCAATATGGTATTTTCGCCACAGATTCCACTCAATTTTTTAAATAGATCAAGTTTAATGTCGCGATTCTCGGTAGCAGCTTCTATAACAAGATCGGCATTAGCAGCTGCGGTTACAAGGTCGGTATAGGTCGTGATATTATTTAGGGTATCAGCTTTTGTCTTTTCGTCAATAGCACCTTTTTTTAACTGCCTGTCGAGATTGTTTGTTATAATCTGCATAGCACGATTCAGTACTTCGGCATTAATATCTACCAGTGCTACATTAAAACCATGCTGTGCAAAGGTGTGAGCAATACCGTTACCCATAGTACCGGAACCAATTACTGTTATATTTTTCATTTTGATCGGTTTATAATGGAAGGCAATTATAAGCTAATATATTTACCGGCATCAATAATTGTATTTTTATCTATTAATTCATATTCGGGCACGGCCCCCAATAATTTGATACCGGTATAATCTAATATATAGCTTTCTGAATCAGTATCTGTTCTGCCATTAAATATTATACCCGCTATATTAATATCATATTGTTTTAATGCAGCTACAGATAATAAAGTATGATTAATACTGCCTAAATAGTTTTGTGAAACCAGTACCACCTCAGCATTAAGTTGTTTAATGAGATCGATCATCAAAAAATCATTATTCAATGGTACCATTAGGCCTCCTGCACCTTCAATTAATAACAGATTGTCAGTTGCTGGAATGATGAATTTTTCTTTTTCAATATTGATGTTGTCAATTGCCGCTGATTTATGTGGAGAAAACGGTTGTGTAAGCCTATATGTTTCCGGATGAAAAGTTGAAATGGTATTGGACACCAGCCTTTTCACTTTTAAAGTATCGCTATCCTCAAGATCGCCGGATTGTATGGGTTTCCAGTAATCAGCTTTCAATTTTTCAACTAAAATTGCTGATATAATAGTTTTACCTATGCCGGTGCCTATACCTGTAATAAATAGCGGTTTTTTATTTAGCATTAGTTAGTTCATTTATAGTGTCGGTGAGTAATGTTATTTCATTTAAGATATTAAAAGCATGCAGGCATATTCGTATCCTTTCCGTACCCTGTGGTACTGTGGGACTTAAGATGGCACGCACATCCATCCCGGTATTTTGTAACTGAGCAGCCATTTGCTTTGCTTTTTCATTACTGTTTAATAAAATGCATTGTATGGCGCTATCGCTTTTAATTAATGGATAGGCGAGGTTATAGTGTATTTTCTGTTTGAATGTGTTAATATTAGTCAGAAGTGTTTTGATAACCTCATCGGATTGTTGCAATAACTCATATGCCATTTTAACAGATGCAATTTGATGAACTGAAGCCGCCGTTGTATAAATAAATGAGCGCGCAAAATTGATAAGATATTCCCTCAATAAATTACTCCCTAATACAATCGCTCCATGGCAACCCAAGGCTTTTCCAAATGTAACTATTCGCGCAAAAACCCTTTCCTCCAAACCTAACCAGCAAACCAACCCTTTTTTATATAGGCCGACTGCATGTGCTTCGTCAACTATTAAATGGACGTTATATTTTTCTGTAAGCAGTAAAATTTCCAGTATTGGCGCAGCATCTCCATCCATTGAGTACACACTTTCAATAACTACATAACAATTGCCGTTTGCCTGCTTAAGCTTACCCTCCAGGCTATCCAAATCATTATGTTTGAAAGTATACCTGTTGGCATAACTTAATCGCGCTCCGTCAATAATAGAAGCATGGATCAGCTCGTCAGTAATAATTGTATCACCGCGTTGTGGTAAGGATGAGAATAAACCAATGTTGGCATCATAGCCGGAGTTAAATATCAATCCAGCTTTACTATTATGAAAGGCGGCTATTTGCTGCTCCAGGCTCTCGGTATAAGTTAAATTACCTGATAATAATCTTGAACCAGTTGAGCCGTTTAAAACCTGTGGCAGATTATTCAATTCTTCAACAATATTATTTTTAATGATAGGAGAGTGGGCGAATCCCAGGTAATCATTTGAGCAAAAATCAATTAGCGTACTTTCTGGCTTTAAGGTTCTGTAGGTGCCGGATACTTTTCTTTCAGCCAGCTTTTTTTCAATATGATCTTCTGATGGTTTCAACACAGATAATTTTTTGCTAAAATAAAGAAAGCGTCCTGATATTTACCAGGACGCTTTCTTTATTAATGTTTGGGCTGGTTAGTTACCGCCACCGCCACCACCACTTTGCATTTTGGCGCGCATGTCATCCATCATTTTTTTATAGGCAACTTTCTGGTCATCAGTAAGTACTGCCTGAATTTTTTGATTGGCATCCATCATAATAGGGCGCATAGCCGATCTGTCGCCACCGGCACTCATCACGCTATCTCTTTTTGCAGCAGCGGATTTATAAATTACCAGTATTTTAGCTGATTGGTCATCAGTTAAATTTAATTTGGTTTTTAACGCTGCAACCCTGTCCTCGGGACTCATACGCATGCCACCTTGTGCACGACTAACCGCTGTAATTCCAATAAGAAAACAGCATATTAACAAAAATTTTTTCATTTTTTAGATTTTTAAGTTTCTACTTTAATAGTAAGATAAAGATAGGCTATTAAGGTTTAATAACAGCCGTGTAACTTAATTGTTGCTTATTGGTTGGCTAGGTTTATTAGTTGATTGAGTGAGTAGTTATTTATTGAGATTAACTCGGAAATCTAGTCTATTTATTCAACTTAATCTAACTCAATTAACAATAAACCTCATCACTAATTACTTCCTTGCTGTAGTTTTGAAATTGAACGTTGCATTTGGGCCATCATGGTAGTTAAACTTTCCATTGTTGGCTCAGGGGTTGGTAATGGCATGTGGGTTGAGATATAAGCTTTAGCTTTCCATATCTCTAAGATGTCTTCGCCGCTTATTTCGTAAGGCTCATAAACAGGATTGTCGGATATTAATTTTAGTTTTTTATTTTCCCTAAATTTATTGCCGATGCGTTTGTAAACTACACCTTCGCTTTTTGAAACAATTACATAGGTTTCTGTAGCTTTTACATCGGCCCAATTTTCCAGGTATTCACCTATTATAATAGTACCCGACATTAATGGTAACATGGAGTCGCCTTTTATTTCGAATGCCCTATAAGTACCCTGTTTAAACATAGGTAAATAAAACTTAGGTAACTGGGCTACATATTCAGGATCAGAGTAACCATTTAAATAACCTGCGCTTGCTTTTACAGGCACCAGTTCTATATTCTCATTATCGTCCTTATCAACAGAAATACTCAGGATGCGCAAATTACCCTTTGGTGCAGGTGCCCATTTCTCATTAATTGTTTCTTTTATAAAATCATCAATACTGATCTCAAAAAAAGATGCTATAGTTTTTAGTAAATCATACTTCGGTTCGGCCCTTTCTTCTTCATAGGCACCCACTAGTGACCGTTTTATACCTACCTGATCTGCAAACTGTTGCTGAGTTAAACCCTTCTTTTTACGAAGAAATTTAATATTTGATGAAATAATTGACATAAAATTTGGAATTGCTAAATTTATTAGTAATTTTATGCTCATAAAGTTAGTAATTATTTTTCAAACGCCAAATTTATTATCAGATGAAACGGTTTATTTACATTATCACAGACAGAAACAGGAAAAATTTACACGTAGGTTTATGCTCAGATCTGTTAAAAACCTTACAATTCTATACCCAAATGCCCACCCTGTTTTTTGACAGCGCGCAACAGCTTAACCGTTTAGTGTATTTTGAGGAGATAAATACCGAGGAACAGGCTATGGAAAGATTTAAATATATAAGCACTTTTACCAGGGCCCAAAAAGAAAAAATGATCAGACCTGTTAACCCGGATTGGGTAGATCTGACCATTGGCTTAAATGTTGAAAATGGATTACGTACAAGGTCGCATATGCGCCCGTCCGTTAGTGCATTCAGAAGAACAGTTACTTCGATTTAACGAAAACAAGCGCGCCTGAATTCATGCAGTAACGTTTGCCGCCACGATTAACCGGTCCGTCGTCAAAAACGTGACCAAGGTGTAAGCCGGTGCTTCGTTCAATAACTTCATCGCGTGACATTCCGAAGCTATTATCTTGTACAATTTCTATTTTACTCATATCTACAGGCTTTACAAAGCTGGGCCAGCCTGTTCCACTATCAAATTTATCATCCGAACTGAATAATACTTCGCCTGTAGCGGCGCTTTTATAAACACCTTTCTGAAAATTTTCATCATATTCATTGTGAAAGGGTGGTTCTGTGCCTCTTTCAACCATTATAAAATATTGATTAGGCGTTAATACTTTTTTCCACTCGGCATCAGTTTTGGCCATAGGCCTTTTTTCTTTTGACTGACCATTTTGAGCGCTGATGTTCTGACAGCTAAAAAGTGTAACCACACTTAACAGCATTATAGCTAAAATTGACTTTTTCATTTTGATATCTTTAATTATAAACAGCTAATAGCTGCTTTAGGTTTGCGTTTATCCTTTAGTCTAAATTTACGCAATATCCTTACAAAAAGATTGTCACTGGAAGGTCTGTTTAATTATCTCCCCTAAAACTTAGTGTAAAATCCTTTTTAATGAATCGAGATATACCGGATTTTGATCCATAAAGAGATGGCCGTCACCTTTCAATGTGATCAATTCATCTCCGTGTTTAAAAAACGCTTCTAACTTTACAGATGAGCCATAATAAAACATTTTATCCTGATCACCATGGAAAATAAAGACGGGTACTGTAGTTTTACTTAAAAATTGATAGGTATTAAAATGAAAAGCAATTTTAGTGGTGTCAAAAGATGGCCGCAAATGATGTATAGCATCTGGTAAGCTATAATAGGGGGCCTGTAAAATAAGTTCTTTTGGGTGATTGTTCGCCGCTAAATATGCTGCCGGGCCGGTGCCTATGGAGTATCCTAAAACTATTATCTTATCCTCCCTGTAATATCGCATTAGATAATTATACGCAACTTGTACATCGCTATATAATTGAGCTTCATTTTTAATTATGCCTTGGCTTTTACCATAACCCCGGTAGTCAAACATAAATAGGTCATAATGGAGATCGGTATAAGTTTTAGAGACATAACCCCATTTATTTAAAGCATCCGTATTGCCGTGAAGATACAAAATTACCCCTTTTGATGAATCTGCTTTAAACAATATAGCGCTTAGTAAAACACTGTCTTTTGTTTTGATGCTGACTTCATTGAATTCAACAAGGAAATTGTATACGTAATTTTCAGGAAGCCTTGCCCCGGGGAAGAAAAACTTTACTTGTTTTTGCGATGGATCACTTTGAATTTGTGCTGAACAATTATTGATGGATAAATTGAATAATAGCAAAATGATTACTAAAACCTTTATTTCTCTCATCTTATTGTTGTAACTAGCTATTTATGAATAAATTAATTAGGTGAGGGCGATAAAACCGAAGTAACTATATCCAATATGCCATTTTTTTGCTTGATATCAAATTGGCTAATAATACTTTGTCCACCATTATTATCTGTTAAAACTATATTACGATTAGTATCAACAGTAGCAGTAAGCTTAGTTCCGGAAAAGGTAGTAAATGTTGCTTGACCATTGTTTTGTTTGATAAGTGCTGCTATATCTTTTGATGTTACTTTACCGGAAACAACATGGGTTAACAGTAGCTCGATGAGTTCTTGCTTATGTGCAGGTTTTAATAAGGTATCAATTACTGCCGAATTCAGTTTAGCAAAAGCCTGGTTATTGGGTGCAAAAATAGTGATGGGGCCAGCAGCTTTTAATGTTGGCGTAATACCTGCTGTATCTATCAAATTAACAAAAATGCTCAACTCTTTTAAATGAGATAGATTCTCCATAACATCATTTGCTGATGTTATGGTTGTACCATAAATAATCCGTGTTGTGACAGGTGAATTTTGGGCATAAATTATACCGAAGTTAAACAACAGAAAGATGAGTAATGATAGTTTCTTCATTAATATATTATCATTTGTATAACTCCCCAATTAGCCTATTGTTGTTGCCCGGGTGAGTTATCCGTATTATCCGGTACCGGTGTTTGTTGAGCCGGAACAGCTTTTGTTGTATCGGCAGGCACATCTAAGCTATCAGTTGAAGTTGTATCAGCTGAGATCCTTGGTGAAGGGCAATCATATTCTTTGGTAATCTTGACCCAAGGCTTAGGATACGGCCCATAAGTGAAACCAGATTTAGGATCAGCATAAACTTTTTCCATAAATCTAGCAAAAATGGGCAAAGCCGTATGTGAGCCTTCACCAGTTTCCGAATCTTTAAAATGCACGCTACGGTCATCGGCACCTACCCAAACACCTGTAACCAGGTCTTTAGTAATACCCATATACCAGCCATCAACATAATGTGATGAGGTCCCTGTTTTACCACCAATTTGGTTGTCTTTTTTCCATAAGCCGGGGTATTCCCATAAAGCCTGTGATGTGCCGCCTGGTTCTTCCATACCACCTCTAAACATGTATAGCATTAGCCATGCTGTTTCTTCGCTTAAAACTTTTTCGGTTTTAAGGGTAAATTCTTGTATCACATTACCATCCTGATCTGTGATCTTAGTTACAAGCAATGGATCGATCTTTACACCTTTATTTAAAAAGGTACTGTAAGCGCGTACCATTTCATACACAGAAACATCGTTTGAGCCCAATGATACAGATGGCACCGATTTCAGTGGACTTTCAATACCCAATTTATGCGCGTACTGCACAATTTTATCCCAACCAACCTGTTCGGTTAGTTGCGCGGTTATTGAATTTACTGATTTACCCATAGCCCAACGTAATGACATATCCTGATAAGTGAACTTAAAATCAGCATTATTGGGTTGCCATACTTCCTGTTTTCCACCATCGGTGTATTTAATGGTAACCGGTTTATCAGTAAACTTATCACAAGGAGTAAAGCCATTATCTATAGCTGTTACATAAGCAAAAGGCTTAAATGTTGATCCAGCCTGGCGTTTAGATTGGTTAACGTGATCGTAATTAAAGTATTTATAATCAATACCTCCAACCCAATCTTTTATTTCGCCGGTTGATGGTTGAATGGTCATCATACCAGTATTTAAAATGCGAGCGTAATATTTTATGGAGTCGACGCTTGAGAATGTAGTATCTTTCTCACCATTCCAGGTAAATACAGTCATCCTTTTTTTAGTTTCGAAGTATTTGCTTATCAGGATAGAATCGCCATGAAATTTTTTATCGAGTAACTTATAAATAGGCAGATTTTGCTCAGCTTTAAATACAAAATCTTTGATCTCATTGCCACTAAAATCACGCCACGGGTTTTTGTTACCCCATACATTATCAAAACGTTTTTGCAGCATTTTCATTTTTTCGGCAACAGCTTCTTCAGCGTATTGCTGCAGGTGCGAATCAATAGTGGTATATATTTTTAAACCATCAGTGTAAAGGTCATAATCGTTATCCTTACACCATTTTTTAAGCCATCTTTCAACGGCTTCGCGCAAATAGGAGTCACCGTTTGATTCATTATCCACATAGCTTAAATTTAAACCCAGTGGCTTGCTAATATTTGCATCGTAATCAGCTTTGTTTAAATAGTGATTTTTTTCCATCTGGCCTAAAACAGTATTTCGCCTGTCTACCGAACGGTCGGGATTATTTATAGGATTGTAGGTTGATGTTGCTTTAAGCATGCCTATCAATGTAGCAGCTTCGGCGGGATCAACCTGATCTGGGGTTTTATCAAAATATTTTAACGTGGCCGTTTTTATTCCGTATGAATTATTACCGAACGGAACCGTGTTTAAATAAAGGGTAAGTATTTCCTGCTTACTATAAACGTGTTCAATTTTAAACGCAGTGAGCCATTCTTTACACTTATAAACCAGTGTACGTATAATTGGAATATGCTTTATAATACCCTGCGATTTTCTTTTACGTGTTTCAAAAAGGTTTTTTGCTAATTGTTGTGTAATGGTGCTTCCTCCACGTTTATCACCTTTAGCAGTTGATAATATACTGGTGAAAAATGAGTAAAAATCAACCCCATGATGACTATAAAACCTTACGTCTTCGGTAGCTACTAAAGCGTTGATAAGGTTAGGGGAGATGTGTTTAAAATCGACAGGTGATCGGTTTTCCCGATAATACTGACCTATCAATTTGCCATCGGCAGTATAGACCTGCGATCCGACTGACATGACTGGGTTTTTAATATCCTGCATATCAGGAGAATATCCAAATAACCAAAGGAAGTTTAGCTCTATTGCACAAAAAAACAGGATGACAAAATATATAAAAATGACAATGTACCTGAAAAATCGGTTTTTAATACGTCTGAACATGGGCGTAAAGATGTAAAATTATGGCTCTAAATCATAGCCGGGTAAATAAATATTAACAACGTAATTTAATAGGGGAAATTTTACTAGTCCTGCAAATCTCTGGTCAACATTGAAAATGTTGACTTTTTTGAAAGGATTATATTGGTTGATTAACTTAGTTTTTGCTTTTTTGGTTTTGATGCTTTGGCAAATTTGTTAAATGAAAGTGAATTATTTATCCAATAGTCAAAGTCGGATTTTGTTTTCAGTACATCTCCGCTAACAAAAACAAATCCTTTCATAGTTCTGCCGTTGTTAACCATAGTATGTGTGCCATTCTTCTCTAAAGCTTCTTCAAATATATCAGGACCTACCCGGCACATTAGTTCATTACCACTAATACAAATACACATTTTACCATTAACCATAAAGCATACCCCACGAAACATCTTCTTTTCTTCCACATCGGGAAGATCGGCAAATGCTTCTCTAATAATATTGGTTAATCTTTCACTATAAGGCATAACTCTTTAGTCTATATTTTCAAATATTGCGATCTTACCGACATACTATAAAGACACAAAGTATTGCGTCTCTATATAATAATCATCAATCAATATTAAAAGTATCTGCATCTTTTAAAAATGGCATTGCCCTGCGTACTTTTTCCAGTTCATCGGCCACAATGGTGAAGGTGTACATATCTTCTTCATCGCGTTTGTAATAAATCACTTTTCCGTTCGGGTCGATGCAGTTTGAGTCGCCTGAATGATAGATCTCATTACCATCGTGCCCAACCCGGTTTACACCAATTACATAGGCTTGGTTCTCAATTGCTCTTGCTGGTATTAAAGTGCGCCAATGCAGGGCACGGCGCTCGGGCCAGTTAGCTACTATTATTAAAAGGTCATACTCCTCAGCAACATTACGCAACCATACGGGGAAGCGGAGATCATAACAAATAACCGGGCAAATTTTCCAGCCATTTAATTCAACAATAAGTTTTTTGGTTCCGGCTGTATAAGTTTCATGCTCTTTGCCCAACGCAAACAGGTGACGTTTATCGTATTGCTGATTACTGCCATCGGGCCGCATCCATATTAGGCGGTTATAATATTTGTTGTTTTCTTTAATAATAAGGCTTCCTGTTACTACACAACTGTATTTTACTGCAATTTTATGCATCCACTGCATGGTTTTACCGCCCATAGCCTCAGCCAGTTTTTCTGCATTCATGGTAAAACCGGTGTTAAACATCTCGGGAAGTATAATAAGATCTGTTTTTTCGCGAATAGCGCTCAGCCGCAATTCAATATTTTGTAGGTTTTTATCTGTATTTTCCCAAAAAAGGTATCCCTGGAATATGGTAATTTTAAGATTATCCATGCTGGTTCATAATTTTATGGGTTATAGATCATGGCTATTTTTTATAACCAGCGATATGTAACCAATATAGGTTGATGCTATTACAAATATACTTAGTCGGTGGTTAAATATTGCTATTCAACCTATTCATTGATACTGATAGCAGTTGCCATAAAATGATCAACAAACTAAACTGTCATAAGTCTATGAACGGCATTATCAAGCGTTTCTTGCCTTTTGGCAAAACAAAAACGCAAAACATGATGGTCGGTACCCTTAGTATAAAATGCTGATGTAGGTATAGAAGCCACCCCAAACTCCTTAGCTATGCGTATAGCAAAATCAGCATCTTTTTCATCGGTAATGTCATTGTAAGTTACTGATTGAAAGTATGATCCGGAGCAAGGGAGTAGTTTAAACCGGGTTTGTTCAAGGCCCTTTTTAAAGTAGTCCCTTTTTTGCTGAAAAAATTCTGGCAAATCGAGGTAAACATTTTCGTTTTTAAGATATTCGGCAATGGCATATTGCATTGGCGTATTAACGCTGAATACCAAAAACTGATGTATCTTTCTAAATTCCTGCATTAACCAGGCGGGAGCAAGGCAGTAACCTATCTTCCAGCCGGTAGCATGGCAAAGTTTACCAAATGATGCTATGATGAAGCTGCGTTGTTGTAATTCGGGATAACGGGCCATACTTTGGTGAGTTTCGCCATCATAGATCAAATGCTCGTAAACCTCATCACTTAAAATTAAAATATCCTGGTTTTTTACAATGGCGCTGAGCTGATCAATATCCTCTTTATGTAATATAGTAGCAGTAGGATTGTGTGGCGAATTAAGAATGATCATCCGTGTGCGATTGGTGATAAGCCTTTTTACCATATTCCATGCAATTCGATAGTCCGGTGGTTCCAGTTCCAGCGATTTTACTACACCACCCATAAGCTTTATAGCTGGGGCATAACAATCAAAAGCAGGTTCAAATATAATCACCTCATCATTCGGATGAATTACTGCACTTATGGCTGTAAATATAGCTTGTGTGCCACCTGCTGTTATAGTTATCTCTGTATCAGGGTTATATATCGACCCATATAACTTTTCAGTTTTATGGGCTATCTGCTCACGCAATGTCATTATGCCGGCCATAGGTGCATATTGATTATGGCCATTTTTCATGGCTTCATTAACCAGGTGTACAAGATGTGGAGAACAATCATAATCAGGAAAACCCTGGGAAAGATTGATGGCCCCAACCTCAGCTGCAAGCGCCGACATTACAGTGAATATGGTAGTCCCCGTTTGGGGTAATTTAGAAGTAACAGGTGTCATTAACGGCTAAAATAGTTTATTTTAAGCTTAAAAATGAATGATAAGTGTAAAAAAACTAATATTAATAGCAAAACAAATAGAATTAGGTAAGGCTTGGCTATCAAAGCGATCTGTTTTTATAAAAAGCTTTGATTCTTTACTGTTTAAGTTTTCGGCTTTTGCCGCTATTAATTAACTTCGTAATTATGAAGCTTGAAAAATACCTTTTTGCAATTATTATATTGATTTCCCTGGCATCGTGTAAACAAAAAACTAAAAGCGCCATACCGGTTATAGGTTTTGTTGATGCTTTTGAAGATGCTACTATATCACAAGCCCGGGATGGCTTTGTTGCCGCTTTAAAGGATAGTGGTTTTAGTGAAGCTAAAGGAAATATAAAAATTGAATACCGCAATGCACAGGGCGATATCCCAACCCTAACACAGATAGTGAATTATTTTGTAACGGAACCTGTTGACCTTTTAGCTACTTGTACTACTTTATCAACAGTAACTGCTTTGCAAAAAACTAAGACCATTCCCATATTTGCGATGGTTTCGCCGGTTCCTGCCCGCATGAATGTGCTTGATGCCAATGGCAAAGCACCCGCAAACCTTTTTGGTGCGGTTGAAGATCTGAAATATATCGACACCTCATTTTCCATCATCCCCAAAGTATTAAAACCAAAGGGCAAAAAACTGGTTGTAGGCATGATCTACAATCAATCAGAACCGCAGTCGGCTGATGCTATGCAATACATTAAGGTTTTGGCTGATAAATTCAACATCACACTGATCGCCTTGCCGCTAAATTCATCAGCCGATGCACAGTTGGTAACGCAATCCTTACTAAATAAAAACATAGATGCTTTTTTTGCTAATCCGGATAATACAGTTTTCGCTTCGTTTGAAA
>Ga0302300_1000138_pt1 | contig 63366 bp, 46 predicted proteins | sample III_Palsa_E1_1_FD_198756 | JGI IMG/M metagenome (GOLD analysis project Ga0302300, IMG submission 198756) | Peat permafrost microbial communities from Stordalen Mire near Abisko, Sweden - III_Palsa_E1_1 | ecosystem: Environmental > Terrestrial > Soil > Palsa > Peat permafrost | place: Sweden...
GAGGAAGGGAAGGAGGATCAGTGTTAATTATATTTTTGTTTGGATAAGTGTTATCCAATAACACCATGAGTAACAAATAGTAATTAAAGTGTTTGTGTTTCTGTTAACACATTAAGTAGTACTAACAATGTAGTTTATAAGCAGTATAAGTATTACGATATGTTATATTTATTATTTTGAATTAACAGTTAACAATAGTAAGTAGGATTAATATATACATGTATTTTGTGTCATTGTAATTATTACTGCTGTTTTAAATTTAATAGAGAGGATATGAAATTACTACATTCTAGAAATATAACAATAATATACAATTTGGTGTTAACCATTTTAAACTTGTGATACTATTAGACTCTACGCGTGTGTGTATTGTTAAGAATATAAAATACATTTAGAATATATAAACATGTAGATGTAAATAAATAGGTATAACAGATTAATACTTGCACTATGTTAATCGAATTAACATCGTATATACTTCTTTCTCATTTCATACCACTTTTTATAAGAGAGAAGATAGAGAAGATAGAGAGAAGAGGAGAAGAAAAAAGAGATAAAAGTGTTTAGATTGAGATAACATATCTCAGCATAGATACAGGATCATCCAAGATGCGAAAGAACAAATAGTAATCACGACCATCAGTAGTTGGTAAATTATAACTATAAATGTTATATCCATCATCTGTAAGACCAGTATTATAACCAGTATATGGTTTATATGGACTATTAGGATTATAAACGTTGACTGGAGAATATCGTTCCAGTTGTGAATTGTCAGTCCAAATATAATCTTCCTTAAATCCTATCGTAATGAATCCATTTTTTGGCTTATATCCCACTAAATATGGTTCGTTGTGTGGTCCAATCAATAAGGTATTTTTACACATGATAGGACAAAGAGGATAAAGAGGTTTATAAACACGTATATTTTGATAATACTGTGCAACATAATGTTCAATGTGCCGTGCTTTGTTTATCGTTTTCTCAGATGATGTGTGTATTTTACTTTTGGTTTTGACATCCTGCCCATTTACATGTTTAATTATAAATTGAGAAGATAAGTCCTGTAATAAAGGTTCAGGTACATCGGAAAGTTTTAAGAACTCATCTATATTCCGATAACAATCATAATATTCATCCCAAAGAATGTGTCTAATGTAAAACTGTGGTAAGTATGGAACAGATAAGTATTGTGACATATCTTCTTTCATACAACAAGATAAAATGGGGAATAATTCATCCCATGTAAATTGTGTATTGTTATCAATAATGTCAATAATTTGGTCTTCTGTCTTACCCTCATTATGATCATCATCATTATACAATTTAATACTACTTTCATATCGCTTCCAAAACCATGTTTTTGCCTGTCCTAAATTATCCAAGTAGTCAATGACTTTGAGTGTACCAATAGTTGGATTACCATTATGCAGGAATTGTATGTACTGCTGCCAATCTACTAGTGGAACGAGAACGTCAATTGGTTGATGTAGTCCATGACTGACATTATACTGTCTTAAATGTTCAATAGTCTTACTACCTTCAACATCATTTTCAGACAAGTAGTAAGGTCCGTCTTGACCCGGAACTTGGATAAGCACCATTTTGGTGTGTTAAAGTAGTCAATGTCAATTTTAAAAGTGGTTGCTTTATCAACATATTTATGTGTATTAAAACATATAATTGTTAAAACTATATTGGAATAACAACATATAAATATATTGTAAGTATATGTTTGTAGAACAGAAAGAGGGAGAGACAAACAATATATTATTTGAAGTTCTATATTTGTTATGAATATATCTAACTATACAATAATAAAATTGTAGTAAACGAAATACATCATAAGTATCTAAAATGTCTTCACAGTTCACATGTACGTATTGGTTTTCCAATATTCTTGATAGCATTTGTTTTGTGTCAGATACTATTGACCTATATACTTGATAGTATATTCGCCGCAATGTAAAATATTAACAATAATTAACAACTCATTATATGTGTAAATTACAAATATATACGTTTCCTAGTCTTTAAAGTAGTCTCATTTTATCTTCTTTGTTATACTATTTATAACAATATATTGTGTATTGTTAATACTTTGGCTGGTACCTAATCGTGTCAGCGATATACGAGTGTAATCATTCAAACATCATCAAGGATGTTGTTACATATATACAACATAGTATTCATTTGATGTTAAAAGTTTACTCCCCAAATAAATAAGATGTTAATAGTAATGAATTGTTGTTTATAACTACTTAGTAGTTATATCTTTATAACATCTAATCACAATACTAGTATAGTAACATAATGTTAGTATAATTAATTACATCATTAGTATAGTATAAGATATACTATTTTATCACTATAGTTACAATTATAAATAAAATTATTACTAGTATAAAATTATGATGGTCACATAATATTAGTGGTGTGATTAATTACACGAATATTATGTAATTACATTGGTATATGTTTGTTTGTACTAATGATTGTTTATAACAATCATAACAACTATAACATTTATTATTTTACATTGTATTGCTTGTAAAACTACTAGTTGAGAGTATCATAGATAACAATATATGTGTTGTACGAGTTTTTACATACAGAGAAAAACAGAATAATTACATAATGTTGGTGTAGGCAGCGATCCACCAACATTATGTAACTATATTGGACTATACAAATAATTATCTGTGTTATAATGTTAGTGTTAACACACCACATTGGTGATTAAATGTGTGTTAGTTTAACTTCTAACCATCCAATTAGCTATTTAATGTATACATATAAGCATGTAGATGTTCACGATCCTAAATTTATTATAGTTTCGGTCATCCAGCACATTTTTCCGTCCACAACAGTACATGTAATTATATCTGGTATGGTTAGAATGTAGTTAGTAACTTAAAATATTTTTAATTAATATGAACTTGTATGTTTGAATACAAAAATGTATGCATATATTGTTGTGTAGCCATACACATACACACTCGAAATATCTCAACCAGATTAAGATACAATCTAAACAGTTAAAACATATCTTATTCATTTAACCATATACATTTAATCTGTTGATACATAACTATTGTGTTTATCTCATTTAGTAAGTATATTTAATACAGTATAATAAAATATTGTTATTGTTGTGTACAATATATAAGTGTTAATGTAATGGAGATAACATTGTTTATAATGTTTATGGTGTGTTAACATGTTTTACTGTTGTTAAAAATAGTAGGGTTATAACTGGTTGAGTAAAAATATCTCAAAGATACTCTTTTTTAGAGTTGAGCATAATAAACATGTTACTAATACTTGTATAATTGAGTAGATAATGCAATAATTTAGTTAAGTACTTGCTTAATAACAATGGGTGTTGATGAATAAGATAATATACAAACATGTGGTATGTCATTCATGGGTATACATAATTAGGACAACAACACTGTTTGACAATGTGTATTGGTAACGATAGGTATCAACCTCATGATCGGGTGCTGGCAACACTAGTATAGATTGAGTGTAAATGTCAAATAGTGTTAAGTCTTGACTATCATGTCTAAAGATAAGTTTCTCTGCAACAGCAGTTGAATCATCCTTCCTTAAGTATGTAGATGACACCAGTACAAACTTAACTCCAGATATCCACACCTGGTTAACAACAGATAAAATATCATTGAAGGTCACTGTCTCTTTATCCATTACATCCAATATTTCTTTACTATATCGTTGAATGTTAATTCACATAGGTGGATAGAATTCATCACCGGTATTTCTGTCATATGACATCAATTGCATGTGATGGTTAAGAATATCTACATCTTTAACTATTGTGTCATCATAATAAGCATATTTAGGTGTAATAAATGTCTTGTCGATCACAAGAGGTAATTAGTCAACTAATGTTAAGTATTTGTGATTATCATCACTCGAATCATATCGTTACATTTTGCAAACTTTAAACAAAACACATTATGTCACTTTATTGTAATAAAACAAGTTGTATTATATACAATAACATTTAACACACATCTACATAATATTGAGTTTAGTACCATACTTGACATTATTAACACAATACAAAATTTTTTGGCAGATTAGAATAAACAGTAGTCATAAAGTAGTTATTACATTATGTAATAATAATAAGAATATAATTTGTTGTTATTGTGGTTTTATAAGATAATAGTAGTTAACTATAACACACAATAAATATACTTGGTATCACTGGAATAAAATTACTGTCAGACAGTAATTAACATATGCTTGTACTATTGTAATATTTATAGTAACAATTTTTTTTATGTTTTGATTTGTTTAACATTTTAACACATATTGTCAACACCACAAAATGTATGGTTGTGTTAACAATGACACCACAAACACCTAATTATATTAATAGAACAAATAGTGTTAACAAACATAATGGAAGATAAGATACTTATATCTCATTATGTTTTCTTCTGCTCATAAAGGTATATGTATATTGTGTTTTGTTAAAGTTTTGACAATTCTTACCTGATTAATATACTTTTATCGAATCTTTAATATAACAACAATTGTTACCTAAATTTTGGATATTTGTATCAATGAACATATAATATATCACACACACGTTAATTATTTGGTTGATAAGTGTAATAACATTTAACATGAACATTAACATGTAATTGTACAACAAAACAGGTACAAAATAGTTAGTACACATTTTTTGTTACAATACCAAAACAACATGAACGACAAGTATCACTATAACAATATTAATTCATGGATAATGTTAACAATCAAAGGAGTTAAGAACAATCTACAAAACTTTAACAAATCAAGGTCTATCTTGGTAAGATAAATGTTACTAACCACTTACACATATTAAGTACATTTACACTCACTTTAACTTTATAATATTAACAAAATTATATGTTTATAAGGTTGTTAACATAATTATAAGTTATGTAATATTGGTAATGTTTATCACGCAATTCAAACACTTAAAAGTAAAAAGTTTACTGCTGTAATCACTATCAACATAAACACATCGGTTGTTATATCCTCAAACGAATTAAAAACTCCAATCAAAAGATATTATGTTAATCTGGTAATACATAATAGTTATGTATTTATTGTTATGAAGTACAAAGAAAAAAGAGTGTATGTATTACTTACTTATTATTGTGGTGAAATACAAACATGTTGGTATTTTCATAGAGTAAACTTGTATGAGGTAAATCTGTAATTACACTGTTAATGCACTGTTTATTTTAATATCAATTGTATCCTAAAATAGATTACAACAACACAAGTCTGGTTTGAGACACATTAGTACATCTTGTCATGACAAGATGTTAAAGTAAACAATGTTATTATAATGTAGTAAAATAACAGTAATAACATACAAGGGTATATATATATATATATGTTTGGATTTTAGTTACTTCTATTAATGACTGGAATATGTTGGTAATATTTAATCATTGGTCAATACAACACATATTTAAACATTTGAGTATGTGTATTATGTTTAGTAATAAAAAGTAGGCACACTCACACATGTTAAAAATGATAATACTGTTGACAGTGTGTGTGTATGCAGAAAGATTATGTTTAAGGAAGTAATTTGTTGTGATCCGTTACATGAGATAGATAAGCGTATTAGTGTACACAAGATTACCAATTTAGATTGGCATCGAGAGCTTGTTGAACAGCATGTACCTGTAGCTCAGAGATGGGATCACCTAGTATCAAAATACCAAGTTCAACAGGAATACTTAGTAAAGTGTGGTTTACCACCTGCCAGTGATGAACACAGGTATACCTTTAAGACAGGTTATTACGTCAAGTATAAACTGTATAAGTACAATGAATGGTTTTTCAAACAGTATGCTTATATGTCAACCCCATCTCCTAATCCCTACAGTCTGGAGATTAAGGTTTATCCTAACATTGTTTGTAACACCATCACGTCAGTCAATAGTGGTATTCGTCACTATCCATGTCCTCCTATCATCTTAAGAGTGGTATTTCAAACCGAAGATTTCTATGATGCTCACGATACCAAATCTCGTTGGAAGCATCTATTTGTCACTCAACCCGATATTGTAGTTTGTGCATAAAAAAAACACACAAACTACAATATCCAATATCCAATTATTACCAATTATCAATTACCAATTTACAATCATGGATTGTAAACCAGTTAATTATATTAACAAGTATCATACAACATGTAATTATAACTTCATAACGTTAAGTTGTGTGTTGTTATATATGTTCATTACATTTTATATCTCCAAGTTATAAAATTAACATATTGTCTTTATATTTAATAATGTAAAGTTACGTAAATCGATACATTTTATCATTACATCCAATACAAAATTATGTGTTATTAAATTTAACATTGTTATTATATTTAACATTGTCATTGTTATACTTTACAATCCATGATTGTAAACTATTGTGTTTGTTGTTAACAGTGGGTAAGTGAGTAGATTAATCTCTCCTGTGTGTTTGTTGTTGTAGTAATAATTTGTTATAACCTAGTAACTGTTTGACTTCCTCTCTCAACATATTATTAGTAAGCAATAGATTTGTTTTTTGTTCAACTGATTCATTTTCCTCTAGTTCATAAGTCTCAATCCATTCATCCTTCTCATTTAGTTTCCTCTCCAAATCATACAAACGTTGTTTTAATGTATAGTTCTCTGCCTCCAACAGTTTAATTTTGATGTCTAAACTATCGTCTTCATCATCATTAACAACACTTATATCTTTTGGTTGTTTGGTACGACTAATATGTCTACTTCTACTACGTCTTTCAATCACAGTTCCATCACTAATGTCACTGTTATTGTCACTGTTATTTGTGTATGCATCTGTATCATAGTAGATGGTTTTTGGGTTACCGCCATTGTTATCTTGACTCATCTGATCAAACACATCCATGTTTTGGCACACGTATGTACTTTTATCACATCAAATTTTGGTGATGTAAACTTACAACTTATATTCATGTGATTCAATATTATAATACCTTACAACATATGTTGGAGTGAGGGAGGGGGGTGGAGATGTATAAAATACAAGTTGTATTTTTGGTAGTAATAATATATTAAATACCTGTAATTCCAATTTGCATATACCTGTTTTTAATACTACTTTTGTTTAAACATCAAACAAAAAACATTGTAATAATATTATTGTGTTATGAAATAAGAGACTATATGTTGTTTTAACATTATTATAACATTCGAATAGAAGAACATGTATTTACATGTCGAAGTTAGTGGTGGTTTGTTATAACAGTTAACAATGATAGCACATATATGTATGTATCAAACTGATATACAAAAGACTAAACAATTAGAACAAACATATATTACATATTAGTCAAACAATATGTCAACCATGAACAAACAAGTATGTGAACTGTTTGAGGATACAATTTCTATTTCTGAAGATAAAATCGTGCACCCAGTACTGTTTAATATTATCAGCAGTTACATCTCACCCGATACCCAAACTGGTATTAATTTTGATGATGTTCTGCCCAAGGGCCGGTCATACGCAGACAGACTGTCATGTTCAACCACAGACAATCTGTTTGTGATTGGAGGAATTAGTATTAAGGGAATGAGAGATACCAACACTAGGGAGATTGTTGGTCGTGTAAACATTACCATTACAATGAATGTTAATGTTAATGACCATGTTATTGATACCTTTCTTGCTATTGAGGCAGATAAAACAGATAATACTCTTTATGGTAAATATTACATTAAGTATGTTCAAACAAAACAGTACCCACTATCTAATGGAACAAAGATGTCAACAACAGTTTGTCGCCAGGAGGAACTATACTATTCTGGTGGTATCAAGGATGGCAAACATACCATTAAGACAAAGTGTGTTTCCAATGACAACACTAAACCCTCTATTCATGAGACTACAAGGTTGTATGACAGTGATCAGCTGATTGAACTAACCAACTCTCACATTGACATGAAAGAGACAGGTCATGAATTCAAAACTGACTATACAACTATCTTTGACAGACAAGGTCACATTGTACGTGACATAATGTCTTCCGATATTTATGTTGATTGAAAACGAAAACCATATTAATATACAATATAGTAACACATTACAATCTTAGATTGTAATTATTTACACTACATAATCATATGATTATCCAGGTCCAACATCCCTACTCTCATGTTTCAAACTCGTTATTAACATAGGGATGTATCATTTCTATAATTATGATAGTTATCATAACTATGATAATTAATTATTGTGTCGTCTATAACAATTTATTATCTTTAACCATGGAGGCTTAACGCTTACTTGTTAATAGACAGATTTGACCATTATGTCAGATTAATAGTTAAATTATAACAACTTTACCACGAAAACAAATGCATGTAATTGTACAAGTATAAATACAGTTACACGTTGAATGTGATGATAATATTATTAATAACATAACCTTATTGTTTCCCACCGGAGTACAACGATGTTTTAGAATTTTATGTTCATTACTTGACATTAAACATTTGGTTCACAACAAATGCCGGTTACAGAGGCACAACTTAAACGTAGTTTTGAACTGTGTAACTCTTTATTGGTGATGATAATTTTCTTAGTCATTTGGTTGGTATTTTACATGGCGATTGGACAGAGTATGAAGATGATGTTATTAAAGATTTAAACCCAAAATTACAGGGGGGGGGTGGGATGTGCATCTACCTTCGTCATCCCTTTACTTTAGTTCCTCACGGTTATTAAAGTAACCAAACTTTTGTTAATAATTGGATAACTTTTAACATAAAAATTAAGGCAAGATCCCACTTTTTAAGTGGCCGTGAATATATATAACACATGTAGTAAACGTTATTACAACCATGATCGTGAAGGTATTGAAGAGCTCAGTTTATAGTACAAACATGATCCTTGTAATGAGAAATTATATGTTCAACATGGTATATATGTAAGTGTTTGGTACCCGCAAATCAGAAGATGGAAAACAACAATTAAAGTTTGGAACGTACTATCATGGAGGTAAGAAGCATGGATGTTGTAGATACCGGCATGACAATGGTACTTTCAGACCAGAAGCCGTACTATACAAATGGTGAGTTGATGCCATAACAAAGGATTCCTTACAGATAAAAACAAAATAGATTAATGAACCAATGGTGACAAATGTGATATCCAAACGGTGACCTGAGATGTTCAGCATCTTTTAACAATGTTTACCTTTCACTGTGCTTCAATGATAATAACAAATTATTTACAATTGTAAACTGTAAATTGTAAATGTCTTTAATTTACTTGGTTAATAAACAATAAATAATTTACAACTTAGAGTCGTGAATGAGTCATTCTACACAAAAAGTACATAAACATAATAATATTCAATGTAGTCATAAACATAAAATGGATAAAAAATATATTATGATATATGTAAATATAAATTATTATTAAGTAATAAAAATATGTCAGATCTATCGCAACTCGCCAAACAGTTCATAGCTATTAAAGATAAGATATATAAGCTGGAAACTACAGCGGATGAATACAAGAAAAAGTATAATGGTGTGAAACCACAAACTTATGCCAATGATAAAACTGACTACATTATTAAAGCTCAACAGATCAACGAAGATATTAGGAGGTTTAACGACGAGGCAGACAACGCAGCTAGTAGAAAGGTTGGTACACCATGGGCCAAGATGACTATTGATGAGAGGAATGAGATTATCTCATGGTTGGATAGAAATGTTGGACGTACATATGAATACATATCTGCTACACCACCATTTTAAATTAATATAACATACAATGTAAGTGTATCCAATGTAATTAGTACTAGTTATTACAATGGAATATTGTTCCTAGTAATAATATTTTTATTGTTAACCATTTTACAATCCCATATTGTAAATTACACATTAGTTAGAAGATTTCTGTTTAACCAAAAATATACGTTTGTGGTACATTACAAAATACCTATTTGAACAATGTTAAACATATCATAAATAATTGATAACTGTTAACAAACTTAATATTGTATACAATAATATGTTGTTGTATGTTATAATTGGTATTACTATTTATTTCAAACAACACAACATTACATACTGTATATAACCTAATTGTTTGTTGTATTGTTACATCATAGCAAATTACATACAATATGTAATTTATACTTGTAATATATTAACAAACAAAATATATACAATTAGATATTAGAATAATGTTAATAACACACACACAGTTAACGATAATCTCCATTGGTAGATATTGGATATGCAAATTGTATTGTCTAATTTAAAGTAAAAAAGTAAAAAAGTAATATTATAATTGAAATAAGTTACAACCGGTAGTAATATTATTTTAATTATATTACTGTAATAATAATACATGTTAATATCAAAACAAATTTATAACAAAAATATGTTGTATTATGTATGTTGGATAGAAGTTGAACTAAGATAGTATACATACTAATAGTTGTGTTGACATATTTTAAGTTATTACTTGTTTGTGTTAAAAACTCCAAAAAAAATAACAATAAGTATTACATTTATATTATATGTAACATGTTTTACATCTATTATTGTGAAAATGTGTATACATGTTATTCATTAAACTCCAAGTAATGGTATATTGGAAAATGTGAATGTAAAATACTTTGTTGTCATAAGATAATTAGAATATAGGTACTTGTGTAATAACTAAGTTATAAAATAATATAATGTAACTGTTAGTCGTTACTATGTAACCACCTATCAACTATGACATTATATGATGTGGTAGAAATAGTTATAAGGATACATCTTTATTTATTTACCATGTATATAACAATAAATGTAACAATGAATATAACAATGTTTGATTAAAAAATGTTCACAACCCGATGTTATCATAGTAACATGTGGATACTAATCGCTAGTAAATAGTAGTGTGATAAGTATATTATAAAATAGTAATTATACATTATATATTATAATGTATAATGTCTCTTGAGTGTCTGTTTGTAGATAGGAAGTAATGAACTTTTGTCGTAAAACATAACTGTATATGAATATGTTAAGAATTAATAATATTAAGATGCTTTAGTTGACAATGACAACATTTTAGTGTGAACCACAAAGTTACTAATCGTTTGTATGATGTGACATAATATCATACCTTTTACAGTATGGCATTAAACACATGTAACAATATGTATAAACTAATAACATAAACCAAAAAGTGGTAATTACTACCACTTTAACAGCTATTAAGTATTATTGTAGTAACCAAACACATAACATGTTATTAACTATAAATATATGTATATATTCAAGATGTAATGGTTACCATACAAATTAATGTAGTGACCATGGTATACAACATACTTTCCTATCATATATTAACAACAAATACTAGTATTTGTTATTTTATGTAATACTAACCCAAGTTAAACTTATGTGTTGTTGTAGTGGAGATATTAACTATAATCATACAATTAATACCATTTATATTAATAAAAGTTAGAAAAGAATACAGTTAGAAGAAATACAACGATAATTATAATAAGTGACATATCTTTATATTAAAAATATACAAATAAATAATTTGTTGTATATGGTAAGTTGTTTTTATGTTTTAGTATCCCATGTTAATGTATATAATATTATATTACATAGTTATATTACAAATTGGATAGGATGAATAAAATTACATAATATATCATAGAAACACAATTTAGTAATAAAATGTTATACAAATTTGTTCATATATATATATTATATCATACATGTATATTATATTGTTTGAAATATTTGTTGTATATAACTACAACGTGTATACAATTACTTTTAATTTTATAATATTAACAATCTTGGACATATATTTGCATGTAGTTATAATATAGAGTTAATACCAAATACTTACTATGTAAGTATTATTAATATATAGTTTAGTATTGTTTAAGTTTGTTGTGTTAAATATATTAATCATATAAGATACTACTCACACTACCAAATTTACAGACTGAAATACCATTTGTAGTTATGATGATTATCATAACATAGGTGTAGTTATATGATCATTGTGATAGTGTTGCCTAGCGTAGCTTGCTACTTGTGAGATACTTGTAAATCTAAGGTTTACAAGTAGATCACAACCTCTTACATAGATTACATGTGAATACAATTATATAGTAAATATAAGTTTACGACTGTGAATAACAATGGTATATTTTAAATTTTAATTCCACTTACTACTGTGATAATATTAAACAGGTTAAATCTGTTTAACTGTATACATATTTATACAAACAATAATAACTGTGTATGTGTTTTAAACAATTTACAATCTGGGACTGTAAAATTATTACTTGTTTAGTTATTAACTCATTGTTTGTTCCATATACTTTCATACTCTGTGACCTTTGCTCTTTCCCAAACAGCCTTATTACTATTATCTTTGTTCCATAATGGATCTGACGAAATGAGCATAACCTTAAATTCTGGTTCTAATTCTGGTTTTGGTTTATCCATAACTAGTACTTTTGCTATCCAAGTGACAACACATTTAATATTATATCAGTACTTTATTTAAATTTTATTACTGTTAAATCTTAACATTATATAAACAAGATTTAACTACTTTAGTATGAAAAGTAACTACTGGAATAATGTATTTGTAGGAAACAAACACCTCTTCACCAAAATTATACAATACAACATATTACAAATAAACAAATACTAGTTAAGTCATATGTGGTCAGGTATCAATGATAGTCAAGAGGAGAGGGGAGAGGAGAGAGGAGAGAGGAGAGAGGAGAGGAGAGAGGAGAGAGGAGAGAGGAGAGAGGAGAGAGGAGAGAGGAGAGAGGAGAGAGGAGAGGAGAGAAGGAAGAGGGAGGAGGGAAGAAAGGATAATGTATATAGTTTCTGTTTAACTAACATTATCAAAGTTACCAATGATGTACATCATCTTGTAAACACTCGATCTTATTCTTTTTATGTATATAAAACTAAACTGTCTTTGTTTTATGTATGTTCATGTGAAGTTTAAGAAGGTAACAATAAGTTTACTACAAATTAGATACTTGAATGATAGGTATAAAATATACGTTAAGTTATATGTTTGCTATCCAAAGTAGCAAAATGGTCACTGTAAGTGTTAATAATCACGTTATTAACATTATAAAACATGTTCACGACTCCAATATTGTGTAAAGTAAGACATTTAAAGTATCACACATACCAGATGACATAATTTAAGTCTATTTAAAATAACAACCTAAACATATATGTGTCTTGTGTATAATATGTATTATAATATACATTAACACATTATCTGTGTAATGGTTGGTTTTAACATTATATATAACAATAATTTAACATTGTTGTTGTTTACATACGTATTGTGAGATATATTTATTAACCTAAATTAGAGTAATTTGTACACGTTGAATAGTATACAGTATACTATTTATAACACAGAATATGTGATATTATTTTAAAGAGTTAAAAATACATGTTGGTTGTATACAATTACTTTGTTCATATTGTATGAGACTGAACTACAACACTTAAAATTTGTTTTGCTTAACATAATACTTAATATTTTGGATAACTATTATGTTTACAACATTACCATTAAATGTGTATTAGTAACACGATATATAGGTATTACTTACCAGTTATTAAAAATAAAAGTGGTGGTCGATGAGAAGTAAGAAAAAGAGGGAAGTAAGAGAAATTATGTGTCAAAGCTGCTGTTAATTACATGAAATTCGTGAATACAAAGAATCCACAATAATCATGTGTCTATACAAGTATATGTGAGAATGAAGAGAGAAAGAGAAATAAGAAAAGAAAGTAAAAAATACTAACATATATACTTTTTGAAGTGTAGATAACATACGGTTAAAGTAATATTACATATAATAGTTATGTTAACAGAATAAATACGAAATAGTATTACTTATAATTATATTAGTGGATTGTTATATCTATTTATACAATACTCCATGTAATGCATACAGTCTACATTTTGTATTTTGTATATTATATTTTGTATTTTGTATATTATAATTTGTATTTTGTATATTATAATTTGTATTTTGTATATTATAATTTGTATTTTGTATATTATAATTTGTATTTTGTATATTATAATTTGTATTTTGTATATTATAATTTGTATTTTGTATATTATATTTTGTATTTTGTTAACCAGATAATGCTTCTATTTCTCTTGTAATTTTGAGTAATCTGCGTAATTCTTTATTACTTAACGGTCTAATCGCGTTAGTTTGTTCCAGTTTGGTCTTCTCTTCTGTTAAAATATTTCTTAGTCTTTGTTCATAAGTACCTGTTGGTAATGCTTGAGTGCCACTACGGTATTGTTGACTATACCGAACAGGAAAGTAACTCTCACTATTAAATGCATAATATGGACTTGGTTTGGCAACTTCATTCGCTTTTGTACGGCATAACGGACATGATTTTTTAATCTCGTTAATCTCGTTAATATTGTTTAACCACACTTTAATACATGAATGACAAAATTTATGACCGCATGGTTTTAAACGACATATATCTCTTGAGTTGAGATGTTCAAGACAAATGGCACACTTATCATCATAATTGTCATCATCCATTGACAATATATATATATATATATATATCTTTTAACAGAAAAAATATAACAACCATATTTTAACTATTACACTTCATTTTTAATATTATAACAAACATTTTGAATTATTGGTATGTTATAAATATGGTTATAAATTCTGTGTCAAGGTGTTGTGGATGGAATGAATATACCAACAAACAGGAAATATTGTAAATATACCAGTATGTCTACAATATGTTCGTGGTATGATTGCCTACACGAATTTATGTAGTATACACACATATAAGCCGAAGGTAAATTACGCCAAACAACTAACCACAATAATTATGTAGCTCATCCTCTCTCCCCTCACCTCACTTCTCCTCTCCCTCCCTCCCTCTCATCTACCCACCCTCAACTCCTACTAATATAAATAAACAATAACACTTATAATTTATACTTTTAACTACATAATATTTGTTTGTTACCTACACAAATATTATGTAATTATACAATTATATAAGTGTATTTTTTTACATATATTTCTTTTTGTCCACAGATACATTATTCAAACATACATTTAATTACTAACTTCATGGTGAAGTTAAACATATAAATATTACAATAATACAAATTATTTAGAACATGAATGTAATAGGAGACATGTTTATTAGATGAGAGTATACCAATAGGTAAGTTAACTATATTTTTGTATTAAAACTATTCGTATAAATGTGTAATTATAGTAATATGTAAATTGTATGTATTTATGTTAAACACATATCATTACAGTAGTAAATTTTAGTATTAGTACATGGATAATATGTTTAATATATTAAACATGTACTAACAACATAATATACAAGACATATAAATGTATCTTCCTTGAAGATATAAAGTTATTTAATTTGGATATTTTAAATGTATAAATAATGTTAGTGTTATAACAATTTACCTATTAATACAGTAGTAATTCCGACTGCTATTGAAATAGGAATCATTACTAATGATATATAAATAACAGGTTTTATCAAATAGTAACCTCCAAATAATCCCATATAAAGACCAGCAATCATCCCACAAATACCTGTTGGTACCATACCAATAATAGAAGTAATTGCCACCATGGTAGTATCAGCCATAAACTTTTTTGTTCCTGTTAATTTCTTCCTATCACTAATATAATCTTCTGGTTCATCCTCATACTCTTTAATCATTAATAGTGCTTTTACTGCTCCACCAACAATACCAGTTACGCTACCAATTATACCACCACCAATTATACATAACATCACACTTGCACCATAACCAGGAGATGTAAAAAATTTCGAATACGATTGTGTGTTATATTTAGTATTCCAATTTTCTTTAGAAGAGGAAGATGAAGAAGGAGATGAAAGAGAATGAGAAGAAGATAATAGTGCGTTGGATGATGTAATTGTTCTTATTTGCGATCCAAATATGCGATGTCCATGTATAGACAAGTTATGAGCATAACAATTACCATTGATGAAATTGTGTACAGGAAGGTTATGGGTAGCAAAGTTATGGGCAGCGAGGTTATGGGTAGCAAAGTTATGGGCAGCAAAGTTATGGGCAGCAAAGTTATGGGCAGCAAAGTTACGGATGGAAAACCTATAAATGGATGAAGATAACATTTTATTTATTTTATTAAAAGTTGAGCCTATTGTCATTTTTGTTAATAATACTTTTACAATATAGTGTAACTTCTGTTAATAAGCAACCGTTATGAATAAATATAATTTGGTTTTTATTATATAAGGAGACGAGTAATTATATACACATTTATAATAAAATTTCTTTAACTCTTTTGCACATACGTAATCTTGCTATTAATGTATAATTTTATTTACAACTCCAAGTTGTAAACTATATTTATTTTAATATTGTTCCGCCATGAGTGACAGATAATTAATATTAATAAACTAAAAATACTTACTTTTTGTCTGAGACAGTGTGATACACACCGTTTATTTAGTTACGTGTAAGTGAACAAGAGGAGGTGGGAGGTCTTGATATAAACCAAATACTCTGATCAGGTTAGATTGGTAAATTAAATTTACCAATATACATATTGTAAACAATGTTATTTTAGGTGTTGATAACATGTAAAACAACAATTGGATATAACTTAATTACATATTTAGAATGATTATCATCGGTATCTGTTGTGTTACTGTAATGCCATTCACTGTTATCATCATGAGTGAAGATAATAATCTTCTTACCCGATTCCACACTATTAATAGTGTCAATACTAGTTACATCTATCCCTCGTTCGTCGACCTCAAAGGGTAGGAAAAAGTCACGTCTACGAGATTTGAAATATCTATCACTGTGTCTAGATGTGTGATCACAATGTTGATCGATATCGTAATTACGATCAACAACCTTGACAAATAATAAATCGCTAAACTGTTTATATGAAATGGCATCCTGGGAAAATGATGATTGTAGTTGAGCCAAGTTATCATCAGTAGTCTCGTGACCACTGCGTGCAAACTGTTTTATCTTCTCGTCATTGTCAAAATAACACATCATACCATTAATATCCCTTCCGGTAGCAAACTTACGACCATTAGGGATGTTTTTCATGAGATATGTCTGAAATGCATACTGTCGTTCTAATGGGAAACCACGATTAAATACCAACTTCTCTAATTGCCTAAAACCTTGGTAACCACTGTGTTTACGATACACACTGTCATGATCTTGACTACAGTTATTGTCAACAGATTTACCATTTGATGAATGTTTGTTATGTGTACTACTAACGTGCTTATCTTTCAATGAATATTTGTCGTCTTTTTCTTCTTCCTCTTCTCGATCACGGTTGATATACCATGGTGTAACTATACACAAACAAACAATTAACATCAATGACATGATTACCACATACATGATTATTATGTGCTAGGGGTAGTGTTTCACCCACTAGTTTACTTACTAAAATGTCATCTTTTTACTTCACGGTGAAACACATACACATGTAATATGTTAATAACATTACGTCAAACCACAACTTGTTTAACATCTATTATTTTATAACTTAATAATATTATACGTTGAGTGGATAGTTATTATGTCCACTAATTTGATCATACAAAATAAAAGTAACATAGTATTTACTATAGTATTTATACCACCTAAACAAACAACATGTTATCAAGTAACAATATATACAGTTCGTAACTTGAAATTGTGATAATAATCTTGTATTTTAACATGGTAAGGTTATTGTTAACTATCTCCACCTTTAACATATGTTGTTGTATACTTTGAATTAAACGATTAACATAATCTTTGGTTTGATAGTACATATTACTACAATATAGTAGAAAGTAGGAAATTAATATTAATACTGTTTATAGTCTCAGATTATAAAATTGATATTTGAACGAGTTAAACAGGCAAAGTTTCTTTCTTCACCCTTGATCTTTTTCTCTTTTCTATACATAATTAAGATGACAGATATAGTTAAGATGACCTTGGTTCACACTACCGTCGAGCTACCCTATGATATAGTTGCAAACAGTGGTTACTTTGCTGGTATCATGAGTTGTTATGATAACAAACACAATATTGAACTTATGTTTCCTCCACAATATTTGTCTGCCGCTTACGCATATATTCACTATGTGAATAGTTGCTGTTGTGATAATACAAATTCACGAAAACAACACAAAAAACGACTGTTAACAAGTTAAGTAATTGTTTGGATAAAATTCATACATGGTTTGAATTATGTCACTTTCTTGATGATGACAAATTTCTTATATTCCTGATTAACGAGCTACTTCTCAAGTATTACTGGACTCACTGTTCAGAGGTGTTAGATAAATTACATAACAGTGTACTATATGATATTTATCTTCACCTACCATATAATTTGTTACCAACCACATATCAAACCAATTTACCATTCCTAGTCATTTGGATTAACAATAACAATCATAAAACCTTTAACATTGGTTACAAATATGTGTTCAGAGCAGACTTTATCTTTTATGATGCCAATAATAGTAGCTGTACTAGTAGTATTGGTAAAATTAATAATGTTACATCATGGTACTCTGAACGATCTGAAATAAATTGGTTTGAACGACATGGTACTAGTAGGAATTGGTATCCAGTCAATCATGATGGTAAACAACTCCTCCATATTGAAGAGACATATAAATATGGAAAGTGTTCAGGTGATCATATCATCTATTATGATAATGATAATAATCATGTGAACAAGATAACACATTATGTTAATGAACACATAGTTACCAGTACACAATATTATGACACTGGATTGAAAAGTAGTCAATCGTATTATGACAATAACAGCAATAGAACTGGTACGTGGCAAGGTTGGTATCCATCAGGTCGTGTCAAATACACCATGTCATACCTACATGATACGAGACATGGTTACTATCGTAAGTACTTTGATGTTGATCCTATGGTCATTGATGATACCAACAATGTTAGTAATGTTAATGTTAGTAATGTTAATAATGGTGATGTGAATACCCAACCTATCAAAAGACAATATCATTTTAAACGAGACAATGAAGTTGGTACTTTCACAGAATGGTATTACAATGAAACAACCGGTAAACACACTACTAAATATGAATACACATATCTTGGATATGACAAGTATCATTACAAACAATGGGATATTGAGGGTAATCTTGTACATGATGTAACCAACAATAATGCACCATGGAATGGAGTTACCATTCCACCATATTCCAATCGTAAATTCTTTGGCAATAAAAATTGGCGCAAAATGAAGGCCAGTTGTAAATACACCTTTTATAATCACTAAACAATATATTTTAATATGCATGTGTTTACAACATGTATATTGTAGTTTTGATGGTCTAATTACAATAAAGACTGTTTGGAGTTATATTAACTCCAATTGTTATAATTTTGTTTGGAACAAAATTTAGTAAATATAACACATTAATTAATAGCAACACAAAACCAATAGATATCTCTTCAAGTTGAATAACAGTTAACTTATATGTTATTTCAAACAACAAGAGATGGAGAGATAAAATCATATCAAAGATTCTACTACAAATGTATGTATACTTTTAAATATATATTATAGTAAGTAATTTAAATAATATATAGTTTTGAACCATATAGTTTTATATGTTTAAACGTTTGGTTTATAACACAATTTGTTACATGAAGTAATGTTCGTTTCTACTAGTAACATAATATAACATCGTGTTATACACACTCTAAAGAATATATGTCATCTTAATACAAATTGTAATGTTGTTAATTACTTAAAGTATTCTAATGGTTAAATAACATTACTTACTACATAAGTCCGTTAATGTTAATTGTAACATAGATGCAACTATTAACTTATGTTATAATTGTAAGATTACAACATGTTGTTGTATCACATATACATTTATAACTTGTGTACTTGATAAACATGTGAATAACATGTAAATTGTATTAATGGTAAAATATTTAAACGTTAATAACTTCCCGGAAGTTATTTAATTGTTTGTTACACCTTAACATGTGTACGTGTGTTGTATATATGTTTAAATGGTTATGTTACTTATACCAAATACAAATACACTTGTTAGTGGATACACATCTATCATTATCTCGGATAATGAATATAAATTATACTTTAGTTTATGACCACAAGGTATATATACCTCGCCAACACAACATTGGTGATTTTGGCAACAACGTTAATTAGTTGAATGTCTTAATGACAGTGTTACCATCCAAGTAGGCCACAACATACTTACCATTAAGGTGCCAATTCATCCTCTCTGTGTAACGATGCCTATTTCCAGCCATGAGGAAACAGTCTTCATTGTATGAGTGGGCAAAGAAACCACCATCGGGTCCAGATGTCGTGAAACCACTACCATACATAGTAATAAGCTCCTCTCTAGTTTGCCTTTCCTTGTTAACTACCGGTTGAACTGTTGATTGAACTGTTGATTGAACTACTGGTTGAACTGTTGGCTGATCCACGTCAATCGTAACAGTGACTGGTTGTTGGTCACTACCAATATTTGACTCCTCGTCACCGACAGTTGTTTCTGCTCCGTATTGTAGATTAGAGCCAAACACGGATGAGTAAATCGACTTCAAGTAGTTCATTGCTGTGATACTTTGATTAAGGAGTGTACAACATCATTTGTTAACACAAATATCAATTTTGTAATTAGTGGAATCCGATAGTAGCAAATACACAATCTTACTTCTAGTGTATCACATACACATAATATTAATTTAGTGCTATGTATATTATATTGGAAATGTATATATGTATGTACATCATTATCCTCTAATATAATATACAATGTTAACTTCTAGTTAAATCTACTGGTCAAAACCTGCCAATGTAAATATTTTGTATTGTTAACTGTATACAAAATTGTGAATTGTTATTATAATATATATATATATATCTACTAATCGAGTAAGCAATGCACTATTGTAATTAACATAATCTTACATCACTTCAACTCATTGTGAGTTGAATATGGTTTCTTGCGTTACTTGATACAATGATAACAATAACTGTAAAACATATCATGTGTTTATAATCATAGTTATTATGACTACTGTTATTACCAACAACCAACTAATTGTATTTTGGTTAGAAATCTTTTAATAACAAAATTAGTGTTGGATGATGAAAAAAATGTGTAGTTGTAATTATATATATATCCATCATTGACTTGTACAATATTAACATATGTAAATGTTGTTATATCTAACACAGAAATATTTTATTTCAACTCACCATGAGTTGAATACCAACTTCATATCATTGAACATAACAATAGTTACAACAGACAAGATACACCTTGTTTATCGTTGATAGTCATCCGTCAGATGGATTGTTGGATTGTTGGATTGTTACAATGGTGAAAGTCTCGGTTTCTTAGTAGTTAACAATTAACTATTTAAGCCATTATTGTAATGCTTTTAATTTACAATTATATTTATAACCTTGTGTATATATATGTTTGTTGGTCAAAGTGGTTTTAAGGATGTATGTACGTGTTTGTTGATTAAACGTCAACAAATGTTAATACTTTGATGTGATTTGCTTTGATAGTGTTGGGATTAGACACAGTCCAAATATTGTCGTTGTGAACGGTAAAGATCATAAGCTTGTTCTCATCCCAAGCGTTAACATTAATAATGTTGGTATCGGTAAAGCTGTAAATGGATGTGAGTGTAATCGTGTTACTGGTTGTATACACATGTTGGTTGGCTAACAGTTTCTGTTCATGTGTTAAATTACGGGTTCCATGACCAGTATTGTACTCATACATGTCACGAGATGTGTCATCTACACTACGACAGTGACCATCAACAACTTTAACAAACAATAAGTTGTTATATGCAATTAGTGATGTGTTAATACCACTATCAATTAACCGTTTGATATTATTAATATCAACTGGTGTCGCAAATTTGTAATCATGTGGAATACGCATAATCATGTCAGCACGGAAATTAAATCTTGTCCACATACTGGTGTCGTCATCAAACAATACACTTTCAAGGTATTTAAAACCTGTGATAGCAGAGTGAAATTGATACTTGAATATACTAACAATTATGTTATATACCATTGTTACACTAACACACATCATTATTAGTAATATCACATACCACACTAAATTATACACATTAAATATATTAAACCAATTGTCATCCATGTCAAACATATTATTGTTTAACTAAAAGTAGTTATTATGATAGGTGTAATACAATTTCATATTTTATACTTATATTGTATATATGTGTTAAGACAAGTAATTATATTAAAGTACTATATTTGTTAATACGACGCAACTTAATTAAGTTGCAACAATTGATATTTGGTTGTTAACCAGTAATAATAGTTTTACAATTACTACTTAGAGTAGTAATTACATTGCTTCATGTGTTTTTTATTCAATGGTAACATTAATAAACTTCTTATTAACAGTATCATAAATAACAAACATAGATGTTAACAATAATAGAGGTTTGTTAAGACGAAAAACACCTGTAAATAATCCTACGAGGCCCCCAATAAATCCAAAACCAGCAGCATGATATAAAGTTACAACAGTAGTAGCTGTAGGAGATAAATCTTTATGTTGGTCCCTCATTCTAGTAAGTTCTTTAATCTCTTTATACTCTAGTTCATTGGGATCGGTATTAAACATGTCATATGAATAGTATGCTCCCAAACTGGCAAAAATTCCAGTGTATATAGCAACACTGTTGCGTAACCTTGAAAGAATTTTGCTTTCATCCTCTTGATCAACAAACTTATTGTATTGTTGTGTTCCTGTTTGTTTTACAGAGAGTGGTGCTGGCGACTGTAAAATACCTGTAGTATATGTCGAAGTTCTCACAATATTTGGTAATTGACGAGTCTTTAGTATAATATTGCGTGTTGATAACAACATCCCCACTTTTGACATATGCTCAGCATTACAGTGTCAATTTTTATCATTAACATTAACCTGTGATATATGTAACTTCGATTTTTATTTGAAATTACATTAATAGGTGACATAATGATAATGTTATTATAATTAAAGGGATATAAATTGTATTATTGATACAAATTAATTAATTTCATTAAATATATATATATATATAGTACTTACTAATGACCAATTTAACAAATGTACGTCGGTTAAGCGGTTTCAAACTTATTAAAGAAAGTTTATACAATAATTATAATAAGACATTTATACACTATCATAATGTATAATTCATTTCAACATAATATTTGTTTAATTGCCAACATATAACTCAATTCAAAGATATAGTAAATTTACTCATTCAGACACAATTCAACAACATAATATATACTTAATTGTATGTATATAGTTAATAGAAGTAATATTATTACTAACATGTACCATCTTAGTTTCCATTATTGTTAAAGATAATGGTATTTATGTGTGTTGATATTTTACTTATCTACTAACTCTTGTTATACATGATAATGTTTATGTGTAATATTGTTACTTATAACAATACTTGTTAGTATCTCGTCGTTATGTGCAATATGTAATATTTGTTATTGTTGTTTTGTATCTCTCAATACTGTATATTTTAATGTTTACTTATATTACCAAGATAACTAAAATATATACATATTAAATATACACATTATAATTGTCAAAGTATTAGTAAACTACATAATATCTGTGTTTCTAATCATTCACAAATATTATGTCAATGGTTTTTGTTAACTATAACATATAAAGTAGTTACAACATAGTTGTAACTATGTGTGTTAAACACATAAGTTTTAAACTTATTACTAGTATCGATATTACATTCTAGCTATGTGGTTTAGAGGGAGTAAGTATACTGTTTTATAACAGTAGAGAATATAAATCTTATACCAATAACAAGTATACACTAAAATGTTTAATGTGGTTGAACATTACAAATATATATTCAACATGAATTATTGTAGTGTAGTATTATACATATGTATAATACACAAATATGTATGATGTTCAATCACTAGTAACATGTATACCACATTATTTATGTATTAGAGTAGGTATAGTGTATTTTCAAGTATATTTTAAATATACTTATCATATACAAGTCAAGACAATACAATATTTTGATGGGATGATAAAGATTATGAACATTATTAACATTGCATCATGTATTTATACTATACATCAAATAGTAATTGTTTGTTACAGGATATAATAAACTTTAGTTTATTGTAAAACATAACAATAATATAATTTGTGTGTTGTGTTTTATTTTGTACATTTTAATATTGTTAAAGTATATCGTATTTTAACAACATATAGAAACAATTATTTGTTGGTATATAGATAATATTGTTAATACCAATAGAGTTTATTTTACATTGTTATGATATTTTATCATACTTGTAATCTGTAATTTTACTACATACTTTTTAACATGTGTATGTGTACATACACATATACCTCAGGATATCAAATGTGTATGATTTGTAGTATATATATATGTATATAAATAAATATGCTAAAAAGAACATAAAAAAATAATCATTGTAGATGTCATGGTTACTATCCACATGTTAATTGGAGATTGGTCACTACATCATGTAACAAATTATTTTGAAAGATTAAATAACATATGTTATAATATTATTATATTCTATGATAAGTTAAATCCCCACCATAGGGGAGGATAGTGAACGGTACTTCATTGACATTATTCAACACACTTGTGTATGCAAATTATCTTGTTTGTACTTTATATGTTCGTATCTAGTAACTATGTTCCATTCACGGATTTGTAGATAAGTATGTCTATGTTGATACAATTACACATCATTACAAATATCTAACTAACTAATGTTATTGTGTAGTATTTGTGCTAATGTAAAACCATAGGTTAATACATTTTTACTTTATTAACAATATAAAAAGAATTGGATTAGCAATGTACGAATGGAACTCCAGGTAGTAATGTATACACTAGTCAACAGATAAAACATTTATCAATGAACAATTACATTTACATGTTAAAAGATCGAGTAAACAAAATACTATAATAATACCTGTATCATCACATGATGTTTGTGGGTCTTTGCCTAGCGTAGCTTGCTACTTGTGATAAGCGTAGCGGAAAGCCTAAGGTTCACAATCGCTTACACGTATTTTATGTAATTACTCTTATATGAAACATGGTTTGTATTTCTAACAAACAAGTAATTACAATTGTTTATTATTACTACAAATGACTGTATGGGAGAGTTATTAAAATATTATAAGTGCACATTTTAATTTAACATTTATATAACTGTACGTACCTTTCAAATCTCAATAGAATTAGATGACAAGAAGTTTGGTCATACAAAAAAAATAGTAAAATCACATCACCCTGATAGAAATAACCACAATAACAATTATATTGTACACCATTGTCACATTAATGTACACTGTTGATAATAATGTCACATATCGTATTATTACACTACATTAAACCATATATCATCATTGTCAAGCATATCTTTGTTGTAATATAAAAATGTAACCTTCTTAGTAATATTAGCCATTAATATTAAAACGAATAGTTCTGTATGTTTTGTTGTGGTTGAGGTGATAAATTCATGTCTATTTACTTCATACAATTATTACTTATGACAGTTAACTGTTTAGTAACAACGTGTTTGGTAACAACATAATGACAACAGATGAATGAATTTGACTTTAATATGTATTTTACATTACTGATCATAAACTGTATGTCGACAGAGGTGTTATTGCAGTTACAAAAATGTGTAGATGTCAAACGTCAAATAAAAAGTATAAACAAAAAGAGACAACAACAGTACTGGAAGTTAATCTGTGACAACCGTGATAAAGTACGTTCATGGTCTTATGTGTCGGAGAACATTAATGTTACTCCAAAATTGGTGATGGATAACCCCAATGAGAAGTGGGATTGGTCCAAACTATGCACCAATCCCACTATAACCTTGGGGTTTCTTGAACAGAACTTACATAAACCCTTATGGTGGGAAGGTATATCTCGAAGAGTTGATCTGACAGAAGCATTCATCGATAAATACCCTAACAACCGTTGGGATTGGTACTCAATTGCTGGTAACCGTAACATCTCACTTGCTAAGATTATGTACTACACTGACATGTCAAGATACAAATTGTGGTACTATACTATCTATAACAATAGTTATCAGGACTCAAATGCATCATGGGAAACAATAAACAAATATCGTTGGACTATTATATCCCGAAGCGTCAATCTGACTATGGACATAATTAATGGACTATCGGAATGTTCATCAGGTGTTCTACCAGAAATCTTATCAGATAATTTCTTAGAGGAAGATGGTAGGAAATCTTTATCCACCTTGTTGAGTGACATACAACGATATAAATTATGTATAAATGATATTGTGTGGGATTGGAGAGAAATCTCGATGAATGCAGCGATAACGTTACAAGATGTAGACGATAATCCACATAAACCATGGGTTTACAATTCACGGATTGGTCATGAAAGTGGTTGGACACCACATTCTTTATCCTCCAACCCTAATCTCACTATGACTTACATTAATAAACATTTGGATAAAGGTTGGAATTGGGCTGAAGTTTCGGCAAATTCGGCTATTACAATGGATGATATAGATAATAATCCCCATATACCATGGGCATCCTATGTTGATCATATAGTCGAAAATCCTAATATTACGGTAAGTATGTATAATAAGTATACAGACCCAACCATTCTATCACAGTCAGATTGGTTAAATCGTTATTTTTGTGTTAATCCAAATGTTACTATCAAAGACATGGAAGCACATGCGAGTAAAGGTTGGAGTTGGTGGTATTTCTCGTTTAACCCTAATTTAACCATTGAATATGTACGTAAACATATTAATGACATCAAGTGGAGTTGGGATGGTATATGTAAAAACGCATTCACCGGAGATTACTATGACCAGTTAATTGTATTAAACGAACAACATAAAATCGAGATACAAAAATTAGTTAAAGCGTACTACTGGTTATGTATAAGTAGCATGTCCCTACCTCCCGTTGGTTATTACTTTCTCAATGATCTAAGGAATATTATCCCTGATATACACAAACCTATATTTGATGAATTAAGAAGGAACAGAAATTACGAACAAATAAAGCTACTGTACTTATTGTAATATATGTCTTTCTCTTCTATCTTCTATCTTCTATCTTCTCTATTCACATATATGTATCTGTATACAAATTATTACTTAAATGTTAAGTAACAGTAAACAATAGTAGAAGATAATAATTATTGTAATAATTGTTATTTGTAGTGTCATATGTAATAGTACCAAATTGGTAATAACGGGGGAGGAGGAGGAAACTTTAAGTTATGGGGTTTTACTTATTTAAACATAGTTCAACAATACTACAACATAATACAATATATGCGTTATTGTATTGTGTCTACATGTTTAATATATCGAAAATGTGATATAAGTTTTTCCCACTATCATATTAGACTTAATTACAGTTTAAATTTTATACATGTTTAACATGTATAAAAACGTAAGGATGATAACAATCTATGTTATATTTCACTCTACATATTCTAATGTTGTTAAATTAAATTTTATTTTATGATGTGTATAGGTGATTATTTATTGGTATGTAGACAATATTGTTATTACCAATAAATAATTGTTTTTGTATTATTGTGATATTTTATTATGATTGTGATGTATATGTTTATTACAAATATTAAACTAACTAATATTATTGTGTGGTATATTTGTATTAATACAAAACTAAAGGTTAATATGTTGTTTCTTTATTATTGTTATGGCAGGAATTGGATGCACAGTAAACTAATGAACGATAAGTAGTAAAATATATACTAATCAACAGGTAAAATATTTACCAATAAACAATTACGTTTATACGTTAAAGGATCAAGTAAATAAATACTTTGACAACACTTGTATCATCACATGATATTGGTGGATAGTGTTACCTAGCACAGCCTGCTACTTGTGATAAACGTAGTAAAAAGACTAAGTCTCACAAAGCGAAGCTAGCCTCTGGCAAACCGAAGGTATATCTGAAGGAGAAATGGCTGCGCCAAAGCGAAGCTAGCCTCTGGCAAACCGAAGGTATACTGACAGCTCAACCATGAGAGTAATGGCTGCTCCAAACAGCTTACACAGATGGCTATGTAATTATAAATGTATTATTGTATTGAATACTTTTCATACAAACATAATTTGTATAAATGGTAATGTTGGTAATCGTGATAAGTTACTATTTGTTGTGATATTTGGTATGAATGATATCTTGTATATAAGAATATTTATGCAAGCAATATTCTGTGCTGATGCAATTTGACACGGTTAAACATCTTACTATTCTTTTCAAGATTATTTATTTGTAATACCAACACACAATATTACATTTTCCTTGATTTTACACTTACATTGTAAGTATAATATAAATAAAATATAAGTATAATTACATGACCATCTGTGTAGGCAACCCTATCCACAGCCATCATGTGTTTTACACTTATATATGTAATAGTATAATGAATACTATTTGTTATAGTACACTCTTATACTACTATTACCAATATACTTCTTTTACCATAATATTTGTCAAGTACATAACAATTGTGTACTATGTTAACTACTATTAATAATTGTAATAATAATAATAACTATATCTTATAATTATAAATATAACTATGTTACATATTTATATATATATATATATATACAGAGTCTGAAATAAAGTAAGTATCATATTGTATATTTTGGTATAATAGTGTTGTAACATTATTATTGATATGTATACTATTTAACAGTAATACTTTATTATATAATATATATATATATAAAAAAGTGCAACAAAAATATTGTTTATTAGTGTTGTTGGTGTGTATGTAAAATTAACAAGTTAAATATTTTATTGTTTCAAACAATAAATACTTTATGAAGAGCAAATAAGTTGGAACACACAAACATATTCAACACAATATTAATATTCCTAATCTGTAGTTTAACTAAACACAAATGTGTATAGATACACATTTGTGTTTGTTATTTTGTACGTTACTGTTTAATAATTTATTATGCTTAATAGCAATATAACACTATACAAACTGTTATATTGCTATTAAGCATAATTTACTTATGACATATGGGTACCGATGTTTTGAATACGGTCAAACCAAAATCTAAGATGTGTTAAAAATACACATCATGACTATCCGATATGAAACATATATATATATATATCTAGAAAGTGTTTAACTTTAACTTTAATTTTTACTTTGATTTTAAAATATTCTTCGGAACCCCATAATTCACATATTGTTACATTTTTGTGTGTTTGAATGTGTATCGTAATCTTTATACATGTTTTTCACAATGTTTGTAATATTTAGTCATATTAGTATATAGATTACAATAACCTTGGTTTATGTTATTTTGACACAAATTGTTATGATACTCCTACAACACATTAATAATTTTTAATGTGAGGTCATGATAATAATAATAATAATAATTAACATGATGGTTACAGACAAATAATAAAAATATAATCATCATATTTTCGACAAAAAAATCTTAAACGATTTCAAACATTAAAATACTGTTGTTTTGTTGTTAATTGTTATCTATTTTAATGTTATTTTAATGTTTGAAATCGTTTAAGATTTTTGACAAAAATAACATGTTGGTTATAATTATACTAGTATAAATAACGATGTACTACACCTAACTAAATATTTGATTTTTAAACTAAAACAAACTATAAAATGTATTTAATCGGATATAAATTTCCAGCCACAGTAGTGTATAACATTGTCTGTAAACATGATCGTAAATACTCACCATTCCGTGAACAATTAGATGCTGGCCCTGATTATTACCCATATAGTAGTTGGCTAGAAGAATATGTTGATTACCTTAAACAATATAATGAACAGTTCACACCACCTTACAACTTAAGTGTTATCCAAGATGGTAATTATGTCCATATTGGTTATTTTAAAGATGATAAAGATAATGATGATAGTGACAATGATGATAATAATATCTATATTTTGTCGACTGATGAACAAACAAACATACTATCTTATATACAACAATTAAACGATACGATGAAAGAGATGGATCGTAATAGTGATCAGTATAATTACTACTATGATCGTTATCGTATTACAGTTGGAGAGATAGTAAAGGTATACTGTCCTTAATCACAATTATAACCATAAAATATCATAAAATACCATAAAGTACAATAAAATACCATAATTATTTGTGTTACAACATGATGTTGTAAACTAAATCTGTCTCAACACATGTTGTATGTGTATGTGTATATCAATGAAAACAAATTATGTTTGAACAAAAAAATGTATATGTGTTAATGTTTGATATAATAATTACTAGTCTAACATAATCTTTAGTTACGATAATATAAACAAAAATGTCTGTAAAATATATTTATGCATAAAATAGATATAGGTATAAACATTTACTTAAAGACAGTAAGTTAAAAGATATTATGTTATTACAAACTTAACATGTTTTACATATCGAAGATGTAAAAAATATACAAACTTATAACATATTAATATTATTATCTTGTTAACAACACAATTAAATATTCAAAACACTTGTGTCAAAAATCTTAAACGATTTGAGACATTAATATAATATTATTTGTTAAATTTTTATCATTCCACATGTTGGTAATATTATTTTAATGTTTCAAATCGTTTAAGATTTTTGACAACAGCGTTTTGAACATTTATTTGTATTTATTTTTATTTATGAATGGAGACACATAAAAAAGAAGGAAAGATATCACAGTATTGGATAGTATAAAAGATATTAATACTAATTGTAATTAGTGTTAATAATATCTATTATACATGAAAAACATATCACACAAACATATGTTTTCTATACTAAGGATGAAGGAAAGAAATTAACCAATACAAATAGAGTTTGTATTAAAAATAAATTGGTATGTATATATATATATACACATTGGATAGAATTAAATATCACTGTATTATAAATTAAACAACATATCTCACATAAAGGAAATTATACATTGCATTATAAATAACATAAACAACATAAATCTAACCATATAATATTACACAAATTTATTTGTATGTATTTAATATGAATTATCATTTCATAGATATTTATAATATTGTTACCTATGCATTTGTTAATATTATATATATATATCTATGAAATGATAATTCATATTAAATACTTACCTAATAAGTATTACTATTATTTAATTTTGTTAATATATATTATTTACGTGTATATATGTTTGTGTTATAAAGTCTACACAGTAAATTACTATTTGAAGAATGTATATATATAGATGAGAATAATATGGGTGACAAACAATATTTTATTTATGTTGCTATAGTTTTATCGTTCACTATAATATATGTAATATTATATAATTATTGTGTTTACTTATTTACATAATTATTATCCATCATATGGTATTAAAATTGTATTAACAATTATTGTTTACGATATGATGGATAATAATTATGTAAATTCTCCTCTCCTCTTCCCTTAATTTATCTTCTTTTTTATTCCCTCCTTCCCACCCCACCCTTTACTCACTCCATATATTTATATGTGTATTGACACGTATTATTTGTCAATGGTTATTTCCATAATTGGCAACATATTATTATTTATGTTTTTTTTCTCTCATCCTACATTTTCTTGTTAATAAATATGTATTATTACATGACCATCTGCATAGGCAACTATCTGCAAATAGTCATGTAATAATACATGTTCATAACTTTTTATTTCCTTACCTTTTTTACCTGGTTTTTCTTGTTCTCTCTATTTACGCCCCTCCCTCCCTCCACCCATCCCACTCCATATCTCCTTCTTTTCTTTTTGTTGTCTCTCTCACTCATTCATTTACTTATTCACTCACTCACAAATATATTAGTATAACTACACAAAATATGTGTAGGCAACCAAACCACAATTATCGTGTGATAGTCTAAGAATAATTAACTAAATATAATAATATATGTTATTAATATAATTACACGATAATCGTGTTTGGTTTTGCCTACACGTATTTTGTGTAATTAACAGTGGTTTTATTACATATGTTCTATTTTATTCTTCATCTCTTACCATTTTTCTACTTTTTAACTTTTCTTTGTAGTTGTCCCCCCCCTCTTTTCCCACCTCATTCCATATTCAACAATTTACAATATTTATGTGGTGTATGGAGATTTTTTTATACAGAGTTGTAATCTTCCAATATATTCTTATGATCATATGATTATTGTGGATGATTAGATACACAAATAATATGTAAGTGACTGTAATTTTAACATACAAACTTCCTCAATCCTTTTTTATCTTCTCTCTTCTCTCTTCTCTCTATTCTTTCTCACAGATATCTTTGTTACATTAACATATTTTAATTTTTGGTAATTATTAATAAGATTTACAAATAGAGGAGGGAGAAAGAGAGGGAGAGGGAGAAGGAGAATAGAGATTATTTATTCCCAATATATGTTTGTTTATTTGTTTATTTGTTATTTTCGTTTATATTTAAATACATATTGTATGTCATAAGTATTATAATAAGATATTATATTTTATGAATAAAGATATACTTATGTAAGTTATATCTTACATGTATCGAAATATATAATTATAAACGTTTGTTACTGTCAGTCATTTATTAAAAATGATAAAATTTAACGTGAGCGTTGACATAGATCAAAACTATGTCTCAAACACTTTTTACTCAACAGGATTACCTTACCAAGAGGTCAGCACTTGATACACTGTACGAAGCTGCTCTGAAAAGCATTGATGCGCTGGATGCAGTCAAGAGTAAGGAGGAGTATGATGCCAAGGTTGAAGAAGCTAAAGATCAACTTCAGGAGTACGAAACTGCATATGAGAGGGCATGTGACAGGCTGAATGGGTGGGAGGGTTTGACTCCCGATCAAAAAGATGAGCTCGTACAGTGGCGTGATACTAAGAAGCTACTGTTCGTTCGTACTCGATACACCGCCTAAACATGTCACTGGTGAAAATACACATATACTTAACTAAAAACATACACACACCTCTAATGAAAATAAACAAGGTTAACTTAGTTAACATTAAAAATAGTATAGAATGGTAAAAACACACACACAGACACATAAATAGATAGTTATATGTTAATAACATTATATTAATGTCACTACTGTACATGTATATAACACACATTTACAATTTTAACACCACCAATGTCATTGTATGAGTATACATATGGTATTAAATATATTATTAGTTGTATACACCATGAATAATAGTTATCATTATTATAAAAAGTAAAAGTTGGTGAGGAATGAGATGTGAGGGTGATAAAACTTTATGTATACTGGTGATAATATTGTCATACTTAATTTACTCAAGAAGATAAAGTTTACAAACTACTCAATCGGTCGATTTGCACCTATTATCATCATCATCAAATATTGTTTCTGCCGTTAATAAAATACACAATGTTTTATATATTATTTATTTCTATGAGAAGTAAAATACATTAATAATTAAAATAATTAAATACCAATTACAATTAAATTGTACCTATTAATACATTATACATAGATGTAAATCTATATAGATGATATTATACTACTATTATTATCATTCCATATAATAATTATATAAGTAAAGAATATAAACATTATATTAATTTAACATTATATTAATTTAACATTATATTAATTTAACATTATATTAATTTAACATTATATTAATTTAACATTATATAATGATATTCTTGATCCTTATTCCATTCCCTTTCCTCACGATCTCCTTTCTTATGATCTCCTTTCTTATGATCTCCTTTCTTATGATCTCCTTTCTTACTTTATTCTATGCATATACTTGTTTATACGAGTATGAATACATAAAATTCGTGTAGGCAACCAAATCACAAAGACAATGTAATTATACACATATAATACATCAATGTATAGTTACATAACTACTAATAATCACATAATAATCGTGGTTATGTTGCATACACTAATTTCATGTAATTATACTTGTATAAACAAGTATAAGTAAGAAAGAAAGAAAGTAAAAAAGAAAGTAAAAAAGAAAGAAAGGATAAAGTTTATAAGATGATTATACCTTCAACCTATTATGTCTATTTCTCCCTTCTCTCTCTTCTCAACATAACCTTCTCTTTCTCTCTCTGAAAAGTATAGTATTATATATCTTAGTCATGTAACTAATTAATATTAATTGTATTTACAATTTTTATGTGGTCATATATTTGTACTAATTTTAATGCTTAATATTACTTATTGTAAGTAATAATTATAATATTGTAAATACAATGAACATAATAAACAATACTGCTGAGTAACATATACTTATCTCATTGTAATGTAATAAATTCCAAATAGTTAATAATCCAAGATTACCAAAGCTTAATAGTGTTAGTTTATACCATCGAGTTATGCATAAACAAATTACCTTAATATTATTTACACTAACACATTTTTACTTTAGTGTTTTTAACTTACTTACCATATTAATATGAGACAACAACTGTAAATACAATGGTGTTGTTCGTTATTCGTTATTTGTACATCATGGTGATGTATAAACATACTTATTGTAAATATGTAAACATGTTGTGAGTGGAGGAAAGAGGAAGAGAAGAGAGGAGGAAGAGGAAAGAGGAAGAGAAGTTAATGAGTGAATGTCTACTTGTAACATTAAACACAAAAGGCATAGAAGATTTTGGATATGGGGTCGATCTCATATACCAAAAATAAGTAATAGTCCCGTTCGTATAGTGAAGGTTTGTTATATGATAGTAAGTCATAATCACGTATTTTGTATGTGGTAGCATAACCATCAACAAAAGGTTTGTAATTACCAGTTACTTGAAGTTTACTAATAGCTGGTATATTACAGTACATATCCGAACAGTAGTACTTAAAATCCTTATAGGTAACCTTCCCTGATTGTAAGTCAAGTTCATCTGATTCGGAGTCACTATCATCAAAGAAATTTATACGGTCGGTGTATTTTTTCAAGTATGGATTTGGATGTTGACACGTGACTAATTTCTGCTTACCATCACCATCAACTACATAATAGAAATTATTACTATTATTAATAGGATGTGTTAAGTAGTGAGCAGCAATTCGTGGTGAAATAATCTGTGGTTTGGGAATGTTATTTGAAAAGTCACTACTAGTTAAATTTACATATCTTGACACACGGTAAATGGATGGGGTAGTAAGTGTGTCGTATTTGATCATAACAATCTTACTATCCGAGTACTCTAATTTACTGCGAATATCAGATCTTGAAATCTTCCATATCTCATTGTATTCTGGACAAGTAAGAGATGTTAAATATCCATCATAGGTTTTATCATCAAATAGTGTATGGATGATATGATCAATGTATGCATGAGGTAGTTCAGTCACATCAAAAATGTAAGGTAACATTTGATCAATAGTGGTTGTGACGAAGAAGGGATCAATGTCACCAAGAGTAAAATTGGTACTGTTGAGTAACAATTTAATGTTAGCCAATGTTACGTTACCGTAGTAGACAAGATCATACCACATCCTGAGCTGTGAGGTGTTATCCAAATAATCTATAACATGTAAGGCATTAATAACATTTGTTGAGTTAGGTGAAGCTACATGTACCAAATCATCTCCTGATGACATTGACACCAAATACAAAAAGTTCATGTAATCTATCCATGATTGTAAATTTATACCAAGATGTACAGGTTCAAATAATTCTTTTGTATTATTATTGTCGTTACCAATTACATACTGTAACAAATTTTCAATGGTATGACTTCCTTTAACCTGTTGTGATGTTAAGTTGAACAATCTACCACTTACTATTACATGTACCATATTTTTTATAACTATTTAAATATTTACAATATAATATTGCAAATGTAATTATCAATTATTAACATTGGTTATATTTAAGTTTGTCTCTATTCTTTTACTTTTTATTCATGCGATGAATGAAAACTATGTGTTTTGTCATGACAAGTTCATATACATGTTAGTAGTGTAAAATCGTACTAGTAATAATTAACAACAATAAACAAAGATAAGAAAGACACGATAGAGAAATTGGTGATAAGGATATAAACTACCTATTACAATGATATGTTGTATTAACAATGAACATAAAAACATGAAACATATGTTAATATGACACACATTTGTGTAATTTAGTTCAATTATACTACATGAGTAAGGGAAGAAGGGAAGAAACAGTTAAAAATACATGAGTGTAATTGTATAAAAAAGAACTCTTTAGTATTGTGTATGGTGCACAATAATAATATTGTTACTAAATATTTTGAACCCTTGTTAATCACAGTCAACATGAAATTTTTTAATATACACTATATGACGATATTTTTGTTTTTAGGTTTACGTTTATATTGTTTAGTATTGTGTATTTTTGGTAACAACCCAAAAAACATTGAGGAAAAATATGTACTTGACTGCAAACGGTTAAGTACATGTTACCAATTATGTTAACATTATATATTTTGTTAACACCTTATTGTTGATCACTATAGTAACTACTGTATTTATAATTCTACTATTACAAAACGATATTTTGTAAAAAATTTTTAACCTTTTATTTCTGTACTGTATTTTTACTATCTTGATAATACATGTCTGGAATGTATTGTTGTAATAACATGTTATTTTTGGGTAGCAACAATGTAGCAATGATGTAATATATTATGTATTATTATTTCATATACTGTGTTTTAAGTTAATTTGATATTGTGTAATATAACATGGAATTACAATTTTAATAATGGAGTGTATTATAATTTTAACTATTATAGTAGTACATTATGTACTATTACAAGTAGTAGTTTTAAAGTATTATATTTTAGGTGTGTATCATCAAAATGTTAAAAAATACAATATAGAGTTAAGAGGTTAAAATTTTTTACAAAATATGTATTCAAAGGTAACACCTACATACAATGGCAGATTATTAACAATGTTATTAATGTAATTTGTTACTAAACAATCTACAATATAGTTATTTCGTGTTAAATAGTGCAATATTATGTCACGGTGAATAAAATACTTTGGTTATCAAATAATATATGTATTATATGGTTAATATAATCCTTATTTGGAATAAGGTTATTAATATTAAGGTTACACAATATATAAGATTATCGAGATAATTAACTTCGTGCTAAAAAAATAACGAGTTGTTATAATTTTAGTTTTATGTTGAATGGTGGGTAATAACAATAGTAGTAGTGATTGAGTTGTAATTGCACAGAGGTTTGAAATTATGTTTGAAATGTATGAAAACCAAGGTTACAATGGTATATTATATACCATTTTAATTTTCGATATGTTGTTGTTTTTATTATTATTGTTACTTATGTCAAAAGGTTATAAGTAACAACCACTTATATTTAACAATACTGTTTTATACCAACATACTTTAATTTATTAATGTGTTGATTAATATATTGGGAATAATCGTTATATCTGTTTGTAGAGATATATATATATATATATGTACCAAAAATAAAAACTTTGATATGATTATTTTCTCTCTATCTCACAGATGTTTATTATATTATCTATACGAGTAAAACGTATACTACCTATAAAATATAATCTCATGAAAAAATTAAGAATAGGATATTCAACTAATCATAATAATTAACGTAACAGTTAACAACATAATTGTTAACCTTTTCTTTGTTTATATTATTTTTACATGTAATATATCTATCTTCTTCTTCATTTACTATTTTCTTTGTATATTACAATGCAGGGTCTTTCTCCTTCACCCCACCTCTCTCCTCCTCCCCACCTCTCCACATTATACTTTGAATCTTAGGAAGTATATGTTTGAAAATATTTTTATGAAATTTCTTAAACTATCGTAAACATTAAAATAAACATAAATTCTATTACAATGACACCAATTTTAACATTATATTAATGTTTACGATAGTTTAAGAAATTTCGTAAATATGATGACAGAATATGTTAAAAATATTTAAGTGATGTATCTATTGTGTGTTTTTATTCTCTCTTCCTTCCTTTCATCCATTCATCCATCCATCTATACTATAAGTAGTATTAAACATGTTTGTGTAAACGAACTATTATCAAACAATTACAATGTAACAGTTGGTTACCTGTATATTCTATTGTATACACATAAAATCTGTGATAAGCGACAAACCGAAGGTATACCTGAAGGAGAAATGGCTATGCCAAAGCAAAGCTATACTCAAACCGCAGGTAGGCTTCGCCAAAGAGAAATGACTTCGTCAAACGCAGTGACAAGCGACAAACGCAGTGACAAGAGGAGGCAACTATCCACAAATATCATGTGGTTTAACATGTATTAGTAAACAGTTAAATTACAGTTGTTATAATGTTGTGTATGTTAACTATGTTGTGTATCAACATGTTTAAACATTTATTAAATTACAAAACATCGTAATGTTGGGAGAAGTTACTGTTCTAATTTTATTCATTGATCACCATTAAGCATTTTAAATTTAATTTGGAATTAAATTGTGATTGTATCCACAACAGATAATACCTTTATATGCACTAATGTGTAGGCATATGTGGTATAGGGAGGGTTATATATGTGTTGACTACTTATCCAACAATATAAAGACATAATAGTTACATAAAATATATCACTTACGTATTTTTTACTACATTATGTGGTAAATTTATAATTTGTGTATATAATGTAGATGTACAACAATGTATAATACGACATTAAATTGTTAATTACATCTTGTAGGTATCATAACGTTAATCAACACATGTATTTATGTTTTTGGTTGTAAACATGTTTAAAATTATAACCATAGTATAACCATAACATTACATAGGTATATTTAATACAGTACAAATTGGTATTTTGTTATAAATAGTTAAAATGTTACTGGTCACAACACTACCATGTAAACGTTATAATATGTAATACTCTATTCATAATAATATGTTTTGTAACTTTTGTTCTTCTCTTTTTTACATAATTTACTGTTGACACAAACAAGGTTTGTGTATACAAGAGTTATTAATCCAATGAACACCAGTAAGAATTATATGTTACATATCTTCGTCTTTTGTTTATGAACAATTTGCATGTTTCGTTTATCTGCTGTTTTTTAGGTGTCAAACTACATGCCATCTGTGACAAGCGACAAACGCAGTGACAAGCGAAGGCAAAACTATCCACAGGCACTATGTAGCTATACTTTACACAACCAGATTACTTACCAATATTTGTTATGTTTAACTTGTTGTGTTTTATTTCTAGTATGTATAAATTACATGACAGTAGTTACATTAAATGTTTTATAACTCATGCACTATTTTTTGTACAAAATAGTTTATCAACACAAACAGTGTAAATTGTAATGTTATTTCATTACACAGATGGTGGTTAACACCAACATTGTTTACATTCACAATGTAAACATATTTTTACATAATTACCATCTCCATGAAAATTGTAATGTAACGTAATGTTATTCATATGAAAAAAATAGGTATAAACATTTAACGATGTTATAACTACACACTAACTTTGTTTTTATACACTTACAAATATGGTATGTTTATTATTGAGTACATATTACAAATAATGTATAGTGTGTATAACACACACTCTGTAACAATGTCATTGAATGTAAATTGTGCTAAGCATGTCTAGTCACGATTGCAACTGCAGCACAGTCTCTTTCCAACTTTTTACAATACTTGTTCATGCAAAAATTTTGGTTGTGCAACAAATAATAGTATAACAATTAACCATACTTATCAAGTAAGTATATTTATTATATTCTATTACCCATTAAACTTTTATGTGTGAATACATACGTATACGTATGTATATTATCCTGTAATTTTGATACTGCTAAACATATTTTGTATAAACATAATGTTATTAACTATCCTACTGATGTACTGTTTATTTGCAATACCACAAATGGTTTGTTAGTGGTGTATTACTAATACACATCCAATATTGCAATTATTATTGTTAATAATTATTTTTAATTACTATTTTTAAGTATTATTGTTAATTATTATTTTTAATTACAAGTGTGTTTAGTAATGACATGTTATTATGTTTGTGTTGAAGTTATTAATCAAAATCATGTATAATCGGTTAAATATGAATTAACATGTAACATGTTTATATGATATTGTACAATAAAATGGCAATTGTTAAAACTGTAATTGTACTGCCAGATAGTAGTGATGATAAGGGGCAAAATAAGGGTAAGTTGGCATTTGTACTATCTGGTGTATTGGATGTTGACTATTGTAATCATCTGATTAGGATGACAGAAGATAAACAGTATACACCTGCTGTCATTAACACTGGTAGTGAACACGTCATTGACACTAGTATTAGGAATAACTCTCGTTATATGACACATGATAGTGACATTACAAATTATATCTTTGACAAGATAAAGGAGTTTATACCTGTTACATTCAATGGTCGTAAACTTGTTGGTATTTACGATAAGATGCGATACTTGAAGTATAGACCGGGAGAATACTTCAAACCTCACTATGATGGAATCACCGAGTTAGATCATGGTAGAGTCAGCATGTTAACTGTTCAACTGTACTTAAACGACAACTTCACTGGTGGCACAACACGCTTCTTATCGGATAACTTCGATACTATTGTCGACACCACTATTGACACCACCATTGACACCACTGGTGAACAGTTTGTTGATGTCATCCCTCAAACTGGTAGTGTATTAATCTTCGAACACGAAATTTTACATGAAGGATGTATTTTACTGTCAGGTACCAAATATACAGTCAGAATGGATATATTGTATAAATAAGACCTCCTCTCTTCCACCCTCCCATCCTCCTCCCTCCTCTGTTGTACGTAAACACATAACAATATCATACAACAAGTATGTTATGTGTTAACATGTTATAATAAATGTAACTTAAACCAAGTTTAAGTTTATATAATTATATGTTGTAGTTTAATAACAAGAAAAGTTTATCTACTATCCTTACATAGTTTATCATTATAATGTTAAATCTGTAATATATAATAGAGTAAACAATAACAAACAATGTTAATTTAAATACAAACATAACATATTATTAATATGGATACTAATAATGTTAATAATATTGTTTGACTTATAATGATTGAGAAGAGAGAAAAAGAAAGGAGTGGAAGAAGAGAGAGAGAGAGGAAGAAGGGAGTGGAAGAAGAGAGAGAGGAAGAAGGGAGTGGAAGAAGGGAGAGTGGAAGAAGGGAGAGAGGAAGAAGGGAGGGGAAAAAAGATAAATTAAACAGTAAGTGATATTTCTCATTGTTTCTGTGTAGTTTTGTCATTAAAATATAAAGATGTGGTTGTGTATGATAATAACAGTTGGTGAAAGTTAATACAAATTGATTGTATTATGTTTGACTATAAAATAAAATGTTTATTGGTAATGTTAGTGGTAATGATAATATTGTAAACGAGAATGACGATGATCAACAGTCGTTACAAATTTTACAATATGTTGAAGGCAAACGTAAGGATATGTTGGATAAGCTTAATTTGCAAGAGTTAGCAGATATTAAGGAATTAAACAATATTTGGAATATATTACATGATACAACATCTATTTCCAAGTTCCTTAACAAGTGGGATAGTACAGTATCCGATCTTGGACCATATGGTAATGGTTTACCATGGTTTGCTACCTGGCCTAAATTACACCCAGTGATTGAGACCAGAATTAAAAATAAATACCAGCAACAAAGATTGTCTTTAACTCAATGTAATGATCAACAATTGTTTCGTGATCTACTAGTTCAAGATCAGAAGGAACAACATGCGCCTAGTGTGACAGTAGTTGAAACTCAACACTTGGGCATCGGAGGACGATATGTTTACGATGTTAACTCTCCAGTTCGTTGTGTTGGAGCGTCAACAAACATTTACAGGAAGCGTGATGTGGTGAAAAACTCACTAACACAAGCTGTATTGTCTTATGGTGAGTGGACCCAATACGAGGTTGACATACCACCCCCACCACCTTCCGTCAGCTATGGTAACCAGAGTGATGGAAACAATCATTAACATAACATAACCAAAATCTAAATCTAGATTTTGATTTCTTTACCTTAACATAAATATATTATCTATACTCCGAGTATAGAAAATCTGTAAATAACATCTTATGTTGAATGTGGTGGATATGTATACTTATTTAAATGGTGATTTGTAATACCTATTTATTATTATTTGTAATTGTTATTAAGTATGTTTATGTATGTTATCATACAGCAAATATGTATTGTCTACTTTTTTATTACTCGGAGTAATAAATATTGTTTGGATGTGATGATTGTTATAATAAGTAACTATACATTATAATATTATTAGGTGTATAGTAAAAGTTGTAATATATGTTTACGTGTTATTATATATTACCAGAATTACCAATTTGTGTTGAATAGTTACTAACAACATATAACTTTGTTAGAGTATATATGTATATGTTTAAAACTAAAATTAATGTGATTATACCACTGGTATAATACATAATATATTTACTTGTTGTGTTTTGGTAACATATACAGCTAAATATCTTTGCTATTACATGGCAATACGTGTAAACAAGAATCCACAATATTCATGTGACATACATTGTTATTACAATAATAATACTTGGTAGTGCTAACACATGTCACATGAATATTGTGGATCCTTACCTACACGTATTGCCATGTAATTGTATGCATATACTGGAGTAACCCTCTCTCTCTGAACAACTATGTTGATATGCAATATACATTAACTTAAATTAAATTTAAGTTTGGGTATATACAACTTATTAAACAGTATAAATAGTAGGTAAAAATTGTAGGATATTGTGTTGTCTAGTATACTTTTTTGTTAAAAACCAAACAATCTTGTATTTATACACAAAAATAAAATGGTTCTATACAATTGTAATAATACGTGTAAAAGTATTAATTTAGTATAGAAACATTTTATACTTAGTGGTACTAAGGCATATTGTTATGTTCATTTTCTTGGGTCAGTATAGATTTGTTTGATTTTTACAAAAATATGTCTAACCTTACTAATCCAAAAAATAAAACAAAAGATGAGTACTTATAACAACGATTGTTATAATCTTACTTTCGTATAGGATATCTCTACATTCGTTACTACTAGAGATATTTAGTACTTTTATTTTTACAGGTAAACCGAAGGTGTATACCTCCGGAGAGAAGAGCTGTGACAAGCGCAGCGCTAAACATATTTTGTATATTTTTTACCAAAAATATCTCTATCCTGACTAGACACTGGAAAAATATTAAATACTTGTATAACAAGTATTTAATACCTTACTTTAGTATAGAATGGTTCTATACTTGTAGTTATAGAGTGTGTATGTTAATATTATCTTTTGGTTTACTAAACAGGATAAACATATTTTTGGTAAAAATATGTCGAGATGACTAGACATTAAAGAGATACTACAACAAATGTGTATACTATACAATTGTAATTGACTTAGTCTTGTTTGAGAATGGTTTTATACTTGTACAGCAAGTATATCTCCTATACTACCTTTGTAATGTGTAGTTATTTCGACATATTTTTACCAAAAATATGTTTATCCTGTTTAGTAAACAAAAAGATAATCTTAACATACACACACTCTATAACTACAAGTATAGAACCATTCTATACTAAAATACGGTATCAACAATCATATAGTAAGTGTATCTCTTATATTATCTTTATAATTACTAGTCAGGATAAACAAATTTTTGGTAAAAAATATACAAAACATGTCTAACCCAAAAAATATTACCTTTAATTACCTTTAACAATAACGAGTATATGGTTGTTTGATATTAAACTATGATTACAACATTAATAATAATATGTGTTACTATTATCTTTTATTTTGGAGATAATTGGAGTGAACATGTTTTTTGTTAAAATTAGACAAAACATGTATCTACCATAGATGGTTTAAAATTGTGAGTATACACAGTATTAATAAATATAAGACTATCCTATACTAAACTAAAATTACATGTTGGTTGTTATCAGCACATCTATCTTTCTTTCTTTCCCACCTTTGTATCTCTAATTACCCTTTTTCTCCTCTATTTTTTACATATAACATAAGATTTAAATTTTTACTATACGTTTGATAATAGAAGTGTATTAATTAAATATTAGTATTGTAAAAGTTATGTATATGTAATATATCAAGTTAACTATGTTAGTATCTACTACTACTCAAACAATTATGTTTTACAACATTTTTTTACATATTTACACGATATTAACATTTATGTGAGTACTTACAATCTTTCATGACTATTGTTGTGATTAACAATAACAAAAATGCACTCAATACTCATATATGTTTGACATGTATGTATTAAATAACTAGTGCCAACTCATACAAATATCCAACTATACAATTAACATTTTGTTTGAGTAAAGATATGTTTGTATTAACTTATGTTCACACAACTATTTTATATTGTTAACTTACATTATTATGTTGTATATTCACAACTATTATTGTTATAATATACATGTGAGGTCACATAATGTTTGTGGTGAGTTGCCTCCGCTGCTCTTATCACAGATTTTATGTATATGTACACTCGGAAATTACAAATATTTGTAACAACAAGAGAGTTAACCCTCTTGTTATTGTAAACATTAATAACACACTTTACTATAAAGTGTATCGAACTTCCATTATTATAAATTGTAATGGTAAGGTGTTATAACTCAAAATATTTAAATACTGTAATTTTACCACTCAAAAACAAAATTATACCTACCTTATGTAATGTTATTACCGATTACAATATGTAATATTATTAATTGTAACATACAAAATTAACAATGCTGTTAGTGGTGTTAATAACACTATTACTCATTATGTTAATAACTATACTAATAGATAGTAGTTACAGTTAATTATCACAACGAAGTATATGTATAATGGTTATACATAAGTGTTTTACAATTGTTATGTTGTTTTAACAAACGTTTTTTGCAAGTTTCTATTGTTGAGCTAACACAGTAGACAGTGGGACGGATAGTATAGGGTTTGAGTGATGTATTCTGTGACTATAATAATATAATGACCATAACATGTTATAGTAGATTGGTTTATTGTTGGTATAACTAATATTGCTTGGTCCAACTGTAGCTTTTACTATAGAGCCGAATAGATTACGAGTAATTGTCATTTGTGTTCCATCTTCGGGTTCGGTAATAATAGTAGTTAATCTATTGTACGATTCATTGTGGAATTTAACATTGTGTTGTTGTTTAATTGTCATCTGACACTTATTGAATGCAGTTAACAACTCAACACTGGGACAGTTAACATTAACAGTTACTGATTCAGCACCATGTATGTTGGAATATTTACTATAATCAACACTACAAACACCAATCTGCACTGTAATGTTAGGGTAACTATTGTCATTCATTGACATTTTGTGCCATTGTAATATGGTATAGTAGTAAATGTCATTTTGTTAATATTATCACCTGTATTATTAACCCCATAACTATTTTGTAAGGATAACCTATACACAAAAACACTATTACCAGTCAAAAATTGGAATTAACTCCCACCAGGAGCATTTATAATCACATCACTTTTTATTACAAAGACAAAGATATGTCAGTGAGGGAGGGAAAGAGATATTGTATATACCTTACATCCAACTATTTTAAGTATATAATGTTGTGTCAACATAAGAGATATCTCACTCATAAGTATTTCATTCAATGTTATAATTATATTATAATATAATTACCAACTGTTATGATAATACAAAAAACAGTAATATTAATCTTTGCAAAGTATGGTCATTATTGTATATGTTCTTGATATTTTAAATTGTAGTTAACATCTATGAAATGTTACAAATACAAAGTTTATGTATATGTGATATTTGTATGGTATAATATTTGTAGTACAGAACAACTTTACATTCATAGATATAACGAACATTGCTTACTATCATATGTAATAGTAAACAACACATATTCTTCATTGATACTAACAAAAAATGTGCTAGATCGTAATTACATTCGAAAATAAAGTATTCATTGTATACTGTACTAATGTGCATAGAACCATTCTATATTAAATTAACACTGTATGATTGTTATTACAATTTGCAGCCACTACTTTTATTTTTACAAGTAAAGTACTGTCTAATACATTTTTGTTGGGAACGAGAATATTGGAATGCAGGTTATGTTACTTGTAAACATAAAAGTGTTAGTTACACTGGTAGTAATTAATATGCAGTGTTAATTTAATATTTAATATATTTACTATTAGTAAGTATATTAAATATTTTAAATTTACAGGTAATACATATTTGTTAGATGTATGTTTGTTAAAACCAAATAAACACATGTTACCTGTAAATTAGAAGATACAACCTACTATATACATATATGTTGATACACTTGTATAACATTAATTTAATATTGGATATATTTATATGTTAACTGGTATTAAAGTTTTCTCCTACTACTTTTAAATTTTACAGTCATAACAACTCAACATATTCATTGCCTTAACCTTTAACATAGATATGTTTCATCTGTAAATTTAAAATGTTTACTATTGTTGGTATATTTGTATATGTGAGTATACAATAATTCTATACTAAATTAACATTATACAGTTGTACCAGTGAATGTATCTATTATAATTTGTTTTGGTGACTAGTTGACATGGTAAGACATATTTTTGGTAAAATTTAAACAAAACATGTTCCTGTACAGAAATAAGACATAATAAGTACACTCAGTAGTAAAAGTGTTAAAGTATCCAATTTTAGTATAGAATAATTCTATGCTTATTGTTGTCAGAGGTGTGTAATTACTACTTTTGTTTTCACGAATATACATATTCTTTACTATCTAACATGTTGAGATAACTAGACATTGGAAAGACATTCCAACATATACATATACCATAAAATTGTAATGATCTTATCTTGGTTGAGAATGGTTTTGTATATGTATGACTTGCATAGTATGTATGTTAAGGTTACTCTTGTGTTTGCTAGTCTCTCTCATGCCTGACAAAAACTTTTACCATCGATATGTCGAAATTTACTAAACATTACAAAGATACTACAAGTTATATATTTAATATACAAGTATAAAAAATCATTGTCAACCAAAATAGGGTGTTCACACCCTTAACCATATACTATATGTTAAAGTTATCTTTGTGTTTAGTAGTAAATTTTTAACATATCAACGGTAAAAATTTTTGTCGAACATGACTAGACATTACAAATTATACCTTAACATACAGTGTATAACTAAAGGTGCATAAATTTGTTCTCAACCAAAATAGGATTATGTATATTACACTTATATAGCAAGTATATAACTTGTAGTATTTTTGTAATTCCTAGTCATGTTCGACAAAAATTTTTACCGTTGATATGTTAAGAATTTACTACTAAACACAAAGATAACCTTAACATATAGCATATGGTTAAGGGTATAAAACCATGTTTTATTAAAATAACGCTATAAACATTAGTGACAGTGATAATACATATTATAGTATTATTTTAATGACTAGTCAAGATAGACATATTTTTGTTAAAACCAACATTGTACATATACATAACCCAAAAATTTAAAGTAATGGTTAAACGCCTCTAGTACCAGCAGATATAGAATATGGTTCTATACCAATTTAACATTGTAACAAACATACATATATACATCATGAGTGTGGTTATCACCTCTAAATTTACAGGTAAGTATATTTTGTTTAATTTTATTAAAATACATGTCTACCAGAACTTTAACATATATAATAACAAATATGTGTATACACTTATATTCTGTTTTTAATTTTACTTTTGTGTTACAACATATAACTATATACATGTACAAGAATAATTATTTACCATGTCTGCACTACGACATTAGATGAGATGTATATATGTTACGGTAATTATCATACATAAATATATACACTTTAAATATCAAACAAATATGTATAATAGTTATACATATCGTAAATTATGGCAGTGATCATTATAATTATTGTAATCTTATCTGTTAACAGTAAAAATGTATGTACCCTCCCTCTCTCTTTCTTCTTACAAACACCAAACAAAGAAATGTTAAAATGAACACTTATCCTATAGTTGTATGTGTCAACACAATATTTATATGTTTGTGATTAACCATCATATAAAGTACTAATTATTTTACACTTGTTAATATACAATGCAAAAGATATCTAATATATCTAAGATACTTCCAATTGTTCATTCCTTATTGTACACAGTGGTAAATGTTGTTAACATAACATCTATAACTGTTAATGTTATAATTTGTAGTGTTAATAAATATTTGCTAGTAATGTAAATTACATATAATAATGTAGGTGTATTAATACAACAATACAATCGAATATGTACACGTTTATATGTAATATTACATTTGTTGTGTATAATAAAGATAATTAACAATAGTAGAAATAGCAACAATTGTTGTCAGTAACAACACTTATAATGATGTGTGTGCGTGATAAGTCATAAGTGTTACTAACAAATTACAATTAACATATAACAATTATATGTTTGCTGATGCAAAAAAATAGCCATACTAGTGTAATTTACCAATATGTATGTACACTAGTATGGTGTGGGGGGTTTTGAGATAATGTTACATTCCTTTACAATATAATATTACTACGATAGTTATACATATTATACTAATCATGATCACGTGTGTATTTTTTGGGAAATACTTTTAAACACAAAAATATGTTGTTAATTTATAATTTCATAATATACTGTTTAACGATAAACAATCTAAACAAGCATACATATAGTTAACTACCTTCAACTGCATGGGCATTTGCAACACAATTGTTTCTGGTAACAATTTAATTTAAACATAAAAGAATGTAGTTAATATTGTCTTTCTATAATACCACAAGTAATACAATTAACATTATTCATATGTATGGATAGGAAGTAATTTATATTTGGCTTCACTACTAAACTGTACAATATACATAATTGTTATGTATAACAGACAACATTAACAATAACTGTTATTACCAACAAGTATTACATAACATATAATAAATTGTATTCAAGTGAAAAACACTCTTCAATTAGTTGTTTGTATTCATATGAATGAGTAAATGAGTGAATGACCGGTTGTTACAAGGTAACCTTGTAATGTACATGTTTATTATTATTAATGTGTGTTACAGTTAGTGTCAATTGTCCTCCAACACCAATTTGGCATATATCCAGGATCTGGAATTCTGATAATACTGTTGTCAACAGCTTCTGACAATACTACCAATTTGTCGATTTGGGCTTTAACAACTATTTCTTTTGTAGTGATGATATCAGTAATGGTATAATATCTGTTAGCCATAAATACCTTATCTTCCAGTGTACTCCAATCATTGATAGGTTGGTCATTGTCATCAACAATAACGTTATTGTTTCCACACTTGACACTTATTGAAACAACAGATGGGTGTGTTTGACACATGTTTCTATTTATATCTTTACACTTTAAATAGTCACAGTGACATAACAAGCTCATTGTTCTTGTTCTAATTAATCTTTTTAAAAGTTTGGACTTATCTAATGTTTTATTACTAACTCTAGTATCTTCGATATCATCATTATCAATGTCTTCAATGGTATTTGTGATTTCACTGAAATATTGTATATCTTTATCATCCGCAACGATTGAATAGATTTCATCCATAACTCGACATAGAGCCATTTTTTCACTATCTTCAGGTGTAAACGTACAAATCCATGTGTTTATATCACTGTAATCATCACCATAACGGTTTAGGGTTACTAAACCACGAGATACAAATGCTAGTTGTGATACTCGTGGATATTGTACATCACACAGAGTGAGACTATGTCTGTAAAATACATCTGTTTGGTGATAATATCCATCGTGACTATACTTCTTTGTTTTGTTTGTGTACTCTTGATAACCCATATTTCGACTTTTAATTGTTCCAGGTTTGTATCTTCTTGTCTGATCATCTTCATCATTATCATGAACATTTGTGTATCCAAACTCCTCTACTGGTATATATGTAATGTTGGATTTCTCACCATTAGTGTCGGTGATAATAATCGTAGTAGTGGTTATCATAACCTTATGTTTATTTTGTAAACAATGTTAATTTATCAATCTTATTATATTTGGTGCTAACAATAGTAGGGATGAAAAAGATATAAATAACAGCAGGAAGAGAGAGGGAAGAGAAGGAGGGTAAAAGATATATAGTATCAGAACCGTAATCGATATAAATTAAAGATGTGTTGAAACACGAGTGACCAGTACCAGAATACAATTATCAAGTGTTTTTGTTTTATCTGTGATTACATTGACACTCTGACACCAACCATTTAATTTAACTGATGTAATAAAATTTATTTAATAATACTATTTTTGGTGTCAAAACCATTATATCAATGAATGATCGGTCTGCTTATGAAGTGTCCCTCAGAGACAAGCAAGATATGCTAGAGGGGGAGGATATTAGATTAGAAAGAGAAGCTCGAAAGTATTACAATGACTACGTAGAATTGGATCATGAAATTTACAGGTTGAATGAGGCGATATGGGATGTAAAACACGATATACATATGAATACACATGAGAATCAGGCACTAAAACAACGTTTAGATAAATTACAAAAGCAATAACTTTAAACTTTTCACAACACAATATTATCTAATTATGACATAATATGAATATTATATATATATATATATATATAATTGTTATATATAAACACAACTAATTTACCAGTATAAAATGTTTCAAGACAGAGATTACTATAATGAAGTTCAGAATTTGGAGAGTTTAATTCAAACAACTGAACATCTTATTGAAACCCGGAAAAAGGGAATAACTTCTAGAATTGAGGAAAACGAGAGGTTAAGAGATATGGTACATAAATTTCAGGTTGAATATCAACAGATGAAGAGACAGAATGAGAAACTTCTATTTGACAACACTGAATTGAGACATGAACTAGAGGACATAGAAGGTCCTGAATGGTACGATGAACAGTTGAGACAATTTAGGTTTCCAACCAGTACCAAAACCAAACGATCACCAACTGGTGCAACAAAATACAGATACAATTCAAATGTTGACTCATTAAATAATGAAATTAATCTAGCAGATACAGCTACTAATACATCTGTATATGGTTCATTAAACCAAAGAAGGAGAAGCCATATATTAAATATACCCGAGGACCATGTAGTGGGAGTACCACAGTCAGTATTTCAAACTTCTCCAGTTAGGAATATTGGATATGATACTGCCAAAGCTAAAATAATTGGTGAACAAAAGGAGATTGAAAATACTAATTCTTTATATAAAAATACCGCACTCACTTCTCTAACTAGAAAACTTGGACTCGCTTCTGTATTTAGAGATCCTGAAATCAATACTGTTAAAGTTAATAATTTGAATAGAACCAATAAACATCGTTAATAAAGATAAATAAATCTACTATTCTTTCCATGAAAGAATATGTTCATATAAGTTCCAAAACTAAATATCCACTGAACCATACAATATTAAAGTTGGTCTGTTTATACAGAATATATATAGTGTCAGTAAGTTAACCGTTTTGTTGTAGTTACTATGTATCTAAGTTACTATTTGTGATAGTGTAATTATATGTACTTTTAAAGTTATAAGTATATTGTAATTATTGTCCTTACCAATTTAAAATCTTGTAGTCTTATAATTTTATAAAGGTTTATAGATAAGTACGTTATAAGATAACGCAAAAGTCATCCAACTCCAACCTTTCAAGACTGTCGGTCTTAAATACACTACCATACATGGGACTATGTTGGTAGTATTGAATGTCATAGACAACTATTAACTTACGATTGTTGACAATATCGCGACACCAAACAACAACGTGGTTGTCACTGGATGACACCTTATCTACATTACCGTACTTTTTAATAACTTGGTTTTGAGCAAAGTTTGCTATTTGGTTCTTAGCATGATGACGGTCACCATGGAATGTGGTATAAAACTTGGGAACAACAACTAATTCCTCTACATTTTGGATTTTAAGATAATAAGCAATCTGCTTGTCGTCAGACTTTATCTTTACATGATTATTCACACTCTTTGCAATAATTGGATTACCATGCTTACTATCCATGATAACTTTTGTATAAGCGTAATTTTTGTTATATTATAATATCAAATGTATTAAGTAATATTCACAACATATTACTTGTTACCATTTGTAACATAACAAGATAAACATAACAAAAACACAAAAACACAAAAATAAAAGTAACATTAACATCTGTTATTAACAAGTGTAGAATAGTTCCATACTATAACACAAATTAATATTGTACATATTTACTTACTATTAACTATTTAACCATTGTATCTTATTTATGTTTAACATTGTTTAACTAAAATATCTATTAGACATAGGATGGTTAGATGAATAATTACATACTATAGGTAGGTTAGAAATCAAAGAGTTAGAGATTGTAACTTATTTATGGTATATTTATTTTAACCTTGTATTTTTAATCTCTCCTAGATAGATTATAATTTATGTCTGTTAACTATAACATGCATTAGCAGTATCAATGTTAACCTTATGTTATTAACATTTATTGGATAGGGACTATTTTAATACCTTCAAATGTTGTTGTTTGGATCTCGTTTAATTAAGTAACTTTACAGTATCTCCGTCTGTACAAGTATTTTGAATATACATATATTTAGTCCAGTTCAACCAGCATACTTGTTTGTCAGTCAAAAACACAACAAACAAATATATTGGATAGATAAGATCAAAACAATAACATGTCTAATGAATGTAAAAATGTAAAATTTAAAATAATACATATTCCGAACAATACATATTCCGAACAGTATAAGATTACCTATTTATATAAAGTTTCTATCTCTCCATCTTCTTCCATCTTTCTCTCTCTCTCTCTATCTCCTACAAGGATTAAATATATAAGACTGTAGTATCTTTAGATTATAAGTATTTTTAATATGGTTCTTTATAATTTAACCATTTTTTAAATATGTATACAAATCTTTAATTACTCAAAGAATGAGGGGTATGATATATCCCTCCTCCTGGTACACAAATAAGTATAGAATTGTTCTATACTAATATATATATATAAGGTTGTAATACTTGTAGTAACAAGTATAGTTATTTTGTTTAATTTTTACCAAAAATTAGTTTAGTCTAACTCATCATTGAAATAAAAGGTAAGATATATTTATACTTATTACTATCAGTGTTACAATCTTAAGTTAATATAACATTATGCTATACTTGTGAGTGCTGGAAATTACCTAAAAGTCCCATTTTTTGAACTAATCAGAGTAGACTAATATTTGGTAAAAATAAAGTAAACATATGTAATAATACAACATTTGTAAGTTTGTTGTTGATATTATCTATACATAGTGTTGACATGTTAAACATGTCAATTAACGGTGTGTATGTGTGTGTAAACATAAAATTACACACTAATCTGGTATTTTAATTTATGAGTCTTGACTACTGAGACATGGAACTCCAAACACCATCAATAAGTTTTTCATGTAAGTATTTTTCACGCCAACACAAATTGTAATGAGCTCCCTGTGCCGAGAAGTAACTATTAGTACGGCGCAACTTAACAACAATATTGTTATTGGCTGAATACAACCACTTCTTATGGTATTCAAAGTTACGATCATTACTCCAACTCACATGCTGTTTGGTATGAGTATCGAATAGTGGTTGGTACTCAATCTCACTTAGACCCAACTTGGCAGCTTCTGACATCTTGTTCAAAACAACTTTATAGGTGTCTTGAGCCTCTTGCACTTCCTTATTTTCCCTATCTTGTTTCTTCCTCACCTCATCAAGATTATGCTGGTGCAAATTGTTTCTCAACTCCTCATAAAAACCAGTCTCGGGATAGTCTGAATGGATTGACTGTACAGGCACAATCTCAACACAATCGTAATGCCACACAATATGCATATGAGGTGAGATTGGTTCCTTGGCCATGAGCAAACGATAACCATCAACGAAATCGTAAGCAGACAGAAATACACCATCATAATTAGTTTTGGATCCTGGAGCACCGAAATAAACTTTAGTCTCTCCCTTCCTGGCAGCAGTCAACATACGTAACTTCAATTCATCATACTTCTGAGGTGTATATTTGTCAAGTACAAGGTTACGCTTATCAAGATAAGCACTTTCAGCCTGTGCCTCAGCATCCAATCGAGCCTTCTTATTAGTCTGACTTTTAGAGTTGCTAAGAATGTTGTTAATGATATTTGTCTCTTCCATTTGTTTGTTATTGTATTTATCTTTATTTATTTGTTCTTCTAACTTTGTTGTTGATCGAATCAATTTAGTTGCTTGTGTTTCGTATGTATACATTTCACTTTTATCCATAGTCGTCCTCTCCATAGTATGACAGTTATTCTGTTTACATTCAACGTTGGGTGAAATACTAGTCACCAGTAGCCAAATAATCATGACAAAAATAATATTTGTTAAATATCCCATAGTATTTTTTGTTCACCTACTAAAACTTTTAATATTTGGTGCTACTCACGATGTCAAATGCCAACAATACGTGACTGTATGAAAATCTCAATTTCAACATTGTATAACAATTCTGGTGATAATAAAAAACATTATAATATTTAAGTTGATTACGGATGACAATAATCCCAAAAGATGTTACAAATCAAGTAGTAGTATCTATTAGTTAAGGTATACATGTATACGTATATGTACTCCTCCTTCCCCCTCATTTAATTGGTATACTTTCCGATCCACCAATGGATGAACCATTGGATGAACCAATTTAACCATACAAACAAAAAGCAGTCATACTATTAGTGAATAGTATGTAATTAAAGTTTAATATAACTTTCTTAGTGAAACAAGATACATGATTATGATGTAAAGTTTGTTAGTAATTTACACTTACCTCACTTACCTCACGTATCTCATTGTATAACATTTTTACAATCTCGAGATTGTAAATTATTTATTGTTTTTGATGTAATCAACATAGTTTTTGTCTTTGTCATTCATACTTGTTGTTATTTACTATAATGTTGTTACCTGATATTTGGATGTCTGATTTATTGATACCAGCTTCAATCATCATCTGTTTCAATAGTAGCTTACCGAGTTGTGATTTGTGATCATACTCGTGATATTCAAAGATAACATTATTGTTGTTGTTAATAACTTCTATAATCTTATCCACTTTACCATCTGTTGACATTTTTATATACTACCCAACTATTATAGAATATATATAACAATGAGTATCTTGTTTTCTTACCTTTTTATTTTGCAGATAAATTTTGTTTGTTATATTTTTGGTGAAAACCAAACAAAACATGTTTTACCTGTAAATTTAATACGTTAACTATTTTTACTGTATATATATATTTGGAATATAGAACTGTTCTATACTAAATTAATATTAATATGTATTATGTGTACATTCACTACTTTCATTACTTTCAATAATACTTATAAAATCCAATTGCATACTGATGATAACCGTGTAGAACCAAAAAACAACAAATATTGTGTAACACTGTATAAACATGTATTTGGAACTATATATGTTTGACACTATATATGTTTATACGTGTTATAGTAATAGTTATAAATATACATCACTATCATCATGAGTTAAAAATGTAAACGATTATATTACAATTATTAACTAGTAGAAAAGATTACTATAAATAAGACCGTTTACGTTTATTTCATATATTACTTACATTTTCAATACACTTTAAATTTAATTTAGAATTAAATTATGTTTAATTCAAGTAATACCTATTTGTATATTACTTTAATAGATACACAATATATTGTTAATGATAAGTAATAATAATATTAATTACATAAAGTATAACTGTATGTACAAATTTATACAGTAAATATAACATTACATTGTGTAATGCTATATTTAGATAATGTAATTATTTTATGCCATTTTGCACACATGTAAAAATAAAATAGTATGAAAAATGTTTGTGTGAAATACACATTATTCTGGACATAAAATTCCCATTTAAACAGTATGTGGTGTATCTCTGTATAGGTAAACAATTGTATGAATGTATGCCAGTTACACAACTCACTGTCAACATGTACTCAATATGTATTCAATACATATTTTTGTTAACGTTTAACATCACAATAGTCGTAAAAATATGTAAATATCGTAAATTTACTAAAATAACACATTTTAGCAAATTTCTTAAAACATCCAAAATATTAATATAATGTTATTTTGTGATAAAAAAATATTAAGTTCCAACATTATATTAATGTTTTGGATGTTTTAAGAACTTTGCTAAATATTGTTGTAAATATTATTGTTTTTAATATTATTTATGTATGTGTTGTATGTATTGCAATATACATGAATATTACTATTTAAATAACACATTTATTGTCGAAATGTATAACAAATATATTAATTAAATAGTGTTATCTATATAGGTGAGAAAGAAGAGGAGGAAGAAGAGAAAGAGTGAAGCGTTTGTAACAATATGTATTGTTAATTTAGTATAAGACAAGTTTTACACTCATTGACAGCCATAAATCTTGTTATTTTGTTTTGTCAAGGTAAATGTATATTTACCTGAAAGAATCAAGAGTTAAAACCGTTAGCATTCAATGAGTGTAGAACATATTCTATACTAAAATAAAGTATTACACTCGTATCAACAATTGTAATACTTTATTTTACAGGTAAGATATGGTTGACATATTTTTGGTAAAAATATATAAAACACATATATATATATATATATATATTTACCTCAACAAATCAAAGTAACAGGACCTCTTAATGATAATGATCATAAAACATATTAAATTAAAGTGGTATGTTCGTAATAATATATACAGTGTGTATGTGTATATGTATTTAACATTGTTTACTCGAATAACACTAAAAGTGTTACTTATTTAAATTTATTTGGCATAACTACAATATTTTCATAAAGGTGCATATGAAACAATTATATACAATAAAGTGATATATTTAATCTGATAATAGTTAAAGTGCTGATCCAACATCAAAAAAACCATGACAAATGAGGATGATGATGTTTACCCCAACATTACAGCAAAAATTGGTGTTTGTAGTATTGAATATACCGAAAATCCTAAACTAAATAAGGTACAATCACCATCTGTTATAATTATGTGTCCCAGTGTTGAGTTGTTAACAGCTTTCAATAAGTGTCAAATGGTAATTAAACAACAAGACAATGTTAAATATCATGATAATGTTTTTAACAGACAAATTACCATTACTGAACCCCAAGATAATACACAAATAACAGTTACGCACAATCTGTTTGGATTTATTACATCAGTAAGTGTTGGATCTATTAATGCCAATCGCTTTAACAGTGGGCAACTCTGTTATAATATGCTATGGTCCAATTATTATTATAATCATAGATTACATTACTCAAATCCTTCATTATCCATGTCATTATCTACTTTGTTAGTTGAACAACATAATCTAAACAAGTAAATGTAAATTCAAATAATATATTAATATAAACACACACATAAAAACAAATCTAATTTGTTCTAACATTATTAACATATACAGTATCGTATTACCATTACACACGCACAAATTATATTTAACTGTAATATGATGTTAAACAGTTTAATGAGATATAATATATTTAACGATATAATATTATACAGTATAATTACTATTGTATCTCATATATTAATAATATAATTTTATTTACAATGTTATTTAAAATAACATAGAATAGGAGAGAGAAATAAGAAGGAAGGAAGAAAAAAATGGTAGAGTATATCTTAAATTTTTATCTACTTGAATATATTTATATATGTTGATTACATATCTTCATAATATTACTATCTTAGATAGTAATTATATTACATTATATTATATAATTTATAATTGTAGATGTTCACAAAATGTATATTTGTGAATATGATGGTATGCAAATATTATGGTATGCGGATATGTAAGTATGTAATATACATTATAGGAGTGTAAAATAATATTACCTTTTATAGGTATTTTATCTATATATCTATTTTGTTGTGTATACTACAATATAACACAAAAATCTTGTAATTCTAATCGTTCAAAACTGTTAGTTTTATATGCATTACCATACACAGGATCGTAATCTTCATACTCAATGTTATAAATAACTATTAGTTTATGTTGTTTAATATCATCGAAACACCAAACAACAACACAATTATCATTAGATTCAATATTATCAATGTCGCCATATTTTTTGGTAACTTGTTTTTGGGCGAAACGTATTATTTTGTTCTTAGCGTGATAAAGATTACCATGGAACGTGTTATGAAACTTTGGTATTACAACTAATTCCTCTACATCTTGTACTTTAAGATAATAAGCAATTTGCTTATCGTCAGACTTTAACTTTAAATGATTACCAACCTTTTTTGTTTTGACAGGAACGTAATTAGTATCCATTATCTTTTTTTGTATTTTTTACACAGAAAATTTTCTACCACAAAAGATATCAGATATATTTACTGTATCAACTGTATTAAATATTACTATTATACATTTAGTGCTAAAATATATTGTATTCTCTTATGTTACAAAAAAGAGGAGATGAAAGAGAAGAGAGAGAGAGGTAAGTATACATACTTGTAAATATGTTAGCATATTTTTCACTAAAAGTACTTTCTTGTTACAATACATATACATACATACAATTGGTTCCATTTTACGTGAAAAAGTAAAGATAAAATTATTCTTCTTTATCCACTCAGTCTCCTATTTTATATTTCCTCTCTCTCTCTCCTCTCATCTTCTCTCCTTCTCCTCTTAATATCAATAAGTATAGGATAATTCTATACTAAGATAAAAATGCATAATTACAAATTTGTACGTATTATAACTTAATGAATATATATTTTAATATTATTTAAATAGTGTTGACACAGATATTTGTTATTGTAAGCTTACAGCTTTAAATTAATATAAATGGTTAAAATACTCATTAATATTAAAATATATCAACATAATCATAGGTAGAAATATCATTGTTTAAATGTTGTAGTTTTCATACTCTTTAGTTGATGCTCATTTAAACAATAATATTTTTAATCCGGTTAAGAAAGATATATTTTAATTGTGTATTTTTAATATGTTTAATATAAGTCTTAGTAATACAATATATGTATATATTTTTTCTATACCATTATATATTAACATTTTATAAAATGTATATAACACATTTAAAATTACTATACTTATAACATCCATCGTTACTCATATCCATACATACTTTATCATTACTATGTAACCAATATTATTAGTTGACAGAAAAAGATAAAAGAGAGAGAGAGAAAGAGAAAAGAGATCAACTAACACCATGAGTATTAAATTACATTATAGTTTATGTTAAACTATAATTATTTATATATTTATTTATACATGTTTATATGCCCATTTAACAAACTAATATAAACATAATAGTTAGTATATGATTAATAATAATACAATTTTGTAACAGCAGTTATAATATAAGTTATATTGCATAATATACTAATATACTATTGTAATATTTTTAATATTATGTATTTTATTATGTAATAAAATGTTTAATAACTTTGGTATATTAACTTTATTAATATAAATACAATTGTCAAAACAATATTAATGTTATAATGATATAATATTATCACTGTGGTTGGTATCAACCACTACTCATACTAACTACCGAATATTAATCCATTGATTATTATTATTATTATTTACAATATTCATCAGTCTGGAATGAGAAATATATACAAAGTGATTTTATAGTTGCAGAATATTTAAACAATAAAGATCCTCCTTCTTTTTTCTTATTCTTTGTCAATACTTTTTCTCTTTGTTTATCTATGTCATCACAATTCGCATATATTAACAAATACTTGAACGTTGAAACTAATGAGTTGTTTACTGAACAACAGTATAGTATTGCAGTGGCCAATCTTGTAGAATACAACAAGTTGTTTCGTAATAGTGACAAAGCATCCGATGAATATGTATACACACTAGATGAAACGGACAGAAAGAATTTAATTAAATTGTTTGGTGCTGTCAAGAAGTTTGTAACACAAATTGTATGTGATAATACAGGTAGGTATGGTGATTCTGAAAAAGATATTATTGTTAATTTGTCTCTTATGTGGCCACTATCGTATAGTATTGTTATCAGTGATGACTTTCAACCATATGCATGGTTTGCTGAGTTATATCCAATTATTGCCCATTCAGATGTTGTAGAGGATGAGATCAAAAAACGTAATCGCAGTATTATAGGATTAAGTTCAAAACTCAAAAACATGAACAACCTCCTAACCAAAATTAATACAGCATCATCATCAGAATCTGTATCAATCAAATCACTATCCAACACTAACAAAGATATCATTCAACTATTAAACATTCAAACAGAATTAATTAAACATTTGTCCATTCAGCGTTTTTGAACACTTTGTCTTGTTATTTATAACAAAAAAGATACAATATTAAATTAAACTAAACCACAAAATACTAATACCTTACAATAAGGTATCATACATATACATGTATTATTATTAATAATAATATTATTAGTGAACAATATATTATTCAAACAACAAAATATTTATTATTTATATTTCACGTTGAACTAATAATAATAAAAATAATAATTAGTTATTTTATACACTTTGTAATAGTTATAATATACATATATATGTATATTATAAACATAGTTTATTAAAGGATATAGAGTTATATATCTATAATATTATTTCTGTTGTATGTATATATATATATATATAATTACCATGATTTATGATGCTAAATGTATTCTGTGTTATTATATTAATACATTGTGTAAATAGAAAGATAAAAGAAATAATGGAAAGAGAGAGAGAAAACAGGAGAGAAAATATACCAATAAACATTTTTAGCAAAAATCTTAAACGATTCGAAACATTAAAATAATATTGTTAAAATGTAAATTAATAAACGTTCGATGAACAATATTATTTTAATGTTTCGAATCGTTTAAGATTTTTAACAAAAGTATTTATTGGTATATTTTTTGTAAATAGTAAAAAGAAAAGAAGAAATAGAGAGAGAGAGAGAGGATAAGTGAATGTATATTAACTAATATAAAAAATGTATGTAATACATAATTATTATATATTATATTTTTTTGTATAGATTTTAATTGGTATAAAAAGAGGACGATATGATTAGTATTGTATTTTTACTACTATTGGTTGCAAATGTCAACTGCATGATCCAATTTAATCAAGCTAGTAGCCCGTTACATCAAAATAATCAAATTAAACATGTTATTAATAATTTTAGTAATAATGTTAATAATAATGTTAATATAGCATCTGATGTGATATTGGCATTACAAAACTTAAAACCAACAAAGGTTGTTAACAGTAACAATAATTATCCCTTTACTATTCATGGATTGTGGCACAATAACGATTGTAGCGGAAAATCAGGTGTCGGATTTAGCTTATCAGCAATTGACAGTTTAGTACCTATTATGAACCAAGTATGGATGTCAGAAGATGGCAACAATACTGCTTTTTGGCAACATGAGTGGGAAAAACATGGTTCGTGTACAGGTCTCACACAATACAATTTTTTCTCCAAAACTTTGACATTATTTAAACAACTAAATTTGACAACCGTAATCTCAACTGTCGGGTCACAAATTAACCTTAACAACTTTGTTAATTATTTGAACTTGCATACTGGTTGTGTACAAACCATATCATGTGATAACACCAATACTGTAACAGAATTATATTTTGCTTACAATTCAAACTATACGCAAATTATTAACTGTAATATTAAACCAAATCAATCATGTGCTAAAGTTATAAAAGTGTAATTAATATCCACACACACACATGTATTTCATTTTAACATCCAAGATGTTAAAAACTTTACAATCCATATAAGAAATTTGTTTATGTATATATATATATAACATTATAAGTTTGCATGAGGAATAACATATTAGTTAATACCCACATAGTAGTAAGTATATATTTATTTAATACCTAAAATGTAAAAAATGCTAAATACACAAAATGCAAGCAATTACAAATAATTACGAATGCAATTACATGGTCATCTGTGTAGTTAATCATCCACAAACATTCATGTGACACTATATAATATCATCAAAAATATATTATTATTATAATAACAATGTTAGTCACATGATATTTGTGGATGATTAAACTACACAGATGGCCATGTAATTGCATTTGTAATTCTGTATAATTTATCTTAATGGTAAGAAACATTGGTTTACATTTTTTCACAAAAATATATACTACCAGAAATGTAACAAAGACAAATAACAATAGAGATACTTATTATTACGAACGTATATATGTTAATCCTAGTATAGTATATGGTTCTATACTCATTGATAGATAAGAATTTAATTACCTATCTCCCTGTCAAAACAACATTTTTGATCCCGGTATTCACCAAAAATATGTTAAACCAAATTTTACCTGTAATTTTAAACTATACCAATATCCTTGCTATACATTATAGTGTGTTCAACATGTAATTTTAATATAAAACCTTTTTATACTCACTAAGTATTATAGTGGGATACTGTCTTAATTTAAAATTTACAGGTATTTTTTGGTTTGATGTATTTTTGGTTTTGGTTGAAAAATACATCAAACCAAAAAATACCTGTAAAATTAAAGGTACTTAATAGTGTATTTATGCAGTATAGTGTGTTCAATACTTGTTTTTACCTTAAAATCTTTTTATCCCCACTACAATATATAATTATATATTAATATACTTTGAAAATACATGTAAATCTTGGTTTGATGTATTTTTTCATCAAA